>SAMEA104404103__coassemble_512_pt1 | contig 27916 bp, 21 predicted proteins | sample SAMEA104404103__metabat2_high_PE_047 | metagenome-assembled genome bin SAMEA104404103 (sample SAMEA104404103) | Balaenoptera acutorostrata | reverse complement strand
ATGTGCTTATGAACGGAAAAACGGCGTGACCGAAGTCACGCCGCTTCCCGAGAACGCCCAGTTCTCATGACATTTTGAATTTTACTGTTTTACGGCCACCGAGCATTCAGTCGGCGCTTTTTTTACCACTGTCGGAAGATCCTGGTCAGGCGTTTGTCCACATCCAGCCGTGCCTGTGTGCATTCTTTGGGATGGGCCTTGCCGGAGCGGAACATCCGGGGGACGATCCCGCCCACCAGGGGCAGGGCCAGCTTCAGCAGGGAATCGGGGGTCAGCAGGTGGGTGCCGAAGGGGTAGACCAGGGTATCGGCGGACTTGCCGAACCGGGCCAGCCGATCCTCCATCCGGCGGATGTACCGGGAGGAGGCCCACATGGAGTCGTCCTCGGTGCCGATGAGCACCAGTCTGCCTCCGATGTTCTCCACCGGGATGAAGCAGTCCTCGGAAATGGGGTGCTGCTGTTCGCTGAACTCAAAGATGGTGCGGGAGTGCATTTCTTTGAACTCCTTTTTGGCGTCGCAGAACATCTGCCAGTAGGCGTCCTTCTCCTGACCGGCGGGCTGGAAGGGCAGCTCCCGTCCCCGCCAGGAGAAGGCGGAGCCGCCGGAGGGCCACTCCCCGTGGGCCTCCTTACCGATCCTGCCCTGATAAAAGCCCCAGGGGACGAAGTCGCAGGGGGTGAAGGCCACCACCAGAGAAAAACCGGGGATGAGGGAGGCTGCGGTCAGGGCCATGGCTCCCTGCATGGACATGCCCAGCAGGCCCAGCTTTTTCATACCCAGGGCCTTCATTTTCTCCATGGCGGTCTCGATCCGGTCCAGGGGCCAGCCGTGGATGCCGGTGTCCTCGGAGCGATCCTGACGGAGGGCGATGCACAGTGCATAGCAGCCCTGGGTGCGGGTGAGCCATCTGGCGAAGGCAGTGGAGAGGAAGTCGTTGCCCTCGTCCCCCAGCACCACCAGCATGCAGCGGTCCGTCTCAGCGGCGGCGGGGTAGAGGTAGCCCCGGAATCCGTCCTGTTCACGGGTGAATACAGCGCTGGTTTTCATAGGAAAACCTCCTTTTTCAACAATTTGTTGTTATCACTATCATAATCCAAACGGCGGAACAAAACCACCGGGAACAGACGAAAAACCGGCAGAAGCAGTTGCTTCCGCCGGTTCTGGCTCAGTCAAAGAGGGCGGCAAGGCTCTCGGTATAGGGGGGACGGCAGATGCCCTTCTCGGTGACGATGCCGGAGATCAGGCTGTGGTCGGTAACGTCGAAGGCGGGATTGTAGCACTGGACGCCCTGGGGAGTCATGGGCTCGGAGTACCACATATCCCGCAGCTCGCCGGGCTCCCGCAGCTCAATGGGGATATGGTCCCCGTCGGGGCAGCGCAGATCCACGGTGGAGGTGGGGCCAAGCACATAGAAGGGGATGCCGTAGTGCTTTGCCAGGATCGCCACGCCGCTGGTGCCGATCTTGTTGGCGGTGTCGCCGTTGGCGGCCACCCGGTCGCAGCCCACAAAGCAGGACTGGACCCAGCCGTTTTTCATGACGATGGAGGCCATGTTGTCACAGATCAGAGTGACCTCCACTCCGGCCTGCTGCAGCTCCCAGGCGGTGAGTCGGGCGCCCTGGAGCAGAGGGCGGGTCTCGTCGGCGTAGACGTGGAACCGCATACCCTTTTCCCGGCCCAGCAGAATGGGGCCCAGGGCGGTGCCGTACCGGGAGGTGGCCAGGGGGCCGGCGTTGCAGTGGGTGAGGATGCCGTCTCCGTCCTCCAGCAGGCTCAGTCCGTACTGGGAGATGGCCTTGCACATCTGAATATCCTCGGCGTGGATGGCGCGGCATTCCTGTCCCAGCAGGGCCAGCACCTCGTTGATGGGGCGGTCGGACCTGGACAGGGCCAGCTTCTCCATCCGCTCCAGGGCCCAGCTGAGATTCACGGCGGTGGGGCGGGAGGAGTTGAGATACTCCTTGTTGTCACGGAGGCACCGGAAGAAGGGGCCGTCGTGTTCGGTCCACTGGCGGGCCAGTGCATAGAGGCAGTAGGCGGCGCAGATGCCGATGGCGGGGGCGCCCCGGACCTTCAGCAGCTTGATGGCGTCGAACATCTCCTCCCGGGTACGGAGGGTGAGATACTCGGTGCGGTTGGGCAGCTGGGTCTGATCCAGAATAACCACGCTGCGCTCGTCGCTGCTGAGGTGTACATTTTCACAGTTGAATACTTCCTTGACCATATCAGACATAGGGCTGCCTCCTTAAATTGAATCGGTCCGGGTGCCGGACAGGGTCTGGTAATAGCCCAGCAGGCCCCGCAGGGTTTCGGCCTGCTCCGGGCTGAACTCCACGCCGCCGCCCAGCTGCTGCACATAGTATAAGGTGCGGGCGGTCTGCTCCACGGTTTCCAGCCGGTCAAAGGCGGCCCACAGATCGCCGCCCCAGGCCAGGGAGCCGTGGTTTGCCAGCAGCACGGCGCTGTGGTCGTGGACGAAGGGCTTCACGCTGTCGGGGACCTCCTGGGTGGAGGGCATGGCGAACTCCGCCACGGGGACCTCCCCCAGACCGGCCACCATCTCGGTCAGGTACCGCTCCTTCAGGGGGCGGCGGCAGATGGCAAAGGCGGTGGAGAAGGGGGGATGGGCGTGGACCACGCTGTTCACGTCGGGCCGCTCCCGCAGCACCATCAGGTGCATGGGGCTTTCGGAGGAGGGGTAGCGGCTGCCCTCCAGGATGTTGCCCTCCAGGTCGCACAGCACCAGCATATCCGGCTCCATCCGGCCCTTGCTGACCCCGGAGGGGGTGAGCAGCACCTGATTTTCTCCCACGCGCAGGGAGATATTTCCGTCGTTGCTGACCACATAGCCCCGGTCATAGAGCAGCTTTCCCACCCGGCAGATCTCCTGCCGCTCCTCATAAAAGTCCATAGTTACCCCCACAAAAACAGTTTTCTCTATTATACGAGGTTTTCATTCCCCGCGCAAGGCGGACAATGGGAAGAAATTCCCGGCTTTTCCCCCGGGAAGGGAGAAGATGTAAGAAAATTGCATACATTTTCTGAATTGTCTTGCCACCTGCCGGAAGAGGTGTTAGGATAGAGCACAGGAACATTGCTCCCGAGGAAGGGGAGCGAGAGAAGGAGATGAAAGGTGACATGGCAATGGAATTGACCGGAGCCCAGCGGCGCAAAAAAATTCTGGAGCTGATCCGGGAGTCGGAAACCCCTCTCTCCGGCGGAGCGCTGGGAAAGGTCACCGGAGTCAGCCGCCAGGTGGTGGTGCAGGACGTGGCTCTGCTGCGTACCGAGGGCTATCCCATCGTAGCCACCGCCCGAGGTTATGTGATCAACAAGCCGGACGAGGCCGTCCGTACATTTAAGGTGTGCCACACCAACGAGCAGACCGAGGAGGAGCTGACCACCATCGTGGATCTGGGCGCCTGTGTGGTGGATGTGTCGGTGAACCACCGGGCCTACGGTAAAATGACCGCCCCTCTGAATATCCGCAGCCGGCGGGACGTGCAGCAGTTCATGGAGCAGATCCGGACGGGCAAGTCCACGCCTCTGATGAACGTGACCGGGGGCTATCATTTCCACCGGATCTCCGCCAAGAGTGAGGACGTTCTGGACGAGGTGGAGGAGGCGCTGCGGAAGAAAAACTTCCTGGCCGAGGTATTCCCCTACGAGCAGGAGGACATATAAGAAGCGAGAAGGGCCGGAACGGCGTTCCGGCCCTTTTTTTATGGAAAGAGCAAGCGATAAGGGAGAGAACACACTATGATCGGAACCCTGACCAATGTGACCACCATTGTGGTGGGCAGCATCATCGGCAGTACCCTGAAAAAGGGGATCGGGGAGAAGTATAAAACCATTATGACCGACGCCATGGGGCTGGTGGCCCTGTGTATGGGCATGAACACGGTGGTCCATGCCCTGCCGGACTCCAGGTACCATGTGCTGTTTATCGTCAGCCTGGCTCTGGGAGGCCTGCTGGGTACCTGGTGGGATCTGGCGGGACGGTTCGATCGGGCGGTGAACCGCTGCTCCGGGGGCTCCGACCTGGCCAGGGGCCTGTCCAATGCCATCCTGCTGTACTGCGTGGGTACCATGTCCATCCTGGGTCCCATGCAGAGCGCCCTGCTGGGGGACAACACCTTCCTCTTTACCAACGCCACCTTGGACGGCATCACCTCCGTGGTGCTCAGCTCCACCTTCGGCGTGGGCATCGCTCTGGCGGCCGTGGCCATTTTTGTGTGGCAGGGCAGTATCTACCTGCTGGCAGAGCTGATCGAGCCCTTTATCACGGACGCCCTGCTCACCGAGCTGAGCATCGTGGGCGGTGTGCTGATCTTCTGCAGCGGTCTGGGCGTGCTGGAGATCAAGCAGATCAAAACCATGAACCTGCTGCCTGCCCTGCTGATCCCGCCGGTGGTGGTGACGGCGCTGGGCGCGCTGGGGTTCTGAGGAGCGGGAGATAAAAACCCGGCTGACAGAGTGATCCTGTCAGCCGGGTTTTTTGATTGGCTACCGTGGGGAGGTTTCGCCTGCGGGCGAGGTACTTTGCCTGCGGCGGCAAAGTACCCAAAGCGCCGCCGGGAGGTCCCGGACCCCAGGAACGGGGCTGGTTGTTGAATTGGCCTGGTGGGGGCGGCGGTTGTTTCCAGGGAGGTCTGCAAAATCTGAAAGCAGGTAAGCCAACGCACCAAACCTGGCAGAAATGTATGGCTTAACGGGGGATACTGACACGCCCGCTCTGCGGTCGGCAAAGATAAGATGGCGTCAGCATACCCGGATACTGCGCCCTCCGGCGCCGCAGGGGGTGCGGTGGTGTCGCCTGCGGGCGGGTATCGCTACGGCGGGACGAGGGTTGCGGCCGCCATATATGGCGGCCGCGGTTTCCCGAAGTGCCTCCGAAAAGGGTTCGCCTGCGGGCGGGGAAAGATTCTTCGTCGCTGCGCTCCTCTGAATGACAAATTTGGAGGCGTTCCTGTTCCCTGTCATTCCGAGCGCAGCGAGGAATCTTCGCGTCCGCAGACGCGATCCCCCGTCTCTGTCCTGTTACTTGTCAAATTTCCGGTCATACAGCAAGGCGGCGTTCAGCACCACCAGGCAGGAGCCTGCGTTATGCACCAGGGCGCCGGTGACGGGGTTCAGCACCCGCAGTACGCTGAGGGTGACGGCCACGGCGTTGATGCACATGGAGGCGGTGATATTGCCCTTGATGGTGCGGATGGTGGCCCGGGCCAGTTTTTTCAGGTAGAGCAGCTGGCTCAGATCGTCGCTCATCAGGGCGATGTCGGCGGCCTCGATGGCGATGTCGCTGCCCATGCTGCCCATGGCCACGCCCACCCCTGCGGTTTTCAGTGCGGGGGCGTCGTTGACGCCGTCGCCCACCATGCAGACCTTACGGCCTGCCTTCTGCAGGGCCTCCACGGCCCCCACCTTGTCCTCAGGCAGCAGCTCGGCCTTCACCTCGGTGAGGCCTGCCTGGGCGGCGAAGTGGTCGGCGGCCCGGCGGTTGTCGCCGGTAAGCAGTACGGTACGGGTCCCCAGCTGGTTGAGCCCGGCCACAATATCGGGGGCCTCCGGACGCAGCACGTCGGACAGGGCCAGAACGCCTGCACAGACGCCGTCCACGGCTACCAGGATCACGGCCTTGCCCTGATCCCGCAGAGCGGACAGGGTTTCCCCGGTCCGGGCGTTCAGAGCGGCGCCCTGTTCGGACAGGAAGGCTTCGCTGCCGCAGAGGACGGCTTTGCCCTCCACCAGAGCGGAGACGCCCCGTCCGGCGGTCATGGTGAACTGCTCTGCCTGGGGCAGAACCAGCTGCTTTTCTTTGGCATATGCGGTGACGGCCCGGGCCTGGGGATGCTCGCTGCGGGCCTCGGCAGAGGCGGCCAGGGTCAGCAGAGCGTCTCCGGTGAGGCCCTCTGCCAGAGGAACAACGTCACAGACGGACAGGCTGCCCTGGGTCAGGGTGCCGGTCTTGTCAAAGGCGATGGTATCGGTTTTGCCCATGGCCTCCAGGGCCTCGCCGGATTTGATGATCACGCCGTGCTTGGTGGCCTGACCGATGGCGGCCATAACGGAGGTGGGAGTGGCCAGAGCCAGAGCGCAGGGACAGAACACCACCAGAACGGTGACGCCGGATTCCAGGGCGTCCATCATATCCAGGTGCAGAACGAGACAGTTGATCAGGAAGCCTGCAATGGCGATGAGCAGGGCGATGGGCACCAGCCACACGGACCACTGGTCGGCGATGCGCTGCATGGGAGCTTTCTTCTCGTCGGCCTCCTCCACCATGCGGATCAGCTCCTGCAGGGAGGAGTCCCGGCCCACGCCGGTGGCCTCCAGGTCAATGGAGCCGAAGCAGTTCATGGTGCCGCAGAACACCTCGTCCCCCTGGGCCTTATCCACGGGGAGGGATTCGCCGGTCAGGATGGACTGATCCACGCAGGTGGTACCGGTGACCACGGTTCCGTCGGCGGGAATGGTCTCGCCGGGCAGGACCCGCAGCAGGTCGCCCTTCTGAATGTCCTCGGCGCGGATCTCCTCCCGGGAGCCGTCCTGCTTCATACGGTGGGCTTTGACGGGGGCCAGGGCGATCAGCTGGGACAGGCCCTTCCGGGCGCGGGCCACAGTCATGTCCTCCAGGATGCCGCCGATGCACATGATGAAGGCCACCTCACCGGCGGCGAACAGCTCGCCGATGGCCAGGGAGGCGATCATGGCCATGGAGATCAGCAGGCAGGAGGACACCCACTTGTCATAGACCAGGCGGGTGATGGCCAGATACAGCAGGGGATAGCCGCTTAACACCACGGTGACCCAGGCTGGGTCGATGGGGACAGCGGTTTTGGTGAGCATCAGGATCAGACTGACCACCAGGAAAATTCCGGATACGATGGTGACCTTTAACCCGGAGCACAGGTCGCAAAGCTTTTTCAGCATAAGTAAATTCCTCCGATCCCTTGCACGCGGCAGGGAAATACAGTACAATGAATATGTTACCGAACACTTTGTTCACTATCAGTATAGGAGTTACCTGCGGGCAACACAAGAGACAGATTCCCGTCTCTGTCCTTTACGGAACACTTTTGAAGAAATGTACGGAGGGAGCACATGGACAGACGGCAGCAGAAGAGCCGCAAGGCTATTTTCGAGGCATTTGAGCGGCTGATGAACCGGCAGAGCTACAGCAAGATCACGGTCCAGCAGATCATTGACGAGGCCAATGTGGGCCGCACCACCTTTTATGCCCACTTTCAGACCAAGGACGAGCTTTTGAAGGAGATGTGTACGGAGCTGTTCGACCACGTATTTTCCGACCGGCCCGATCCGGAGAGCAGCCATAACTTCTCCCTGTCCGAGGGAGATTTCCACACCATTGTGGCCCATATCCTGTACCATCTGCGGGACAAGGGCTGCCAGCTGTCCCAGCTGATGACTGGAGAGAGCGGCGCGGTGTTCCTCATTTATTTTAAGGAGTACCTGAACCAGCTGGTCAGCTGCCATATGCTGTCCCGGCTGGAGGGGGGCGGCCGCCGGGTGCCGGGGGATTTTCTCCGCAGCCACATCTGCGGCAGCTTTGTGAATATGGTGCAGTGGTGGCTCCAGGGGGGCATGAAGGAGAGCCCGGAGCAGCTGGCCGATTATTACCTCGCTGTCATAGAACCTGTTCTGTAAAATTGGGAATCCGAGGGATATACAGCCGAAAATGGTAATAAAATGTGATATGAAGCATTGACTTGTCAGCCGATAGCTGATAGTATAGCAAGTGATATTTTTTCGGTATACCGGAAGAAAAACGAAATGATAACGCGTTTCTGCGCATTTGTTAGGAGGAGTCCTTTTGTCGAACTATCCCAATCGGAGCAAGAAGTCTCAGCTTGGCCGCTGGCTTGTGATCGCATCTGCCGTCATCGTGGTGGTCTACCTGATCTGGGCCGGTCTGAGCGGTGTGAAGGGTACCCTGGAGGATCACAGCAATTCTTCCTCCGGTTCTGCAAGCCAGTCCGCGACCGGCAGCGCATCTGCCGCCGGCAGTGCTTCCGCTGAGCCCCAGCCCGAGCCCGAGCCTCAGCCTGAGCCTGAGCCTGAGCCCCAGCCTGAACCTGAACCCCAGCCTGAGCCTAAGCCTCAGAAGGAGGTCCTGCCCTTTGTGGACGGCTCCACTCTGACCGCTGAGGAGAAGATGTACTACATCCACAACAGCGCCGCTTACCCCGATCTGATGATTGAGTTTGCCGACAAGTACACCCAGGTCCTGGACTTTGTGTACAACTACCCCGTCAAGAAGAACACCACCCAGCCCTTCGATCTGTCCGGCACTGTGGCGCCCGGCCAGGTGCCTCTGTATATCCAGTGGGATGACCGCTGGGGCTACACCCCCTTCGGCGACCTGAACATCGGCACCGACGGCTGCGGCCCTGTGTGCCTGTCCATGGTGGCCACCTATCTGCGCCAGGATACCGTGTGGGATCCCGTCAGCGTGAGTAAGTTCACCATGGATAACGGCTACTACGTGGCCAACACCGGCTCTTCCTGGGCGCTGATGGACCGCGGCAGCACCGTCCTGGGCATCCGTCCCACCGGGGTGAGCGTCAACGAAGCCTCCATGAAGGCTTCTCTGGACGCAGGCCAGCCCATGATCGCCTCCGTCCGCAGAGGCGACTTCACCAGAGCCGGTCACTTCATCGTCATCACCGGCTACAACGACCAGGGCTTCACCGTCAACGATCCCAATAGCCCCTCCAACAGCGCCAAGACCTGGACCTTCGACCGGATCGGTCCCCAGATCCGCGCTCTGTGGGGCTTCAGCCTGGCATAAGGGCAGGAATTATAGCCTTAAATTCCTATAAAGAATCTTAAGAAATAAAATCCTGCAAAATTATAACAGAAAATAAAAAAACCGCCTGTTCCGATATGGAACAGGCGGTTTTTTTGCGCCCTGAATCAGCCATAACAACAAAAACAGGAAAAAGATGGCTTAAAATACACTTTTACGCCTGAAATTATGATAAAAATACAGAACGGAAAATATGGTTCTATTGAAAAGACCGTTGCTTTGTGATAACCTTGTACATACTCGGGAAAATGCAATAAAAGTGATATATTTTACATATTTTGTAATAAAATATAAGATAAATTCCAGTAAATGTAAAAATATAATTCCGTTGTGCCTGCGGGGGAAAACAGCCTCCATAAGCTGGAAGAACAACGGGAGAACTGTGCGTAATGTGAGAAATTATGCATAAATGTGTGATGGAGAATGCAGAACGGCATCCCGCCGCTTCTGATCTCAGTGTGTATTGTAAAGAAGGGAGCTTAAATGAAGCTGAAAAAGATTTTGAGTCTGGCGACCGCAGCAGCGATCGCCGGGTCCCTGCTGATTCCCGCCGGGGCTGCGGGAACGGAGGTTTCCGTCGATCAGGGGGCCATGAAGCTGACCTATGACGAGCCTGCCAACTCCACCTATACCAGCGTGGGCGGGGCCAGCAAGTGGGAGGCTGCCAGCCTGCCCATCGGCAACGGTGTGCTGGGCGCCAACGTGTTCGGCGAGGTGAGCGAGGAGCTGCTCACCGTCAACGAGGAGACCCTGTGGTCCGGCGGCCGGGGCAGCGTCACCGGCTATGACGGCGGCAACCCGGATCCCGCCGCTGCAAAAAATGCCTACGATACCATTTCCAACAAGCTGCTGAATGACCAGACCTGGGGCTTCAACATGGAGAGCCTCTGCGGCGACCCCCGCGAAACCAGCGGCTATGACCACGGCTACCAGCCTCTGGGTGATCTGAAGTTCAAATTCGGTCACTCCTTCGATAAGGGCAGCTACAAGCGCGCCCTGGATCTGGACAAGGGCCTGTCCACTGTGACCTACACCACCGGCGGCGTGACTTACAGCCGCGAATACTTCGCCAGCAACCCTGCCAACGTGATCGTGGCCCACTTTGCTGCCGATCAGAACAACAAGCTGAGCTTCACCACCAGCTTTGCCAGCAAGCAGAACAATTCCGTGACCACCTCTGTGAACGGTCAGACCGGTTATATCACCGTGTCCGGCACCATGGCGGATCACCATGAGAACAATAAGAATTCCAAGGGCAACGGCCTGCTGCATAACACCCAGATCGCTGTGGTGGCTGAGGGCGGTTCTGTGAGCAGGAGCGGCAGCGGCGTCAAGGTCACCAACGCCAACAGCGTGACTGTGTACCTGACCGCCGCCACCGACTACAAGAACCAGTTCAGCAACGGCGCCACTGAGTACTGGTACCGCACCGGCGAGAGTGCCAATCAGCTGAACGCCCGGGTGAAGGCCGTGCTGGACAAGGCTGTCAAGGACGGCTACACCGCCGTCAAGGCCGCTCACACTGCCGACTACACCAACCTTTATAACCGTGTGAAGCTGGACGTGGGCCAGACCGCCTATACCGGCATGACCGACGATCTGCTGAAGGCCTATAAGAATGGCCGCGCCTCCGCAGGCGAGCAGCGCTATCTGGAGGTTCTGCTGTTCCAGTACGGCCGGTATCTGCTGATTTCCGGCAGCCGCGAGAACAGCCAGCTGCCCACCACCCTGCAGGGCATCTGGAACGACCGCAGCGGCACCGACTGGAACTCCGATATCCATACCAATATCAATCTGCAAATGAACTACTGGCTGTCCGGCAGCTGCAACCTGACCGAGTGCGCCAGGCCTCTGGTGGACTACATGTCCAAGCTGAAAGAGCCCGGCGGCCGCACCGTGGAGATCTACACCGGCAGCCGGCACGGCATCATGGCACATACCCAGAACACCCCCTATGGCTACACCGCCCCCGGCTGGCAGATCAGCACCTGGGGCTGGAGCCCTGCCGCAGCCACCTGGCTGATGCAGAACTGCTACGACTATTTCCAGTATTCCAACGATGTGAACACCCTGCGCAGTACCATCTATCCCATGATGAAGGATCAGGTGCTGATGTATGAGGACCTGCTGAAGGTGAAGGGCGGCCGGAAGGTCATGCCCATTGCCCTGTCTCCCGAGATCGGCCCTGTTACCTGTGGCAACACCTTTGAGCAGTCCCTGATCTGGCAGCTGTATTCCGACACCATCGAGGCTGCCGAGAAGCTGGGCGAGCCCGTGCCTCAGGCATGGCGTGACACTATGGCTCAGCTGAAGCCCATCGAGATCGGCCAGTCCGGCCAGATCAAGGAGTGGTACAGCGAGGGTCGCATCAACAGCGTGGCAGACACCTCCGCGCACCGCCACCTGTCCAATCTGCTGGGCCTGTTCCCCGGCGACCTGATCAACACCCCCGAGCAGATCGCAGCCGCCAAGGTTTCTTTGAACAACAAGAACTTCGGCAAGGTGGGCGCCACCGGCGAGAACCCCGAGGGCGGCTGGACCTACGGCCAGATGATCCCCAGCTGGGCCCGTGTGGGCGAGGGCGAGAACGCCTATTTCTGCGTCAATCAGATGATCAAGACCCGTCTGTTTGAGAACCTGTGGGACTACCACAACACCGCCATTTTCCAGATCGACGGCAACTACGGCTACTCCGCAGGCGTGGCCGAGATGCTGATGCAGAGCAACAACGATGTGATTCGTCTGCTGCCCGCCATTTCCAAGGAGTGGGCCAACGGCGGCGTGTCCGGTCTGCTGGCCGAGGGTGGCTATGAGGTGGCCATGAGCTGGAAGGATTCCAAGGTCACCCGTGCTGAGATCACCGCCAAGAACGGCGGTACCTGCACCGTGCAGAACCCCTTCGCTGCCGGTGAGACTGTGAAGGTCAACGGCAAGGCTGTTGAACCCAGGGACGGCAAGCTCACCTTCGATACCGTCAAGGGCGAGACCTACACCCTGACCACGCAGAGCGTCCCTGCCATCCCCGCGCTGAAGCTGGGCTTCACCCGCGCCGAGGACGGCCAGGTCACCCTGACCTGGGACGCACAGCCCGGTGTGGAATACACCATCACCCGCAGAGAGCTTCCGTAAGCCACCCGGACCCGGCCCCCGACAGACCTGAGAGGGGGGCCGAAGTCATAAAATATCAACCAAAATGGGAGGAAAGAACATGAAAGCAAAAAAAGCAATCAGTCTGTTTCTGTCCCTTGTTATGGTGCTGGGCCTGATCCCGGTTTCAGCCATGGCAGCTACAGACACAGAGGTGGGAAAGGTCACTGGTAATTCCATTACGGATACCACTGCCGATCCCAACAAGAGCTACGAGTACACCGTGACCGGCTCTGACGGCTCTACCCAGACCGTCACCGTCCCCGCAAAGGGTACCGAGCCCACCGGCAACAGCGTCAAGCCTCAGGAGGTCCCCGGCGCTGTCTACTACCAGAAGGTCACCGACCCCGCCAACGCCAAGGGCGAGGGCTACCTGCTGGTGGACACTGCCACCAAGCAGGCCGTTTCTAACAAGCCCGGTGTTGAGGGCGTCACCATCCAGGGCGACCGCATCAACGGCGACCACGCCACCGCTGAGTGGACTGTTGCCACCAGCGACGGTAAGATCAGCTTTGCCAACGGCACCAACCGACTGACCATCAGCCAGACCAAGGATGGCAGCGGTGAACATGGATGGCTGTTCTTCCCTAGTAACCCCTGGAAGAACTTCGAGTATGCTGTCGCGGTTAACAACAATGAGGATAACTTTAAGCCTGTCATCTCCGGCGACAGCTTCACGCTGTCCCGTGACTACAACGAGAGGGCATATAATGACGATCCCGCCAAGATGGTTTCTGTCTATCTGAACTTCGATGGAACCAGCATCATGGGCGACAAGAACCATGCCACCTCCTTCACCCTGTTCCAGAAGAAGACCGAGCCCAGCACCACTGAGTATACCGTGGACGCCACCGGTCTGGACGCTCTGATTGCCGAGGCCGGGACCAAAGACAAGGCCCTGTACGAGCCTGCAACCTGGGCTCCCTTTGAAAACGCACTGAAGGCCGCTGAGACTGCCAAGGCTGGCATTAAGGCTTCCTATGCCACCGAGCAGGAAGCGAGGGACGCTCTGGCTGCCATTGACGCCGCTCACCGCGAGCTGAAGCGCACCATGGACGCTCTGAAGCTCCTGCCCGCCCCTGAAACCATTACCCCTGTGATCGACTGGAACCGTACCCTTGAGTACGTTTTTTCCCAGAAAAGGAGGGGCAGTCTGGTGACCGGCCTGGACTTCCTGGATCTTAACTCCCCTAATTTCTCCAAGATCCAGTGGAACTGGAATTCTGTGAAGAATCTGACCACCGATCCCAGTATGACCATCTGGGACTATAACACTCCCAAGCAGTATTCTGAGGCGGTTAAGCGCCAGAACGTAATTGCCGCTACCTGGAACGACCGTGATAGAAGCGGAAATGTTGAGAAGGAAGACTGGCAGAAGGCCTCTGTGCGTAAGTTTGCCGGTACCTTCATCTGGCCTGAGGGCTACACTCTGGAGGATAAGGCCGTCATCACCTCCGTCAACGACGCCAACTATCAGGGCATTTATGACTATGTCAACAACGACCCCGCACTGAAGGAGCGCTTCGGCGGCAAGAAGATCATTCCTGTGAACGACGATATGTACGTCTATGTTTACAAGGACGGCGAAGATCCCACCACCTGGACCAACGAAGAGGCTGCCAAGCATCTGGTCTTCTGGACCGGCTCCTCCGGTAAGGGCATGTGGTCTCAGGAGAACCGCGGCGGCGGTGACTGGCTGCGCGAGACCCCCGCTACTTATCTGGATAAGGCTGCGGTTCCCGCATACCACGGCGTCATGCCCAACATGAGAGACGTTGATGCACAGGCCGCTGTTGGCAGCTACGATGATAATGGCAAGAGCTTTGAGAATACCCACAAGCTGCACCACACCGACGGCTGGTACACCATGGTGGACACCAACACCCTGATGTCCACTCTGAACAGACTGTACCCCGGCGAGCAGCTCAGCGGCAAGATGCACTTCGACATTTACGCATTCGATAACAGCAATAACGGCGGTATGGATCAGCTGGAGATCCGCTTTGAGAAGGCCCCCGTTACCACCACTCAGGTCACCGTCAAGTATTGGCTGAACGACACCACCGGTACCCCTCTGGGCAGCACTGTTATTAACGGCGCCGAGGTGGGCAGCACCATCAGGCTGTCCAATGGTACCGCCAACAACGAGCTGAACCACTTCAAGGCCGCCGCTATCACCAAGGCAAATGCCGACGTGACTGACGGTAAGCCCGACTACGGTACTGAGGGCTATGTGGTCAAGAAGACCAACAACGTCATCAACGTGGTCTACACCGCCAGGAATCAGGGCGAGGTCATCTACTACACCTATGACTTCGGTGTGACCAACCAGTACACCTACGGCGATCAGGGTATTACCAAGGTGACCATGGAGAGCAGCGACGCAGGTTTCTCCGTTGCCTCTGCAAAGGATGGCAAGGCTGTGTTCAGCTATACCCCCCAGAATGCACTGGGCCAGCCCGCCTATGCAACTCTGAATATTACGCAGTCCGGCGGCAGCCGCACTGTCAAGGTCTGCGTGATCCCCGCTTCCAACGTGCTGTATGAGGAGAACTTCATCACCGGCGATTGGAGCAAGACCAATCATTCCAATGTGACCGTCAGCGATAACAACGACAACGTCTACGGCCACACCGCCGCCTATAACGCCTCCACCGGCGCCAACGGCGAGTACACCGCTGCGGTCAATGCAGCCACCAAGAAGACCAATGACCTGAAGTTCAGCTTCAACGGGATCGGTCTGGATCTGATCGGTTCCTGCGGCCCCGACTACGGTACTCTGGCCGTGAAGGTCATGCAGGGCAACAAGGTTGTTAAGACCTATATTGTCAACACCGGCTACGCCCCCGGCGTCATTCATCAGGTGCCTCTGCTGCACGCTAACGCAAAGGATCTGTCCGCAGGCGTCAACTATGACGTCACCGTCCGCGGCATGTATGTGGCGCCCGCCTCTGCCGTGTCCACCATGTCTGTCAACGGCGGAACTGTCATCACCCCCGACCTCTATGAGCAGCTGCTGGATCTGGGCCTGACCGATGCCGATATGGATAAGGTCGAGTTCGTCAACGCAGCCGACAACCTGCCCGAAAGCTCCGTCTCCACCTTCTCCGCCGTTCCTGCCGCCGCTGCCGGTGAGCAGACCGTAGCCGTGGATTCCTTCCGCGTCTACCGCTCCACCGAGAAGGCCGCCGTGGCTTACGCCGAGAATGAGAAGAACCTGATCTACACCAACGTCATGGACGAGGCCATCACCGGCGACTTCTCCGCTTATGTGGAGCAGGATGCGCAGGGCAAGTTTACCACCAAGACCTATGAGGGTAAGGGCGGCCCCGAGAACGAGCTGTATCTGGAGCCCGGTACCGGCATTGCATTCGGCACCGACGCCACCTACGCTCAGGTCAGCCTGCGCGCCGTGAACGGCGATACCCAGGCCAATCATAGCATCAGCCTGACCCACAACACCGAGATGTACTATGAGGTGACTGTGGACAACGGTATGGTCACCATTGCCAACACCGGCTCCGAGCTGCTGGCCATCGGCAATCTGAAGACCAACGGCAACATCAAGACCATTGAAAACAAGGATGCCGCCGTCAAGGCCGTGGCCATGATGTTCGCCGCCCCCCAGCCCGAGCCTGATCCCGAGCCTGAGGTCCCCCAGACCTTCGAACCCGATCGCTTCAAGCTCAGCGCACGGGCCTCCGGCCTGTTCAGAAGAACGGTCACCATGACCGCCAAGACCTCTGACGACGTGGCCTACCTGATGGTCAACGGCGAGAAGGTCATGCCCCAAAAGCCTCTCTTCGGCTGGGGCAAGAACAAGACCTTCAAGACCAGCCAGAAGGTAAGCAGACACGAGACCGCCCGCTTTGAGGTGGTGGCTTACAACGCCGAAGGCGTGGCAAGCCAGGTCTATGTGATTGAAAAGTAAGAAAGGTGAAGCATTTGAAAACCTATGAAAAACCCAGACTGATGGCACTGTCCCTCAGCGGAAACGACCAGCTGTGCGGCTCCTGTTCTGACAAGGGCTCCACTAATCTGCTGTACAAAGATCCCTCCGGCGGTCTTGCACTGGGTCTGGATTTCCTGGTGGGAAACGATGACGGCGTCCTGACCAAAGAGGAAGCCGCCAGAGCTTTCGGCCCCAATGAGGGCTGCGAGATCCCCGTGGAATCCTACTGCAAGTTCACCAGCAGTTCTGACATGCTGGTTGCCTGGTCCTGAGTTCAGAATCTGAAAACAAAGACGATTACGCCCATACCTGTTCGGGTATGGGCGTAATCTGTGAAAGCGGGGAGAGTATATGATAACCGTGTACCACAGCTTCTGCGGCGTGCCGGTGCAGACCGCCGCCCCATGCCCCATGCCGGAGGACGCCCAGGGGGCCGCCTTCCGGACGGAGGAAACTGCGCCCCTGCTGCAAATCACCCTGGAGCCGGTGGAGACCCTGCCCGAGCCTGCGGGGGAGCTCTGCGGCAGGGCCGGAGAAAAGACGGTCTGGCGGAGCGGGACGGCCATCACCCGCCGCACCCGGGACGTCTGCCGCCCCATTCCCCATATCCAGACCTGCTATGACCTGACCGACCCCTCCCGGGTCCGGGCTCTGATCCGGCGGGAGGACTGGGCCTGGGCAGCCGGGACCAAATACCTGTGGACGGGCCTTGCCGTCAACCAGCTTCTGCTCCACTTCCGCACCCTCTTTTTCCACGCCGCCTACGTGGACTGGCAGGGGAAGGGTATCCTCTTCACCGCCCCCAGCGGCACCGGAAAGTCAACACAGGCCGAACTCTGGAGGAAATACCGGGGTGCGGCTGTGATCAACGGAGATAAAGCGGCTGTGAGCCTTGGAAAAACCCCTGTGCTGCACAGTGTTCCTTTTTCCGGAACCAGCGGGATCTGCAAAAACAGTTCCACCCCTCTGGCCGCCGTGGTGGTCCTGTCCCAGACCCCGGAAAACACCGTTGAACCCATGGGCCCCACCCAGGCCCTGGCCGCCATCTGCGGCAACGTATTTGTTGAACAGACCGTCCCGGAGGAGTGGAGCCTTGCGCTGAACCTGCTTCTGGACTTAGCACAGACCGTCCCCATTTACCACCTGGCCTGCACCCCCGACGAGCGGGCGGTGGAAAAACTGGAACAAGTGATAATTTAGTGCAATAATCGGCATAAATAGCACTGTTTAGAACAGAAAAAGTCTGATATAATCAAAAAACGGAGGTCAGAATGGCCAATCTTTACGAAATATACAGCAATTTCCTGTTTGCAAAAGCCGGGCAGGGCGGGATTCCCCTGTCCGGTACCTTTGAGCTGACCTCACGGTGCAACCTGGACTGCCGCATGTGTTATATCCACAAGCGGGCCAACGATCGGCAGGCGATCTGTGCAGAGCGCTCCGCCCGGGACTGGATCGGACTGGCGGAGGAGTGCTGTGCTGAGGGCACGCTGCTGCTTCTGCTCACCGGGGGAGAGCCCACCATCCGCCCCGATTTCCGTGAGATCTACACGCAGCTGCGCAGGCTGGGGCTGGTGCTTTCCATCAACTCCAACGCCACCCTGATCGACGAAAGCATGGCGGATTTTCTGGCAAAGGACCCGCCCTCCAGGATCAATATCACCCTATACGGCGCCTCCCCGGAGACCTACGGCGCCCTCTGCGGCGACCCCAGCGCTTATGACAGGGTCATCCGCGCTATTTTAATGTTGAAGGAACGGGGGGTCCTGGTGAAGCTGAACTACTCCGTCACCCAGTACAACGCCCACGATGCGGAAAAGGTTTACGCCTTTGCCAAAGAAAACGGCCTGGTGCTCCAGGCTGCCACCTATATGTTCCCGCCCATCCGGGCCTGCGAGCAGGGCAGCTGCACTGCTGAACGCATGACCCCGGAGGAGGCCGCCCAGGCCCAGCTGGTCTATGACAGGTTCCGCTTTACCCCCGCTGAGCTGAAAGCACGGTGGGAGGCCCAGCTTCAGGGCTTAACGGTCCCTGACCCGGACAGCGAGTGCCAGGAGCTGCCCACCGAGCGCATCAAATGCCGCGCCGGCCAGACCACCTTCTGGGTCACCTGGGACGGAAAGCTGCGCCCCTGCGGAATGATGACGGTCCCGGAGGCTGTGCTGAAGCCCGGCCAGTTCCGCCGGGCCTGGGATGAACTGAGAAAGCTGCGGGAGGAGATCATGATTCCGGCCGGCTGTACCGCCTGCAAATATAAGAACCTCTGCGATCAATGTCCGGCTTTGTGCTGGGCCGAAACCGGAAGCTTTACAGAATCTCCAATTTACATGTGTAAAAAGACAGAAGCATATCTAAAATTGATGAAGAAAAATCTTAAAATTATGCTATAATAATAGATTGTGATGTATTATGGATAAAGTTCAGAGACAACTGTTATACTGCCTGAAAGCCTACCGTCTGGGACAGGAGCAGGCCGAATCGGCCGGCCTGTCCGAAGATGGGGAGTGGGCCGCCCTCAGCGACCTGGCGGTCATCCACAAGATGGCCCCCATCGTTTATGAGATGATGGGAAGAGACCCGGAATTCTGTGGGCAGAACGCTGCCCTGCGCAGCAGCTGGAGACGCAGCGCCATCCTCCAGTCTGTGGGCCAGACCACCAGAAGCGCCAAAATCGTGCAGGTTTCCACCCGGTTCCGGGAAAACGGGATCCGGCACGCGCTGGTGAAGGGCCTGCTGTGCCGTGAGCTGTACGCAAAGCCCGACCTGCGCCTGTCCGGGGACGAGGACCTGTTCATCGCCCCCGCCGACAAGGAGCGCTGCCGCCCCCTGCTGGAGGACATGGGCCTTGTGCTGATGACAGAGTTCGGCGAGGAGGACGTGCTCCACTGGAACGATCCTGCCACCGGCCTGCACATCGAGCTGCACGCCCGCCTGCTGCCCGACGATGAGATGAACCGTCAGTTTGAGCAGCAGCTGGCCCACACCGTCACCGTCCCCGTCACCGGGGGAGAGGTGGATACCTTCGCGCCCACCTGGCATTTTGTATTCCTGGTCTGCCACGCCCTGAAGCATTTCCTAACCGGCGGCTTCGGCGTCCGCACCCTGGCGGATATTCTGTCCTTTGCAGAACGCTGGAACAGTGAGATCGACTGGGAAAAGGCCGGGAGCCTGCTGGATGAAGTCAGCGGCCGGGTGTTTCTGGACCAGGTGTTTGCAGTCGGCGAGCAGGAGCTGGGCTTTGCGCTGAGCAGGACCGGCTGGACCTACAGCTGCACCCCCGAGCCGGAGGAGCTGCTGATGGACTGCGTGGAGGCGGGCGTTTACGGCCAGAGCTCCATGAGCCGCAAGCACAGCGCAAATCTGGTGCTGAACGCAGCACGGGAAAAATCCCGGGTCTCCGGTGTGCTGAACAGTCTGTTCCCTGATCGGGCCAGTATGGAACACAAATACCCTGTGCTGAAGGAACATCCGGGCCTTCTGCCCATCTGCTGGATGAAGCGGATCTTCCGCTATGCCGAAGAAGTCCGAACCAGCAGCGGAAAAGAGGACTCCCCCCTGGAGAGTATCGCTCTGGGCAAAAAACGTACGGAAATGATGGTCAAATATGGAGTTTTTCCGAAAAGTAAAAGAAAAGATTAAAGCCGGCTGGCTGCGGGAGTTTGCACATGAGTGGGCCTGGATGTGGAATTATATCCGGCGCTACCGCATGATCGTGCTGATCCACATTCTGCTGGGCGTGCTGTCCATCGTCATGGGACTGGCCACCAGCGTGGCCTCCAAGTACCTGATCGACGCCGTCACCGGCCACAGCAGCGGCACCATCGGCTCCGCTGCCGCCATGATGATCGGCATGCTGCTGGGCAATATTCTGATGAAGAGCATTGCCTCCCGCATCGGCGCCGTGATCAATATCAAGGTGCAGAACGAGATCCAGGCCGAGGTCTATGAGGATGTGCTGAACACCCAGTGGGAGTCCCTGGAGCAGTACCGCAGCGGCGACCTGCTCAACCGCCTGACCGGCGACGTGAACACCATCGCAGGCGGCGTCACCGGCTTTGTGCCCAGTGTGATCTCCAACGGCGTGCAGTTTCTGGGCGCTCTGGCCATCATGCTGTACTACGATCCCACCATGGCGGTCATCGCCCTGATGGGGATCCCTGTGGCCGCCCTCAGCTCCAAGGTGCTGGTGGGACGCATGCGCAGCCACAGCCGTAAAATGAAGGATATTTCCAGCGACGTCATGTCGTTTTTTGAAGATTCCCTGGGAAATCTGACCAGTATCAAGGCATTTGATATTACGCAGGATTTTTATGGGAAGATGACCGGAATGCAGGAGAAATACCGGGAGGAGTTCCTCACCTACAACCGGTTCTCCATCCGCACCTCCGCCTTTATCTCCCTGCTGGGCGTGATCGTGTCCGCCGCCTGCTTCGGCTGGGGCGTGTACCGCCTGTGGGCCGGAGCCATCAGCTTCGGTACCATGACCATGTTCCTCCAGCTGTCCTCCACCCTGAGCGGAGCCTTCTCCGCTCTGATCGGTCTGGTGTCCTCGGCCGTGTCCGTGTCCACCTCCGCAGGCCGTATCATGGAGGTCATGGAGATGCCCTCCGAGCAGGTGCCCTGCGACCATGATTTCAGCGCAGATCAGGACCTGACCCTGAAGCTGGAGGATGCGGGCTTTGCCTATCAGGACGGCGAGGAAGTGCTGCACCATGTCTGCTTTGAGGCGGGCACCGGGGACCTGGTGGCCCTGACCGGCCCCTCCGGCGAGGGCAAGACCACCATGCTGCGGATGATCCTGGGCCTGATCTCACCCCAGACCGGCAAGGCCGTGCTGTGCCGCCGGGGAGAGGAGACAAAGCTGTCCTCCGCCACCCGGAGCGCCTTTGCCTATGTGCCTCAGGGCAACAGCATGTTTGCCGGCTCCATTGAAGATAACCTGCGCCTGACCCGGCCGGACGCCACCGACGCCCAGCTGGAGGAGGTATTGAAGATCGCCTGCGCCTACGACTTCGTCCGGGAGCTGTCCGGCGGGACCGCACACCTGGTGGGCGGCAGAGGCAAGGGCCTGTCCGAGGGACAGGCACAGCGGCTGGCTGTGGCCCGGGCTCTGCTGCGGGGGGCACCGATCCTGCTGCTGGACGAGGCCACCTCCGCCCTGGACGAGGCCACGGAGAAGCAGCTGCTGCATAACCTGATGACCTGCGGCCTGGTCCGCACCTGTATTTTTGTCACCCACCGGCCCGGCACCATGAAGTTCTGCACCAGACAGTACCGGGTGGGCGAGGGCACCGTCCACGAGGAGACTGAGGCCTGATGGAAGAGCTGCGCCGCACAGTGGATACCCAGGAGCTGCTGGAGACCTACCGGGAGCTGCTGAAGGAGACGGAGACCCTGCCCCTGGTGATCACCGGGAACAGCATGGCCCCCTTTCTGGTCCACGGACGGGACAGGGTGTGGCTGACTGGGGTGAAAGGACCGCTGAAGGTGGGGGATATTGTCCTCTACCGCCGGGACAGCGGAGCCTATATCCTCCACCGGATCTGCCGGGCGGAGGGAGACCGGTTCTGCCTCATCGGCGACGCCCATAGGGTGATAGAACAGAATATCCGCCGGGACCAGATCTTTGCTGTGGTCTGCCGGGTGGAACGAAAGGGAAAAGTACTGGCTCCCGGCAGCTTCTGGTGGGAGTTTTTTGAGAAGATCTGGGTGCGTATCATCCCTCTGCGGGGGGCCCTTGCAAGGCTGTACGGTATGCTGCACAGATAATGCGGGAGGAACACAATGAAAGTTTCCAAGGACTATATTCTGCGGGAAATCGCAGGAGAATTCATGCTGGTGCCTGTGGGCGCAGCGGCGGCAAAATTCAACGGGCTGATCACCATGAACGAGATCGGCACCTTTATTTTCAAGGCGCTCGGGGAGGAGCAGACGGAGGACAGCCTCCTGAAGAAGATCACCGTCGAGTATGCGGTGGAGGAAGAGACCGCCCTGGCCGATCTGAGAGAATTTCTCGGACAGCTGCGGGAGGTCGGCGCTCTGGTGGAAGAAAACTGAGCCCCTCCGATTCTGAGGAACAGGTGAGCAACGTGAAGATGAAAATGAATAAGAAATTCATCCCCTATATCCTGATGGGGCTGTGTGTTCTGGCCTTCGGCCTGTATGTGCTGCTGACCCGGGGCATGTGGGATCATACGCCGCCCCGGCTGACCGTGCCGGAGACTGTGCTGAAGGTACCCGTCCGCGCCGATGAGAAGGCCCTGCTGGCCGGGATCACTGCGGTGGACGAGACTGACGGCGACGTGACCGGTTTTGTGGTGGTGGAGTCTGTCTCCGACGTCTACGAGGGCAGCCGGGCCACCGTCACCTATGCGGCCTTCGACCGGTCCGGCAATGTGTCCAAGGGCCGCCGTACACTGGAGTACACCGACTATCAGAGCCCCCGGTTCACCCTGAAGGAGCCTCTGATCTTCCGGGAGGGCAGCGGCTTTGACGTGTTCAAGGCCGTGGGCGCTGTGGACAGTGTTGACGGTGTGCTGGACGATAAGGTGAAGGGCACTCTGGTCCAGGGCAGCGGCACCGTCTATGAGGCGGGAATCCACCAGGTGGAGTTCCGCGTCACCAACAGCCTGGGAGACACGACCCACCTGACCATGCCTGTGGAGGTGTACACCCACGAGAGGTTCAGACGGCAGATCCAGCTGGACCAGTACCTGATCTACCTGAAACGGGGAGAGGCCTTCGACCCGATGAGCCTGATCGGCCGGGAGTCCCGGGGCGTGCCCATGGATGTGGACTCTGACGTGAACACCGAGCAGCCCGGCGTGTACTCCGTCATCTACACGGATCAGGCCGGAGAAATTTACGGAAAGACCCGACTCATCGTGGTCGTGGAGGAATAAGCCATGGCGCAGGAAAAACAGGACAATCAGACAGAGCAGATCGAGCTGTTCTCCTATGACCCCATCGTGCTGGTGTGGGACGTGGTGAAGCGCTGGAAGGTGATCGTGGCCGTGGCTCTGCTGGCCGGTATGCTGGCCTATGTGGTCACCGAGCAGACCTACACCCCCGCCTATACCACCACCACCACCTTCGTGGTCAGCGCCAAGGAGAGCAGCACCACCGCCTATCAGAATCTGAACGCAGCCAGCAGCCTGGCCACCGTGTTCTCCGAGGTGCTGAACAGCTCCATCATGCGGGATACCATTCTGGAGGAGCTGGGCATGGACGCCTTCGACGGATCGATCCAGGCCAGCGCCGTTGCAGAAACCAATCTGCTGAGCCTGAACGTGACCCACAGCGACCCCAGAACCGCCTTTCTTGTGACCAAAACCATCATCGAAAAGCACGGCGTCGTCTCCTATCAGGTCACCGGCGACACCATTCTGGAGGTGCTGCAGAAGCCTGTGGTGCCCTCGGCCCCCTCCAATCCCATGAACGCCGCAGGAAACATGAAAAAGGTCGCTGTACTGGCCGGACTGGCCGCCTGTGCCGTGCTGGCTGTGGCCTCCTTTATGCGGGACACCGTCCGCAGCCGCCAGGAGGCGGAGAAAAAGCTGGAGGAGCGGGTAATGGGTGAGCTGCGCCATGAGCATAAGCACCAGCCCCTGAAGGAGATCCTCAGGCACGAAAAGCGCAGCATCCTCATCACCGATCCCATTACCTCCTTCGGCTTTGTGGAGAAGATCAAAAAGCTTCGCCGCCAGGTGGAGCAGCACATGCCGGAAAACGGCAAGGTCATTATGGTGACCAGTGTGCTGGAAAACGAGGGCAAGTCCACCGTGGCGGTGAACCTGGCCCTGTCCATGGCCCAGAAGCAGAAAAAAGTGCTGCTGATCGACGGCGACCTGCGCCGCCCCGCCTGCCATAAGGTGCTGGAGCAGCCCTGGCGCGCCATGGGTACCGCCGATGTGGCCATGGGCAAGATGGGCCTGATGAAGGCAGTGGCCCCCTGCAAAAAGCTGAAAAATCTGAGCTTGCTGCTGGAGAGCCGGGAATGGCCCGACTCCGCCGACCTGGTCAGCTCTGCCGGTATGGAAAAGCTGCTGGAGGAGGCAAGAGAAAATTACGACTGGGTGATCGTGGATACGCCCCCCATGTCTGTGGGCCCTGACTCCGAATGTATGGCCGAACAGGCCGACGCCTCCCTGCTGGTGGTGCGCCAGAACGACGCCACCGCAAAAATGCTGACCAACGCCCTGGACGTGCTGCATATGTCCAAGGCGAAGATGCTGGGCTGCGTGCTGAATAACGTCTGGTCGGTTTCCATGCCCGGCTCCGGAAGCTACGGCGGCTCCGGCTATGGCTACGGTTACGGCGCCTACAGCCACTACGGGCATTACGGCCGCTACGGCGCCTATGGAAAGACCGGCGGCAAGAGCGATAAAGTAGGTAATCACCATGAAGCATGAGAATAATAATACCGGGATCGACCTGGGGATCCTCCTCCACGATTTCCTGGCCGCCGCCAGGCGCAGCTGGATCCTGGCCGTGGTGCTGGCCCTGGTGTTCAGCGCCGTCCTGTCTATCCGGGCCAGACGGAGCTACTACCCCCAGTACGAGGCCAAGGCCACCTTTACCGTCTATGTGGCCGACCCCCTGCAGGCGGAGATCCGCGGCTATAACACCGCCACCGCCGAGCAGATGGCAAAAACCTTCCCCTACATCCTGACCAGCGGAGCCCTGCGGGACGTGGTCATGCGGGACCTTGACATCCCCGCCCTGCCCGTGATCAGCGCCTCCGTTATGGCCAACACCAATGTGTTCACCCTGTCGGTGCGCTCCGGCGACCCCCAGCAGGCCTACAACGTGCTGAACTCCGTCATTGAGCACTACCCCGATGTGGCTGAGTTTGTGGTGGGCCCCACCGTGATGAATCTGCTGGACGAGAGCGGTCTGCCCACCCAGCCCTATAACAGTCTGTCCTATATCGGCTCCGTCAAAACCGGCGTCGCAGGCGGCGTGGGACTGTGGATCCTGGCAAGCCTGCTGATGGCTGTCACCCGCGCCACCGTCCACAACGAGGACGAGCTGAAGCGGCTGATCAATGTGCGCTGCCTGGGCTCTGTCTCCATGGTCAAGCGGGACCGACGCAGCAGAGGCAAAAGCTGCCCCATGGCCCTGGAGGGCTCCGGAGGAGTCCGCTTCAGCGAGGCCGTGCGCCTGCTCCGGATCCGACTGGAAAAGGAGATGGTACTTCGGGATATGAAGGTCCTGCTGGTGTCCAGCGCCACCCCCGGCGAGGGCAAGACCACCGTCTCCATCAACCTGGCCCAGTCCCTGGCCCAAAAGGGCAGACGCACCCTGCTGATCGACTGCGACCTGAGAAATCCCTCCGTGGCCAAGAATATGGGCCGGGAGAACGTGAACGGCCTGGTGGACTTCCTGGAAGGAAAAATCTCCGCCGAAAAGGCCCTGACCAAAACCGACACCCCCAACCTGTTTGTCACATTTTCCGGCGGCCCTGTGGAAAACGCAGCGGAAATGCTGGCCCGAAAGGAAAGCAGAGCGTTCCTGGAGGCCTGCCGGGAGCTGTTTGACTGCATCATTCTGGACACGCCCCCTTCGTCCATGCTGTCTGACGCCTCGGAGATCGCAGTGGTGGCCGACGGCGCGCTGATGGTCATCCGCCAGAATTATGCATCCAAAAGCCAGATCACGGACGGCGCACAGCTGCTGGCTGACAGCGGATTGCAGCTGGTGGGCTGTACCCTGAACTACACCACCGGAAGCCCCCTGACCGACTACGGCAGCTACTATGGCTACGGGTCCGGAAAATACTACGGACATTACAACAGTTCTGAGTCTGAACTCTGAGGCTCTGCGCAGTATGCACGCAGGAGCCGACCATGCAGACAGAACGACTGAAACAGGCCACGCGGGCCTGAGGGAGGAACGCTGTGTTTAATATCAGAACACATCAAAAGATAGACCGGGTGAAAACCAACCGGGTGCTGACTCTGATCCTGCTGGATATCCTGGTGGTCAATGCGGCAGTCTTCTCTGCCTATCTGGTGCGCTTTGAGCTGCACATCAGTGAGATCGTGGACTCCGGCTTCCTGGAGGGTTACCTCCGTGTGGCCCTCATCTACACCCTGGCTGCTCTGCTGATCTTCTGGGCCTGCAGGCTGTATCAGAGCCTGTGGGAGTTTGCCAGCATCGACGAACTGCGGTATATCATTGTGGCCGCCCTGGCCACCAACCTGGCCGGGATCCTGATCGCCCTGGCCTTCCATATCTACCAGCCCAGAAGCCTGCCCATCCTGAACCTCATCTTCCTGCTGATGTATCTGACCGCCGTGCGCTACAGCTACCGGCTGGCCAGACGGTACCGGGGCCACGAGGCCAACCGGAAACGGACTATGCTGGTGGGCGCAGGCTCCAGCGGCGCCATGGTGCTGCGTGAGCTGCAAAGAAGCCCCCACAGCAAGAACAAGGTGGTCTGCGTCATTGATGACGACCCCCAGAAGGTGGGCTCCTACCTGAACAATGTGCCCGTGGCGGGCAACCGCCAGTCCATCCCCGCCATGGTGGAAAAGTACGATGTGGCGGAGATCATCATCGCCATCCCCAACGCCACCCGAAAGGACAAGCGGGAGATCATCAACATCTGCCAGAAAACCCCCTGCCGTTTGCAGACCCTGCCCGCCCTCTATCAGCTGGCCAGCGGCCAGATCGACATGAAGAAGATCCGCGAGGTGCGGGTGGAGGACCTGCTGGGCCGGGACAAGGTCATGGTCAACCTGGACGAGATCGCAGGCTATCTCCGGGGCAAGACCGTGCTGGTCACCGGCGGCGGCGGCTCCATCGGCAGCGAGCTGTGCCGGCAGATCGCACGGCAGCAGCCCGAGCGCCTGATTATCTTTGACATTTACGAGAACAACGCCTACGCTGTCCAGCAGGAGCTGCACTATCAGCACCCGGAGCTGGATCTGGTGGTGCTGATCGGCTCCGTCCGGGACCGGGTCCGGGTGGAGAGCATCTTCGCCCGGTATCACCCCGACATGGTCTACCACGCAGCCGCCCACAAGCACGTCCCCCTCATGGAGGACAGCCCCAACGAGGCCATCAAGAACAATGTGTTCGGCACCCTCAACGTGGCCCGGGCTGCCGACCGGTTCGGTGCAGAGCGCTTTGTGCTGATCTCCACCGACAAGGCCGTGAACCCCACCAACGTCATGGGCGCCTCCAAGCGCATCTGCGAGATGATCATTCAGGTGCTCAGCCAGGACTCTGACACCCGGTTCACCGCCGTCCGATTCGGCAACGTGCTGGGCTCCAACGGCAGCGTGATCCCCCTGTTCAAGGAACAGATCGCCCACGGCGGCCCTGTCACCGTGACCCACAAGGACATTATCCGGTACTTTATGACCATTTCCGAGGCCGTGTCCCTGGTACTTCAGGCAGGCAGCTACGCCAAGGGCGGCGAGGTCTTCGTGCTGGACATGGGCGAGCCCATGCGCATTGACGACCTGGCCCGGAACATGATCCGTCTGTCCGGCTTTGAGCCCGATGTGGACATCCCTGTGGTCTATACAGGCCTGCGTCCCGGCGAGAAGCTCTTTGAGGAGCTGCTGATGCAGGACGAGGGCCTGGACAAGACCCCCAACGACCTGATCTACATCGGTCATTTCAATGACTTTGACCGGGAAAACCTGCTGGAACGGCTGGATGAGCTGCGCATGGCCAGCATGGAAAACAGCCAGGATATCCGACATATCATCCAGAGCCTGGTAAAAACCTATCACCCCAAGCCCAACATCCCCGCCGCCCAGGCCCTGAATCAGGCCGAGCGGGAGGCCCACAGCGCCCCTCAAAACGCTGACGTGGGATAAATCGAACTATGAAAAAGCAGGAAGTCACAGACTTCCTGCTTTTTTTATAAAAGAAAGCCGAAAATTCCTGCAATGCAGGAACTTCCGGCTTTTCCTTCTGGCACCCCTGGCGCGACTCGAACGCACTACATTCCGCTTAGGAGGCGGACCC
>SAMEA104404103__coassemble_367_pt1 | contig 33265 bp, 31 predicted proteins | sample SAMEA104404103__metabat2_high_PE_047 | metagenome-assembled genome bin SAMEA104404103 (sample SAMEA104404103) | Balaenoptera acutorostrata | reverse complement strand
GGAAAGCACCTCCAGACAAAATAAAAAATACGGTAGCCGGTAAGGCTCCCGTATCGCAACAAAACACGCCGATATAAACCGACGGTGTGATCGAATGTTGACCCTTCAGCAACAGGCTTGGGGTGAGGACGGGGAACCGAACCTTCTTTCTTGTACCCCGATAGTCTAACATATGTCCGCTGGGCTGTCAAGGACTTTGTTGAAATAATTTTCAGCCCCCGGAAGAGCCGCAGATCCTGTATTTTAAGGAGGTTCGGGGCGCGGACAGGGTAACATAACAGACGTGATTTTTCCGTGACTACAAAGAGTTATACACATTTTGCACAGACTTATCCACAGGGGTGTGGACAGAACATACAAGAACGTGAAAAAAGACAGAGAAAAGGTCGAAGGGGCCGTCGAACAGGGGATAGAACACCGACAAAATAAAGTTTACATAATATATACCCTGTGGAAAAACAAGTCCCCGGAGTATTGCTCCGGGGACTTGCAGGTTCACGCGGTCATAAAATTGCGGGTTCGGTGGGATCAGCCCAGGGAGATATCCCGGTTGGCGTAGGCGTTCAGCTCGGGACCGGCCAGATGACCGGCCTGGAACTCGTAGTAGCCCTGGCAGCCGATCATGGCCCCGTTATCCCCGCAGTATTTCAGCTCAGGCAGGAACAGTCTGTCGCCGGACTTATCACAGGCGGCCTGGAGATCGGCACGGATACGGCTGTTGGCAGCCACGCCTCCGGCCACGGCAACCTGACCGTAGCCCTTCATTCGGGCGGCGGCCATGACTCTGGGCACCAGGGACTCACTGACGGCCCGGCCGAAGCTGGCGGCAAAGGAGGGGAGATCCAGCTCCTCGCCCTTCTGCTGGGCGTTGTGGATCAGGTTCAGGCTGGCAGTCTTCAGACCGGAGAAGGACATATCCAGGTCGTGGCCCTGGACGTGAGCTCGGGGCAGCTCGTATTTGCTGTCGTCGCCGGTCTTGGCCAGGCGGTCCATGGGGCCGCCGCCGGGGTAGCCGATGCCCAGCACGCGGGCCACCTTGTCGAAGCACTCGCCTGCGGCGTCGTCACGGGTGCCGCCCAGCACCTCCATCTCGGTGTAGGACTTCACATCCACGATGGCGGTGGTGCCGCCGGACACGCACAGACAGACGAAGGGGGGCTTCAGATCCGGATGGGTGATATAGTTGGCGGCAATATGGCCCCGGACATGGTGCACGGGGATCAGGGGCAGATCCAGTGCGGCGGCTGCGCCCTTGGCAAAGTTCACACCCACCAGAACAGCGCCGATGAGGCCGGGGGCGTAGGTCACAGCCACGGCGTCGATGTCGTCCTTGGTGACGCCTGCATCCACAAGAGCCTGATCGGCCAGAGCGGTGATGTTTTCCACATGCTTGCGGGAGGCGATCTCAGGCACAACGCCGCCGTAGATGGTGTGCATCTCGATCTGGGAGTTGACGCAGTTGGACAGGACGGTGCGGCCGTCCTCCACCACGGCAATGGCGGTCTCGTCGCAGGAGGATTCGATGGCAAGAATTTTCATGGTCAGTTTTTCTCCTCCTCCCGGTGGAACTCCCGGGTCATGATGAGCGCATCCTCTTTGGGATGCTCGTAGTAGTTCTTTCTGCGGCCGGCCTCCTTGAAGCCGTACTTCTCGTACAGCTTGACGGCGGCCTCGTTGGAGGGGCGGACCTCCAGGGTGAGGAAGGCCAGCTTCTCTGCGCCGAACCGGCAGTACACATCCAGCAGAGCGGAGGCCACGCCGTGACGGCGGGCGTCGGCTTCCACAGCGATATTATCAATGTAGCCCTCATCCAGGATCACATGGAGGCCTGCATAGCCCAGGATGAAGCCATCCTCGGCCTCGGCCACAATAAAGCTGGCCTGGGGGTCAAACAGGGCCTGCTCCAGGGAGGCCTCGGACCAGGGGGTGGAGAAGCAGTCCTTCTCCAGCTTGGCGATCTGGGGCACATGGCTGCGGTCCATGGGGACGATCTCGTAGTACATAACTGAAACTCCTGTATATTTATAATAGTATCATATCAGACAAAAGGCCTTCGGCCCGTGGAAACCATCATACAACGAAAGCAAGCCCCTGTAAAGCCCAAAACTACTGAATTTTGGGAGAAATACAGGTAAAAAAGGAGGAAACCTGTGAAAATGACCGCTTGAAAAATGTCAGTTTCCGGTGTAAAATAGAGTGTTAATATATGCTAAAGAAAGGGGGCACAGCCTGTGGAAGAACGGCAGAACAACGCCGCCAAAACCATCAGCTGGGTGATGATCATCACACTGGTGGGCAAGGTGCTGGGTCTGTACCGGGACCGTCTTCTGGCTGTCCACTACAGCGTTGGAATGGAGGCAAACGCCTTCTTTACCGCCAGCCGTATCCCCCGCGTCTTTTTTGATGCGGTTTTCGCCTCAGCCATTGCGGGCTGCTTCATCCCTGTTTTCAGTGAATATCTGGAGAAAAAAGGGAAAAAAGAAGCCCTTCATTTTGCAAATGCCTTCATTACCATGATCCTGCTCCTGACCGGAGCACTGACCGTTCTGGGTATGCTGTTCCCCGGGCCTCTGGTGGCCGTGTTCGCAGACTATGCAGACCCCGCCACCACCGCTCTGGCCGCCTCCCTGACCCGGGTCATGTTCCCCACGGTCCTGTTTTCCGGTCTGGCCTTCTCCCTGGTGGGCGTGCTGCAGGCCCAGGATCACTTCACGGCTCCGGCCCTCATGTCCACCGCCTCCAACCTGGTGATCATTGTCTACTTCCTGTGCTTTGATTCCAAGATGGGCATTTACGGACTGGCCGCCGCCTATCTGGCCGGCTGGCTTTTGCAGGGCCTGATCCAGATCCCTCCCATGCACCGCCTGGGCTGCCATTACCGCCCGGTGCTGGAGCTGCGCAGCGAGGGAATGGGCAAGGTCTTCGCCCTCATGGGCCCCGTTATGGTGTCCACCTGGGTCCAGCCCATCAATCTGGTCATCAACTCCCGGTTCGGCTCCCGCCTCTATGACGGCGGCGGCGTGGCTGCGCTGGAGTACTCCACCAACCTTTACCTGGTCATCGCAGGTACCTTTATTCTGTCCATCACCAACGTGATCTTCCCCAAGCTGTCCCGCATGACCGCAGGCGGCCGGGAGAACGCCTTCCGGGACACCCTGCGCCAGACCATCCACAGCAGCCTGTTCTTTGTGCTGCCCATGTCCGCCGGTCTGATGGTGGTGTCCAGACCTCTGATCTCCTTTGTGTACGGCGGCGGCAAGTTCGACGCCTTCTCCACCCAGATCACCTCCACCAGCCTGTGCTGGCTGTCCCTGGGCATGGTGGGCTACGCCGTGCAGAATATTCTCAGCCGGGCCTACTTTGCCAAGCAGGACGGCAGGACGCCTCTGATCGCAGGCGCTGTGTCCATCGGCGCCAATATCGTCATGTGCATGGTGCTGGTGGGCCGCTTTGAGGTGGCCGGTCTGGCGCTGTCCTCCGCCATCTCCTCCACAGTGTACGCTCTGCTGCTGCTGGCTCCCATGGAGCGCCGGGGCGAGGGCGTGCTGGACAGAGGCATGGCTGCCGATCTGCTGAAAATGCTGGCCGCCTCCGCCGCCATGGCTCTGGCTGCCTGGCTGGTGCTGTCCGGTCTGGGCCAGGTGCTCCCCGCAGGCAAGCTGGGCGAGCTGATCTCCCTGGGTCTGTGCGGTCTGACCGGCCTGGTCGTCTACTTCGTCCTGTCTCTTGTGCTGGGCGTTCCCGAGGCCAGAATGAGTCTCGGTATCATCAAACACCGGAAGTGAGGTAAGTATGGAACAAGTTAGAACTGTGTTGGAAGCCAGTTACCTGTGGCGGATCATCAACGCCATCTGTCTCTGGTTCGGAAAGCAGTGGAACCGAAGCGGGATCATCCACTGGTTCCTGAACCCTGTGGGCTGGGTGCGGGAATCCTCCGAAAAGAGCATCTTCTTCCGGATCTGGACCTGGATCCGGAACGGCCTGAGCTGGCTGTATGAAAAACTGCACCTGGAAAAGCTGTTTGCGGGCAGCGTGTTCCTGCACACCTGCTTCTGGTGCAGCCTGCCCTTTGTGCTGGCGCCCCTGGTGCCCACGATGGTGGTCCTGGGCCTGTCTGCCATCGGCTTCTGCTCCCTGGCCCTGACCCTGATCCGGGAGAAGGACAGACCTCTGTCCTGGTCCCCCATCCACCGCTACATCCTGATCTATTCCGCCATCTATCTGGTCAGCATCTTCCTGTCCGTCAATGTGAGAGGCAGCCTGAAGCACGGCCTGCTGATGGTATTCTTCATGCTGTTCGCCCTGGCGGTCAGCAATGCGGTGACCAGCCGCAGTCAGCTGGACGGCCTGGTGTTCTTCCTGGTGCTGGCCGGTACCGCCGTGGCCTTCTACGGCATCTGCCAGTACCTGTTCGGCTGGGGCTATCAGTCCGCAGCCTGGATCGACAGCGAGATGTTCGAGGGCATGAACTTCCGCGCCCCCTCCACGCTGGAGAACCCCAACATGCTGGGCCAGTACCTGATCCTGACCATCCCTCTGGGCGGCGCAAAGCTGCTGTCCTCCAAAAAGTGGAGCGACCGGATCTTCTACCTGGCCTGCTGCGGCATCATGTGCATCTGCATGCTGCTGACCCTGTCCCGGGGCGCCTGGCTGGGTCTGCTGTTTGCCGGAGCCATCTTCTTCATCTTCATGAACCCCCGGTTCATGCTGCTGATCCCCTTCTGCCTGGTGGGCCTGTACTTTGTCCTGCCTGACACCATCATTGCCCGGTTCACCAGCATCGGCAACCTGGGCGACGGCTCCACCTCCTACCGCGTGTCCATCTGGATGGGCACTCTGGCCATGCTGAAGGACTACTGGCTGTGCGGCGTGGGCCCCGGCGGAGAGGCCTTTAACATGGTGTACCCCGCCTACAGCTACCACGGCATTATCGCACCCCATGCCCATAACCTGTACCTGCAGATCGTCTGCGATCTGGGCATTATCGGCCTGATCGTGTTCATTCTGCTGATCTTCGTCTTCGGCCGCATGATGTGCCGGGCCCTGAGCCGGGAAAAGGACCACACCAGCCGGATGCTCCAGCTGGCCACCCTCAGCGGCATCTGCGGCTTCCTGGTGCAGGCCATGACGGATTACTCCTTTTACAACTACCGGGTCATGTTCCTGTTCTGGGGCTTCCTGGCCCTGGGCGGTCTGGCCGCCCGACGCAGCGAGCTGCCCGCCGGGAGGGAAAGAAAATGATTCGTGTTCTGAATGTCATCAGCGATACCAATATCGGCGGAGCGGGACGGGTCATCCTGAACTATCTGCGCTGCACCGACCGGGAGCAGTTTGAGACTCATGTGGCCGTGCCTAGGGGCAGCCTTCTGAAGGACGCCCTGCTGGAGGCGGGAGCCATCGTTCACGAGGTGGACGGCATGGCCGACCGCTCCTACGCCAAGGAGGACGTGAAGGCCCTGAGAGAGCTGATCGGGCAGGTGAAGCCCAATCTGGTCCACACCCACGGCGCTCTGTCCGGCCGCATCGCCGCCAAGCGGAGCCGCGTGCCTGTGATCTACAGCCGCCATTCCGCCTTCCCCGTTCCCGCAAAGCTGAAATATCCCCCCGGACGGTGGGTGAACAAGTGGCTCAACGAGCACTATGCCGACCACATCATCGCCGTCAGCCCCGCCACCAGGGACAACCTGCTGGAGGGCGGTATTTCTCCCCGGAAGATCACCGTGGTCATGAACGGCGTCACCCCTGTGGAGCGCACCTCTGACGAGGCCCGCGCCGCCCTGCGGAAGGAACTGAATCTTCCCGAGGATATGGTGGTGTTCGGGATCCTGGCCCGCATCGAGGATTATAAGGGCCACCTCTACCTGGTGGAGGCCGCCAAGCAGCTGAAGGAGTGGGGCTATGAGAACTTCTGTGTTCTGGTGGCCGGAACCGGCACCTTCGAGGCCCAGGTGAAACAGGCCGTGGAGGACTGCGGCGTGTCCGACGTGGTGCGGATGCTGGGCTTCCGCTCTGATGTGGCCGCCCTGCTGAACATCCTGGATGTGCAGCTCAACGCCTCCTACGGCACAGAGGCCACCAGCATGGCTCTGCTGGAGGGCATGAGCCTGGAGCTGCCCTCTGTGGTCAGCGACTACGGCGGAAACCCCTTCGTCATCGAAAACGGCGTCAGCGGACTGGTCTTCCCCAGCCGCAACAGTCAGGCTCTGGCTCAGGCCATGGTGCAGATGATCGACCAGCCCGACCGACGAATGGAAATGGGCCGCCAGGGCGGCGCCATTTTTGCCCGGGACTTTACCGCCCAGGCCTTTGCACGCAATACGGAGAACGTTTATCTGGATGTTTTGAAAGGAGCAACCCATGGAAAATAAAAATGAGAAATTCCACCTGCGCCTGAACCTGTTCGACGGCATCGTCCTGGTGCTGGCAGTACTGGTGGCCGGCTTCCTGGTGTGGAATCACATGAAGCCTGCCGATAGCGCAGAGAGTCCCGAGACTGCACGGATGGAGTATGTGGTCCGCTTCCAGCGCTGGCCCGAGGGCAGCAGCCAGCTGGTCCAGGTGGGCGACAAGCTGCTGGACAACGTGAAGAACTTCTCTCTGGGCACGGTCAAGGCCGTGGAGGCTGTGCCCGCCACCGGCGAGGCCTTCAACGAGGCGGAGAAGCGGTTTGACAGGGCCGAGGCCCCCGGCTTTGAGGACGTGCTGGTCACTGTGGAGTCCGAACACATCACCGTCAATGAGGACAAGATCATGGTGGACGGCGGCGTTCAGCTGCGCGTGGGCACCACTCTGTATATCCGGGGCAACGGCTATATGGCCAGCGGCCCCGTTGTCTCCATCGAGCGCGCTGAGGAGGTTGCATAATGAAGATCATGGATAAGAACGGCCGCCTGTTCGGCAAGATCAGCATCATTGACGTGGTCGTGGTGCTGGTGGTCCTGGTCATGGCTGTGGCCCTGTCCGCCAAGAGCGGCCTTCAGGAGAGCGCCGCCCCCGCCGAGGATCAGGTCATCACCTATCAGGTCAAGGTCAACGCCATAGCCGATTATATGGCCGAGGCGCTGAAGGTGAACGACCCCGTCTATGAGGACGGCGCTTCCACCTACGGCGTGGTGGGCAAGATCACTGACATTCAGCTGTCTGAGGGCACCCGTCTGGCCTCCCTGCCCAACGGCACCCTGGAGATGCTGCCCGTGGAGGGCACTGTGGATATGGTGGTCACCATCGAGGGCCGGGGCGTTGAGAAGGACGGCGCCTTCATGATCAACAACGTCTGCGCCCTGGGTCTGAACTCCTCCCGCAATTTCTGCACCCCCTACACCCAGTTCACCGGAACTGTGGTAAACATCGAGAGCTGATATAAAGGAGTCGCCGCATGAAAATTCTGATGGTCACCATGGGCCTGGATATCGGCGGAGCCGAAACCCATATTGTGGAGCTGTCCAAGGAGCTGAAGCAGCAGGGACATGAGGTCGTCATCGTATCCAACGGCGGCGTCTATGTCAGCGAGGTCAACGCCGCCGGCATCCGCCACTACAAGGCCCCCCTGAACCGCCGGGGCCTGTCCGAAATGCAGCGGAGCCGCGACATCCTCAGCGAGGTCATCGGCATGGAAAAGCCCGACGTGGTCCACGCCCATGCCCGGATCCCCGGCTTTATCTGCGGAAAGCTGCAAAAGAAGCTGGGCTTTGCCTTTGTCACCTCCTGCCACGGCGTGTACAACACCAGGGGCCCTCTGCGCTTCCTGTCCGACTGGGGCCAGCGCACCCTGGCCGTGTCCGAGGACATCAAGAGCTATCTGATCCGGGAGTATAAGATCCCCGAGGATCACATCACCGTTACCATCAACGGCATTGACACCAGCAAGTTCTCCCCGGAAATCTCCGGAGAGAAGATCCGCCGGGAGCTGAACCTGGGCGACGCCCCTGTGCTGGCCCACGTCTGCCGCCTGGACGCCTTTACCGCCCCCACCGCCCGTCAGCTCATCAAGATCGCACCGGATCTGGCCAAGGCAGTGCCCGGTCTGCGGATCGTGATCGTGGGCGGCGGCGAGGTCTATGAGGAGCTGCGGGAGAAGGCAGCTGCGGTGAACCGCGCCATCGGCCAGCCCTGCCTGACCCTCACCGGCCCCCGTACCGACGTACGGGATATTGTGGCTGCCTGCGACGTGTTCACCGGCGTGTCCCGTGCCGCCCTGGAGGCCATGTCTGCCGGCAAGCCCGCTGTGCTGTCCGGCGCGCAGGGCCATATGGGCCTGTTCCGCCCCGAATATCTGGAAAAGGCAGTGGACACCAACTTCTGCTGCCGCACCGATCCCGTGGCCACCGACGAGCAGTATCTGGCCGACCTGACCGAGGCCCTGACCATGCCCGCCGGGGAGCGGAAGGAGCTGGGCCTGGCAGGCCGCGATGTGGTCAAGCAGTACTACTCTGTCCGCCGCATGGCCCAGGACTGCCTGGATATGTACGCCCAGGTGTGCCGGAAGAAGTACCGGGTGGTCATGAGCGGCTACTACGGCTTCGGCAACGCCGGGGATGACGCCATTCTTGAGGCCACCCGGAACGCACTCCGGAAGGCCGGCGACCAGGTGGAGCTGACCGTTCTGTCCAAGGACCCGGAGCTGACCCGCAGCCGGTACGGCGTAGACGCCGTGCCCCGGTTCAATATGCTGAAGGTGCGGGAGGCACTGAAGGGTGCAGACGCCCTCCTGTCCGGAGGCGGAAGCCTGCTGCAGGACGTGACCTCCACCCAGTCCCTGCTGTACTACCTGTCTGTGATCCGCTGCGCCCAGAAGCTGGGCAAGCCCGTCATGCTCTACGCCAACGGCATCGGCCCCGTTCGCCGGGCCGGAAACAACCGGAAAGTGAAGCATGTGGTGGAGCTGGCGAATCTGGTGACCCTCCGGGATCACGGCTCCGCCCGTGAACTGGAGAACATGGGCGTGAAGCCCTCCAAAATGGTGGTCACTGCCGACCCCGTTTTCCATCTGGATCCCGCCTCCCCCCAGCGTGCCGGGGAGCTGCTGGCAGCCACCGGTCTGCCCCAGGGGAAGCCCTTTGTGGTGGTGTCCGTTCGCAGCTGGAACAACAGCGAGGCCTTCCTGGAAGGGGTGGCCGCCCTCTGCGACCACCTGAAGCAGAAGCACGGCCTGGAGACCCTGCTGGTGACCATGCAGCGGGAGAAGGACCTGGAGCCCTCCCGGAAGGTCATGGCATCCATGAAGGAGCGGGCCTATCTGCTGGATCAGGACTGCGCCCCCGCCGAGCTGATGGCCGTGCTGGGTCAGGCAAAGCTGTGTCTGGCCATGCGCCTGCATACCCTCATCTTCGCCGCCCGCATGTCTGTGCCCACCCTGGGCCTGGTCTATGACCCCAAGGTGGAAAGCTATCTCAACGAGCTGGCCCTGCCCGCTGCGGGCCATGTGGAGAGCTTCAGTGCTGAGGAAGCCATCCGCCGCACCGACGCCCTGCTGGCCGACTATGACCGGGTGCTGGAGCACCTGAAGCGCAAGTCGCAGGAGCTGACCCAGGCCGCCGGAGAGAATGAACGGCTGCTTCTGGAGCTGCTGGAAAAGACCCGTAAGTAAACAGAAACGCCCCGATGCTCCCCGCGTCGGGGCGTTTTTGCCGTAAAAATGAGAAAAACAGGGGAAAATCAGCACAGAATCAGCACAGAAATACGGAAAATGATTTACAAAGACCGGAACGGAGTGTATAATATATTAGTTAAAATAGTATCTGAAATCCACTCAGGAGGAACTTATCATATGAAAAAGCGTATTCTCTGCGTTCTGTGTGCCGCCATGCTGCTGCTGACCACTGCCTGCGGCAAAAAGGAACAGACTGACGGAAGCCAGCAGGAGCCCAAGCTCACCGTTCTGGCCACCACTTACCCCGTCTACCTGTTCACCCAGGCCGTCACCCAGGGTATGGACGACATTGAGGTGGTCCGTCTGAACACCGGCAACATCAGCTGCCTGCACGACTACACCCTGTCCGTCAACGATATGAAGCTGATCGAGTCTGCCGACGTGATTGCCATGAACGGCGTGGGTCTGGAGACCTTTATGGAGGACGCCCTGGCCTCCTCCGACGCCGCCGTCATTGACGCATCCGAGAACGTGGAGCTGCTGGAGAGCCTGGCCCACCACCACGAGGAGGGCGACAGCCACGACCACGGCCACTACGATCCCCACATCTGGCTGGATCCCGAAAACGCCTCCACCATGATCTACAACCTGGCCGAGGGCCTGAGCCGTCAGGATCCGATCCACTCCACCGCCTACGCCCGCAACGCCCTGGAGGCCCAGGAGGAGATCGGCGAGCAGTTCGCCGCCATGAAGGAAACTCTGGCACAGAGCGCTCTGGAGAACATCGGCCTTGTCACCTTCCACGACGGCTTCCAGTATTTCGCAAGAGCCTTCGGCTTTGAGCTGCTGGCCGCCATCGAGGAGGAGGCAGGCAGCGAGGCCAGCGCCAAGGAGATCAACGAGATCACCGAGCTGGTCAACCAGAATAAGCTGCCCGAGATCTTCACCGAAAAGAACGGCTCTGACGCCACCGCCCAGGCCATCTCCCGGGAGACTGGCTGCGCCGTGGGCCAGCTGGACATGTTGATGAGCGGCGAGGGCCACGACCTGTCCGCTTACTTTGACGGCCTGAATGGCAACATCATGGCCATCGTCAACGGCTTTGGGGCTGACCAGGCCTAAAAGGAGGAAAGCCATACCGTGAGAATTCTGAAACATGGCGACTGCCGGTCCGGCTGCGGCGATTCCTGCTGCCTGAAGCTGGAGGGGCTGACCGTCAACTTTGAAGCGGAGGACGTCCTGGAGGACGTGTCCTTCCATCTGCACTGCGGGGAGATCGCGGCGCTGATCGGCCCCAACGGAGCCGGTAAGTCCACCCTGTTCCGCAGCATCCTGGGCCAGATCCCCTACAAGGGCAACATCACCTTTGCCCCTGCGGGCGGCCCCGCCATCCGTCTGGCCGACGGTACCGTTATGGGCGGTTCCCGGCCTCTGGTGGGCTATGTCCCCCAGTCTCCCAGCTTTGACCGGGGCGATCCCGTGTCTGTGCTGGACTTCTTCACCGCCGCCACCTCCAACTGGCCCGTGTGGCTGTCCGTGCCCAAAAAGTACCGGGAGCGCTGCGCCGCCTGTCTGGCCAGAGTTCACGGCGAGGATCTGATGGACCGGGCCATGGGCGCCCTGTCCGGCGGCCAGCTCCAGCGCGTGCTGCTGGCCCTGGCTCTGGAGCCCGTCCCCCATGTGCTGATCCTGGACGAGCCCCTGTCCGGCGTGGATATCGAGGCCGAGCACCGGCTGCTGGCCATGCTGGACGAGCTGCGGAAGGAGTACGACCTGTCCATCTTCCTGTCCACCCACGATTTTGCCACCCTGGGCCAGTTCGCCGACAAGGTGGTCCTGCTGAATAAAAAGGTGCTGAAGGTAGGCACGCCCGACGAGGTCCTGGCCTCCCCCGAGTTCTACGACACCTTCCATCTGAAAATGGGGAAGGGAGGGGAAACCTGATGGAGCTCTGGTATAATCTCGTATCTGTCCTGCCCTTCGACTGGGCTCAGCCCGGCGGCATGTTCTTCATGAAAAACGCCCTGCTGGCCGTGCTGGTGATTTCCCCTCTGTTCGGCATCCTGTCCACCATGGTGGTCCACAGCCGCATGTCCTTCTTCTCCGACGCCCTGGGCCACTCCGCCTTTACCGGCATGGCCATCGGCGCTATCTGCGGCTTCAACGAGCCCACCTGGGCCGCCGTGATCTTCGCCATCTGCTTTGCCCTGCTGTTCAACGTGGTTCGCAGACGCACCGCCCTGGCCAGCGACACGGTCATCGGTGTGTTCTCCTCCACCGCTGTGGCTCTGGGTATCTTCCTGTCTACCCTGAACGGTCGGTCCTTCACCAAGTTCAACAGCCTGCTCATCGGCGACATCCTCTCCGTGGAGCCCGCCAAGATCGGTGTGCTGGCCCTGATCCTGGCTGCTGTGGTCCTGCTGTGGGTGCTGTCCTTCAACAAGCTGATGCTCTCCGCCGTCCATCCCGCCCTGGCCGACAGCCGCGGCGTGAAGGTGTTCTGGCAGGAGACCGTCTTCACCGTAGCCATCGCCGTGGTGGTCACCCTGTCCATGACCTGGGTGGGTCTGCTGGTCATCAATTCCCTGCTGGTGCTGCCCGGTGCAGCCGCCCGGAACCTGGCCCGGAACATGAGACAGTATCACCTGATCTCCTTCGTCAGCGCCGTGGTCTGCGGCGTGGCCGGTCTGCTGACCTCCTACTACGCAGGGGCCTCCGCAGGCGCAGCCATTACCCTGTATCTGGCCGTGTGGTTCCTCATCACCTTCCTGTTCCGGAAGAAGGGGTAAGAACCGGTCAGCGTCGAAAACAGCATAAAAAAGAGCCTCAGAGTTGATCTCTGAGGCTCTTTCTGTTTACGGGTGATCGGGTTCCACCAGAATATTGTCGGTGCCGTGCTCCTCGAATTCGGAGATATAGGCCTCCATGCGGCTGGTGAGCTCCGCATAGTTGCTCTCGTCGATGGGGGCGTCGTCCATGTCCCGGCGGGCCAGCTCCTCGGCCAGAATGTCGAAGAACACGTTGTTTTCATATTCCACGATGGCCTCGTGGATGCCGCCCTCCACAAAGGCGCGGCTGGGGACGATCTCTCCCTTGTAAAGCTCGATCAGGCCGGGCAGGCCCTCCAGGGCCGCTCTGGCGAAGACCAGGCTTTCCACCTCGTCATAATCCTTGAAGCGCTGATCGCCGCGGGTGGAGTTCAGGATCCAGTTTCCGATATAGACCAGATCCAGCAGCCGCCGCAGCTGTTTTTTCGTCAGTTCCAGTTTCATGTTTGGGCCTCCTTTCCCGGAGTGTACTAAATATTATAATCAGAGGTTGGATTTTGTCAATCAGGGAAAGCGGCAGCCTCCCCTTTTTTGAAAAAACCCCTTGTATTTCAGCCGAAAATAACATAAAATAATACAAGTTGGGCAGTCTGCACATTTACAGGGCATGGGAAACCATGTATAATGAAGCCTGTCTTTCACCCGCGGAAAAGCGGGAAAAAAGCCGACGGAGGCAGCGTATGCAGAAAGAAGTCGTCATTTCCGTCAAGGGAATGCAGAAATACGAGGGCAACCAGGGCGACACCATCGAGCTGGTCACCGAGGGCACCTTACAGCGCGAAAACGGCGTGTATGTGGTGCAGTACGAGGAGACTGAGATGACCGGCCTGGGCGGCACCCAGACTACCCTGACCGTGGACGGCGACCAGGTCACCCTGGTCCGGATCGGTCAGTTCAACTCCCAGATGGTATTCCAGGAGGGGCGGCGACACCTCTCCATGTACAATACACCCTATGGCTCTCTGGCCATCGGGGTGAATACCCGTCACCTGCTGGCCGAACTGGACGACCGGGGCGGCGACATCGAGGTGGACTATTCCATCGAGGTGGAGCACGAGGTGGCCGGACGCAACATTTTCCAGATCAACATCAAAGAGGCCGAGGGCAGCAGCCTGAAGCAGTAATTATAATATATAAGGTGTGATAGTGCTATGAGTAATATGATCAAGGCCGCCAAGGAGCAGGTGGCACAGCTGACCCAGGCCGCATATGAGAAGGCTGCCGCAGCAGGCACTCTGCCCGCCGGCGCAGAAGTCAAGGCCACCATCGAGATCCCCAAGGATACCTCCCACGGCGACTACGCCTCCTCCTTTGCCATGGCAGGCGCCAAGGCCCTGCACAAGGCTCCCCGCATGATCGCCCAGGCCATCGTGGACAACCTGGAGCTGGAGGGCAGCTACTTTGACAAGGTGGAGATCGCCGGTCCCGGCTTTCTGAACTTCACCCTGGGCGCCAAGTGGTACGGCGAGGTCCTCAACGACGTGGAGGCCGAGGGCGAGACCTACGGCAAGGGCAACGACGGCCACGGCAAGAAGGTCATGGTGGAGTTCGTCTCCGCCAACCCCACCGGCCCCATGCACATGGGCAACGCCCGGGGCGGCGTTCTGGGTGACACTCTGGCCAACGTGCTCCAGCGCGACGGCTGGGACACCTGGAAGGAGTTCTACGTCAACGACGCAGGCAACCAGATCAACAAGTTCGCCGTGTCCATCCGGGCACGTTACATGCAGCTGATCCTGGGCGAGGAGAACTTCCCCTTCCCCGAGGAGGGCTATCACGGCGAGGACATCAAGGAGCTGGCCAAGGCTGTCTATGACATGCACGGCGAGAGCTGGAAGGATCTGCCCGAGGAGGAGCTGCTGGAGAACCTGGCCGAGTACGGCCTGTCCGTCAACATCCCCAAGATGCAGTCCGACCTGAAGCGCTACGGCATCGTCTATGACCAGTGGTTCTTCGAGTCTCAGTTGCACGAGTCCGGCTATGTGGCCGAGACCGTCCAGATGCTGACCGACAAGGGCTGGACCTATGAGAAGGACGGCGCTCTGTGGCTGAACACCACCGAGCTGCTGAAGGCCAAGTTCATGCGCGAGGGCAAGACTCAGGAGCAGGTGGACAAGCTGGACCTGAAGGACGACGTGCTGCGCCGCGCCAACGGCTTCTACACCTACTTTGCCGCCGACATCGCCTATCACCGCAACAAGCTGGGCGTGCGCAACTTCGACGTTGCCATCAACGTCTGGGGCGCCGACCACCACGGCCACGTGGCCCGTCTGCAGGCCGCTCTGGACGGCCTGGATCTGGACGGCTCCAACCGCCTGAAGGTGGTTCTGATGCAGCTGGTCAACCTGATGCAGGACGGCCACCCCGTCCGTATGTCCAAGCGCTCCGGCAAGGCCATCGCCCTGCACGATCTGCTGGACGAGATCAGCTGTGACGCCGCCCGTTACTTCTTCAACTCCCGCACCTCCACCAGCCCCCTGGACTTTGACCTGGATCTGGCCGTCCGTCAGGACAGCGAGAACCCCGTCTACTATGTCCAGTACGCCCACGCCCGTATCTGCTCTCTGATCAGCCGTCTGGCTGAGGAGGACGGCGTGAAGGTGCCCGGCGCTGACCAGGCTGACGCAAAGGTGCTGACTGCTCCCGAGGAGCTGGCCCTGATCAAGGGTCTGGCTCAGTTCCCCGAGGAGATCCATCTGGCTGCCCGCGACCTGGACCCCAGCCGCATCAACCGCTATCTGTCTGTGCTGGCCGCCGACTTCCACCGCTTCTACAACGCCTGCCGCATCAAGGGCGAGGAGCCCGCAGTGCTGGCCGCCCGCCTGAAGCTGGCCGATACCGTCCGCTCCGTCCTGGCCAACGGCCTGGGCCTGCTGGGCGTGGAAGCACCCGTCAAAATGTAATTTTTCCATCCCTTTGGATGTAAGCCGAAAAACACACCGTCAGGTGTGTTTTTTGGCAGAGAGGAGCACTTTTTTCTATGTCTCGTAAGCGTGAATGGTTTACCAATCAGCGTGATTGGTGCAAAAAGCACCGAAACGGCATGACCTATGCCGTGGTGCTGCTGGCCCTGCTGGGCGCCCTGGCAGGCTGGGCCCTGCTGCCCGATCTGGTGACCATGATGGGCAATCCCCCCGAGGGCGTGGAGATCGTCTCCCGGCCCAAGAACGTGATGCTGCTGATCCATCTGGCCATCACCGGTCTGTTCTCCGGCCTGTACTGGAAGTGGCCCCGGGAGCTGGCCTACGTGTTCGGTATGTTCATGGGTCTGTTCTTCACCTACGCCCTGCTGATCATCAATCTGGTGCCCTGAGTTGGAACGGGAATTGACTGACCTGCTGGCCCGCCGGAGCCCCGGCCTGATGGACGCCTCCGGCCGCTATGCGGTGCTGGTGCCTCTGGTGAAGGGGAAGGAGGGGTACTCCCTCCTCTATGAGGTGCGGGCAAAGGAGATGCGTCGGCAGCCCGGAGAGGTGTGCTTCCCCGGCGGCCGCATGGAGGCGGGGGAGAGCCCGGAGGACTGCGCTTTGCGGGAGGTTTTTGAGGAGCTGGCCCTGCCCGCCCACCGGGTGCAGGTGCTGGGACAGCTGGACTTTATCGCCCACCGGGCCAACTTCATCCTGTATCCGGTGCTGGGTCTGGTGGAGGAGGAGACCGTGGAGGGGCTGCGGCTCAATCCCGCCGAGGTGGGAGAGGTATTCCGGGTGCCCCTGGACCGTCTGCTGAACATGGAACCCCTGGAGTATGATTACCGGCTGATCCCGGAAACCGGAGAAACCTTTCCTTATGAGGTGCTGAACATCCCCCGGGACTATAAATGGCAGCCCGGCCGGGAGAACGTGCCCGTCTACCCCTGGGAGGGGAAGGCCATCTGGGGGCTGACCGGCCGGATCACCCGCCATCTGGTACGCCTGATCCGTGGGCTGTAACCCAAACGCTGTCATTCAGAGGAGCGTCAGCGACGAAGAATCTTTTCCCGTCCTGCCCCGTAATGACTGTATGAAAACGGAAAAAGAGAGGACTGCACAGCAGTCCTCTCTTTTTTGTAAGATACATGGTCGGACGAAGAGACGGTTCAGGCCTTTGCCTTCTCGTTCTCCTTGATCGCCCGGATTGCGAAGTCCAGAACGGCCAGATCCTTGGCAGCGGAATAGTGCTTCATAGCCTCCAGCTTCTGGATTGCTTCCTTAGCAGTCATGGTCTCACTCTCCTTTTTTCTCACGGAGATATTATAGCACAGTAAAGCGTGACCGTGCAAGGGAAGCACAGCAAAATCCGGGCGGGAAACCTCCCTTTGTTTCGGGGAAGGAGCTTCCGCTTTTACGGGCAGAATTTTATCCGGATATAATTGCGGGCCGCCGGATAAAATGCTATACTTTGGGTAAAAAGGGGGCGAAGTGTATGAAGCTGGAAAACGATCTGGGCAATGATCCCGTAGGCAGACTGGTCATGCGGATCGCCATCCCCAGTATGCTGGCCCAGTTTGTCAGCGTGCTGTACAGCATTGTGGACCGTATGTATATCGGCAACATCCCGGAAGTGGGCAGCCTGGCTCTGGCCGGCGCAGGCGTCTGCGGCCCCATCATCACCTTCGTGGCAGGCTTCGCCTTCTGGATCGGAATCGGCGGCTCCCCGCTGATCAGCATCCGCATGGGCCGGAAGGATATGGAGGGAGCCAGAAAGCTGCTGGCCAACTGCTTCCTGCTGCTGGTCATCATGTCCGCCATCATCACCGGCGTGTTCCTCTATTACCGGGAACCCCTGCTGCGGATGTTCGGCGCCAGCGAGAAGATCCTGCCCTTTGCCATGGACTATTTTACCGTGTACATCTGCGGCACGGTGTTCGCCCTGCTGTCCACCGGTATGAACCAGTTTATCATCTGTCAGGGCTTTGCGAAAAAAGGCATGATCTCCGTCATGCTGGGCGCCGTCCTGAATATCCTCCTGGATCCGGTCTTTATTTTTGTGCTGGATATGGGAATCATGGGCGCGGCTGTGGCCACGGTCATCAGCCAGATGGGCAGCTGCATCTATGTGCTGGCCTTCCTGTTCAGTAAAAAGCCTCAGGTGCCCATCACCTTCCACGGCTACCGCTGGAGAATGATGAAGCGCATCCTGTTCACCGGCCTGCCCCCCTTCTTCATCTACGCCATGGAGGGCATCATGGTCATCGCCATGAACTCGGTGCTCCAGCGCTTCGGCGGCGCGGAGCAGGGCGACATCCTGGTGGCTGCCGCCACCATCTCCCAGTCCTTCCTGCTGGTGGTCATCATGCCTCTGGGCGGTATCACCGGCGGCACCGGCTCCATCCTGGGCTATAACTTCGGCGCACGGCGGCCCGACCGCATTTTGCAGGCCCAGAAGTATATCACCATCCTGGCGGTGGGCTATACCGTGATCCTGTTCCTGCTGGGACAGCTTTACCCCATGCCCTTCACCCACATCTTTACCCCCGACCCCGCCGTGCGGGAGGCGGCAGTCAAGGCCATCCGGATGGCGACCCTGTCCATCATCCCCCTGGCGCTCCAGTACGTCATGGTGGACGGCTGGACCGGTATGGGCCTGATGCAGCTGGCCCTGCCCATGTCCGTTTTGCGCAAGTTCACCTACCTGGCCTTCACCTTCATCATGCCCATGACCCTGGGCGCTCCCGCCACCTTCCTGGCGGAGCCCATCTCCGACTTTTTCCCCACTCTGGTCAGCCTGATCCTCTATGTGAGAACCAGAGACTGGCTCCGGGAAAAGGCCCTGGAAAACAAGGAAGCCGGCGGTCAGGAACAGGCCGAATGGTAAATAAAGAAAACGCCCCGAAGAAGCGCTTCGGGGCGTTTTTTTATGGGTTGAGCTTATGCGGCTTCCTTCGGCCAGATGTGCTTCCGCTCCAGCCCGAAGATGGTCAGCTGCATGACCACGATCACCACCCAGCCGACTCCGGTGGCGTAGGCCACGGAGTCCAGGCCCAGAGCGCTGACCAGCAGGTAGGTGCCCAGGACACGGACGGCGATCTGGGTGGTGGTACACCAGAAGGTCACGTTCATCCGGCCATTGCCCCGGTACCAGGCCACGAAGGTGTGGCCGGTGAAGGACAGGATGTAAAACCAGCTGATGGCCTTCAGATAGGAGATACACAGGGCGGCGCTCTCATTCCCCCAGCCCAGGAAGAGGGCGGACAGGGGAGCGGAGCCAAAGTTCATCACACAGGCCAGCAGAACACTGGTCCCGATGATTATGGCGCCGCCCCGGAGGAAGCCCCGGAGCATCCGCTTTTCCTGGCGGGCGCCCTTGTTCTGGGCGATGAAGATGGCCACGGCCTCACAGCCGCTGATGCCGAAGGCCTGGGCGAAGTTCTCAATGCGGGTGGCAGCGGTGAAGGCGGAGATGGGGGCGGTGGACGCTGCACTGATCCCGTTGACGGCCCCCTGGATCATCAGCTTGCCCAGGTAGAGGCTGGACTGCTGGAGGGCGGCCACAGCGGCAAAGCTGGTGGTGCGCCGGGCCAGCCGCCGGTCGTAGACCATATCGGACTTTCCTACTTTCAGAAAGGTCCGTTTCTTTTTGATATAAATGAGGCACAGGGCGGAGGACAGCAGCTGGGCCGAGGCGGTGGCCAGGGCGGTGCCGGTGATGCCCATGCGGAGAACGGCCACCAGGAACCAGGCGCAGACCAGGTTATAGCCCAGACTGACCAGCAGGAAGAACAGAGCAGCCTGGGTGTCGCCCACTGCCCGCAGGGTGGAGGCCAGATAGTTATAGGAGAAGGTGAACACCATACCCAGAAGAATGATCCGCAGGTAGAGGACCGCGTCCCGCATCAGCTCCGCCGGGGTCTGGATGGCGTGGAGCAGCTGGGGGAGGAAGATCTGGCCCAGCACCACGGCGGCCAGGGTGCAGCCGCCCATAAGGACGGCGGACACGTAGAGCTGCTGCCGCAGCTTTGCCATATTGCCCTCCCCATAGAACTGGGCGATGAGGACGGAGGCACCCATACAGGCTCCGGTGATGGCGTAGATAAACAGGTTCATGATGCTCTCGGCGACGCCCAGGGCAGCGAAGGCGTCGCTGCCGATATAGCGGGTGACTACCAGAGAATTGATGATGTTGTAAAGCTGCTGGAGCACATTGGCCCCCAGCAGAGGCAGACACAGCCGGATCAGCTGGGGGGTGATGCTGCCTGAGGTGAGACAGACCTGGCGGGACATGGCAGTTCTCCTTCCGGTAAATTCGCAATTACTCCATATTTTACGGCAAAACCTGTGAAAAGTAAACACAGGTATTTTCCGGAAGAGCAGCAGAAAGCAACCGAATCCGACCCACCGGCCCGATTATAATCGAAGCTATGATAGAAAGGGGCGACAAACATGGCAGTGATCTGCACAGAGGACAACCGAACCCTCACCGCCACGGTGACCGGAGAGCTGGACCACCACCGGGCCAGAGAGATCATGGAGGAGCTGGACCGGCGGATCGACGCGGCCCTGCCCAGGCTGCTGGTTCTGGATCTGGGGGATCTGACCTTTACGGACAGCTCCGGGATCGCCGTGCTGCTGCGGGCCTTCCGCAGGATGGGCGCCGTCCGGGGGGACATGCGGGTGATCCATACCCCGCCCCAGGCGGACAAGGTATTCCGGGCGGCGGGCTTACAGCGGATCATCCGCTTTGAATAGGGAGGGGTACATATGAAACTGAAAAATCACGTTGACCTGGTCTTTCCCAGCGCCTCGGCCAACGAGGGCTTTGCCCGGACGGCGGCGGCCTGCTTTGCCGCCCAGCTGGATCCCACGCTGGAGGAGGTCAACGACGTCAAGACTGCGGTGAGCGAGGCGGTGACCAACGCCATCGTCCACGCCTACCCGGACACGCTGGGGAAGATCAGCATGAAGCTGCGCATCCGGGAGGATCACAGCCTGGAGATCGTGGTGAAGGACTGGGGGGTGGGCATTGCGGATGTGGACAAGGCCCGGGAGCCCCTGTTCACCACCGGCAGCGAGGAACGCTCCGGCATGGGCTTTACCATTATGGAGAGCTTTATGGACACCCTGAAGGTCCGTTCCGTCCCCGGAAAGGGCACCACGGTGACCATGCGGCGGAAGATCGCCCGCCGGGCCGGAAAATGAGCGGGACCGTGTCGGCCCGGAGCCTTTTGGAGGCCGCCCGGGAGGGGGACAACCGGGCCTGTGAACAGGTGCTGGAGGAGAACAACGGCCTGATCTGGAGCATCGTCCGCCGGTATTACGGCCGGGGCGTGGAGCCGGACGATCTGTACCAGCTGGGGTGTATGGGCTTTCTCAAGGCGGTGCGGGGCTTTGACCCGGAGTACGGCACCCAGTTTTCCACCTATGCAGTTCCCAAGATCGCCGGGGAGATCCGGCGGTTTCTGCGGGACGACGGGCCGGTGAAGGTGAGCCGGGGGCTGAAGGAACAGGGGCTCAGCATCCGGGGAGCCCGGGGGAGGCTGTCTGCCCTGCTGGGTCGGGAGCCCACCCTCAGTGAGCTGGCAGAGGACACAGGACTGTCCCCGGAGGAGATCGCCGCCGCCGAGACGGCCTCTGAGCCGGTGATCTCCCTCCAGACCGAAACAGGGGAGGGGGGCCTGACGCTGGAGGGAATGCTGACGGCGGGCAGCGAGGAGGAGGGCGTATTGGAACGGCTGGCCCTCCGGACGGCCATCGCCGCCCTGCCGGAGCGGGAGCAGCAGGTGCTGATCCTCCGGTTCTACCGGGGAATGACCCAGGTGAACGTGTCCCGCATTGTGGGGGTATCTCAGGTGCAGGTGTCCCGCCTGGAGCGGAAGGCCATTGAAAAGTTGAGAAGGGAGCTGTGCAGCGGGACAGGGTAGGGGAACAGCGGAAAGGTTTCGCCTGCGGGCGGGTACCGCTGCGGCGGGACGGGGGTGCGGCTGCCATATATGGCAGCCCTACATTGTTTCAGGCAGGCTTGCAATAGAAGCCGTAGGGCCGCCATATATGGCGGCCACGTTTTCCGGAAGTGCCTCCGAAAAGATCCTTCGACTCCACTTCGTTCCGCTCAGGATGACAATAGATGGGGGCGTTTCCGGTTTCCTGTCATTCTGAGCGCAGCAAGGAATCTTCGCGTCCTCAGACGCGATCCCCCGTCCAAAGCCTCCCCCTCCAAGGTTTTAGGCAAGCCTGCAATAGAGGCCGTAGGGCCGCCATATATGGCGGCCACGTTTTCCGGAAGTGCCGGCAAAAGATCCTTCGACTCCACTTCGTTCCGCTCAGGATGACAATAGAGGGGATGCCGCCTGCGGCGGGACGGGGGTTGAATACAAAATGTAATAAAATGGGATAAAATTAAAAAAGCGTTCCTTTTACCTCCCGGGGGGATGGTAAAAGGAACGCTTGAAGCATCTGCTTTGAGGCTCAGTCGTCCAGCATACGGTAGCCCAGACCCAGCTCGGTGTGGATGTACTTGGGCTCGGAGGGGTTCTCCTTCAGCTTGCGGCGGATGTTGGCCATGTTCACCCGCAGGATCTGGTTGCTGCCGGAGCCGCCGTCGTAGGGACCCCAGATATGGGAAAGGATGAAGTCATAGGTCAGCACCTTGCCCGCGTGGATGGCCAGAAGCTCCAGAATTTTGAACTCGTTCTGGGTGAAGTGGATCTCCTCACCGGCCAGCAGGACCTGGTGCTTGGAAATGTCGATGGTCAGGTCCTTCACCTGGTACACGTCCCGCTGGATGCCCTGGCTCACCTTCAGCCGGTCGGACAGGCGCAGGGTGGAGCGGATACGGGCCAGCAGCTCGGAAACGCCGAAGGGCTTTACCACATAGTCGTCGGCGCCCATGTCCAGGGCCTTCACCTTTTCAGACTCCCGGTCCCGGGCAGAGATGATGATAATGGGGACCTCCTGGGGCAGGCCCCGCAGCTGGGCCAGCACCTCCATGCCGTCCATGTCGGGCAGACCCAGATCCAGCAGCACCAGGTCGGGGCTGTGGGAGAAAAACAGGGTCAGGCCTTCCTTGCCGCTGACAGCCGGAATGGCCTTATAGTCGTTGGCCGTCAGGGCCCGGCAGATGAAATTGCTGATGGCGTGTTCGTCCTCGATGATCAGGATGGTGCGTTTGTCACTCATGCTCGTTGTCCTCCTCATTCATGGGCAGACCAAAGCGAAAGATCGCGCCGCCCTCCGGGTTGTTGCCCGCTTCAAAGAAACCGCCGTGGGCCTGGATGATGCTCTGGCAGGCGGAGATCCCGATGCCCATACCACGGGTGGAGTCACCGGAATTTTTCTTGGTCATGGGTTTCCCCTCTTTGATGGTCTCGATAATATCTTCACTGAGGCCATGGCCCCGGTCCCGGACCTCGGCCATGGCCCAGTCGTCCTTCCGGTACAGCCGGAGCACGATGTGCTCCCGGTCTCCGGAGTGTCGGACGGCATTTTCCAGCAGATTGATAAGCACCTGACGGATCAGCATGGGATCCATGGGCAGGTACAGAATGTCCTCGGACAGCTCCAGGGCCACGTGAAAGTCGGGGAACCGCCGGCGGGTGGTGATGACCGCGTCTCCGGCCACCTCCTCCAGCATTTCGTCCCTGGTTTTCAGAGACATGGTGCCGTCCTGGATGCGGGTGACGGACAGCAGATTTTCCACCATGACGATCAGGGCGTCGGCGTCGCTTTTGATGTCCCGGACCATGGATACGTTCTTGGGGGAGATGTCCTCACTGCTCAGCAGCACCGAGGCGGAGCCGGAAATGGCAGTCAGGGGGGTGCGCAGATCGTGGGAGACGGAACGGAGGATGTTGCCCCGGATGGTCTCCCGGGCGGAGGCCAGCTGAATGGCGGCCTTTTCTTCGTTCAGCTTCTGGTTCTGCCGGTACAGCTCCAGGGTACGCTGTTCCCTGGCTTTGGATTCGGCCGCCTGCTGCTTCACCCGGCCCGTCAGGGCACAGACGATGCAGGACACCGCCAGCATGGACAGCATGGCCACCGGGTAGCCGGTGCGGGTCAGGTCGAACTGGGCGTAGGGGAGCATGAAATAAAAGTTGATGCAGAAGGTGCCCACCACAGAGGCCAGGATGCCGTAAAAGTAGCCGGTGGTCAGCAGGGAGATAAAGGCTACCGCCAGGGTGAACATCAGGGCGGAGTTGTTTTCGCCGCCGGTGTGGTTGATGAGGATGCTGCTGGATACGTAGGCCCCGGTGAGAAAGACCCAGGACACGAACAGATCCCGCAGCACGGCGGGGATGCGCAGCCAGATCCCGGCCACGGCATGGTAGATCGCAACAAGGCGGGAGACAAGATCCATAAAAAAACTACCTTTCGGATGTTTCTGTTACAATTTATGCCAATTCATATAGGATTTTACACTATTATAACAGAAAAACGCGGAAAGGTAAAGAAGCAGTACCGTCCGGAGGGGAAGTTCCGGCGGGCCTGAACGAATTGTTTACACTTTGTTCCTAGACAATTCCGGTCGGAAAGGGTACAATATTTCTCGAATTTAAATATAATCGTTAGGAGGGCTGTCCATGAAGGCCATATCCCGCTGGCTGGACCGCTTTTGTTACAACCATCCCGGATTCGGTATTGCCAATCTGATGAAGTACATTGCCATCGGCAACGTCGCCATTTTCCTGATGGATCTGGTGACCGGAGGCTATGCCAGTGCATTTCTGCGCTTCCACCCCCAGCTGATCCTCCACGGCCAGATCTGGCGTCTGCTGACCTTTGTGTTCGTCCCCGTCAGCGGCTTCAATCCCAGAGATATGTTCTCCATCCTCTGGTTTGCCATGAGCGTGCTGTTCTACTACTACGTGGGCAATGCCCTGGAACGCCAGTGGGGCTCCGCCCGGTTCACCATGTTCTACGGTCTGGGCGTGGTGCTGAACATTATCATCGGCTTTGCCTTCGGTCTGCCCGTCAACATGTACTATGTGAACATGTCCATGTTCTTCTCCTTCGCCACCCTGTACCCCGACATGCAGGTGCTGCTGTACGGCATCCTGCCTTTGAAGGTCAAGTGGCTGGCCTGGTTCGATGCGGCGCTCTTTGCCTTTGACATGGTCCGTGCCGTGTCCATGGGCGCCTGGGCCTTCGCCCTGCTGCCTGTGGCAGCCCTGCTGAACTACTTCATCTTCTTCTGGGACGACCTGATGTACCTGATCCGGGGCAAGAGAGAGCGGGCCGCCTACCGCCGCAGCCCCCAGGTGGTCAACTTCAAGAAGGCACAGAAGGAGCTGAAAAAGGACCGGGGCTATATCCATAAGTGCGCCGTCTGCGGCATCACCGACGCTGACGACCCCGATATGGAGTTCCGCTACTGCTCCAAGTGCAACGGCTATTACTGCTACTGCTCCAAGCATATCAACAATCATACTCACGTTCAGTGAAAGAAGGACCCTCCGGTTTCCGGAGGGTCCTTTTAGTGAAGAGATAAAAGTGAAGAGTGAAGAAGTACCGTCTGCGGGCGGTCAGGACGGAGGCTCGCGTCTGCGGACGCGAAGATTCCTCGCTGCGCTCGGAATGACAGGAGAACGGGGAGGCTTTCGTTCATTGTCATCCTGAGCGGAACGAAGTGGAGTCGAAGGATCTTTTGCAGGTGCTTCCGAAAATCGTGGCCGCCATATATGGCGGCCCTACGGCTTCTATTGCCAGCCTGCCTGAAACCTTGTAGGGCTGCCATACATGGCAGCCGCAACCCCGTCCCGCCCGCAGGCGAAACCAAACCGCAGCCCAATGGAATGGGTGCGGTTTGGAGAGGAGAAACGATGGAATGGATGAGCAATCCCGTTTACGGGGTTGCGAAGGATATGGAATCCGTTTCGACGACATCCCCTCTCCGTCTTGCTTCGCAATCCACCTCCCCCCGTGGGGGGAGGCTAAGACGGGGAAACCGGGTCAAGCGGTGGAATCTTCTTTTCAATTCTTACAAATTATGATAAAATAAAAGTTACGAGAGTAAAGAAAAATGCGATACAACCTATTTATTTAGGAGGAGAATATAACTATGAGTATTGTGAAAGACATGTCTCTGGCCCCCTCCGGTCATCTGAAGATCGACTGGGTCCGCGACTTCATGCCCGCCCTCAGCGGCATCGAGGAGCGGTTCCGCAAGGAAAAGCCCTTTGCAGGCCTGACCATTGCTGTCTCCGTCCATCTGGAAGCCAAGACCGCCAATCTGGGTCTGGTGCTCCGTGAGGGCGGCGCAGATGTGCATCTGACCGGCTGCAACCCCCTGTCCACCCAGGACGACGTGGCTGCCGCCATGGCCGACCGGGGCGTGGACACCTACGGCGTCCACGGCGTCAGCATGGAGGAGTACGAGCACCTGCTGGAGGAGACTCTGAAGTGCCGTCCCCACCTGATCGTGGACGACGGCGGCGACCTGGTGAACCTGCTGGGCGGCAAGTGCGCTCAGTACGGCGACCGGCTGATCGGCGGCTGCGAGGAGACCACCACCGGTATCCACCGCCTGTACGCCCGTGAGCGCGAGGGCATCCTGCCCTGCGCCATGATGGCCGTCAACGACGCCAAGGCCAAGCACTACTACGATAATAAGTACGGCACCGGCCAGTCCTCCTGGGACGCCATCATGCACACCACCAACCTGATGGTGGCCGGCAAGACCGTGGTCGTGGCCGGTTACGGCTGGTGCGGCAAGGGCGTGGCCATGCGTGCCCGGGGTATGGGCGCCAACGTCATCGTCACCGAGATCGACCCCATCAAGGCTCTGGAGGCCACCATGGAGAACTTCCGCGTGATGCCCATGGACGAGGCCGCCAAGTACGGCGACATCTTCGTCACCGTCACCGGCTGCAAGGACGTCATCGTGGAGCGCCACTTCCAGGTCATGAAGGACAACGCCATTCTGTGCAACTCCGGTCACTTCGACTGTGAGGTGGACGTGGCCGCTCTGGGCCGCATGTCCGAGAAGCGCTTTGCCCGCCGTGAGAACATCGAGGGCTTCCGTCTGCCCGACGGCCGCACCCTGAACGTGCTGGCCGACGGCCGTCTGGTGAACCTGGCTGCAGGCAACGGCCACCCCGCCGAGATCATGGATATGTCCTTCGCCGTGCAGGCTCTGTCCCTGGAGTGGCTGGTGAAGCACCAGGCCGAGCTGCAGAAGAAGGTCTACACCGTGCCCGACGAGATCGACACCCAGATCGCCTGGTCCAAGCTGGGCGCCATGGGCCTGTCCATCGACAGCCTCACCGAGGACCAGAAGAAGTACCTGGGCGGCTGGGAGGCCTGAGCAAGTGCATAACGAGCTGACAGCCATTGACCTGAAAAAGATGCAGGAGGAGCTGGACTACCGGCGGATCACCCTGCGCCCCCAGCTGCTGGAGGAGGTCAAGGTGGCCCGGGCCTTCGGCGACCTGAGCGAGAACTTTGAGTACAAGGCGGCCAAGCGGGACAAAAACCGCAATGAGAGCCGGATCCGCTTTCTGGAAAATATGATCAAGACCGCCGTGGTCATTGAGGACAACTCCGGAGAGGGGACCGTGGGCCTCTACGACAAGGTTGCCATTTACATAGAAGAGGACGACGAGGAGGAGACCTGGCAGATCGTCACCACCGTGCGTCAGGACGCGCTCCACGGTCTGATCAGCAAGGAATCTCCCGTAGGCAGGGCGCTCATGGGTAAAAAGGTGGGCGACCGGGTCTACGTGCAGGTTAATCCGGATTACGGCTATTATGCTGTGATCCGCAGCATTGAAAAGGGACAGGACGACGGTTCCGTGGCCCTGAACCGGTACTGATCCCGGAATAGCCCGCCCTTAACAGCTTCCGGATGACCGGAAGGATAACATACAGCAATTACTTGCCCCAATATGACGGGACTTGCAATCATTGTTGTGATAAGATATCCTTACATTAGATTGGTCTGTTCCGCAGCTGGAAGGGCGGAAGGATCAGCAAAGCGGGGGAGAGCGCCCCCGAAGGACATCGAACATTCTGTATTTTACGAATGAAAAGGAGTCGTTAAACATGGAAATCAATAACATTTTTGTCGTCGGCGCCGGCCTGATGGGCAGCGGTATTGCTCAGAACGCCATCACCTGCGGCTACAACGTCACCCTGAACGACCAGAACCAGGCTGCTCTGGAGCGCGCCAAGGCCGGCATCGAGAAGCAGCTGGCCCGCGAGGTCGCCAAGGAGCGCATGACCCAGGCTGACTGCGACGCAGCTCTGGCCCGCCTGAATATCGCTGACCACGTGGAGGACGCCGCCAAGGCCGATCTGGTCATCGAGGCTATTTTCGAGAACCTGGAGGCCAAGCAGGCCGTGTTCTCCCGCCTGGAGGACGTCTGCCCTCCCCAGACCATCTTCGCTTCCAACACCTCCTCCATCTCCCTGACCGCTCTGGCTGCCGCTACCAAGCGTCCTGAGCGCGTTGTGGGTATGCACTTCTTCAGCCCCGTGCCCAAGATGCGCCTGTGCGAGGTCATCTTCGGCCTGCTGACCGACGCTGACGTGCTGACCACCATCAAGACCGTGGGCAAGAAGATGGGCAAGACCCTGATCCTGTCCGACGATAAGCCCGGCTTCATCGTCAACCGCATCCTGCTGCCCATGCTGAACGAGGCCTGCTGCGCCTACGGCGTCCATGTCGGTACCGTCGAGGATATCGACAACGGCATGAAGCTGGGCTGCAACCACCCCATGGGTCCCCTGGAGCTGGCTGACATGATCGGTCTGGACATCCTGCTGAACGTTATGAAGGTCCTGTCCAGCGAGTACGGTGAGAAGTATCACCCCTCCATGCTGCTGCGCCGCATGGTCACTGCAGGCTATCTGGGCCGCAAGACCGGCGCCGGCTTCTACATCTACAAGGATGGCAAGAAGTGGGGCGTGAACCCTGTCCTGACCCGCATCCACACTCTGGGCGACTGATTCAAAGTCAACTGCAAAGGGCCCGGCCGATACGGCCGGGCCCTTTTTTACGTTTTGTGGAAATCGAAACAAAAGCAAGCGAAAAACAGTCAAACTATGTCTGAATGTCTGTTGACATGAACGAATTGTGCTGATATAATATGCCATGCTAAAAGTAAATAGCCTTATCAAGAGTGGTTGAGGGACCGGCCCTATGACGCCACGGCAACCTGCTTCCTGCAAGGTGCCAAATCCGGCGGTGTGTATCGCAAGATGAGGGTGCATCAAAACCTACGCTCCGCCAAGTGCGGAGCTTTTTTTCATCCTCCCGTTAACAGAAAGGAACGAATACAATGGCTAAGAGATTTTTTACTTCTGAATCCGTGACCGAAGGTCATCCCGACAAGATCTGCGACCAGATCTCCGACGCAGTGCTGGACGCTATGCTGGAGCAGGACCCCATGTCCCGCGTGGCCTGCGAGACCGCAGTGACCACCGGCATGGTCCACATCATGGGTGAGATCACCACCAACTGCTACGTGGACATCCCCAAGGTTGCCCGCCAGGTCATCCGCGAGATCGGCTATGACCGCGCCAAGTACGGCTTTGACTGCGACACCTGCGCTGTGCTGACCTCCATCGACGAGCAGTCCCCCGACATTGCCATGGGAGTTGACAAGTGCCTGGAGGCCAAGGAGGGCGAGCAGGACGACGGTCTGGACAACGGCGCCGGCGACCAGGGCATGATGTTCGGCTACGCCTGCGACGAGACCCCCGAGCTGATGCCCCTGCCCATCTCCCTGGCCCAGAAGCTGGCCAAGCAGCTGACCCGCGTCCGCAAGGAGGGCAAGGTGGACTATCTGCGTCCCGACGGCAAGTCCCAGGTCACCATCGAGTACGACGAGAACAACGTGCCCAAGCGCGTTGAGGCTGTGGTCATCTCCACCCAGCACGGCCCTGAGGTCTCTCTGGAGCAGATCCGCAAGGATATGGTGGAGCTGGTCATCAACCCCATCATGCCTGCCGACCTGATGGACGCCGAGACCAAGATCTACGTCAACCCCACCGGCCGCTTTGTTGTGGGCGGTCCTCAGGGCGACTCCGGTCTGACCGGCCGTAAGATCATCGTGGACACCTACGGCGGCAGCGCTCCCCACGGCGGCGGCGCTTTCTCCGGCAAGGATCCCACCAAGGTGGACCGTTCCGCCGCTTACGCTGCCCGTTGGGTGGCCAAGAACGTGGTGGCTGCCGGCCTGGCCAAGCGCTGCCAGGTGCAGCTGGCCTACGCCATCGGCGTTGCCAAGCCTGTCTCCGTCCGTGTTGACACCTTCGGCACCGGCGTTGTGGCCGACGACAAGCTGGAGGAGGCCGTGAACAAGACCTTCGATCTGCGTCCCGCCGCCATTATCCGGGACCTGGATCTGCGCCGTCCCATCTACCGCCAGACTGCCGCCTACGGTCACTTCGGCCGTGACGACCTGGATCTGAGCTGGGAGAAGACCGACCGTGTGGATGCACTGAAGGCCAACATCTGATCTAAGCTGAACCTAAGAAGCCGCGTGTGATTTTTCACACGCGGCTTTTCCAATATCTGGCGGGATTCGTCGGTTTAGCTCTGGACAGAGCCGGGCATACTGGAGTACAATGTACCCAGAAATATGGCCGCCGGATCCTGCCGACGGATGAGAGGAAGTATATCGAATGGATCACAAAGAGATCATGAGCCGGGTGGATCATACCATTCTGGCTCCTACCGCCACCTGGGAGCAGGTCAAGGCTGTCTGCGACGAGGGCATGGAGCTGGGTGCAGCTTCTGTGTGCATCCCTCCCCGTTTTGTGAGAAAAGCCGCCTCCTATGTGGGCAATCAGATCAAGATCTGCACCGTGGTGGGTTTCCCCAACGGTTACAACAGCCCTGAGACCAAGGTGTTCGAGACCGAGGACGCTGTCCGCTGCGGCGCCGACGAGATCGACATGGTGGTGAACCTGGGCGAGGTGAAGATGGGCGACTGGGAAGGCGTGCTGGAGGAGATCAAGGCTGTGAAGGCCTCCTGCAACGGCCGCATTTTGAAGGTCATCGTGGAGGCCTGCAAGCTGACCTATGACGAGAAGATCGCCATGTGCCGTGTGGTCTCCATGTCCGGCGCCGACTTCATCAAGACCTCCACCGGCTTCTCCGACGGAGGCGCCACCGTGGAGGACGTGAAGCTGTTCCGGGAGAAGGTCAGCCCCGACATCCGGGTGAAGGCCGCCGGCGGTATCCGTACCTTCGAGCAGGCTCAGGCCATGATCGACGCAGGCGCAGACCGCATCGGCGCCAGCGCTCTGGCAGCTCTGATGAAGTAAAAGAGATCGGCAAACCGCCCTGTTCCTACGGGAACAGGGCGGTTTTTTGATGAAGGCCGCCATATATGACGGCCGCAGTTTTACGATCAATTACCGTGGGAAGATTTCGCCTGCGGGCGAGGTACTTTACCCGCGGCGGCAAAGTACCCAAAACGCCGCCGGGAGTTCCCGGACCCCAGGAACGGGGCCGGTTGTTGTATCGGTCTGGTTGGGGCGTCGGTTATTTCCAGGGGGGCTGCAAAATCTGAAAGCAGGTAAGCCAACGCCCCAAGTCTGGCAGAAATGTATGGCCAAACGGGAGATTCTGACATGCCCGCTCTGCGGCCTGCAAAGACAAGATGGCAGAAGCGTACCAGGATACTGCGCCCGCCGGCGCCGCAGGGGGGCGGTGGGGGTATCGCTGCGGCGGGACGGGGGGGCGGCTGCCATGTATGGCAGCCCTACATTGTTTTAGGCAGGCTTGCAGTAGAAGCCGTAGGGCCGCCATATATGGCGGCCTCAGTTTTAGGATGGCTGCTGCGAAAAGATCCTTCGTCGCTTCGCTCCTCTGGATGACAAAATCGGAGGCGGTTCCGTTTTCCTGTCATTCCGAGCGGAGCGAGGAATCTTTCCCCAGGGGCGGAGTGAGAAAAAACAGCGGCGTGGCAAAAGCCACGCCGCTGTGCGCGTTGTGTGGGAAAATCAGCTGTGGATGAACTTAACGCCGAAGCCGGGCTCGGCCTTATAGTCCTTGACCAGACCTTCCTGCCACTCGGTGAACTCCTCGTCCTTCAGAGCGTTCAGGGTGATCTGCTTCCAGACGGGCTCGTCATCGGAGACATAGTACATGATGTGCCAGCCCTTGACGGAAGAGCCGGTGTTCTGCACGATGCCGGTGTCGCCGGGCACGCGGGCAGGATCCATGCACCAGTCGCGGAAGGTGGTGACATAGGAGGAGGTGGTGCTCACGCCGGTGATCAGGCCGCCGTTGGCAGCGGAACCCTTATCGGCGGAGTTCTTGGTAGCCAGCTCAGCGAAGGAATCCTCGGTGGCGGGGCCGGCCTTCCACTGGGCCAGCAGCTCCTCAGCCTTGACCTTGGCGGCGGCGTACTGCTCCTCGGTGGGATTGGAGCCCTCGGCAGCCTCGGTGCCCACCAGGATGTGGCGGACGTTGGCGGTCTTGGTCTGATCCAGCTGGCGGCTCTCGAAGCGGGCCACGTAGTAGTTGAACACGTTGCCGCCGTCAAACTCGGCCAGGGTCACGTCGCCGGCCTTGCGGTCAGCGGAGAAGGCCCACTCGCTGTAAGCGGAGTTGACGGAAGCGCCGGTACGGACCTGGCTGACGTTGCTGTTGTAGACCTTGTCGCCGAACTCCTTGATGAGGGCGCTGACGTCCTCACCGGCCTCCAGGCGGGTCTTGAACTCCTCGGCGTTGGCCTTGGCAGTCTTCTTGGCCTCGTCCAGCTTGGCGGTCTTCTCTTCCTCAGTCATGGGGATCTCCTTGCCGTCCTTGTCCTTGGGCACGTCAACGCGGGCCTGGAAGACGATCTGGGAGATGGTGAAGGAGTCCAGCTTGTCGGCGTTCTCCTTGTAGAAGCCGTCGATGTCCTCGGCGGAGAACTCCTTTTCGTTCAGCTCGTCGATGCGGACGCCGGCATAGTCAGCAGCCAGGGCACGCATGTCCACCAGCTCCAGGAACTTGTCGTAGGTCATGTAGGAGCCGTAGTTGGCGCGCAGGTAGGCGTCCCGGTTGGGGAAGCCGTGAGCGGCCCAGCCGCCCTCCAGATCCTTCAGCAGAGCAGCCTTGTCGTCCTTGGTCTGCTGGGAGATCTCGTGGCCCTCTTCCTCAGCCTTGTCGGCCATGGCCACGTCGCTCTTCAGAGCTTCGATGGACTGGGCCAGGATGAAGTCGTGCCAGGTGGTGCCCTTCTCTTCGTCATACATCTGCTCGTCCAGGGGAGTGTTGTAATCGAAGGGAGGCATACCGATGGAGGACAGGTACTGGTTCAGGATGTTGCTGTAGGTACTGTTATAGTAGTACTGCAGGTCGGCGGTGGTATACTTCTCGCCGTTGATGGTGACAGCGGTGGCGTTGCGCTGAATCATGCCGCTGTTCCAAACAAGGATAAAGACGGCAGCCACGGCCACAATGGCGATGACGATGCCGTACAGGAGGGAGCTGCGATTGGCGGAAGCGGCCTCCTGCTGGTGCTTCTGGGAACCGTCGGAGTGGCGGTTCTTCTTTTCTCTGGATGCACTCACAGTTAGATTCATTCCTCTCGTGATAAAAAACTGACCAAATTGTCTTACAGACAAAAGATACGTCCAAAAGATTATACTAAAAAGGAAGGGCACTTGCAAGGGGCAGATGGAGTAATTCACCGGGATTTACAAAAATGATACATCTGAATTGTAAAAATTATACAAAAAAAGAACTGCGGCGAAATTCGCCGCAGTCAAGTTCCCGATGAATTGTTTATAACCCCGCTCTGGCCGTGTGGACTCGTTTAAAACCTGCACGAAAAGGGCAGGTGGGTCGCCTCCACAGTGTTTGATTGCTCCCAACGTCCTTCTTACCTCGATGGGAAGAAGGGAGGCCTGCAAGCCGCACCGTGAGGTGGCATCCCGTTTAAAGAGATGTGGGTTTAAAAGAGCCCATCACGCACCGAGCAGGAATTATTGACTTA
>SAMEA104404103__coassemble_301_pt1 | contig 37538 bp, 30 predicted proteins | sample SAMEA104404103__metabat2_high_PE_047 | metagenome-assembled genome bin SAMEA104404103 (sample SAMEA104404103) | Balaenoptera acutorostrata | reverse complement strand
CCATGTTCATCAGCTCCTGGGGGCTGTACTCCGGCAGGTTGGGCAGCACCATACTGGGCAGAGGGGCGGCCCCCTCGCTCTCCTGGGCGCCGAAGCCGAACAGATCCAGCTGGCCCTCCAGGTTGCGCTTCCTGCTTGCCGCCACGCCGTCCAGCACCTGGCCGAAGACCTGCATCAGCTGGGAGCGGCGGTAGCCCATCCGGTCAAAGGCGCCGGACTTGATGAGACTTTCCAGCACTCTCCGGTTCAGGTCCTGGTCAAACATCCGGTCGCAGAAGTCCAGGAAGTCGGTAAAGTCCCCGGACTTCTGCCGCTCGGACAGCAGGTTGTTGATGAAGCTGCGGCCCACGCCCTTCAGCGCCACCAGACCGAAGCGGATGCCCTCCCCCACCACGGTGAAGTCCGCGTCGGACTCGTTGATGTCGGGGGGCAGCAGGTGGATGCCCATGGCCCGGCACTCGCCGATGTACTCGGCCACCTTCTCGCTGGAATCCAGCACGGAGGTCAGCAGTGCGGCCATGTACTCCTTGGGATGGTAATACTTGAACCAGGCGGTCTGGTAGGCCACCATGGCGTAGCAGACTGCGTGGGCCTTGTTGAAGGCGTAGTTTGCAAAGTCGGTGATCTCGTCGTAGATGCTCTCGGCAATGGTCTGGGAGATGCCGTTGGCCTGGCAGCCCGTGATATTGCGCTCCGGATCTCCGTGAAGGAAGGCCTCCCGCTCCCGCTGGATGTCCTTCAGCTTCTTCTTGGACATGGCCCGGCGCACCATATCTGCCTGGCCCAGAGAGTAGCCTGCCAGCTGCTGGAAGATCTGGATGACCTGCTCCTGATAGACGATACAGCCGTAAGTGTTGGACAGAATGGGCACCAGAGAGGGGTGCTTGTAGGTGATCTTCTCCGGGTTGTGCTTGCAGGCAATGAACCGGGGAATGGATTCCATGGGGCCCGGACGGTACAGAGCGATAATTGCGGTGATGTCTTCAATGTTGTGGGGCTTCAGTCCCACACACACGCCGGTCATACCCGCAGATTCCATCTGGAACACGCCGGAGGTTTTTCCCTCGGACAGCATGTTCATCACGCTGGGGTCGTTTTCCGGGATGGAGGCGATGGTAAAGTCGGGCTCCTTTGTCTGCACCATCCTGGCCGCGTCGTCCAGAATGGTCAGGTTGCGCAGACCCAGGAAGTCCATCTTCAGCAGGCCCAGCTCTTCCAGGGTGGTCATGATGTACTGGGTCACCGGCAGGCCGTCGTTGGTGGCCAGAGGCACATAGTCGCAGACAGGACGGCTGGTGATGACCACGCCGGCAGCGTGGGTACTGGTGTTCCGGGGCATACCCTCGATGGCCATGGCCGTATCGATGAGCTGCTTGACCCGGGGATCGCTCTCATAGGACTCCCGAAGCTGCTTGGACAGCTTCAGGGCGTCCTCCAGGGTAATATGGAGGGTGGTGGGCACCTGCTTGGCAATGGCGTCCACCTCGGCGTAGGGGAAGTTCAGCACACGGCCCACGTCCCGGATGGCGCCCCGGGCGGCCATGGTACCGAAGGTGACGATCTGGGCCACGTGATCCTCGCCGTACTTCCGGTTTACGTAGTCGATGACCTCCTGACGGCGGCGGATGCAGAAGTCCACGTCGATATCGGGCATGGATACGCGCTCCGGGTTCAGGAAGCGTTCGAAGTACAGGGAGTATTTCAGAGGATCCAGATCGGTGATATTCAGACAGTAGGACACCATGGAGCCGGCGGCGGAGCCTCGGCCCGGTCCCACGGGGATGCCGTTGTTCTTGGCGTAGGCGATGAAGTCGGAGACGATGAGGAAGTAATCCACAAAGCCCATCTTCCGGATCATATCCATCTCGTAGCGCAGCTGCTTCAGATGGGCGGGAGACCGGTCCGGATAGCGGCGGTCGAAGCCCTCCATGCACAGGTGGTCAAAGTAGGCGTCCGCGTCCGTCCAGCCCTCCGGCAGGGGGAAGTGGGGCAGGTGGTACTTGCCGAACTGGAACTCCACATTGCACAGCTCGGCAATCTTTGCCGTATTTTCAATGGCGTCCGGGTGATCGGGCCACAGGGCGGCCATCTCCTCCTCGGACTTCACATAGAATTCCTGGGTCTCGAACTTCATACGGTCCGGGTCGTCCAGCGTGCGGCCCATCTGGATACACATGAGGATATCCTGAACCACGGCGTCCTCCTTGCGGATGTAATGGGCGTCGTTGGTGGCGATGATGGGAATGCCGGTCTCCTCGTGGATCTTCAGGATGCCCTCGTTGACCACCTTCTGTGCGGGGATGCCGTGGTTCTGCAGCTCCATGTAGTAGCCGTCCTCACCGAACAGCTCCTGCATTTCCAGAGCCACGGCCTTGGCCTTTTCATACTCCCCGGCCCGGAGCAGACGGGGCAGCTCCCCCGCCAGACAGGCCGAACAGGCGATCAGGCCCTTACAGTGCTCCCGCAGCAGGTCCATGTCGATGCGGGGCTTGATATAAAAGCCCTCCAGAAAGGCCTGGGACACCATGTAGGACAGGTTCCGATAGCCCTCCTCGTTGCGGCACAGCAGCACCAGATGGCGGGACTCCGCATCGAACTCGTGGACCTTCTGAAAGCGGGTGCGCCCTCTGGGGGCCACATAGACCTCGCAGCCGATGATGGGCTTGATGCCCTCCGCCCTGCAGGCCCGGTAGAAGTCGATGACGCCGTACATGACGCCGTGGTCCGTGATGGCCACAGCCGTCTGCCCCAGGCTCTTCACGTGCTCCACCAGCTTCTTGATCCGGCAGGCGCCGTCCAGCAGAGAAAATTCCGTATGCAGATGTAGGTGTACAAAGGACATTGGGCTTACCCCCGAAACAGTTTCTTATTCCTTGCCCAGCTCCACCAGCTTGCGCAGCCGGTGGTTCAGAGCCGATTTGGATACGGGCGGGTCGAAGAGCTGGGCCAGCTGGGACAGAGTGTCCGTGGGATGCTCCATACGCAGCTTTGCGCTCTCCTTCAGTTTATCGGGCAGAGTGGCCAGACGGCCGCTCTCCTCCAGACGGCGGATGGCCTCCACCTGGGCCATGGCTGCCTCCACCACCTTGTCCATGTTGGCGGCGTCGCAGTTGACCCGGCGGTTCACACTCCCCCGCAGATTCTTTTCCAGCTTGGTGTTCATCACTTCCATGGCGGCCAGAGGTGCTCCGATGGTGGTGAGAAAATCCTCGATCCGGTCGCTCTGCTTGAAGTAGATCACAGAGTTGCCCTTTCGCTGGGCGTCCTTGGGCTCCAGATCCAGCTCCCGCATGAGGGCCACCATCTCCCGGCTGACGCTCATATGGGAGGTGGACAGCTCCAGGTGATAGCTCTTCTGAGGATCGGTGACGGAGCCGCCCGCCAGGAAGGCTCCCCGCAGGAAGGCCGCCCGGCAGCAGTTCTCCTCCAGCACCGCGTAGTTCACATGGAGGGCCAGATTGCCCGCGTCCCCGCCGAAGGTCTGGGCCACGGTCCGGAGCTTATCCCGGTTGCTGATGACGAAGATGTGCTTTCCCTCCGGACCGGGCAGCCGGTCAAAGGTCAGGTGGAACGCCTTGCGGAACAGCTGGGGCAGCCGCTGGGCAAAGGCGTCGTTCTCGGTGATGATGCGGATCTCTCCGCTGCTGTAGGTGTTGCAGTACAGAAGCACGCCGTAGGCCTCGGCCTGGACACAGCATTTCCGGTTCAGTCCGGCACGGCACAGCTCCGTTTTCACATCTCCCGCAAAGGACATGGTTTCACTCCTCCAAAATGTAACGCCGTTCGCCCCGGAAGATCCGCACCACACGGCTGCGGTAGATCTCCAGCACAGCCTTGGCCAGCTTGTCGGGGTCGTGGCGGGCAAAGTTACCCTGCTGGTCGGCCACAGGCCGTTCCACCAGCTGCAGGCCCAGGGCGGCGATGCGCTCCCGGTCCACCACCATGGGGGCGGCGGACTCAGCCTGATATTTTTCCACCAGGGAGGTGGGCACGGGGTCGCTGTTGGCCAAACACAGGTCCAGCATTCCCGGCCTGCCGTGGTCCAGCAGCGCCTCAATGTGGTCGGCGGCGGTGCAGCCCTCGGTCTCTCCCTCCTGGGTCATGATGTTGCAGATATAGATCTTGGGCGCGTCAGACTGGGCCAGAGCCTCTGAGACGCCCTCTACCAGCAGATTGGGGATGATGCTGGTATAGAGACTGCCCGGTCCCAGAAGGATCAGGTCGGCCTCCCGGATGGCCCGCAGCGCATCCGGCAGAGGCGCAGGCTTCTCCGGGATCAGCCGCACATGGTCGATCCGGCAGCCCTGCTCCTTTTTGAAGGCGTAGATCTTGGACTCGCCGGTGACCCGGCTGCCGTTTTCAAAGACGGCCTCCAGCTGCACGTCGGCGTTGGTCACCGGGATCACCTGGCCGGTGACGGCCAGGACCTTGCTCAGCTGCTGCACGGCCCCCTCAAAGGAGCCGGTGACCTCGTTCAGAGCGGCCAGAAACAGGTTGCCCAGGCTCTGTCCCGCCAGAACGCCCTCGGTGAACCGATAGGTCAGCAGCTTTTCCATAATGGGCTCGGTGTTGGCCAGAGCCTCCATGCAGTGACGCACATCACCGGGGGGCAGCATGCCCATATCCCGGCGCAGCACCCCGGAGCCGCCGCCGTCGTCGGCTACGGTCACAATGGCGCTGATGTTTTTGGTATAGCTTTTCAAACCGCGCAGCATGGTGGACAGGCCGGTGCCGCCGCCGATGGCCACGATCTTGGGGCCTCTCTCCCACTGCTGCAGGTTCGGTAGTTGTTGGGTCATGGTTCGATCCTTTCCCGCGGAGACTCAGCTCCGGCCCAGATCACGATGGCTCTCCGTTACGGAGAACCCCTTCCCACGGATCCGCCCCGTCAGGGCGTGGGCCACCGCCACAGAGCGGTGGTGGCCGCCGGTACAGCCCACGGCAATGACCAGGGAGGTCTTGCCCTCCTCCTGATACCGGGGCAGCAGCCAGCCGATCAGCTCGCTGAGCCGATCCAGAAACTCCTCGGAGTCAGGGCTGGCGAACACATAGTCCCGCACGCCGGAATCCAGTCCGGTGAGAGGCCGAAGCTCGGGCACATAGTAGGGGTTGGGCAGGAACCGGGCGTCGAAGGTCAGGTCGGCCTCCATGGGCAGACCGTACTTGTAGCCGAAGGAAAACACCTTCACCTCCATGCGGCCTGCGCCGGGGTTGTTCCGCCCGAAGAGCCGGTACAGCTCCCCCTTCAGCTTGGCGGTGGACATGTGGGAGGTATCGATCATGTAGTCGACCTTTTCCCGCAGAGGGGTCAGGGTCTCCCGCTCCAGAGCAATGGCTCCGGCCAGCGTCTCCCGCTCCTCCCCCAGGGGGTGGCTGCGGCGGGTCTCTTTATAGCGCTTGATAATCACATCGTCGGAGGCGTCCATAAACAGCATCCGACAGGGGCACTTCATGGCCTTGAGATCCTCCATCGCCCGGAAAAAGGCTCCGAAATCGGTACCGCCCCGGACGTCGGACACCAGCACCACCCGGTCGTACTCGTCGGCCCCCGCCATACCCAGCTCGGCAAACTTGGGGATCAGCGGGGCGGGCAGGTTATCCACGCAGAAAAAGCCCATGTCCTCCATGCAGGAGGCCGCCTTGCTTTTGCCCGCTCCGGACATGCCGGAGATGATGACAAATTCCATGGCCGCCCCTTACTTTTCCGTGCTGTCCAGCACCCGGATCTCCATCTCCAGGTCCACGCCGGTCTCGGCCTTGACCTTTTCCTGGATCTGGCGGACCAGCTCCAGCACGTCGGCGCAGGTGGCGCCGCCGATATTCACAATGAAGCCCGCATGCTTGGGGGACACCTGAGCGCCGCCCACGGTGAGTCCCTTCAGGCCGCAGCCCTCCACCAGAGCACCGGCAAAGTGGCCCTCAGGGCGCTTGAACACGGAACCGGCGCTGGGGAATTCCAGAGGCTGCTTGGACTGGCGGCGGGCGCACAGCTCGTCCATGCGGGCCTTAATGGCGGCGGGGTCGTCCCGGGTCAGCTCCAGCTTCACGGAGATCAGCAGACGCTTGCCGTCGGAGAACACACTGTGGCGATAGCCGTAGTCGAAGTCGGTGACCACCTCGCGCTCACCCCTGGCATTCAGGCAGACCACCTGGCGGATGACGTGCTTCATCTCGCCGCCGTAAGCGCCGGCGTTCATGGTGGCAGCACCGCCCAGAGAGCCGGGGATGCCGTGGGCAAACTCCAGACCGGCCAGGCCGTGGTCCCGGGCAAAGCAGGCCAGACGGGCCAGGGTGATGCCGCAGTCAGCCTCCAGCGTGGTGCCCTCCATGCGGATCTTGTCAAAGCCGGAGCCCATCTTCACGATGAAGCGGCGGATTCCCTGGTCGGGCACCAGCAGGTTGGAGCCGTTGCCCAGGAAGAAGGGCTCCACACCCAGCTCGGCGGCACAGCGGATGGCGGCGGCGGCCTCTTCCTCGGTGCGGGGCAGGGCCATCAGGGCCACGGGGCCGCCCAGACGGAAGGTCAGGTGGCGGGACATGGGCTCGTTGGCGCGGACCTCCAGAGAGGGGCAGCGGGCAGTCAGTGCAGTATGTAACTGTTCAAAGATATCCATAACGGACCTCCAGAATATATTGATTTTAGGCTAGCGTATATTATACCAAAAATTCCGCTGAATTAGAATAGGAAAAGAGAAGAAAAAGAGCGGAGAACTGCCGTTCTCCGCTCGGAATTCCATTTGATCTTACAGCATATCGCACAGAAGGGCCGCACCCACCACACCGGCGTCGTTGCCCAGAGAGGCCTTTTCCAAACGGGTAGGAACGCTCTTGTCGAAGGAGCCCTTGTTCACCAGCTCCCGCAGGGGATCCAGCAGCAGGTCGTCCTCGGCGTTGCTGACGCCGCCGCCCAGACAGATGATCTCCGGCTGAAGCACGTTGATCAGGTTGATGATGCCCACAGACAGGCCCTGGAGATACACCCCCAGCACCTTCTTGGCGCCGGGATCTCCCAGACGGGCTGCTGCAAAGGCGGTACGGCCGGTGGCCTTGAAGCGGTCGCCCTCGCACAGCTCCCACAGCACGCTGCTGTGGTCCCGCTCCATCTCCTGCTGGGTCAGACGGATCAGAGCGCTGGCGGAGCCGTACTGCTCCCAGCAGCCCCGGTTGCCGCAGCCGCACAGCACGCCGTTGGGCTGGATGATCATGTGGCCTACCTCCATGCCGGAGTCGGCAAAGCCGGTGAACAGCTTGCCCCGGCTGATGAGGCCGCCGCCGATGCCGGTACCCAGAGTGACCACCACGGCGGGGTCGCAGCCCTTGGCTGCGCCTGCCATGTACTCGCCCACAGCGGCACAGTTGGCGTCGTTGCTCAGGAATACGGGAATATCCCACTCCTGCTGGAACAGCTCACGGAAGGGGGTATTACGGAAGGCCATGTTGGGAGTGCGGATCACAATGCCCTTTTCGTTATCCACATGACCGGGCAGTCCCACGCCCACAGCCCTGATCTCATCGACGGTCTTGCCGCCCACCTCCACCACCTCGCGGCTGAGACGGGCAAGCTCCCGGCACAGCTCCACGTCGGTCATGGATTTGTTGACAGGGTGACTGACCTTGTCCAGAATGCTGCCTTTTTCATTCACCAGACCGGCTACCAGATTGGTGCCGCCTACGTCAACGCCTACATAGTACATACGTTACTTTCCTTCCTGCTCCTGCATCAGTTTCTCAAAATGCGCGTCCATGCGCTGGGTCAGCTCCAGGGCTGCATTGTGGCCTAGGTAGCGGTTTCTGTTGTTCATGGCAGCCACCTCAACAATGCTGGCCAGATTACGGCCGGGCTTCACAGGCAGAACGATGTAGGGTAGCTTCACGCCCATGATCTCGGTCTCCTTGGTGTCCAGGCCCAGTCGGTCATAGACCGCAGTATCGTCCCAGGGCTCCAGATTGATGACCAGGTCGATCTGCTGCTCCATCTTGATGGCGCCCATACCGAACAGACGGCGGACGTCGATGACGCCGATGCCCCGCAGCTCCATATAGTGGCGGATCAGCTCGGGGGCGTTGGCCTCCAGGGTGCCGTGGCTGGTGGCCTTGATCTCCACCGCGTCGTCGGCCACGATCCGGTGGCCGCGCTTGATCAGCTCGATGGCAACCTCGCTCTTGCCCACGCCGGACTCGCCCTGCAGCAGAACGCCCTCGCCGTAGACCTCCATCATGACGCCGGAACGGGTGATCCTGGGCGCCAGCTTATTGTAGAGGCTGCCGATCAGCACGCTCATAAAGGCGGAGGTACGCTGGGGGGTGCGCAGCACGGTGCGGCCATACTTGTCCGCCATTTCCAGGCACTCCGGGAAGGCGTTCAGTCCGCGGGTAATGATCAGACCCGGCACCGGGTAGGAAAACATCCGCTCGAAGCTCTCCCGACGGCGGGCAGGGCTCAGGTTCTGCAGATAGGTATGCTCCGTCAGACCCAGCAGCAGCAGGCGCTTGGTATCAAAGTGCTCGAAAAAGCCGGTCAGAGGCAGTCCGGGACGGTTGACGTCGAAGGTCCGCAGGGGGACGTTCTCATAATCCGGGCCCCCGCGCAGAACTTCCAGGTCAAATTCCTCGATGATCTCTCCCAGCCTTACGCTGTACGAACTTTCAGACATAGGGATATCCCCTCTCCTGTATTTTTTCTGGTCTTAGTATAGTCGAATTCACTACATTTCGCAAGCAAACCGGGCCCCTTTCTGAATAAATTCCTTGTTTCCATTTTTCGTGGAAATTTTTTTAAAATATCCTTGCTTTTTACACCCATTCATGCTAATATACTAACCGTAGCTTTTTTGAAGCGATTCTCATAGCGAGGAGGTAAGCAACATGGCCAAATGCGAATTCTGCGACAAGGGCGTCACCTTCGGCATTCAGGTTTCCCACTCCCATCGCCGTTCCAACCGCACCTGGAAGCCTAACGTGAAGCGCGTGAAGGCGATCGTGAATGGTACCCCCACTCACGTTTACGTCTGCACCAGATGCCTCCGTTCCGGTAAGGTCACCCGCGCTGTGTAATGGAATATGGCAACTAAAAGAATTCCTGTGTGAAAGCACAGGAATTTTTTTATTCTGGTTTTATTCTCGCCGCGCCCCCTGGGACGAACAAAAAAGACCGTCGGATCTCTCCGACGGTCTTTTTATTATGCCTTGTTCAGCAGGAGGTCTTCAATCAGTGAATGTTGAAGAAAGCCTTCTTGCCGGGATACTCGGCGGCATCGCCCAGCTCCTCCTCGATGCGCAGCAGCTGGTTGTACTTAGCCACGCGCTCGGAACGGCTGGGAGCGCCGGTCTTGATCTGACCAGCGTTCATGGCGACAACGACGTCGGCAATGAAGGAGTCCTCGGTCTCGCCGGAACGGTGAGAGACGACGGTGGTGTAGCCGGCGCGGTTGGCCTTCTGCATGGTGTTCAGGGTCTCGGTCAGGGTGCCGATCTGGTTCAGCTTGATCAGGACGGAGTTTGCAACGCCCAGATCCAGGCCGTGCTGGACACGCTCAGCGTTGGTGACGAACAGGTCGTCGCCCACCAGCTGGACCTTCTTGCCCAGAGCCTTGGTCAGCATCTGCCAGCCTTCCCAGTCATCCTCGCCCATGCAGTCCTCCATGGAGATGATGGGGTAGTTGTCAGCATACTTCTTCCACATGTTGACCATCTGCTGACGGGTCATGGACTTCTTGGCCTTGGGCAGGTCGTAGCACTGAGTCTCAGCGTTCCACCAGTCGGCAACAGCAGCGTCCATGGCGATCATGAAGTCGTCATAGGGCTTGTAGCCGGCCTTCTCGATGGCAGCCACGATGCACTTGAAGGCGTCCTCGTCCTTCTTCAGGTTGGGAGCGTAGCCGCCCTCGTCGCCAACACCGGCGGCGGGAGTGCCGTTCTCCTTCAGAACGGTCTTCAGGGTGTGGAAGACCTCGGCACACATGCGCAGAGCCTCATGCCAGGACTTGGCGCCCACGGGCATGATCATGAACTCCTGGATATCGACGTTGTTGGTAGCGTGAGCACCGCCGTTCAGAATGTTCATCATGGGAACGGGCAGCTGCTTGGCGTTGACGCCGCCGATGTAGTTGTACAGGGAAACACCCAGAGCCTCGGCAGCAGCCTTGGCACAGGCCAGAGAAGCGCCCAGAATGGCGTTGGCGCCCAGACGGCTCTTGTTGGGGGTGCCGTCCAGCTCGATCAGCATCTTGTCGATGGACACCTGGTCCAGGACATTCAGGCCGATCAGGGCCTCGGCGATCTCGGTGTTGACATGCTCAACAGCCTTCAGAACGCCCTTGCCGTTGTAACGGGAAGCATCGCCGTCACGCAGCTCGCAGGCCTCGTGGATACCGGTGGATGCGCCGGAGGGCACAGCTGCACGGCCCATGGTGCCGTCTTCCAGATAAACCTCGACCTCAACGGTGGGGTTGCCGCGGCTGTCCAGGATCTCGCGAGCCAGGACGTCAACGATTTCGATAATCTGCTTCATAGGAAATCAAGCTCCTTTCAATTGTGGCGGCGGGTTTCTACCCGCCAAGAGGCTGATATATGATCCGCCCGGTCGCCCCGTGGAGCATTCCGGGCAAGAACGCCAAAATCAGGTGTCGATCAGGGTCTGACCGTCCATCTCTGCGGGCTTTTCCAGACCCATCAGATCCAGCATGGTGGGGGCGATGTCAGCCAGACGGCCGTCGTGCAGCTTCACGCTGGCGCCCACAATGTACAGAGGCACCAGGTTGGTGGTGTGTGCGGTCCAGGGAGTGGTACCGTCCTCGTCCACCATCCGCTCGGCATTGCCGTGGTCGGCGGTGATCAGGGAGATGCCGCCCATCTTGGAGGTGGCCTCCACCACCTTTGCCACGCACTCGTCCACGGTGGAAACAGCCTTGCAGGCGGCTGCAAAGTCGCCGGTGTGTCCCACCATGTCGCAGTTGGCAAAGTTCAGAATGATCACGTCATAGTTGCCGCTGAGGATGCGGTTGACAGCCTCCTCGGTGACGGCGTAAGCGCTCATCTCAGGCTGCATGTCATAGGTGGCCACCTTGGGAGAGCCGATCAGGCAGCGGTCCTCGCCGGGGAACACAGTCTCCACACCGCCGTTGAAGAAGAAGGTCACATGAGCGTACTTCTCGGTCTCGGCAATGCGCAGCTGGGTCAGGCCCAGGTTGGAAATATACTCGCCGAAGATGTTGTTCAGCTTCTGGCGGGGATAAGCCACGGTCACGTTGGGCATGGTGGCGTCGTACTCGGTGGTGCAGACAAAGTCCACAGGCACAAAGCCGGTCTTGCGGTCGATGTCGGTCAGGTCCTCATCCACCAGGCAGCGGGTGATCTCACGGGCGCGGTCAGGGCGGAAGTTGAAGAAAATGACAGAGTCATTGTCCTGCACGTTGGCGTGCTTCTCGCAGATGACGGGAACCACAAACTCGTCGGTGACGCCCTGATCATAGGAGGCCTGGACAGCGTCGGCAGCGTCGGCCACATAGGGGGCCTGGCCGCAGACGATGGCGTCGTATGCCTTCTGCACACGGTCCCAGTTCTTGTCCCGGTCCATGGCGTAGTAGCGGCCCATGACAGAGGCGATCTTGCCCACGCCCAGCTGCTGCATCTTGGCCTGGAGCTGCTCCACGTAGTGCTTGCCGGAGGCAGGAGGCACGTCGCGGCCGTCCAGGAAGCAGTGGACATAGACCTTCTCGATCCCCTGCTCCTGTGCCATCTTCAGCAGAGCGAACAGGTGGGTGATATGGCTGTGGACGCCGCCGTCGGACAGCAGGCCCATCAGGTGCAGAGCGCTGCCCCACTCACGGCAGTTGGACATGGCGTCCAGGTAAGCGGGGTTGCGGAAGAACTCACCGTTCTCGATATCACGGCTGATATGGGGCAGGTCCTGGAACACAACACGGCCTGCGCCGATGTTGGTGTGACCCACCTCGCTGTTGCCCATCTGGCCCTCAGGCAGGCCCACGTCCAGGCCGGAGGCGGACAGCTTGCAGCTGGGGCAGGAAGCGGCGATCTTGTCCAGATTAGGGGTAGGAGTGCTGGTCACTGCGTTGCCTGCGGTGGCAGGTGCAATGCCGAAGCCATCCATAATAATCAAAGTAGTAGGTGTTTTCATAAACAAACCTTTCTCTCAGAACCGGACCGGCGGCCCGGCAGAAACGCCGGACCGCGGGACCGATACAATTATTACTCCTGGTTTGCGGAATTGATGATCTGAACAAAGTCAGCGGGCTTCAGAGCAGCGCCGCCGATCAGACCGCCGTCCACGTCGGGCTGAGCCAGCAGCTCAGTGGCGTTCTTGGCGTTCATGGAACCACCGTACTGGATGGTCACGGAACGGGCAACATGTGCACCGTACAGCTTGCGGATGACGGAACGGATCTCCTGGCAGACCTCACCGGCCTGCTCGGCGGTAGCGGTCTTGCCGGTGCCGATGGCCCACAGGGGCTCGTAGGCGATGATGACGTGGCGGGCCTTATCGGCAGGGACGTTGGCCAGAGCGCACTTGACCTGATAAGCGATCAGATCCATGGTGACGCCCAGCTCACGCTGCTCCAGGCTCTCGCCCACGCAGACGATGGGGATCAGGCCGGCGTTGATGGCGGCGTGGACCTTCTTGTTGACGGTGAAGTCGGTCTCGTTGTAGTAGGTGCGGCGCTCGGAGTGGCCGATGATGACGTACTTGGCGCCGGCTTCCTTGATCATCTCAGCGGTGATCTCGCCGGTGAAGGCGCCGTGATCCTCGTAGTGGCAGGTCTCGGCACCGATGGCAATATGGCAGTCCTTGAACAGACGGACTGCGGACTGAATGTTGGTAGCGGGCACACACAGCACCACGTTGCACCACTTGCCCTTAGGCATGATGGGCTTGATCTCCTCGGCGAAGGCCTTGGTCTGAGACAGGGTGTTGTTCATCTTCCAGTTGCCAGCAATGATAGTCTTACGGTAACGACGATTCATGATTTTCTCTCCCTAATAATTAGCATTATCTCAAAATCTCCCGCCTGCCCCGGCAGGAACCGGGACAGGGAGAGCAGATTTGACTTGTTTGAACAGCGGCTTGCTTACCGGTCCAGCAGGCAGGCCACACCGGGCAGCTCCTTGCCTTCCATGAACTCCAGGGAAGCGCCGCCGCCGGTGGAAATGTGGCTCATCTTGTCAGCGTAGCCCAGCTGCTGAACAGCAGCTGCGGAGTCGCCGCCGCCGATGATGGTGATGGCGTCGGTCTTGGACAGGGCCTCGGCCACAGCCTCGGTACCCACAGCGAAGTTGGGGAACTCGAACACGCCCATGGGGCCGTTCCAGATCACGGTGCCTGCGTCAGCCACAGCGTCGCAGTACAGCTTGACGGTCTCGGGGCCGATATCCATGCCCTCCCAGCCGTCGGGAATATGACCGGCCTGGACCACCTGACGGTTTGCATCGTTGCTGAAGGCGTCGCCGATGACGTTGTCCAGAGGCAGCAGCAGCTTGACGCCCTTCTCCTCGGCCTTCTTGATCATATCCAGAGAATACTCCATCCAGTCCTCTTCCAGCAGGCTGCTGCCGACCTTGCCGCCCTGTGCAGCGCGGAAGGTGTAGGACATGCCGCCGCCGATGATGATGGTGTCAGCGATCTCCAGCAGGTTGTTGATGACGCCGATCTTGGAGGAGACCTTGGAGCCGCCCAGAATGGCGACCAGAGGACGCTTGGGGTTGGCCAGAGCGCCGCCGATGACCTCCAGCTCCTTCTCGATCAGGAAGCCGGAAACGGCAGGCAGGTACTCGGCAACGCCGGCGGTGGAGGCGTGAGCGCGGTGCACAGCGCCGAACGCGTCGGACACGTACAGCTCAGCCATGTCGGCCATAGCCTTGGCCAGAGCGGGATCGTTCTTGGTCTCGCCGGGCTCGAAGCGGGTGTTCTCCAGCAGCAGGATCTGGCCGGGCTGCAGAGCGGCGGCCTTGGCCTTGGCGTCGGCGCCCACCACGTCCTCAGCCATGATGACGGGCTTGCCCAGCAGCTCGCTCAGACGGGCGGCCACAGGCTTCAGGCTCAGCTCGGGCTTGACCTCGCCCTTGGGCTTGCCCATGTGGGAGCAAGCAATGACGGCTGCGCCCTGCTCCAGCAGATACTGGATGGTGGGCAGAGCGGCACGGATGCGCTTGTCATCGGTGATGACGCCGCTGCCGTCCTTGGCCATGGGAACATTGAAATCGCAGCGCAGCAGGACCTTCTTGCCGCTGACCTCAACGTCCTTGACAGTCTTCTTGTTGTAATTCATAAAAAATCTCCTCTCTTTTCTCAGAACATCGATAATCAGGAAAGGGAATTCAATCGGGGATACGGGGCTCAGTCCGCCATCTCTCCCACGCCGGAGAGTTCAGGAAAGCCCTGCTGACGCAGTGCCTCGTAGGCCAGAATGGCCGCGGAGTTTGCCAGGTTCAGGCTGCGGGCGTCAGGCCGCATGGGAATACGGATGCAGCGGTCGTAATATCTGCGCCGCAGCTGCTCGGGAAGTCCGGCCGTCTCCTTGCCGAACATCAGCCAGCAGCCGTCACGGAAGACCGCCTGGGTGTAGTCCCGGGGCGCCTTGGTGGTGGCCAGCCAGATATCCGGATCGGGGTTCTCCCGGAAGAAGTGGTCCAGGTTTTCATAGACATGGATGTCTACCATGGGCCAGTAGTCCAGTCCCGCCCGCTTGACCGCTTTGTCGCTGATGTCAAAGCCCAGAGGCTTGACCAGGTGCAGCCGGGCACGGGTGGCAGCGCAGGTTCTTGCAATGTTGCCCGTATTCATGGGGATCTCAGGTTCAACCAATACAATATTCAGCACTTCTGACTCCTCCTTGGGATTTGGGCCGTCGCGGGTATCATTGTATTCCAAAATCCCGAGAATTTCAACTGTAAATTGGTCGAAATATTGCAAAAACTTCATTATTCCACTTCTATTTCACTGCCAGCAGCGGTTTTTTGGAACTTTTTTGTAAGCCGGACGCTCCGCCGACAGCTTTTTCGGCATTGTGCCGAAATCAGCCCACCTTTACAGTGCCCGATTTCTTCCATAAATTGCAGTCAGTACGCGAAAAAAGTACTGCAATCCCCTGTCAATGTGCTATAATGTACAATATTGGAGGATCGCGGTCCCATGGGACCGCCTCCCACTTTATTCCGATTCGGAGGTTATTTTCTATGTCTCATACCGTAGAGATCCTGTCCGTGGGCACCGAGCTTCTGCTGGGCAACATCGTCAACACGGACGCCCAGATGCTCTCCCAGGGGCTGAGCGAGCTGGGCCTCAACGTCTTTTACCACACCGTGGTGGGCGACAACCCCGAGCGGGTGACCCAGGCGGTGGATATTGCCAAGAACCGGGCCGACATCATTATCACCACCGGCGGCCTGGGCCCCACCTGCGACGACCTGACCAAGAATGTGCTGGCCAAGGCCTTCGGCAAAAAGCTGGTCTTTGACCAGGAGTCCGCCGACCGCTGCAAGGCCTTCTTTGACCGCATCGGCCGGAAGATGACCGACAACAATCTGCAGCAGGCCATGCTCCCCGAGGGCTGCACCATCCTGGCTAACGACTGGGGTACCGCTCCCGGCTGTGCCTTCTACGCAGAGGGCTGCCACGTGATCATGCTGCCCGGTCCCCCCAGCGAGTGCCGTCCCATGTTCCGCTATCGGGCCCGCCCCTATCTGGAGGCCCTGTCCGAGGGCGTGATCTACTCCCACACCCTGAAGCTGTTCGGCATCGGCGAGTCCACCATGGAGTCCCAGCTGCGGGAGCAGATGAACGCCATGTCCAACCCCACCCTGGCCCCCTATGCCAAGGAGGGCGAGTGCGAGCTGCGGGTCACTGCCAAGGCAAAGACCGAGGCTGAGGCCCAGGCTCTGCTGGAGCCCACCGTGGAGGAGCTGCACAAGCTCTTCGGCAACAAGATCTACGGCATGGACGTGTCCTCCCAGGAGGAAGTGGTGGAAAACCTGCTGCGTGAAAAGGGGCTCACCATCGGCTGCGCCGAGAGCTGTACCGGCGGTCTGATCGCCAAGCGCCTCACCGATATTCCCGGCGCCTCCCAGGTGTTCCGGGGCGGCATCGTCTCCTACACCAACGAGGTCAAGCACAACGTGCTGGGCGTGCCCCAGGACATGCTGGACCAGTTCGGCGCCGTGTCTGAGCCCGTGGCCCGGACCATGGCCGAAGGCGCCCGGAAGGCTCTGGGCTGTGACATCGCCCTGGCCTCCACCGGCGTGGCAGGCCCCGACCCCGACGACCGGGGCAACGAGGTGGGCACCATGTTCGTGGCCATCGCCACCCCCGACGGTTCCTTCGTCCGTCCTCTCCATCTGGGCAACCGCCCTGTCCGGGCCCGTCTGCGCACCCAGACCGCCCATCACGCCTTTGACCTGGCCCGCCGCTATCTCACCGGCCTGCCCTACGGCGGCCAGCTGTAAGTTTCCTTATATTCAGAAAAACGCCCGACATTCCGTAGAATGTCGGGCGTTTTATACGTTCTGTAATCAGTTCTCGCTCTGGGGGGCGGCGTTTCCGGCGATCTCGCTGAGAAGGCGGTCCACACCGCTGACGCCGTCAGGCTTCTCTTCGGCGGTCTTTCCGTACGCGTCCAGCAGGCCCTCCAGCTCCAGCTCCTGCTGATCCAGCAGCCGGTTCACCTGCTCCAGATTCTCCCCGGCCCGGCTCAGACGCTGAGCTGCGTCGGCCACGGTGGTCTTCACCTGAGCACGGAGCGCGCTGTACTCCCGCTCCACCTTCTTTGCCCAGTCCTCCATCTCCCGGTGGAGCTTCTCGGCCTGCTCGCCTGCCTCCTGCTCCACCAGCTTGGCCCGGTGATGGGCCTCCAGCTCCAGGCCGGCGGTACGCTCCTTGATGGAGTCATAGGCCTCGGCTCCGGGACGCAGCGCCTCCACCTGCTCAAGCAGGCGGGCGTTTTCAGCCCGGAGGGTCTCAGCGTCGCCGGAGGCGGTCTCCTGACGGCTGCGCAGCTCGGTCAGTTCCCGGTCCCGGTCTTCCATCCGCTCCCGGAGCTCGCCGTTCTCCTGCTCCAGCTGCTCGGACTGCTCACGCAGACGGGCCAGCTCCTCAGCCTGCTCCTCGTTGGCCTTGCAGGCCTCGTCCAGCTGAGCCTCCAGCTGGGCCTGCTTCTCCGCGGCCTCCCGGTTGACGGTCTCCAGATAAGTCAAAACATCCTGTCGGTTAAAGCCGCCCACAGCGGCGGTTCGGAAGGGATGATCCATTGGTCAGCACCTCTTTGCTCTCTCCCCCGGTCGGGGGCCCGTTTTGTTGGTTTTCGTGGCCATTCTATCACAGCTTGTGGGAAATTACAATCTTATTCCCCACGGACTGCAAAAATCCCCTGTTTTATTAAGGTAAGTTGGGCCCATTTTATTGACTGTACAGCTGCAAAATGATATACTTATTTAGTTTCAAATTTACGCAAAATTTTACGCAAATCCACCTGTCCCGTTCCTGTCGGGCAGGCTTTATTCTTGTCTTGCGAGGTGTTCTACTATGTGGCTTTCCGACCATTGGAAAGACTATGAACTGATCGACTGCGGCCGCGGCGAAAAGCTGGAGCGCTGGGGCGATCAGCTGCTGGTCCGGCCTGATCCCCAGGCTATCTGGAATACGCCCCGGACCAACCGCGGCTGGAAGGTGAATTCCGGCCGCTATGCCCGCTCCTCCACCGGAGGCGGACAGTGGCAGAACAAGTCCATGCCTGAGCGCTGGACCGTCAACTACGGCAATCTGACCTTCAACATCAAGCCCATGAACTTCAAGCACACCGGCCTGTTCCCCGAGCAGGCTGCCAACTGGGACTTTGCCATGGATCAGATCCGCCACGCAGGCCGCCCCATCCGCGTGCTGAACCTGTTCGCCTACACCGGCGGTGCTACCGTGGCCTGCGCCTCCGCAGGCGCCAGCGTCTGCCACGTGGACGCTGCCCGCGGCATGGTCTCCTGGGCCCGCGAGAACGCTAAGAGCTCCGGCCTGGAGGACGCCCCCATCCGCTGGATCGTGGACGACTGCGCAAAGTTTGTGGAGCGCGAGATCCGCAGAGGCCGGAAATACGACGCCATCATCATGGACCCCCCCTCCTACGGAAGAGGCCCCACCGGCGAGGTGTGGAAGCTGGAGGAGAACCTCTACCCCTTCGTGGAGCTGGTGTCCGGCGTCCTGTCCGACGATCCCCTGTTCCTGATCCTCAACTCCTACACCACCGGCCTTGCGCCCAGCGTGGTGACCTATATCCTGGAGACCCTGATCTCCAAAAAGTACGGCGGCCATACCGAATCCGGTGAACTCGGTCTGCCCGTCTCTGAAACCGGTCTGGTGCTCCCCTGCGGTGCTACCGGACGCTGGACCGCCCGCTGACATTTCGGGAGGCACTCACCGCCTTCCTGACCGAAACGAGGTTTAAATTAAATTATGAATCATCCTATTATCAAAGCCGAGGACCTGCATTTTTCCTATGTGACCGCCGAGGGCGCCGCCCCCGCCGTCCTCAACGGCGTGGACGTTGAGATCGAAGAGGGCTCCTTTGTGGCCGTTCTGGGCCACAACGGCTGCGGCAAGTCCACCCTAGCCAAGCACATGAACGCCGTCCTCCTCCCCACCGGCGGCACCGTCTATGTGGACGGCGTCGATACCGCCGACGAGGAGAAGCTGATGGAGATCCGCCGCACCGTTGGTATGGTCTTCCAGAACCCCGACAACCAGATCGTTGCCAATGTGGTGGAAGAAGACGTGGCCTTCGCCCCGGACAACCTGGGCGTGGCCCCTGACAAGATCCGCCAGCGGGTGGACGACGCCCTGAAGGCCGTGGGTATGTACGACTTCCGGGAGCACGCCCCCCATCTGCTGTCCGGCGGCCAAAAGCAGCGCGTGGCCATTGCAGGCGTCATCGCCATGGTGCCCCGCTGCATCGTGCTGGACGAGCCCACCGCCATGCTGGACCCCATCGGCCGTGCCGACGTGATGAAGACCATCAAGGATTTGAACCGCCAGCGCGGCGTCACCGTGGTCCTGATCACCCACCACATGGACGAGGCCGCCCAGGCCGACCGTCTGGTGGTCATGGCCAAGGGCAGGGTGGTTGCCGACGGCAAGCCCAGAGAGGTCTTCTCCCGGGTGGAGGAGCTCCGCTCCGTGGGCCTGACCGTTCCCCAGACCACCGAGCTGCTGTGGGAACTGCGGCAGGAGGGCCTGGACGTCCCCCTGACCGCCATCAGCGACGAAGAGTGTGCCCAGGTCCTGTGCGGCCTGCTGGCAGGCAAGGCTTAACAGGGCGTGACCGATCACGGCATGCACCACATTTACTAAAGGATGGTATCCAATGGACACGATCATTGAGACAAAAAAGCTCTCTCACGTTTATTCCGCCGGCACCCCCTTTGAGCACAAAGCCCTCTGCGATGTGGACTTCACCGCCTATAAGGGAGAGTATCTCGGCATCATCGGCCACACCGGCTCCGGCAAATCCACCCTCATCCAGCATCTGAACGGCCTGCTCAAGCCCACCTCCGGCCAGGTGCTGCTCCAGGGGCAGGACATCTGGGCCGACCCCAAAACCACCCGTATGACCCGCTTCCAGGTGGGTCTGGTGTTCCAGTACCCCGAGTATCAGCTCTTTGAGGAGACTGTCTACAAGGACATCGCCTTCGGCCCCAGAAACATGGGTCTGGACGAGAAGGAGATCGACCGGCGGGTCCGCGCTGCCGCCTACTTCGTGGGCCTGCGGGACGACCAGCTGGACCACTCCCCCTTTGAGCTGTCCGGCGGCCAGAAGCGCCGCGTGGCCATTGCAGGCGTCATCGCCATGGAACCCAAGGTGCTGATCCTGGACGAGCCCACCGCAGGCCTTGATCCTGTGGGCGTGGAGTCCATTCTGGGCAATATCCGGGACTATCACCGGGTCCACAACGCCACCATCATCCTGGTGTCCCACTCCATGGAAGAGGTGGCCCGCACCGTGGACCGTCTGGTGGTGGTCAACGACGGCGTGCTCCCCTATCAGGGTACCCCTCACGAGGTGTTCCAGCACGGCGACGAGCTGGAGAAGATGGGGCTGGGCGTTCCCCAGCTGACCCGGGTCTTCCACCGCATGAAGGCCATGGGCGTGGATATTGACCCCTCCGTCTACACCGTGGAACAGGCAAAGGCTGCAATTCTGGCAAAGCTGGGAAAGGGGGCCAACTGATATGGCACTGAAAGACATTACTCTGGGTCAGTTTTTCCCGGGAAATTCTCCCATTCACCGCCTTGACCCCCGCACCAAGATCCTGGCCGTCACCATGTTCATCATCGACCTGTTCCTGGCCAAGTCCTTCGTCACCTACGCCATCATGTTCGGCGTGCTGGTGGTGGCGATCCTGGTGTCCAAGGTCCCCTTCAAGTCCATTCTGAACGGTCTGAAGCCGGTGCTGTTCATCGCAGTCTTTACCGGCATTCTGAACCTGTTCTACACCCCCGGCACCCACGTGATCTTCAAGCTCTGGGTGCTGACCCTGACCTGGGAGGGCGTGCTGAACGCCTTCTTCATGGTCACCCGCATCATGATGCTGATCGCAGGCACCTTCCTGCTGACCTACACCACCTCCCCCATCCTGCTCACCGACGGTCTGGAGTCCCTGCTGGGCCCCCTGAAGAAGATCAAGGTCCCCGTCCATGAGCTGGCCATGATGATGTCCATCGCTCTGCGCTTCATCCCCACCCTGATCGAGGAGACCGACAAGATCATGTCCGCACAGCGGGCCAGAGGCGCAGACTTTGAGTCCGGCAGCCTGATTCAGCGGGCCAAGGCCCTGATCCCCCTGCTGGTGCCCCTGTTCATCTCCGCTTTCCGCCGGGCCGACGAGCTGGCCATCGCCATGGAGTGCCGCTGCTATCACGGCGGCCAGGGCCGCACCCGTCTGCGCCAGCTGAAGTATCAGTCCAACGATGTGATCGCCCTGGTCTTCTACGGCCTGGTCACCGCCGTGGTCTGGTACCTGGGCCGCATGGGCCTGTAAGAGGTGGCTATGGGAGCAGAACGCAATATCGCACTGAAGCTGATGTACAACGGCACTGCCTACCACGGCTGGCAGATCCAGAAGAACGCCGTCTCCGTGGCCGAGACCCTGCAGAAGGCTCTGGCCACTGTGGTGTGCCACCCGGTAAAGTGCACCGGCGCAGGCCGCACCGACGCAGGCGTCCATGCCGAGACCTATATCGCCAATTTCCGCACCACTTCCACCATCCCCTGCGACCGGATCCCTCTGGCCGTGAACACCCGGCTGCCCAACGACATTGTGGTGGTCAAGGCCACCGAGGTCCCCATGGAGTTCAACGCCATCGGCTCCTGCCACCGGAAGGAGTACACCTACCGTATTTACAACAACCGGCTGGGCAACCCCTTCTATGTGGATCGGGCCTGGTTCTATCCCCGGATCCTGGATGAATCCATCATGGCCCGGGCCGCCGCCCAGTTCGTGGGCACCCACGATTTCCGGGCCGTCCGCTCTGTGGGCACCGAGACCCGCACCACGGTCCGCACCGTCCACTATTTCGACGTAAAGCGTGAGGGCGACCTGATAGAATGTAAGGTGTGCGCCAACGGCTTCCTTTATAATATGGTAAGAGCCATGGTGGGCACCATCGTCTACGCCGCAGAGGGAAAGCTGTCCCCCGAGGACATCCCCGCCATTCTGGAGTCCGGCAACCGCACCCTAGCAGGCCCCACCGTCCCGCCCGGCGGTCTTTATATGACCAGACTCTGGTACGACGAGGACGTGCTGTAACCGACACAAAGGATATGTCATGAAAGAAGCTAACAATAAAAAATCCAATCTGCTGAGCCGGGGCCTGATCTTTCTGATCACCGCCGCTCTGGTGCTGGGCGCTCTGCTGCTGGTGGTCTATCGGGACCACTTCAATGTGGACGCCCTGAAGCGGTGGCTCAGCTACCGCTCTCTGGAGACCAGCGACACCGGCGAGGCTGCCGCCTTCACCCACGCAGGCGGCGACAAGCTGTCCCTGGCCTATCTGGACAGCGGTATCCTCCAGTCCTCCACCACCGGCGTCCACTACTACTCCTTCTCCGGTGAGGAGTACGCCAAAGAGATCAAGGCCATGGAGAATCCGGTGCTGTCCGCCTCCCGAAAGGCCGGTCTGGTCTATGACGCAGGCGGCCAGTCCCTGTATCTCTTTCAGAAGGGCGTGGAGGCCTATGGGCTGAGCCTGGATGGCAACGCCGATCTGCTGTCCGCCCGGGTCAACGACTCCGGCTGGTCCGCTGTCACGGCCCAGCAGAGCGGCTATAAGGGCGCTGTCACCGTGTATAACCAGCTGGGAGAAAAGGTCATCGAGATCCGGCTGTCCTCCACCTTCGTCATCGACGCCGCCATCTCCCCCGACTGCAAGACTGTGGCTGTGGTCACCATGGATCAGGTGAGCGGCTCCTTCGCAAGCCAGCTGCTCCTGTTCCCCGTCAACAAGACCGAGCCCAAGGCCACCTTCGATCTGGGAAACATGCTGGTACTGGATCTGGACTATGAAGACGACCGGATCTGGGCTCTGGGCGAGGATTCCCTGGCCATCGTTCCCACCCGTGGGAAAGACGTGGTAACCTATGACTTCGGCCGCTCCTATTTGAAGGGCTGCGACTTCGGCGGCGATGGTTACGCCCTCCTGCTGCTGGGCCGCTATCGTACCGGCAGCGCCACCCAGGTGCTGGTCATCGGCCCCGACGGTGCGGAGGAGGCCTCCCTGACCCCCAACGGTCAGATCCTGGCCTTTGACGCCGCCGGCGACTACTGCGCCCTCCTGTCCGGACGAAAGCTGGACATTTACACCCGGAGACTGACCCCCTACTCTACCCTGGACACCACCCAGGGCGCCCGCTATACCTCTCTTGCCCCTGACGGCTCCGCCCTCCTGGCCAACGACCAGAATGCCTGGCTCTATATTCCGGGCTGAGTTTATGGATAAAAAGGAGTTAGTGAATTGAATCTTACATCTTATGACCTGGTGATCGCCGCGATCCTGCTGGTCACCCTGATCCTGGGCTGCCGCAAGGGCTTTGTTCTGACCCTCTGCGACTTCCTGGCCGTGTTTGTGGCTCTGATCGGCGCTATGATCATTTCCAACCTGCTGGCCGGTCCTGTGACCCAGTTCCTCATGCCCATCGTGCAGAACGGCGTGGTGGCACAGCTGAACAAGATCGTGCCTGACGCCTCCACTGCGCTGGAAAACATCGAGCTTCCCGCCGTCCTCACTGCCCTGTCCGAGTCTGTCCTGTACCGGGGCTTTGTGGACTCCGTGCAGGAGTTCATCAGCTCCCAGGCCGCTGCCGCCACCGGCGCTGTGGTGGCCTCTGTGGCCGAGTACATCGCCATGCAGATCGCCAGAGCCGTCCTTTTCGCCCTGTCCTTCCTCGTTGTGCTGATCGCCTGGAAGGCCGCCAGCCGGGTGCTGAACCTGGCCTTCCGCCTGCCCGTGCTCCACACCCTGAACCGTCTGGGCGGCGCTGCGGTGGGCTTCCTCCAGGGCGCTGTGATCCTGTTTGTGGCAGCCGCTCTGCTGAAGGACCGGTTCCTCCCGCCCGAGGCGGTGGCCTCCTCCCCCCTGCTGCACTTCTTCTGCACCACCAATCCCCTGGAGTTCATCCGATAATCAAAAGCACCGCACAGGGTCTGTGCGGTGCCTTTTTCCACGGAATCTAAATGTACTATTCATAGCCAGTTCACAATTCCAGTGTATCATTTACCCTAAAATCAGGTATTCTCCCGAAAGGAGTTCAAACTATGCAGCCTACCATGTGCAGCCGCTGCGGCAAAAACGTAGCGGTGATCTACATTACCAAGCTTGAGAACGGCACCACCAAAAACGAAGGTCTGTGCCTGAAATGTGCCCGCGAGCTGGGCATCAAGCCCATCGACGACATGATGAAGAAGATGGGCATTTCCGATGAGGATCTGGATACCCTCAACAATGAGATGATGAACGCCTTCGGCGGCGCCGAGGGCATGGCCTCCCTGATGAACATGCCTCAGGACGACGAGGACGCAGACGATGACGGCCGCACCGCCACCTTCCCCTTCCTCAACCAGCTCTTCGGCAGCAATCCTCCCGCCAACGCAGAGGAGCCCGAGGAGAAGTCCGACCCCAAGGAGGGCAAGACCAAGGGCCACCCCAAGCAGCCCAAGCGCAAGTTCCTGGACAGCTACTGCATTTCCCTGACCCAGAAGGCCAAGGAAGGCAAGCTGGACCGTCTGATCGGCCGTGACCGGGAGCTGGAGCGCACCATTCAGATCCTGAACCGCCGTCAAAAGAACAACCCCTGCCTCATCGGCGAGCCCGGCGTGGGCAAGACTGCCATTGCAGAGGGCCTGGCCCAGCGCATCAACGACGGCCAGGTGCCCTATAAGCTGATGGACAAGGAAGTCTATCTGCTGGATCTCACCGCTCTGGTGGCCGGAACCCAGTTCCGCGGCCAGTTCGAAAGCCGCATGAAGGGTCTGATCGAAGAGATCCGCAAGCTGGGCAACATCATCCTGGTCATCGACGAGGTCCACAATATCGTGGGCGCCGGCGATGCAGAGGGCTCTATGAACGCCGCCAACATCCTCAAGCCCGCCCTGAGCCGGGGCGAGATCCAGGTCATCGGCGCCACCACCCTCACCGAGTACCGCAAGCACATCGAAAAGGATACCGCCCTGGAGCGTCGCTTCCAGCCCGTGGTGGTGGAGGAGCCCTCCATTGAGGACAGCGTAAAGATCATCGAAGGCGTGGCCTCCTACTATGAGGACTTCCACCAGGTGGAGGTCTCCAAGGAGATGTGCCGCATGGCCGTCACCATGAGCGAGCGGTACATCACCGACCGCTATCTGCCCGATAAGGCCATCGACCTGATCGACGAGGCCTGCTCCAACGTGAACCTGCAAAACAAGTCCCTGGCCCGTCTGGCCGCCATCGACAAGGAGATCGCCGACCTGGAAAAGGAGCGCGAGCTCATGTCCACCGCCGACACCGAGGCCGCTTACGCCCGTCTGGCTGAGATCAAGAGCATTGAGCTGCGTCTGGAGGACGAGCGGAACCGTCTGAACACCGACGGCCGCCCCAAGCTGACCCAGGAGCATCTGGCCAACGTCATCGAGCTTTGGACCAACATCCCCGCCAGCCGCATCCAGGAGAAGGAGTTCCATCGCCTGTCCAAGCTGGAGGAGCGCCTGAAGGGCCACATCATCGGCCAGGACGAGGCTGTGGCCGCTGTGGCCGCCGCCGTACGCCGGGGCCGCGTGGGCATCAGCCCCAAGCACAAGCCCGTGTCCTTCATTTTTGTGGGCTCCACCGGCGTGGGCAAGACCGAGCTGGTCAAGCAGCTGGCCTCCGACCTGTTCGACTCCCCCGAGTCCCTGATCCGTCTGGATATGTCCGAATTCATGGAGAAGCATGCGGTCTCCCGCATTGTGGGCTCCCCTCCCGGCTATATCGGCTATGACGAGGCCGGCCAGCTCACCGAGAAGATCCGCCGCAAGCCCTACTCCGTCATCCTCTTTGACGAGATCGAAAAGGCTCACCCCGATGTGCTGAATATCCTGCTCCAGATCCTGGACGACGGCCGCATCACCGACGCCCACGGCAAGACCGTCAACTTTGAGAACACGGTCATCGTCATGACCTCCAACGCAGGCAGCGCCGTCCGCGGCGGCGCTCTGGGCTTCGGCCGCACCGCCGATGAGCATGGCAAGGAGCGCGCCATGAAGGCCCTGCAGGAGTTCCTGCGGCCCGAGTTCATCAATCGTGTGGACGAGATTGTCTACTTCAACCAGCTGTCCGAGGAGAATTTCAAGGGCATTGCTGAGCTGATGCTCAAGGAGCTGGCAGCCTCTATGGCTGAGAAGCAGATCAACTTCACCTGGGACGACGCCCTGCTGTCCTGCCTGGTCAAGAAGTCCTACTCCGCCGTCTACGGCGCCCGCAACCTGCGCCGCGTCATCCAGAAGGAACTGGAGGACGCCATCGCCATCCGGCTGATCGAGGGCTACGAGCACCCCATCTCCCAGATGCGCGCCACCGCAGAGGACGACAAGATCCAGCTGCTGGCCATGTAACAGAAAAAGAACCGGCCCCCGCTTTGAAAGCGGGGGCCGGTTTTTTTAATGCTTGATCTCTACCTTGGGGCCGCCATCCCGGTAATACAGTCTCATGCCGGGGTAGCAGTCAATGGGATCGATGCGGCTTCCGTTGACGCGCACCTCATAGTGCAGGTGGTTGCCGGTGGAGTAGCCGGTGGTGCCCACCAGGCCCAGGACCTGGCCCTGCTTCACGGTCTGGCCTTCCTTGACCAGTCGCTGGCTCATGTGAGCGTAGAGGGTGCTGGTGCCGTCGGAATGGGACACCACCACATACTCGCCATAGCGGGGATGGCGGGTGGAGGTCACCACCACACCGCTCTTGGCAGACAGGATATTGGTGCCTCTGGGGGCGGGGACGTCAATGCCGGTATGGTTGCCGGGCCGTCCGGTAATGGGGTCCCTGCGGGGACCGTACAGAGAGGACAGGGTATCAAAGCCCGGCAGAGGCCACAGATAGCCCCGCTCGCTGGGGACGTTCTCGATCTGCTGGGACAGCTCCTTCTCCTTGGCGCGGATCTCCGCGTCCACTGCGTTGGCCGCCTTGCGCAGCTCTGCCTCCCGCTCTTCCAGGAAGGCCTCCTGGCCGGAAATCTCCTTGATCAGCTTATCCACCTCAGACTGGCGGGCCGCCTGGTCCTCCATGGCCTTCACGCGCTTCTGACGGGCGGCCTCTGCATTGGCCTTTGTGGCCTCCAGCTCGGCCTTGTCCGCCTCGATCTTCTCTCGGGCGGCGATCAGCTCGTTCATCAGCGTATTGTCATAGTCGATGATCTCTTCCACCATCATGTAATTGTCCAGCAGATCGGCAAAGCTGTCGGAGGAAAACAGGATGGACCAGTAGGAGATCTGGCCCCGCTCCTCCATGAAGCGCACCCGCTTGCAGAACATGCGGTACTGCTCCTCTTCCTTGGCCTGAGCCTCGGCGATCTCCTCGTTCTTCTTGTCGATCAGAGCGCTGTAGTTGTTGATCTGACTGCCGTAGTTGTTGATCTCGGCCTGGATGACGCTGATTTCCTGCTCGATGAGGCCCTTTTTATTGATGGCCTCGTTCTTATCTGCCCGGACATTCTTCAGCTGCTCCTGCAGCTCCTTCTTGTCCTGATCCAGCTTGGCTGCGTCGTCCTTCAGCTTATCCACGTCCGCCTGGGTGGTCTTGGCTGCGGACACCTCCCCCAATGCCACAGGCCGGAACAGAGGGACCATCAGCGCCATAGTCAGAACCAGGGGCAGCAGACGCCGGAGGGGATGTTTCTTTTTCATTGCAATACCTCTCAGTTAATCACGTAGTTGTCAATGGACAAAGATGTTGGCCACAATGGGCAGCAGCATCAGAACAGCCATCAGTCCGGCCATGACTGCCATGAACATCTTCTGTCTCTTCTGATTTTTCACACGCTTCACGCCCTTTCATTCAAATACAGGCTTACACCTGGAGGAATTTGCGGATGGCTACCAGAGAGCCGCCCACGCCGATCACTGCGCCGGTGGCGCAGAACACAGGCAGGATGGTGCCGATCATACTTGTATAGGGGATCATGGTCACCAGGCTCAGGCCGTTGCCCTGAACCACCAGCTTGCCCACCATCTGGTAAATACCCCACTGGGCAAAGAAGGCCAGCAGCGCGCCGGTCAGGCCCAACAGCAGGCCCTCCACCACGAAGGGCCACCGCACAAAGGCGTTGGTGGCGCCGCACATCTTCATGATGGCGATCTCCTCCCGACGGTAGAACGTGGCCAGCTTGATGGTGTTGGCAATGATGAACAGAGACACGATCACCAGCATCATAATCAGGACCACAGCCACGCCGGTGGCGATGTTCCGCACCAGCACAAAGCCCTCGGCCACCTCGATGGCCGCGTTCACATAGGCCACACCGGTGACGGTCGCCACCTGCTCCGCCGTCTGCTCCATGAGATGGATATCCTTCACATGGATACGATAGCGGTCCCGAAGCGCCTCGGGGGGCAGCTCGTCCAGCAGGTCGTTGGTCTCGCGGCCCTCCAGGAAGTCGGTCTTGGCCTCTTCCCGGCTTACAAAGGTCACCTGGGAGACGTTGGGCACAGCCTCAATCATGGGCTGAAGGGCCCTGGCCTCCTCCTCGGTGTAGGTATCTTCCACATAGGCCAGAAATTCGTTCTCGGCCTCCAGATCCCCCAGCATATGGTCCATATTCACGGCCAGCAGGGAGAAGGAGCCCATGATCAGCAGACAGGCCACGATCATACACACGGCGGCAAAGGACATGAAGCCGTGGGTGAAAATCGAGTGGAAGCCCTCGCTGAAATAATAGCCTGCATCAAACTTTCTTGTCATTATAGTACCCACCTGTCTCGTCGCTGATGATCTTGCCGTCCTCAATGGCCACCACGCGCTTGGTAAAGCGGTTGACCAGGCTCTTCTCGTGGGTGACCACCAGTACGGTGGTGCCCAGCTCGTTGATCTGCTCCAGCAGCATCATGATCTCCAGAGAGCGCTGAGGATCCAGATTGCCCGTGGGCTCGTCTGCGATGATCATGCTGGGGTTGTTCACCAGCGCTCTGGCAATGGCCACACGCTGCTGCTCGCCGCCGGACAGCTCGCCGGGCAGACGGTCGCCCTTCTCCCCCAGACCCACCAGATCCAGCACATAGGGAATACGGCGGCGCACCTCCCGGGGAGGCGCACCGATGGCCCGCATGGCAAAGGACAGGTTTTCGTAGACCGTCTTCTTCTCGATCAGCCGGAAGTCCTGGAAAATAATGCCCAGGGTCCTGCGCATGAAGGGGATCTGACGGGGACTGATGTTATTCATGTTATAGCCGTTCACCATGAGACGGCCCTCGGTGGGGCTGATCTCGCCGGTGATCAGCTTGATCAGAGTGGACTTGCCGGAACCGGAGGGCCCCACCAGAAAGACGAACTCGCCGTCGTCAATGCGCATATTCACGCCCTGGAGGGCCTTGGTGCCGTTGTCATATTCTTTATATATATCAATAAGGCGTATCATATGTACCTCCGCCTGCTTCTGTGTCTGAATTTGCGGGAAATAGCTGAAATTTCAGCAACCCGGTTACTTTAAAGTGTACCACAGTTTCAATGTTATGTAAATGAGAAAATCTCTCCTTTTTCTCTCTCTTTTCACCTTTTTAGCAGGTAAAAAAAGGAAGCCATGACGAAATTTGTCAAACCTGCGGAAGCGCGAAAAAAAGCTCCGTCCACCGCAGTGGACGGAGCTTGAACAGGTACTTTGATCAGGATTCGATGCCGCGGGAAATCAGGTACTTCTTGACCATCAGAGCCACCTTGAAGGTGATGGCGTCGTCGAACTCGCGGAGATCCAGGCCGGTCAGCTTCTTGATCTTTTCCAGACGGTACACCAGAGTGTTTCGGTGGACGAACAGCTTACGGGCGGTCTCAGACACGTTCAGGTTGTTCTCGAAGAACTTGTTGATGGTGAGCAGGGTCTCCTGATCCAGCGCATCAATGGGGTTCTTCTTAAAGACCTCCTGTAAGAACATCTGACACAGGATGGTGGGCAGCTGATAGATCAGACGGCCGATACCCAGGTTCTCGTAGTTGATGACGGTCTTCTCGGTGTCGAAGACCTTGCCCACGTCGATGGCCACACCGGCCTCCTTGTAGGCGCGGGCCAGATCACGGATGTGATTGACCACGGTACCGATGCCGATGACCACCTTCACGTTCAGCTCGCTGGACACGGCGGTGGAGATCTTGGCGGCGATCTCCTGGAGCTTGGCGGTATCTGCGCCCTCGGGCAGCTGCTTGATCAGGGCCACGTCGGTCTCGTTGATGGAGATGACGAAGTCAGTCTGCTTGTCGGGGAACAGGTTCTGGATCACGTCGATGGTGGACACGTCGGTAGCGCCCAGCTGACGGACCAGGAAGGCCGCACGGGGAGCCTCGGAGAGGAAGTGCAGCTCCTTGGCCTGGGTGTAAATGTCACCCAGCAGAATATTATCAGAGATGATGTTCTTCACGAAGGTAGCCTTGTCATGCTTCTCCTCGTAATAGGACTTGGCGGCGCCGAAGGTAACAACGGCCATGCCGCACAGAGTTGCAGCCATCTCGTCCTCGCCCATTACAAAGGCGGCATAGTCAAACTGCACACCCCAGCCGGTCAGAGGCTTGAAGGTCTTCCCTCCAAAAACGGCAACACCGTTATCTGCAGCATTGATCGCTGCCACTGCGCCAATCCAATTTTCGCCGATACAAGTCAATTCGCTGCAAGCGACCACGATTCCATCCGCGTCGATCACACCAACGGTGCGATTCACACTATCCTTCATCTGAAGAACGACGCCCTGGAAAATCCTGCTAGACACATCGATCCCTCCTCATTTATTGTAAAAGCTTATCCTTATTATAACGGCAATCGCGGGTGTTTGGCAAGAGGTTTTCCGGAATTTTTTGTGGAAAACGCCCAAAACTTTTTTACCGTTCCACCGATCTGCGCAGTTCGGACAGTTCCTCCCCCGTCAAAGAGCGCCATTCTCCCGGTTTCAGGGACGGATCCAGTGCCAAAGGTCCCATCAGCATACGTTTCAGGAAGATCACCGGCTTTCCGCGTGCTGCCAGCATACGCTTGACCTGGTGGTATTTTCCCTCGCGAAGCGTCACATGACACTCGTTTCCGTCCCCCAAAGGCTCCAGTTCCGCCGGAAGACAGTGCAATCCGTCACCCAGCACCATGCCCTCCCCCAGTGCCGCCACATCCTCACTGTTCAAAATGCCATCTACCCTTGCGTAGTACACCTTGTCCACGTGCTTTCTGGGGGACAGCAGCTCATGTCCCATGGGGCCGTCGTCCGTCAGCAGGATCAGTCCCACCGTATCCTTATCCAGCCGCCCCACCGGAAAGAGCCCCCGGTTGCGCAGATGCTCCGGCAGCAGATCCACCACGGTCTTCTGTTTCCGGTCCTCGGTGGCGGACAGGATACCGTCAGGTTTGTTCATCATGATATAGACGAAGGGGGAACAGTCCACCTCCTGATTGTCCACGGTGATGACGGTCTGCTCCGGGTCGAACTTCTCCTCCGGCTTCTTCACCGGCACGCCCCCCGCCTTCACCCGGCCATGACGCACCATATCCTTGACTTCCTTCCGGGACCAGTGGCCCGTGGTCGCCAGCAGCTTGTCCAGTCGCTCTGCTCCCATGTCTGTCTCCTCCATAATAAAACAGCGCCGCACCTCTTACGCAGGACGGTGCGGCGCTTTATTTCTCATTGGTCGGACTGATTATATCATACCTCTGCCTCTGCCGCAAGCACAGGACAGAGGAAGGCGGCCGGAGCTTTGCTCCGGCCGCCGGTTTTCTTTGTAAGACCTACAGATCAGGCCACGCGGTACATGAAGGTGACGATCTGGGCACGGAGGCAGTCGTCCTCCGAACCGAAGCGGCCGCCGCCCACACCGGAGGTGATCTTGTTGGCCACAGCCCACTTGACGGGCATGTAGAACCAGTCATCCTCATGCACGTCGGAGAAGGTCATCTCGCCGCCCACAACAGGACGGCCCGCGTCCTTCCACAGGAAGGTCATCGCCTGGGCGCGGGTACAGGTCAGCTCAGGCCCGAACTGACCGTTGCCAATGCCGGAGGTGATATCGTTCTCCACAGCCCACATAATGGGCTTGAAGTACCAGGCATCCTCGGATACGTCAGAGAAGGGGCTGCTGGTAGCCACAGGATCAGGCTGGCCGTGGGAGTTCCACAGGAAGGTAACGATCTGGGCGCGGGTACACTTCAGATCAGGGCCAAACTGGCCGTTGCCCACACCGGAGGTCACATTATTTTCAATGGCCCACTTGACGGGCTCATAGAAGTAATCCTCTTCCTTCACGTCGGTGAACAGGTTAATGAAAATGTGGTTATCGGGCAGATTAGTGTAGTACTCATCCATAAAAATGCCATTTCTGTACACCCGGATCGTATATGCTTCGGGCTTCAGATTAACGGCGACAGCGGGATCAAAAAACAGATCATACTCATGCAGGCCGTCGTTCACATACTCCATGGGGAAGCCCTTGGGCGTCACGCAGGTATCGCGCAGGAAAAGCTTTGCAGTATAGGCTCCGTCCATCTTGAGGTTATCGAGTCTGACGACGCCCTCTCTCAGATCGGCGTCCCATATAAATGCGTCATGGTCATCCCGGACTTCAATATGCTCACTCATCAGCGCGTCATTCATATAAAGCTTGTAGTCTCCGGCAACCAGAGGCTTATCCAGCTGAAGAACTACCCTGTATGTGGGCGCCAGTCCTTCTACGAAAATAAACTTTCCGGTATAATCCGTGACCCGGAAGGTCTGGGTCTCATTGGTCAGGGTCATGGTCTTCAGCTTCTCCAGCTCATTCCGGGGAATATTGTACGCACTGGCCAGATGGTAAATGACCTCCATGGTCCGGTCCCCGGTCCGCAGTCCAGAATAAAGAGCGGGCTCTTCAGTCGATACCTGGTCGCGCAGGTAACCGCCCAGATTTGCCACCCGGCCACTCATTCCGTTGTCGTCTGCAAACCACAGCGCATATTCTCCTCCATCCAAGCCTTCAAAATCAGAAGTCTTAAAGCTGTACTCATAGCTGTGGCAGTTTGTCCAGGGGCTCTGTGCTCCACGCACTGTGGCTCCGGTCAGGACTACCGTTTCGGTATACCTGTCCTTGATTACAAAGTGACCTCGGCCGCTGCCATTTGCGATCACAGCACGAACAGGGAATTCACCCATATTGCCCCAGAAGCCGTACTTGCCAGCCTCCGGAGAGTAGCCAGCCATAGGAACTGCTTCGTTGGAGGTATAGAGCCCCTCTTGTCCATAGCAGTACCGCACGCCGCCTACATTCTGAACCTGCACGCCATTCAGCCACACCTGATAGCGCTGACCCTTCTTGATAGGCTCAGTCAGGATCACATCGCCGCACAGGTGCATTTCATCCTTCCAGTCATGGGTGACCTTCAGAGAGGCGCTGCGTCCTATCTCCCTGTCCTGGTCCTTCAGGACGATCACATCGCCCTTACCCTGATAAATACGGCCGATCTCTGCTCCGCTGACCTCCATATAGACCTTTTTCTCACCAGCAGGAAGCATACCGGGAAAGGCATTGAGCTTGATCTGGTCGGCAGCAGTGCTCACCACGGCTGCGTCAGCCACTTCTGTACCTGCGGCCACAGCTGCTGCGGGCATCAGAGACAGAGCCATCACCCATGCCAGACAGCCGGCCAGCAGCTTTTTCATCTGCTTTTTCATTACGATCTCCTCTTTCTTTCGACAGCTGCATGAATCACGGGAGCTGATCCGGAAGCTGTCAATATCTTTTCGTGCTTTATTTTACCACATTGTCTTTCTCTTGTCTTCCCCTCTCCCCGGTTATTTTCGATCCTAAAACGGTTGTTTACGCCATAAAAAGAAAAGGAGCGTTTCAGACCGATTGGTCTGAGACGCTCCTTGAAGCTCGGTTCGGCAGAACGGCCGATCACTTGTCTCCCTTATAGCCAAAGTTCTGGATGGCGGCGGGATTGTCACGCCAGTTCTCCTTCACCTTGACCCAGGTTTGCAGATACACCTTGGTACCCATGAACTTTTCCATGTCCTGACGGGCCATGGTGGACACCTTCTTCAGCATGGAACCGGCCTTGCCGATGATGATGCCCTTGTGGCTGTTCTTCTCGCAGTAGATGGTGGCCTCCACCTCGATGACCTCATCGTCACGCTCGGCAAAGCGGGTGATCTCCACAGCAGTGCCATGGGGGATCTCCTTGTCCAGGCACAGCAGCAGCTTTTCCCGGAGGATCTCGGCCATCATCTGGCGCTCGGGCTGGTCGGAGGTCATGTCCTCGGGGAACAGCTGGGGACCCTCGGGCAGGAAGCCGTCCAGCACGCCGATCAGCTCCTCCACGCCCTCGCCCTCTTTGGCGGAGACAGGAACCACAGCGGTAAAGCTATGTGCGTCGGTGTAGGTCTTGATGACCTCCAGCAGCTTCTCCTTCTGCTCCAGCGTGTCCACCTTGTTGATGACCAGCACGGAGGGGCAGTTCAGCTTCTTGATCCGGTCAATGATGATCTGCTCAGGGGTGCCGATATTGGGAATGGGCTCCACCAGCAGCATGATGGCGTCCACGTCAGCCACAGACTCCTTCACCACGTTGACCATGAAGTCGCCCAGACGGGTGCGGGCCTTGTGCAGACCGGGGGTGTCCACGAACACGAACTGGCTCTCGCCCCGGTTCAGGATGCCGCAGATCCGATTGCGGGTGGTCTGGGGCTTGTTGGTAACGATGGCCACCTTCTCGCCCACCAGGGCGTTGGTCAGAGTGGACTTACCCACATTGGGGCGGCCGCAGATGGTGATGATACCGGACTTCTTGATTTCAGACATTGAATGATCCTCAACTTTCTTTGAGCAATTTATTTATACGTTCTCGCGGGTGATACCCAGTTCACCCAGGATCGCCTCTTCCCGGGCCCGCATCTGAGCCTTCATGGGGCCTTCGTCCATATGGTCATAGCCCAGCAGATGCAGTACCGAGTGGACAGTCAGATAGCAGAACTCCCGCTCCAGGCTGTGGCCGAATTCCTGTGCCTGGACCTTTGCCCGCTCCAGAGAAATGACCATATCGCCCAGAGGACACAGCTCGGTGGCCGGGTCCAGATAGTCCTCCCCCTCAGGAGGGACGCCGGGCTCCAGGTCGAACATGGGGAAGGACAGCACATCGGTGGCACGGTCCACGTCCCGCATATCCAGATTGATCTGGTGGATGCCCTCGTCGTCGGTGAGCAGCACGTTGATCTCACAGGGCAGGGACACATGCTCTGCATCCAGAGCTGCATTGATTACCTTTTTGATCTGTACCGGGACGGTCTCGGGGACCTCTACCTCGGTATCCAGAATGATCTCATGATTCATAATGATCCACCTCACGGGTTATTTTACCATGATTCCGCGCTGCAAAGCAAGAGCGGCGGCACAAAAGTGCCGTCGCTCCTGGGTGTTTTTTCAGGTTTTCGGAGGTTTCCGACCAATTACATGGTCTTCAGCTGCTCCTCCAGCTTTGCCACCAGCTCGGTCAGCTTGACGGCGCGCTCCTTCTCGGCAGCCACAACGTGCTCGGGAGCCTTGTTCACAAAGCCGGGGTTGGCCAGCTTGGTGTTCAGCTTCTCCAGCTCGGCGGAGTTCTTCTTCAGCTCCTTGGCCACGCGCTCCTTCTCCTTGGCCAGATCCACCAGCTCGGCCAGGGGCATGAACACCTGGGCGGCGTGGGTGACCACGGAAACGGTGCCGTGCTCCTCGGCGGGGACCTGACCGGCGGGGACGATGGTCACCTCGCTGGCATAGGCCAGACGCTTCAGAGTGGGGATGCCCAGCTCGAACACCTTGGCCTCGTCAGTGGCGATGGTCAGGTGAGCCTTCTTGCTGGGGGGCACGTTCATCTCGCTGCGGCGGGCACGGACGGCACGGATGGCGTCCATGACCATCTCCATGGCCTGCTCCTCCTCAGTGAAGTTCAGAGCCTCGTTGGCCTGGGGCCAGCTGGACAGCATCAGGAACTCGGCAGTCTCACCCTCCTGGCGGGGCAGAGCCTGCCAGATCTCCTCAGTGATGAAGGGCATGAAGGGGTGCAGCAGCTTCAGCATATTGGTTAGCACATAGCACAGGACCTGCTGGGCGCGGACCTTGCTGTCCTCGTCGTCGCCCTGCAGACGGGGCTTGGTCATCTCGATATACCAGTCGCAGTAGTCGTCCCAGATGAAGTCGTAGATCTTCTGTGCGGCAACGCCCAGCTCGTAGCGGTCCATGTTGTCGGTGATCTCAGGGATCACGCGGTTCAGCTTGGACAGGATCCACTTGTCCTCCAGCTCCAGCTTCTCAGGCAGCTTGCAGCTGTCGATGGACAGGTTCATCATCAGGAAACGGCTGGCGTTCCAGATCTTGTTGGCAAAGTTACGCATGGCCTCGCAGCGCTCGGTGTAGAAGCGCATGTCATTGCCGGGGCTGTTGCCGGTGACCAGGTTGAAGCGCAGAGCGTCGGCGCCGAACTTGTCGGCGATCTCCAGAGGATCGATGCCGTTGCCCAGGGACTTGCTCATCTTGCGGCCCTTGTCGTCGCGGACCAGGCCGTGGATGAAGACGGTGTGGAAGGGGGGCACCTTGGTCTGCTCGCAGGCGGAGAAGATCATACGGGCCACCCAGAAGAAGATGATGTCATAGCCGGTGACCAGAACGTCGGTGGGATAGAAGTAATCCAGATCCTCGGTCTTGTCGGGCCAGCCCAGAGTGGAGAAGGGCCACAGAGCGGAGGAGAACCAGGTATCCAGAACGTCCTCCTCCTGGTGGATGTTCTTGGAGTGGCAGTGGCAGCACTCGCGGGCGTCCTCACGGCTGACGGTCATCTTGCCGCAGTCGTCGCAGTACCACACGGGGATCTGGTGGCCCCACCACAGCTGGCGGGAGATGCACCAGTCATGGACGTTCTCCATCCAGTTGGTGTAGGTCTTGGAGAAGCGGTCAGGCACGAACTTGGTCTTGCCGTCGTTGACAGCCTTCAGAGCCTCCTCGGCCAGAGGAGCCATCTTCACGAACCACTGGGCGGAGATGATGGGCTCCACGTCGCTGTGGCAGCGGTAGCAGGTACCCACGTTATGGCTGTAGGGCTCGATCTTCTCCATCAGGCCCATCTCTTCCAGATCGGCCACCACGGCCTTGCGGCACTCGTAGCGGTCCATGCCCTGGTACTTGCCGCCGTTCTCGTTGACCTTGCCGGCGTCGTCCAGGACGCGGATGGTCTCCAGGTTGTGGCGCAGACCGACCTCAAAGTCGTTGGGGTCGTGGGCGGGGGTCATCTTCACGCAGCCGGTACCGAAGTCCATCTCGACGTACTCGTCGGCCACGATGGGGATCTCACGGTTCATGATGGGCAGGATGCAGGTCTTGCCGACCAGGTGCTTATAGCGCTCGTCGTTGGGGTTCACAGCCACACCGGTATCGCCCATCATGGTCTCGGGACGGGTGGTGGCCACAACCAGATAGCCGGAGCCGTCGGTCAGGGGGTAGCGCATGTGCCACAGATGACCGGGCTTGTCGGTGTACTCGACCTCTGCGTCGCTCAGAGCGGTGGCGCAGTGGGGGCACCAGTTGATGATGCGGCTGCCCTTGTAGATCAGGCCCTTCTCGTACAGGTTGCAGAAGGTCTCGCGGACTGCCTTGGAGCAGCCCTCGTCCATGGTGAAGCGGGAACGGCTCCAGTCACAGGAAATGCCCATCTTCTTCTGCTGCTTGACGATGCGGTCGCCAAACTTGTTCTTCCAGTCCCAGACGCGCTCCAGGAACTTCTCACGGCCCAGATCGTAACGGGTCAGGCCCTCGTTGACACGCAGGTCCTCCTCGACCTTGATCTGGGTGGCGATGCCGGCGT
>SAMEA104404103__coassemble_197_pt1 | contig 46383 bp, 39 predicted proteins | sample SAMEA104404103__metabat2_high_PE_047 | metagenome-assembled genome bin SAMEA104404103 (sample SAMEA104404103) | Balaenoptera acutorostrata | reverse complement strand
GATGCCATATATTAGTAATTTTCGTAGGTTACTGTTTTATGACCACCTACCTAAGCTTCAGTCGGCGCTTTTTTCAGTGGAGATACTTCTCCATAAATTCATCCAGCTTTTTGCCGTACTCCTCCGGAGAGGTGTACATGCTCTCAATGTGGCGGGTGTTCTCCGGGAAGAAGCAGTCCTTCTCGCCCCGGTACATACCGTAAAGAGCGGGTCCGTTCTCGAAGGGCACCAGCTTGTCGTCCTGTCCGTGGACAAAGAGAATGGGCACGGTGGCCCGGGCCAGACTGGCCTGCACGTCGGAGTCGTCCAGGTCATAGCCCGCCACCGCCCGGTTGATGGCCCGGAGGGGCTGGTACATCAGGCCCACCTGATGATCCAGAGAGGCCTTTGCATTGACAAAGCCGCTGTCCTCCACGATGAACTTCACGTTGTCGGGGCAGCTGCCGCTCATCTGCAGCACGGTGGCCGCACCCATGGAAAAGCCGTGGAGGATGATCTGAACATCCTCGCCGAACTTCTTCTGCAGCACCTTCAGCCACTTCAGACAGTCCTGGGTCTCGAACACGTCAAAGCCGATGAACCGGCCGCCGCTCTCTCCGGCAGCGGTGTGGTCACAGCAGAACACGTCGATCCCACGGCTTTTATAGTAGTCGTAGTAGAGGCCCGCCGTCTCGATATGCTCAGAGCGGTAGCCGTGGATCAGGAAGGCGATCTTCTTTCCCTCAGAGCCGCAGGGGTAGTAGTAGCCCTTCAGCAGATCTCCCCGGTCAGAGCGGATGGTGTACTCGGTGTGGGCCTGACGGCGGAGCCGGTCGGCGGCCTCGTCCCGGGTGATGTAGTAGTTGGGCTCGTGGCCCCTGGTGTCGAACAGCCTGGTAAACAGGGCGGAGGAGTTGCGGCAGAACACATACCGGTACAGCTCCTCGGTGAAGAGGGCCGCGCCCGCAGCGGTGGCCGCCAGGATCTTTTTCATAGTTTCAGTTCCTCATTTCACAGGCAGCATGGCGCCCACGCTGGCCAGCAGGGTACAGACCACCACCAGCAGTTGGAAGGGGACCGTACCGAAGCGGCCCACAAGCTCGGAGGCTCCGCTGCGCTTTCTGGAAAGGTTGTATGCGATGATGATGCCCACGCCGGTGACCACCTGGATGATGCTGGCAAAGCGGGTGAAGCCCACAAAGGTGGCGGCCCCGAAGAAGGCGATGGTCAGGCAGGGCAGAGAGGCTGCCAGCCAGCTGATCCGGATGCCCCAGTGGGTCTGCTCGTGGACGATGTCCCGCAGATTCAGGGTGTTGGCCCAGAAGGAGGTGGCCAGAGCCAGCAGGGTGAAGATGTAGCCCAGGACGCTGACCCAGCCGCCCAGATGGGCCGCCAGATCCACCAGAGCGCCGTCCTCGGTGATGTTGGCCCCTGCGCCCAGCAGGGTGATCAGGGTGATGATCAGGATCAGGCCCACATTCAGGCCCAGACCGGTGGCGATGGCGGCGCGGATGCGCTTTACGTCGCCCTCAAGACCCTTGACCACCTGGGGGGTGGACATGACGGCGGACAGTGAGAAGGAAACCATGCTGAACAGGGCCAGAGCATTGTTCAGTCCGTGCCAGCCGGAGGGCAGGGGGCTCATATCGGACAGGAGGGTGGCCCCGGCCAGAACGCCCACCACGGCGATCATGGAGCCCACAGCGATCTTTTCACAGATACCCACCAGCTTCATACCGATGAACACCACGCCTGCGCCCAGCACATAGAAGATCAGCATGCCCACTGCGTCGGGCAGGCCCAGCCAGGAGCGGAACACGGCGGCGGCGCCGGTGAGGAAGGCGCTGACGTTGAACACCACAGACATGCCCAAAGTGATAAAGGCCGCCCAGGTGAGCACCTTTTTGATCTTTCCGGAGAACAGCTCCGCGTCCAGACAGCTGATAAACTGTGCGCCGTCGTTGTTGTAGGACAGCTCGGCGATGATCAGATGCAGGACTACGTTGAACAGATAGCAAAACAGCAGGATCATCAGGATCTCCCGCAGGCTGTTGTGGGATGCAAGGTAGGGGACGGACAGAATGCCGGAGCCGACGCCGTGGCCGACGATGATGCTGGTGGCCTCGAAGAAGGTCAGCCTGGACTCGCCTTTGATGGTTTTCATAGGAACCTCCCATAATTTATAATACACACGGCACCATTATAACGGGTGGCTGCGGAGGGTGTCAAGGAAGTTCCCCCTCTTGCGTCCGGCAGGCCTCTGTGCTAGAGTAGGGCTGGACCCAGCGCCCGGAGACGGGCTTTTCTATATAAGGAGTGTGTTCCATGAAGTGCAGAAATTACGGACACCGGGGGTTCAGCGGCTGCTACCCCGAAAATACCATGCTGGCCTTTGAAAAAGCCCTGGAGGCAGGCTGTGAGGGCATGGAGTTCGACGTCCACCTGGCAAAAGACGGTCAGCTGGTCATCATCCACGACGAGACCGTGGACCGTACCTCCGCCGGACACGGCAGGATCAGGGATATGACCTATGAGGAGCTGTGCCGGATCAACCTCAACTACCCGGACAAGTTCGGGGACAGGTTCCCCTTCCAGCGTATCCCCACCCTGCGGGAGTATTTCGAGCTGGTGAAGGACAGGGACATGATTTCCAACATCGAGCTGAAAACCGGCGTTTACGAGTACCCCGGCATTGAGCAGGCGGTCTATGACCTGATCCGGGAATACCGCCTGGAGGACAGAGTCATCATCTCCTCCTTCAACCACCACTCCGTCCTGCGGATGAAGGCCATCGACCCCAGCCTGGTCTGCGGCTTCCTGTCCGAAACCTGGATCCTGGACGCCGGCGACTATGTAAAGCGCCACGGCGTGGAGGCCTACCACCCCCAGTTTCACATGCTCACCCCGGCGGAGACCGCCGATCTGCAGTCCCACGGGGTCCGGATCAACACCTGGACCGTGAACGAGGAGGAGGACATCCGGGAGATGTTCCGCATCGGCGTGGACGGGATCATTTCCAACTTCCCCGACCGGGTGAAGGCCCTGCTGGAAGAGAGCGGCCTGAGGTAATTCGTCTCTTTTGCCATTGCACTTTTTCCCGGTTTATGCTAGAATCCTTACAATGTTTTTACTGAGAAAGGAATATATCTATGGATTTCGCAACTCTTTCCGCAGAGCGCTACTCTCTGCGTAAGTTCGACGAGCGCCCTGTGGAGCCCGAAAAGCTGAACCTGATCCTGGAGGCCGGCCGCAAGACCCCCACCGCCTGCAACAACCAGCCCCAGCGCATCTTCGTGCTCCGCACCCGCGAGGCCCTGCAGAAGGTGGACGGCTGCGTGGGCTGCCACTTCCACCCCCCTGTCATGATCCTGGTGGCCTACGACCCCAAGGAAGCCTGGGTGCGTGACGAGGACAAGAAGAACCACGGCGAGATCGACTCCGCCCTGGTCGCCATGCAGATGATGAACCAGGCCGCCGATCTGGGTCTGGGCACCACCTACATCGGTATGTTCAGCGAGTTCAATCTGAAGGCCTCCTTCCCCCTGCTGGAGGATCTGACCCCTGTGGCTCTGCTGGCTCTGGGTTATCCCGCCGAGGGCGCAGGCCCCTCCCACCTGCATGAGAAGCGCAAGCCCCTCATCGACATGGTGACCTACCTGTAAGCCCACCACACAAAAAAGCAAAAGAAGGCGGCCGGCATATGCCGGCCGCCTTCTTTTGCACCCAAAGCTCAGTAATACTTGGAGTCGAAGGTATTCACCAGGAAATTCAGGTCGTCGGATACCTCTTTGATGGAACCGTTCACACGAATGCTGTAGCGGGCCCAGCTGTTTCCGCTGTCCACCAGCTCAACAAGACCATAGCTGACTCTCTTAGCCTTCAAAACGCTATCCATATTTTTCCTTCCTTTCTGTCCGGAGGCGGGCTTGGGGCCCACCCTGTTCTGTATTGTTCCGGTGTCATCAGTATAGCATCTGCGCCCGGCTGAGTCCCCACCCAAAAGGGTGGTTTTCTCTGCCCTTCCCGTCTCCGGGCCGCCCTCAGTACCGGGGCAGGATCAGCTTTTTATCCACCGCATCCACCACCAGCTGAAGGGTGCTGCGATAGCCGGTCTTTTGCAGCAGATTCCGCACATGGTATTTCAGCGTGTTCACGCTGATACACAGACGCTCTGCAATCTCCTCGTGCTTATAGCCCTTGGCCAGCGCCCGCAGCACCTCCAGCTCCTGTTCGGTAAACTCTGTGCTTCTGGCGTTGCCCACCCTGATCACCGGCGTTTCCTCCGGCCAGACGGACTTTCCCTCCATCAGCCGGTCACAGGCGGAAAGAATGTCCTCCTCCCCGTCTTCCTTGTACCAGAATCCGTCGCAGCCGCTCTCCCTGGCCTTCCGGATGAAGGAGCACTCCGGCATGGAGGTCATGATCAGCACCTTGATCCGGGGATAACTCCGCTTGATGGCCGCTGCCGCCTCCAGCCCCGACTCGTCAAAGGCGGTGCACACGTCCATCAGCACCAGGTCTATGCCGCCTCCCATGCACACCAGCTCCGCGTTGGCGGCACTGTTGATCGACTCCCGGATCATATAGTCCGGCGAGCTCTCCAGACAGTCCTTCAGCGCCTGCCGTGTAATATTGGAATCCTCCACCAAAAGAACCTGTATCATGGTTTTTCCTCTCCCTCTGTGTCCCGTGACACGGGTACGTCTATGGTCAGCTTGACCCCCGCCTGCCGCTCCACCCGGAACAGGATGCCCTCCCGCTCCAGACGGGCCCGCAGATTGCTCAGGCCGCCGCCCTCCCGGATATTCCCGGGGCTGTGAACACCGTCGTCGGTGATCTCCATATGATAACCGAAGCTGTTGGGCCCACAGGACACCAGCAGCTGCTTTGCGTTGGCGTGGCGCACCGCATTGGTCAGCGCCTCCCGGATGGCCGCCAGCAGCAGCTGCCGCAGACGGGGCTCCTCCGGCAGGGCCCCCGAGATCCGGATCTGACAGCCGATCAGCCGGGCCACCCGGAACAGCTCCTCCTCCATGGGCGCCTGCTCCCGGTCCCCCGGTACGTTGGACAGATTACGGATGGCCGACTTCCAGCTTTGCAAAATGGGGCCGCTCTTCTCCTCAAAGCTGTGCTCCTCCAGCGCCTTCCGTGTGGCCACCAGACAGTGCCCCAGCTCCGCATGAACCCGGATCTTGACCTTCAGCAGCTCCTTTTCGTGGTTGATCCGGGTGATGTCCCCCAAAAGCTCCCGCTGCCGCCGGGCCTGCTCCTGAAGAAGACAGTTGCGCTCTGCCAGCTCCCGGCTGCGGCAGTACAGGTCGGTCACGTCAAGGGCCTCGATCTGCACATAGCGCACCGGACCGTCCTGCAGCAGTTTCCGGTCAAACCGCACCACAGCGCCCTCCGGCGTCTGGATCACGGCGCCGGTCTCCGCTCCCTCCTGTCCCCCGTCAAGCCGGACCCCCTCCCGCAGAGGGGCTTTGCACAGCTCCGCCCACAGCGTCACCGCGTCCAGAACCCGGTGCCCCAGCAGTCGGTTCACCACCTGGTTCATCCGGTGGTTGACCAGAATGGACCTGCCGTCCTCCGTGGCAAAGCACAGCCCATCCGGGTACGTCTCGATTGCCTCCCGAATGATCCGGGGGATCTGATTTTTCTTCCGCATCTCAGCGCTCCCCCTCCCACAGTCTGACCAGAAGCCGCCCGGACTCCCAGCTCTGCTCCAGCACCGCTCCGGGGAAGCAGTGGGTTTTCAGTTCCGTTACGTCAAAGGTCTGCTCCCCATCCCGGGGAATCAACTCAATCCGGAACTGACTGGGGGTGAGAAACTCTCCCCGGAGCTCCTCCACCCGAAAATCAGCCTGCTCCAGCAAATACCAGAATATATCATAGGCCGCCAGGGCCAGCCGGGGATCGCCAAGCTCTCCGCAGTCCCAAAGGATCTCCCCCCGGACCTTCACCGCTGCCAGATTGTCCAGCAGCTCCCGGAAGCTGCGGTCCAGATCCGACCGGTCGATGCTCCCCTCGGACTGCTCAATCAGCCGAAGGTTGCACCGCTGCTTGATATAGGTGCCGATCAGGCAGATGCGGCGGAAGCCCGTCTCTCCGGCTCCATACTTCTCTTCCTTTTTCAGCAGCCCCTGCAGCAGCTTCAGCTGGCTGTCCACCTCTTCCGTCAGCCGGTTGTAAATGCGGTTCTTCTCCTGGATCGCCGTCTGCTCCGACCGGGCCGCCAGCTCCTTTGCCAGCAGCAGGCTCTCGTCCTGGAGCTGGGCCGCCGCGTCCCTCTGCTCCTCGATGAGGTGGTGCAGCTCCGACACGTCCTTCTGCCAGACCATATAGTCCCCGCTGTCCAGCCGCCGGATACAAAGTTCCTGCCCCTCCTCCGTCACCAGCCTGCCGCTGCACCTCAGCTCCTCAAAGCGCGCCCTGGTCAGCTCCACCGCGTTCTGCGACCGGGTCAGACAGACTCCGTTCGGCCGCAGGATCTGCATCCCTACGGTGGACTTCCTGAATACCAGCTCATGCCTGGTGTTCACCGGAACAAGTCCTACATAAATATAGACCTCCCAGGAGACCACCTCGATGAACAGCAGCAGCACCGAGTACTCGATGAGCTCCCGTTCCATATAAAAGGAGTTGGCCAGATAGGGCGCGGTACACAGCAGAACCAGCAGGATCTCCATAAAGGGCGCACACCGCTGAAACAGAGACTTCTGGGCAAATACCCGGTTCCGCCGGAAGATCATTACCACCCGCGCGGTCAGTACTCCAATGACCCACACCGCGATCAGACCCACACCCCAGTTGGGATGGAACTGCACATTGGGCTGCTCCTCCCCTTCCAGAACCACGTAGACAATGTGGGTGATGGGATCGGTAAACACCATCCCCATCAGCAGACACGCCGGAATGGTCAGCAGATACCACCTGGGATCGGTGCGGTCCTCCTCCCCGCGGCCCAGCCTGCACCCGGCAAAAAAGCCCAGCAGCGGGATCCACACAATGGGCACATGGATCAGATAGCCCGTCAGCCGCTTCCACAGAATCTGATCCCGCAGCACCGTCTCCTGGGCCAGACGCACGATGATCCACAGGATCATCACGATTCCTCCCAGCGTCAGCAGAAGCTTCATGTCCCGCTGGGTCAGTCGGCGGTGCAGCGTTCTGATCCACAGGACCAGCAGCACCACATAGGCCCCGTAGACCAGGTAGTGGTAGAAGATCCTGTCGGGAAAACAGCGCTGTCCCAGCTGCCGCACGGCGCCGGCCAGAAGCAGGATCAGAAAGGCCTCCCAGACCCTGCGCATCTGCACTCTCTCTACGTCCACGTTCTCCCCCTCCTCTGCCATCTTAATGGCTATTATAGCATACTGTGAAAAAAATCTCCCGCACAAAACCCTTTGTGCGGGAGATTTTGCTCCATTTCTTTTATGCCCGGCATACGCTGAGGATCTTGTCCGCCGCCCCTGCGGCTCCGGGGCAGTCCCGGAAGCTGCGGCCCAATCTGTGGGCGTTCTCCCGGTAGGAGGGGTCGTTCAGCACACGCTCCACCGCCGCCCGGATGGCCTCCGGCGAGGTCTCCTCCAGACGCAGTCCTGCGCCCAGCTCCTCCGTGCGGTTGGCCACGCCCTCCTGCTCCCGGGTCCGGGGAAACAGCACCATGGGTACGGAGGACCAGAGGCTCTCGTTGACGCTGTTCATGCCGCAGTGGGTCAGGAACAGGTCTGCCCGGGCCAGCACCGCCATCTGGTCCACTCTGGGGTAGGCCTTCATATGGTCGGGCAGCTGTCCCAGCTCGGACGCCTGCACATGGTCGCCCAGGGAGAAGATCACCTGGCAGTCCAGATCCCGCAGGGCCTGCACGCAGTTCCGATACAGCTCCGGGCAGCTGACCACAGTACCCATGGAGATGTAAATCAGCTTCTTTCCGCTCTGTTCAAGCTCCGTTTCTGCGGGCCGGACAGAAGGCCCCACAAACACGTATTTGTCGGAGAAGGTGTCGGAACAGGGCTGAAACTCCGGGGAGGTATAGACCACCGTATGGACACTGTCGTCATTTTGCAGAATGTCCATGAAGCTTTTGATGGGATAGCCCCGATTCCGCAGGCGTCTGATCTCCCGGTTGGCTCTGGGGGCCTTCAGCAGCAACCCGAACAGGTCCTTCAGACTGCCCTTCATCACCCTGGCGGAGTACCGGTTAAAGGCGAAGGTGGTGGTGGAAGACACAAAGGGGACGTTCAGCTTCCGGGCGGCCGCCTTGCCCCACAGGGCCATGGAGTCGGCCACAATGCAGTCGGGCTGCCACTCCCTCAGCTGGGAGGAGATCATTTCATCCAGGGCCAGGGTGGTATCCACCAGGAGCCTGGCGGCCAGGGCAATGTCGTTTCCCACCTGCTCCTGCTGATCCTTGTCCAGATCAGGCTCGGCCATATAGGGCTCGCAGGAGACGAATTCCGCTCCGGCTGCCTCGATCTTCTCCCGCATCAGATCAAAGGAGTAGTACCGCACCTGATGGCCCCGGCGGACCAGCTCCCGGACTACGCCCAGGGTGGGGTTGGTGTGGCCGTGGGCGGGGATGCAGAAAAACGCGATCTTACGCATGGTCTATCCCTCCTCCTGCTCCGGGAAGACCCCGGACAGCAGCTGCTTCTGCTGCTCCATGGGCAGAATGGCAATGCCCCGTGCCTCGTCCCCCAGCACCATGATCTCACAGCCGGGGTGGAGACCGAACAGCTCCCGGGCCTCCTTGGGGATCACAAACTGACCCTTCTCCCCGATCTTCACCATCCAGACGTGTCTACCCTTCCTCTCTTCCATGGTATCCCTCCTTAAAGTATGTTTAGTCTTCTTAGTATAACTAATCATACTTCCGTTTTTCAATTCTGTCAACATCCTTTGCCGGAGAACCGTTGTTTCTGCCTCCGCCCTGCAAACAGAAAACCCGGAGCAGATGCTCCGGGTTTTTCATGGGCATAAAAAATCGCCGCTCCGTGTATGCCCAGAGCGGCGATGTGGCCGGGCGGTTCCTGCTCCGCCGGGCCGATTTGGTGGTTAGAGTGAACAGATGAAGAAAGTAGGGAGGTGTGAGGAGGCCATTCCTCTCTAACCACCCATATATTAGCATAGGCTAACTCTAATGTCAACACCTTTTTTCCGGAAATTTTCAGATTTATTTATTTTTCCCTGTTCCCCCCAATCCCCTCTGCCCCAGTGCTTTCCGCCGACGGCTGCACAGCTTTTGCAAAATTCACAGATGATTCATTGACGAAGGGCCCGTTCCGCACTATGATATATAATAATTACCAAACCAACGAATTGAACACGAAAAGGAGGCACCTATGGACTTATCACGGGCGACCATGAAAAAACTGCTTCTGCTCATCGGCTTCGGCGCACTGGCCGTCACGGCTCCCACCTGGCTGGACAACGCTCTGGCGCTTCTGGGCTTTCTGCTGGGCATCCTGTCCCCCTTCCTGGTGGGCGCGGCCCTGGCCTTTATTCTCAACGTGCCCATGCGTTTTCTGGAAAACCATCTGATCTGTCCCCTCACCCGGCGGGACCCGAAGAAGAAGCCTGTCCCCCACGGTCTGGTCCGGGCCATGAGCCTGGTGCTGACTCTGGTGCTGGTGGTGCTGGTGCTGATGCTGCTGATGCTGGTGGTGATCCCTCAGCTGGCCGTCACCGTGTCCGGTCTGGGCGCTACCATCCAGAGCGCCTTTACCCGGTTCCTCCAGTGGGCCCAGCTGCAATTTGCCAATAACCCCCAGATCATCGATATTCTGGAGGAGCTGACCTTCGACTGGCAGCACATGGACTGGCACGCCATCTTTACCTCCGTCATCAACTTCCTGAAAAATGGCGCGGGCAACGTGCTGAACTCCACCATCAGCGCCGCCAAGAGCGTGATCAGTGTGGTGGCTCACTTCGCCATCGCCCTGGTATTCTCCATCTACATCCTGCTGCAAAAGGAAAAGCTGGGCCGCCAGTTCCGGAAGGCCGCCTATGCCCTGCTGCCCCGGAAGGCCGCCGACTACACCGTGAAGGTGTGCTCCATGAGCCATCGGGTGTTTTCCAGCTTCATCACCGGCCAGTGTACCGAGGCCGTGATCCTGGGCGCCATGTTCTTCCTGACCATGACCCTGTTGCGGATGCCCTACGCCCTGCTGGTGGGCTGCCTCATTGCCGTTACCGCCCTGATCCCCATTGTGGGCGCCTTCATCGGCTGCTTTGTGGGCGCCTTCCTGCTGCTGATGGTGTCTCCCTTCCAGGCGCTGATCTTCGTCATCACCTTCCTGGTCCTCCAGCAGGTGGAGGGCAACCTGATCTACCCCCATGTGGTGGGCTCCTCCGTGGGTCTTCCCTCCATCTGGGTGCTGGCCGCAGTCACTGTGGGCGGCAGCCTCATGGGCGTGGTCGGCATGCTGCTGTTCATTCCCTTCCTGTCCGTGTGCTACGCCCTGTTCCGGGACTACGTCAACCGGAGACTGAAAGAAAAGAACATCGAAGTCAATTAACGAAAAAGCCTCCCCGCCAGCGGGGAGGCTTTTTCGACGCCTTGCATGTGAATGTTAAGAAAACCCGAATTATCCTGACACTCCATCCACTCTTATTCGTCTGCTGCTTTTTAGACCATAAACTGGGACATTTACTCCTCAATCCGTTTATTGGGTGCAATGGAGTACTGCATCGTGAATTTCCGGGTGTAGTACATCTTGAAGTACACAATTCCACAAATCCTTATGCCGATCTCCTTCCGGTACGGCACGCAGAAAGGCAGATTTGTTTATTTGATTTTCATTTTCGCCTTTGTTGCGTTGGGTTCGATGGTCCAGAAACAGCTGCCCGCCATTCCGGAGAACATGGTCTCCGTTCTTCCGGTTCTGGCGGTTCTGGCGGCTCTTGCACTCAACGTGCTGTCTGTTCCGGTTTCTTTTCATATCAAGCATCGTTAAGACAGGGATTCTTTGTGATCCGCCGTGTATGGTTACGCACCGTACACGGCGGTTTTTTCCGCTTGCCGCCTCCGGTCAAAGACCTTTTTCCGTCCGTGTTTTCGTTTATCCGGCTGCCGACGCCGCTTTCTCCCCCGGTACTTTCCTTTTCAGAATCCATAAATGTCCTGCAAGGGACCAGATATTCCCCAAACTGAAGGCCCCTACCATAACAGCGTTCACAATTTCATGATTGCCCAAAAGTCCGATGAGACTGAACAGCAAAACGCCTGCCGGCATGGAAAACACCCAGCACCAGCAGGGCAGCGGGCTGAGCCCGGATAAAACAGCCCGGATGTGCGCATACACCATGATCACCCAACCGATGATAAGAACAGCATAAAGAGGCAGAAGGAAGCAGGCTGCAAATTTTACAGTGGCCTCCAACGCTATGCCGGAGCCGGAATCGGTCATATACCGATAGAAATATGCAGCTTCTACGGAAGATACATGGACTCCGGCGCCGCCGAAGGCCAAAAAGTCCAGGATTCCGAGCGCATATAGCCCGGCGTATTTCTGAGAATACGGCTTCAGCATCCTGTAGATCCCGTAATGGCCAACCACCGCAACAGGAACTCCCGTAAAGCCGAAAACAGCGGCCCAGAACATCCGGCTGTCGGAGATCGTAAGGTACTGGGACAGATGAAGCTCCATGCCGGTTTTTCCCATATCCTTCAGCCCCCACCCCATCAGCAGGTCCCCTGCCAGAATGATGACTGCGCCCAGGATCCCTATTTTTAAAAATCGCGTTATCTGATCCCAATTTATGCTGCTGTTCGTATGTTCCATGATTGCACCCCCAAAAATTCCTTTTCCTTTGACAGGCGGCTTTCCCATCGGTGATATCCGGACTGTCCACGCTCTGTTTCCTCCATTGTATCACGGTACGCTGTCTTCTGCTATATTGGCACAAAAAACGGCGGTAAACTTTCGTTTACCGCCGTTTCATTCTGTTTCTGCTTAGTAAGAGATCAGCTCGTAGCCGTCCTCGGTGACCAGCAGCTGCACCTCCCACTGTGCGGAGGGCTTGCCGTCCTGGGTGTAGATGGTCCAGCCGTCGTCGGCGTCCTGCTCGATGTCGGCCTTGCCCATGTTGATCATGGGCTCGATGGTGAAGCACATGCCGGGCACCATCATCATCTCGGTACCCTTCTTGGACACGAAGCTGACCCAGGGATCCTCGTGAAACTCCAGGCCGATGCCGTGGCCGCCGATCTCACGGACCACGGTGTAGCCGTTTTCCTTGGCGAAATCGTTGATGGCCTGGCCCACGTCGCCCAGATAACCCCAAGGCTTCACCTGATCCAGACCCACCTGAATGGCCTGCTTGGTGACCTCCACCAGGCGCTTCTTCTCGGGGGACACGTCGCCGATGCAGTACATGCGGCTGGAGTCGGAGAAGTAGCCGTTCAGAATGGTGGAGCAGTCCACGTTGATGATGTCGCCGTCCTTCAGAACGGTGTACTCATCGGGGATGCCGTGGCAGACCACGTCGTCGATGGAGGTGCAGACGCTCTTGGGGAAGCCCTCGTAGTTCAGAGGGGCGGGGATGCCGCCGCGCTTCACGGTCTCGTCATAGACCCACTGGTCGATCTCGGCGGTGGTGACGCCGGCCTTGATGTGCTCGCCCACATAGTCCAGCACTGCAATGTTGATCTTTGCGCTCTCGCGGATCTTCTCCATCTGCTCGGGGGTCTTCACCAGCTTGCGGGGCAGCATCTCTGCGCCCTGCATCTTGTGGAAATCGTACTCGCGGTCAAACTCGCAGTGGCAGTTCTTATACTTCTTGCCGCTGCCGCACCAGCAGGGATCGTTTCTTCCAATTTTGCTCATGGGAACCTGTCCTTTCTCTCATTCCTGTGTCCGGTGGTCCGGCTCAGGAGCCGAAAGCCTCTTTCAGCTTCTCAAAGGAAGTGTCGCTGATGGCGTGCTCCATCCGGCAGGCATCCTCGCCTGCGGTGATGGGATCGACGCCCAGCGCGATCAGATGGCTTTCAAAGAAGCAGTGCCGCTCGTAGGTCTTCTCTGCGATCTCCCGACCCTGCTCTGTCATATGAAGAATAAAATGCTCGTCCATCTGCAGGAAGCCCCCCTCGGTCAGGTTGGCAACTGCGCGGCAGACGCTGGGCTTGGAGAAGCCCAGATACTGTGCCACATCCACAGAGCGGACATTGCCCAGCTTCTTCTGCAGCACCAGGATGGCTTTCAGATAGTCCTCGCGGGACGTGGTATAGATTTTCACGAAAATTTCACCTACCAGGTAGAATCTGTAGTTAGGTTTCGCTAACTACCTGCAAAATAATTTGGCGGCATTCGGGCCTCTCGCTCAAACGCTGCCTGGGTAAGGCAGGGCTTTGCTTCTGCCTGACTATTCTGTCATATCACTTTCAACCTGTCATGTCAAGAACTTTTTGAACATATCGTGACTATTTTTTCAAAACTTCTGGTTTTCTCAAACTTTTTCACGGTCATAGGATGATAGTATCTATCAGGAGCAGCGTAAGGAGCCGACCGGCTCCGGCGGTCGGCTCCCCCTGTTCACATGGCCTTGGTGGCCACGATGTTCACGTCTGTACCCAGGATGTGCTCTGCCAGCACCTGGCCGATCCGGACCGGGGCATGGGCGGTGATCCCGTCCAGCAGGGCCATGCAGTCCATCATTTTCTCCCTGGGCAGGGGCCGGTCCGTCTTCACCGGCAGCCGGGGCAGGGCAGCCCCCTCCACCCTGACCGTGGAGGTAAGGGTGCGGACGGGATGGAGCAGCTCGCTCCGGCCGTAGACTGCTCCTCTGGGGCAGCTATTGCCGGTGACGGCGTAGTCGTGCTCCTCATCCACCAGCAGGTGGCAGCCTCTGGGGCAGGTAATGCAGATCAATTCTTTCATGCTTCCACCTCCTCTGCCCGGACGGTCAGACCGCCCTGAGCCTGTTCCAGCAGCTTCTTCGGCAGACGGATGTGCTCCATTTCGCCGGGGGCCAGCCGCTCCCGGGGGAAGGAGGCCAACTCCGCGCCGGTCTGATCCTCCACCACGATGCGGCTTTTTCCCCAGACGGCTTTCACCCGGAAGAACAGCTCCACCCGCTGCGGAGCGCTGTCCAGGTGGATGCGCTGGGGGACGGTGTAGCCCAGAGGGCTGCCCGCTTCCACATTCAGCACGGTTTCGGTGGAAGCCTGCTCCCCCCGGCACAGGGCGGCGGCGGCACGGCCCGCCCGCATGGCTTCATCGGTGACAAAGTCCACCAGATCGTGGACGTGCAGCACATTGCCGCAGGCGAATACGCCGGGAATGGAGGTCTCCATGTTCTCAAACACTCTGGGGCCGTTGGTGCGGGGGTCGATCTCGACGCCTGCGCTGCGGGACAGCTCATTTTCCGGGATCAGGCCCACGGACAGCAGTACCGTGTCACAGTCAAAGACCATCTCCGTGCCTGCAATGGGACGGCGGTCCGGGCCCACCTGAGACACCGCCACCTGCTCCACCCGGTCCCTGCCCCGGATGTCCGTGATGGTGTGGCTTAAATACAGGGGAATGTCAAAGTCGTTGAGGCACTGGACGATATTGCGGGTCAGGCCGCCGGAGTAGGGCATGACCTCCACACAGGCCAGCACCTTTGCCCCCTCCAGGGTCATGCGGCGTGCCATGATCAGGCCGATGTCACCGGAGCCCAGAATGACCACCCGCTTGCCCACCATATAGCCCTCCATGTTCAGATACCGCTGGGCGGTGCCTGCGGTGAACACACCGGCGGGCCGGGTGCCGGGGATGGCGATGGCTCCCCGGGTGCGCTCCCGGCAGCCCATGGCCAGAACCACGGCCTTTGCGGTCAGCACCTCATAGCCCCGCTCCTTTGAGACGATGTGGATCTGCTTCTCCTGTGTCAGCTCCAGCACCATGGCGTCCAGCCGCACGTCCACCCCGGTGGCGGACAGCTTTTCAATAAACCGGCCGGCATACTCCGGCCCGGTGAGCTCTTCTTTAAAATAATGAAGGCCAAAGCCGTTATGGATACACTGGTTCAGAATACCGCCCAGCTCCCGGTCCCGCTCCACGATACAGATGGACCGGCAGCCGTCCTCCCAGGCGGCATTGGCGGCGGCCAGGCCTGCGGGGCCTCCTCCGATGATCACAATATCATAGTTCATGCTCTGTCCCCTCCCTTGGTGCGGCTGAGCAGCAGTCTGGTCCTGCTGCCGTCCTGGGTGATCTCCATGGGATCCACACCCAGCTCCCGGGCCAGCAGCTCCAGTACTCTGGGTCCGCAGAAGCCGCCCTGGCAGCGGCCCATGCCGGCTCCCGCTCTCCGCTTGATCCCGTCGATGGAACAGGGCGGAATGGGAGAGTGGATGGCGGCCAGGATCTCCCCCTCAGTGATGGTTTCGCACCGGCAGATCACCCGGCCGTAGCTGGGATCTTCCGCGATCAGCGCAGCCTTTTCCGCCGGGCTCAGGCAGCGGAACCGCACCTGCTTCCGGGTGCCGTCCCAGTGTTCCTTTTCCACATAGGCAAGACCCATGTCCGCCAGCTGTTCCATGGCATAGTCGGCCACCGCAGGAGCGGCGGACAGGCCGGGGGATTTGATTCCAGCCACATGGAGCATCCGGGGCAGGTTCCGGCTGGGCCGGATGATGAAGTCGCTCTCATTGGTACCCGCCCGGACGCCGGAGAAGTTCCGGATGGACTGGCGCAGGTCGATGGCGGGAACGCTCTTCCGGCTGTCCCGGGCCACCTGGTCCAGTCCGGCCAGGGTAGTAGCCCGGTCCTCCCCGTCCTCCACCCGCTCGGCGGTGGGGCCAACGATCAGATTGCCGTGGACGGTGGGAGAGACCAGCACGCCCTTGCCCAGGGCGGTGGGGCACTGGAACACCACATGCTCCACCAACGTACCGCTGGACTTGTCCAGCAGGTAGTACTGGCCCCGGCGGGGCCTGGCCTCCCACTCCGGGGAACCGGCCATTTCACTCAGCTCATGGCCGTGGACGCCGGTACAGTTCACCACATAGCGGGTTTCAAACGTCCCCTGTGTGGTCCGGACCAGCACAGAGCTCTCTCTGTCCTCCAGGCCGGTGACCGCTGTGTTCAGCCGCAGCTCCACCCCGTTCCGGACGGCGGTCTCCGCCTCGGCAATGCACAGGCCCCAGGGGTCGATGATGGCGGCGGAGGGGGCCAGCAGCGCACCCTTCACCTCCCGGGACAGGTTGGGCTCCATGGCCCGCACCTGGTCCCCGGTGAGCAGCTCCATGCCCTCCACCCCGTTTTCCAGACCCCGGTGACAGAGTGTGCGCAGGGTGTCCAGGTCGGCCTCCGCAAAGCCCAGTACCAGGGAGCCGATTCGCCTGTACTCCACATCCAGGGTCCGGCACAGCTCCTCCATCTGTGCCGAGCCGGACAGGTTCAGCTTTGCCATAAGTGTGCCGGGCTCCGGGTCGTAGCCCGCATGGACAATGGCGCTGTTGGCCTTGGTGGTGCCCATGGCCACGTCGTTCTCCTTGTCCAGCACCAGCACCTTCAGCCGGTATTTCGACAGCTTATAGGCCAGAGACGCACCGGTGACGCCGCAGCCCGCGATGATCACATCATACATAAAATCATCCTCCAGGAAATAAAAAAAGCCAAAGCAAACAAGACCGGCATGTGACGGTCTTCTTTTGCTTTGACTCAATTCTCTAAGCAGATATGGAATTTTCTATCCACATGATACCACCCTTCGGTGGAATATGCAAGGGCTCAGCGGCGGCTCTTCACCCGAAACAGACAAAGAGCGGCAGCGGACATGGTCACCATGGCCGCCGGGTAGGACATCCATACACCCTCCAGCTGCCAGATCAGGGGCAGCAGAAACAGCCACAGAGGCTGGGCCAGAAGGGGCTCCCCGTAGGCCAGGATCGAGCTGCGGAGGGACTGGCCCAGGGCGCAGAAGTAGCTGCAGGAGAACCGCACCGCCGCCATAAAGGGGAAGGCCAGCACCAGGGTCCACAGAGCGCCGGACACCTCAGCGGAGGCGGACAGGCTGGCGCCGAAGATCTCCGGGACGCGGAACCGCCCCAGCCAGCAGCCCAGGCTGCACACCAGGGCAGTACACACTGCCAGAGAAAAGCCCATTCTCCGCAGCTTATGGATGGAGGCCCAGTCCCCCGCTCCGTAAGCGTTGCCCAGCAGGGGCTGCACGCCGTCGCCCACGCCGGACACCAGAGGCAGAACACTGCCCAGCACATAGCTGAGCACCGCATAGACGGCCACGCCCTCGGTGCCGCCGTAGTGCAGGGCCTGGAGGTTGTTCAGCAGGATCAGCACGCTGGTGGAGATGGTCAGGCCGAAGGCGGAGCAGCCCAGCTGGGCGATCTGCACCATCTGGCCCAGGCGGGGACGGAAGGGCTCCTCCCGCTTCCAGCCCTTCTGGGTCAGCAGCAGGATGAGCCCCAGAAAGCCGCCCAGCCCCTGGGACAGGGCGGTGGCCAGGGCGACGCCCTTCATGCCCCAGGCGAAGTAATAGATGAACAGCCAGTCCAGCACGATATTGCCCACCAGGCCCAGCACAGTCAGACTCATAGAGGCAATGGCCCGGCCCGCGCCACGCAGAAGGGGCATCACGCCGGTGGTGAACACCTGGCAGGCGGCACAGACGGACACCACCCGAATATAATCCGCCGTCAGGGGGTATAATTCTTCCCTGGCGCCCAGCAGGGGCAGCACATAGGGGTGGAGGAAATAAAAGAGGGAGCCCAGGACCACCGCCGCAGAACACAGCAGGAACACAGCGTTTCCCCTTGCCCGCAGGGCCGTTTTCATGTCCTTCCGGCCCACCGCAATGGACAGGCGCACCGCTCCGCCGGTACCGATGGCCATGCTCACTGCCTGGATCAGCGCCACCATGGGCCAGGCCACGTTGATGGCCGCCAGCCCTGCATCCCCCAGGTTCTGGCCGATAAAGAACCCGTCCACAATAATAAAGAGACTGTTCAGCAGCTGGCCCAGCATACTGGGCAGGGCAAACAGACAGAACTTTTTCACAACGCTCTGCTCCATGGCTCCTCCGTGCATCAAAAGCGCCCACCGGTCCGGGTGGGCGAAATTTCTTCCATTATACGGGAATTTTCGCACTTTGGCAAGGTTTATTCCTGGGTTTTCCGACATTTTAACGGAAAAAGACAGACGAAATTGTAATTGCAAAGCGTCTGTTTTTCCGCTATAGTTATAGTGATACAGCGCATTACACTGTCAGCCCTCCGGCCGGCTTCCTGCCCGTCCGGAGCACTGTGCACACAGCGTCCTTCCTGCGGATGCTACTGCGGTAAGGACGCGCCGATTCCCCTTCCGGGGGCCGCCGAGAAGAAACGGCGGATCATTGATTTGTGTTGAGGAGGAATTTCATTATGGAAAAATGGGTATGTTCTGTCTGCGGTTATGTGCATGAGGGTCCCATGACCCCCGATTTCCGTTGCCCCCGCTGCAACCAGCCCGCTTCTGTGTTCGTGAAGCAGGAGGCTGAGAAGCCCGCTTCCGGCAACAAGTATGCCGGCACCAAGACCGAGAAGAACCTGGCTGACGCCTTTGCCGGCGAGTCCCAGGCCCGCAACAAGTACACCTACTTCGCCGACGTGGCCCGCCGCGAGGGCTATGACCAGCTGGCCGAGATCTTCCTGAAGACTGCCCGCAACGAGCAGGAGCACGCCCGCATCTGGTTCGAGGAGCTGGGCGGCATCGGCTCCACCGCCGAGAACCTGAAGGCTGCTGCCGACGGCGAAAACTACGAGTGGACCGATATGTACGACCGCATGGCCCGCGAGGCCGACGAGGAGGGCTTCCCCGAGCTGGCTGAGCGCTTCCGCAAGGTGGGCGCCATCGAGAAGACCCACGAGGAGCGCTATCGCAAGCTGCTGCACAATGTTGAGATGCAGGAGGTCTTTAAGAAGGGCGAGCAGACCATGTGGGAATGCCGCGTCTGCGGCCACATCGTGGTGGGCACCCAGGCCCCCGACGTCTGCCCCGTCTGCAAGCACTCCCAGAGCTATTTCGAGGTCCGCAAGGAGAACTATTGATCTCTCCTTCCCTGAGCATGATCAAAGCCGCCCGGTCTCCGGGCGGCTTTTTTTCGGTCTTCTTTTTCATTATTCCATATTTTTTCATTTCTCTAATGTGCGAACTATGATAGAATAGGATCAGCTCTGTACCGCCCGGCCCTGCGGGGCCGGCCATTGAACAAGGGGGGATCCATATGAAGCGTTCCAAACTCCTGATCTGCTGGAATATCAGCGGAGTCCTGCTCCTGATCGCCATCGTGCTGAATCTGTCCAACCAGCGCAGCCAGATCCCCTGGCTCAGTCTGGCCCTGTACGCCGCACTGTTCCTGTTTATCGGCGCCTCTGTCCTGTTGAAAAAGTACCTCCGGTGCCCCCACTGCGGAAAGCCCATCCACCCGAAAAGCGCAGCCATGACCCACTGTCCCCACTGCGGAAAAAAGTTCAACTGACCCTCTGACCAGAAAGCGGGCCCCAGCCATACCGGCTGAGGCCCGCTTATTTTATGGTTCAGATGCCGAACAGCTCCTGGATGGCGGTGCGGTAGTTCTCCGGCTCCACGGCAATACTCTCGGCGTGGGAGGCTCCCTCCACCATCAGTAACCGCTTTTTCGGGGCTCCGCAGGCAGAATACAGCCGCTCGCCCATATCCCGGGGCACCAGAAAGTCCTCCGCACCCTGGACAAAGAACACAGGGACCCGGATCTTCTTCACCTGCTCGATGGGCTGGGCCTCGTAGGGATCAAAGCCCGCCACATGACGGGCGCACCAGGTACAGACCAGCTTGGGGAAGGCCGCGGGGACCTTGAAATTCTTCATTTGCAGCTCCAGCTGCTCCACGTTGGAGGTGTAGCCGCAGTCGCTGACGATGCCGAACACCTGCGGGGGCAGGCTCTCTTCACCGCCGGCAGCCAGCACGGTGGCTCCGCCCATGGATACACCGTGGAGCAGGATCTTCACATCCTGACCGAAGCGCTCCACCAGGTAGTTGGCCCAGCTGATGCAGTCAAAGCGGTCCTTTACGCCCATGGTAATGTACTTGCCCTCGCTCAGATCGTGGGCCCGGTCGTTGGGCAGCAGCATGGAGTAGCCCAGGGAATGATAAAAGGCGATATGAGGGGCGTACTCCGGCTTGGCATGGGACTGGAAGCCGTGGATGCCCAGCACCACCCCCTTCTGCTCCCCGGGTGCGGGGAAGTAGGTGGCGTGGAGCTTCAGCCCGTCATAGGAGGTGATCCAGACCTCCTCCTGGGGCAGTCCCTCCATCAGCTTCAGCCCCGCGTCGGCCAGAGGCTTCATGGGGCCGTTCAGATAAAAGGAAATATCAATGGGAGAACGGAATTTCTCCCCCGGGTTGGTACGCTTCAGATTGCCCAGAAAGTTCTTGCCGATCACAAAGCAAAGGGCCAGAACCAGCAGCAGAAGCACAGCGAAAACAATGCCTGCAATGATCCAGGGATTCATGGTAGTTCCTCCATTCCGGTTTCATTCGATACCCCTATTATAAGCTTTTTTAGTTCTGTATGGCTATATCCGTTTCAGTCATTTCAGCCGTTTACGCGGCGTTTCGTAAAAAAAGAAAAGATCCGATCCACGGATGCTCCGCGGATCGGATCTGTGTTGATGATAAAAGGAGTTCCTTACACGAACTGGGAGGCGATGATACCGGCCAGCATCAGAGGCACGCTGAAGTGAAGGAAGCCGGGAACGCAGGTGTCCCAGATATGGTCGTGCTGACCGTCGGCGTTCAGACCGGAGGTGGGGCCCAGGGTGGTGTCGGAAGCGGGAGAACCGGCGTCACCCAGAGTAGCGGCAGCGGTGATCAGCAGGACGGTGGCGTGCAGGGAGAAGCCCATCTCCTGGCACAGAGGCACGTACAGCACGGCCAGAATGGGCACGGTGCCGAAGGAGGTGCCGATACCCATGGTGATCAGCATGCCGATCAGGGTGATGACGATGGCGGCCACCAGCTTGCTGCCGCCCATCACGCCCACAGCGGACTGGACCAGAGCCTCGACGCCGCCGGTGGCCTTGATGACCTCGGCGAAGCCGCCGGCGATCAGCATGACCACAGACACCAGACCCATGGTCTTGATGCCGCCGGCCACCTGGTCGTCCAGCTGATCCAGACGGATGGCGCCGAAGATAATCATGACCATAACGCCGCACAGAGCGGACAGAGCCAGGTTGCTGCTGACGACCTGGACCACGACCACGGCCAGGATGGCGCCGAAGGTGACATAGTGGCGGTACTCCAGCTTCTCGCTGACAGCGTCGGAAGCGGAGGTATCGGCCTTCACCATCTTGTACTCACGGGGCTTGCGGTAGGTGATGAACACGGAGACCAGCAGACCCACCACCATGGCCAGAGCCAGCACCCAGTTGATGGAAGCCACGTCCATCACGGTGGCCTCCATGCCGTTGGTGGTCAGGTTGGTGGCCACGATGTCCTGGAAAATCAGACCGAAGCCGAAGGGAATTGCAATATAGGGCGCCTTGTGACCGAAGGCGATGGCAGTTGCCACGCGGCGGCGGTCCAGCTTCATCTCATTCATCATGGACAGCAGAGGGGGCACCAGAATGGGAATATATGCGATATGAACAGGGATCAGGTTCTGAGACAGGCAGGCCACCACGGTCAGAATACCGATCAGGACCAGAGGCTTGCCGCCGATGATCTTGGACAGCTTCTTACACAGAATGTCTGCAAGGCCGGTGGTGGCGATGGCAGTTGCAAAGGTACCCAGCAGCACATAGGCCAGGGCGGTCTGTGCGTTTGCGTTGAAGCCGTGGGTCAGCAGACTCATGATAGAGCCGTCACTGCCGGTCATGGGCAGACCGCCCACGATACCGCCCACCAGACAGGCGACGAGCATGGAAATGACAACGTTCAGTTTGGACAGACACAGCACGACCAGAACCAGCACTGCAACCGTCACAGGGTTCAGCAAAATAGACATGGATTACCTTGATACCTCTTTCTTTCACAATTTGCCCCTTTACAAAAGGGCGGACGGCTCCCCCGCTGTTCCTCGAAAAAATAGCCCGCCGGCCCCTTACTGATCCGGCGGAAATACCGAAGCGCATGGAAGAGACAACTAGTGCAAAAGAGATTCAGGAAAAAGCCACAGTGCAGAATTTTAGCATAACGCGTGTGTAAAATCAATTATTTTTTATGAGAAACTGTGTGGTTTTTTCTGGGAAATACACTCAATTTCCTTACTTTTTCCTGAAATCAGCCCCTTTTATTGTGGGCATACACAAAGATAAATAAACATAGTGAATTATTTCCTGCAATTTTCACGAAATTTACTGTTTTTGGAAAATGCACGTCCTCACGCCTGCGCCCACGCTCCGCTTTTCGAATGTGTTTTTTTCACCCTGCTCCCCCTTCAGATATAAAGATCAGATAAAGATTTTCCTTGTTTTTATGGCTCAATTCCAGATTTTCTCTTACTTTTTCACCCTGAATTCAACATTTTCTAAGTATATTATTTTCTTTTTGTTCCTCTATATCAGTATAGTATAATCATCTTTTTCTTGTATTTATATTTATTAAGTTATTGTGTCCACACAGCGGAGATATTATACCCCCGGTTTGTCTTTTTACTTGCTTCCTGTCCGAAACCGTCTGTTCTGCGTTTCTGCTACGCCGCAGGAGGACCGGTCCGGCAGGGAGGATCTCCCTCCCAACTGCCGGAACCGCAGATAAAACGCCTTTGGAGATCATGAAATAATTTGAATCATTTCCTGCAAAGATACACAATTTTGCTATTTTAGCACTATGGGACTCCGCCGGGGAGCTGAGGCCATTTCCCTTCCTTTTTATCATCTTTTTTATTTATGCTGCACTTATTACTTGACAAATTCTTCCTCCCGATTTAAAATTACAGTGTAATCAATTACAGCGTATTTAATTGAAAGCAAGGTGAACCGAATGGCTCTGAAAAATCACGACCTGGACGGCAGGATCCTGCAGGCGGCCCAGGCTGAATTTCTGGACAAGGGGTATGAGGCTGCCTCCCTGCGGAAGATCGCCGCAGCCGCCGGGGTGACCGTAGGCGCTATCTACACCCGCTGGCCCACCAAGGACGGCCTGTTCCAGGCCCTGGTCCAGCCCCTGCTGGACCGGATCGGGCAGGCCTTTTCCTCCATCAAAGGCAGCTACTATCCGGACAGCGCCCCCCTCTCCCCCGCCCACATGGCCCAGGCCATGGAGCTGGAATCCCAGGCCATCCTGCATCTGCTGTTTGACGACTATGACCGGGCGGTGCTCCTGCTGTGCCGCAGCACCGGCAGCAGTCTGGAGCACGTTCTGGACGGGATCGTGGAGGAGAAGATCCGGGAGACTCTGCACTTCTTCCGGCTCTCCGGCGTCCCCCACCCCGACGAGAAGGTGCTGAGGCTGCTGGTGGGCGGTCAGTTCCACATGTATTTCCAGATCGTCCGGGGCGGCTATGACCGGACGGAGGCAATGGACCTGATGCGGGCCACCATGGTCTACCACACCGGCGGCTGGCTGACCCTGCTGAAGACAGGGAATGAACATACGGAGGCGTGAGAATATGAAATACAATGGTTTCTTTTACTGGCTGTTTTCTTCTCCCATGAAGAAGGTCATTGCGGAAAAGCACGGCAAGGCCTTTGCTGACGAGGTCATGAAGAAGGGCAAGCCCATCTACCGCAAGCTCATCGAGGAGGCCGACGACATCGGCGACGACAACCCCATGGCCTATAACGAGCTGTTCGCCCTGGCCTTCATCGCACCCTATCTGGCCAGCAACAAGGTCATCACCCCTGAGACCGTCAAGGAAATGATGCGGGCTGGTCTGTACCATGTGAAGTGGTACTTCTCCATGGTCAATCTGAACACTCCCAAGGGCAAGCTGGCCAACAAGAAGAGCATCCTGGCCTATATGAAGTGGTACACCCCCGAGAAGGAAAAGCTGTATCCCACCTCCTTCAAGGTGGATATGGAGGGCCAGCCCTATGAGGGCGCCTGCTACTACCGGATCACCCGCTGCCCCATTTGTATCTACTGCGAAAAGCTTGGGATCAGCGAGCTGATGCCTCTGCTGTGCGACCTGGACAACGTGATGATCACCCTTCAGCACGGCGTCCTCCACCGCCAGCACACCCTGGCTGACGGCGGGGCCTACTGCGACTACTACATCACCGGCGACAAGGAATCTGTCTGATCAAAAAAGCGCTGACTGATCCGGTCAGCGCTTTCTTCCATTTTAATAAGAAAATAAAAGTTTATACCCTATGAATCGGAGGCAGTACTGAACTTCACAGAATCTGAAGTTGACCCACAGAAAAAGCGTGATATACTTGATTTATCAAACAACAGGCAACAGAATACCGGTTTACCACCCATGGAACCCGGATCAATTTTAAGGGAGGTCGCATACCACATGAAAAAGCTTCTTGCCTGCGTCTCTGTGCTTCTTATGGTGTTTTCTCTGTCTGTGCCCGCCCTGGCCTCCGAACGGGAGTCCATTCATAAGGTTGACGCCTCGCCCGTAAGGCCCCTCGAGCTTACCCTTCTGGATCGGCAGACCACCCCCGGCGGCCGCGTAGAGGTCTACTCCTTCCACATTCCCGACAGCGGCTGTTACTACGAAGTGCCTGACTTCCGCAGCGAACAGGCCGCCGGTTCCCACGTTACCGTTGAGGGCACCTGGGAGCCTAGCTACGCACAGCTCAATGTCATGCTGAAAGAGACGGAGTTCGGAACGTCGGTTTACAGCTATGTGGACTGCAATGAGCCCACGACCTATGGATTGTGGCACCATGCCGAATGGGGCTGCTTTCTGAAAGCGGAAGGAAAAAGCATTTCCGGAACCCTCCGGATCCAAGTATCCTGAATTTTTACGTCTGTATCAAGAGAGCCCCGGCGCACAGCGCCGGGGCTCTCTCTGGTTTCTGTCAAAGCTGGAGCAAGGTCTCGCTCAGGCGCTTTCCGGCGGTACCGCCGAAATCCTCCGCCCGGCGGATCCGCAGGAAGGAGGAGCCGTAGATCAGCCGCTCGTTTTCCAGCTCTCCGTCCTCGCCCAGGAAGATGCCGATAACGTGGACGCCTGCACGGCGCAGCTTCCGCACCTGATAGCAGGTATCCCGGATGGCGGCGTCCCCCACATAGCGGGCCGGGGTGTTCTTCCGGACGCGGCCGCTGACCATATCGTTGGGCAGACCGTCGCTGAACACAATGACTATCTTGTGATCCTCTTTCCGCTTCAGCAGGTCCACGCCCGCTGCGGCCAGGGCCAGACCGTCCCGGTTGTTGGAGGTGGCCCGATAGTTCAGGATCCGCTTGTCCGCCTCCGGCCGGTCGTCATAGTCCCGGAACCGGCTGAGGATGGTGTGGTCGCCGTAGGTGCAGTAGCTCATGACCCGGTGAGGGATATGGATGCGGCTGAGGGCCGCGGAGAACATATAGCTCTGCATGGCCACCATGGCCTGTCGGGAGGCCTGGGAGCCGCTGGCGTCGATAAGCAGCTCCACCACGACGGTGGACTCGTCCTGGCGGAAGATCTTATGGAACAGCTGGGGATTTTCGCAGCGGCCCACCTTCCACAGGGTGTTATTCACCAGCACGCCCCGGTCGGCCCGGTAGACCTCCGGCTCACTTTTCAGATTCAGCGCGTTCCGGAAGGCCTGCTCAATGCTGCGGATGCCCTGGTTGGCGGAGTCCTTATGGCTTTCCAGCATGTTCAGATTTCCGTCCCGGCAGGCGCACAGCATCTTTGCCCGGTCGGAATTGCCCTCGTACTCCTCCTCGGGCAGGCCGTCGGTAAACAGCAGCTTCCGCTCCTCGTGGATGTCCACGCAGACCTCCCCGTGGATCTCGTCCATCTCCTTCCGGGTGCGGAAGCTGGGGCCGAAGTTTTTGGCCAGATACTCCGGAATGGAGGCCAGCATATCCGGGGAAAGCTCCACCCCGTCCGAGGTCATGGTGGCCTTGTCGTATTTCAGCTCCGGCTCCACCTTTTCCGGGTCGAACACATCCTCCTGGTCAGGCGCCTCCAGCGCCCCTTCCCAGAGGGCGTCGTCGGACAGCTCGTACTGACTCATCAGATCCGCGCTGTGATCCGGGGCAAAGTAGCGGATAAATACCTTTTTATACAGAAGCACCGCCTGCTCCACCAGGGATTTTGCATCCCGGCAGTCCAGACAGCCCTCCATCAGCTGTTCAAACAGCTCCAGCACCTGCTCAAAGCCGGTGAAGTTTTTCAGTACCCGGTCTGTCTCCGGGTTGCTCGTGCCGGGGAACTGGCGGGTCAGCCAGTAGATGGTGACCCAGCCCCGGGGGGAGTGGCGCAGGCGCAGAGGGTCCCGGTCCAGAAGCTCCCGGACGGCCTGCTCGCCGATGCCGGGAATGCCGGGGCGCTCCCCGCTCAGCCGCTTCCGCACCGCATACTCCACGCACAGATGGGCCACAGGCAGCAGCACGTGCATGTCATAGGCCGCATACCGGTGGCGGCGCAGCCACAGATTCAGCTCATCCAGGCCGAATAACCTGTCGCAGCCCCCCAGGATCACGCCTTCATACACCGCGATCATGCCTCCGGCCCGCCGATGGCGGCCGCACATGGTCTGGATATACTCCGGATAATCCCGGCGCTGATGGTTTTCGGAAACAGTCAGAAACAGACTTTCCTCTCTGTCAAGATCCATGGCTCACCCTCAGAGGAAGCGGGTGGAGACCACGTCCCGGACCAGCTGGAACTCGTACTCGTCGAAACACTTGTTGGTGATGCCGATGGAGACGGCGTCCAGAGGATCCATGCCGTCGGTCATCATCCGCAGGGCGGCCACCATGCCGCGCATATCCACGGGATGGGTGGAGATCTCGCCGTTGACGGCCTTCTCGTTCAGATCCATGAACAGGCCGATGCACCGGTCCAGGTTCTCCCGGGAGGCGTTGGGCACGTCGGCCCGGAGCAGCCGGTCCAGCTGCTCCGGCTGGAGGGTGGGCATACGGATGACGGTGAAGCGGGACACCAGAGCCTCGTTCAGCTCCCGGGTGCCGGCATAACCGTAGTTCATGGTGGCGATGAACCGGGCGGCGGGATGGATGGGGATACGCTCGTAGCCGGGCACGTCGATGAGACGGCGGTAGTCCAGCACGGAGTGCATCACGGCCACAGCCTCGTTCTTAGCCATGTTGATCTCGTCCAGAATGCAGAAGCCGCCCACCTTGGCAGCCTCGGCCACGGGGCCGTTGCGCAGACGCACCTCGCCCCCCACAAAGGTGTCGGTACCGATGAGGGTGCTGCTGTCCGTGTTCACATGGAAGGACACATTATACTCCGGACGGCCGAACAGCCAGGCCAGATTGTCCGCCAGAATGTTTTTGCCGGTGGCCTTGCCGCCGCACAGCAGGATATTTTCCCCCTGGAGCAGAGCCGCCACGCACAGGTTCAGCACGTCCTCGCCGATGAATTCCACAGGAGGCCTGGAAAGCCGGTCGTTCAGGTCGGACTCCACACAGTATTTGCTCCGGAACTGTTCCAGACGGAGCTTCAGATCTTCTCTCATAATGTTCTTGCCTTTCTGCCGGAACGGCCTATATGGCCGTTTATTTTTCATATTTTCATATATGTGATTTTATCTTCAAACCCAATACTTGTCAATGGAGTGAAAAAAAGGAACGCGCCCGGCAGCGGGTACGTTCCTCTTTTTACAGGTTTTCGGTCCGAAGGGTGGAAAACTTTCCCCCTGCCGGGCCCGGGATCACAGGTTCTCTTCCTGCTGCTCGTTCACGTACACGGCAAAGCGCAGCAGCTGCTTCATGGAGTGTACCCCCAGCTTGCTGTAGATATTCCGGTTGTGATAGCGGAGGGTGGTCTCCTTGATGTGCATGAGCTCCTCGATCTCCTTGACGGTGCGGCCGGTCAGATAGTGCTGGAGGATCTCCCGCTCCTTGGCGGTCAGCTCGGACAGGCCACGGAGGAAGGTGCGGTACTCCTCCGAGTCCCGGTCCACCTGGTCCAGACATTCCACACGGATGGGCTCCGCCCGCTCCATGCGGGCCTTCAGCCTGATCTTGTCATACTCCTTCTGGATCAGGGTCATCCGGTTCTGGGCGGATTCCTTCTCGTCCGTCAGTACCTGCATGGCCTCTCTGTGCCGTCGGTCCTCCTGCATCAGAACGCTGAACAGATCGTCGATCTCCTGCACGCCGGACTCCTCCGGGGCGGACTTGTCCTTCATCCGCTCCAGCCCCCGCAGAATGGGCAGCAGATACTTCTGGCTGAAAAATACACAGCAGGCCACGGCAAAGACCGCCATCAGGGCGATCAGAAGGGCCGTTTGCAGGAAGCTGGACCGAACCATGTGGTCATAGGCCTCGCCGGGCAGCATGACCGACGCCACGGCAGAACCGCCCAGCGGCCGGTGCAGGCCCACAAAGGTCTGCCCGCCCACCCGGAACTCCGTCAAAGCCCCCTCCGTGCGGCTGACCGACAGCTTCCCAGGGGGATCGAAGAAGTAGTCGCCGCTGGTGCCTGCCGACAGTCTCAGCTCTGTGGGGCCTCCCTCCTCCTGAGGGGTAGTCAGCAGAAAGCTGAGTCTGGGATAAATGGCGGGCTGGGCGTGGTGAAGCTTGAAAAAGCTCTGGGAGATCTCAAAGCCGCAGATCCCCAGAAAGCTTCCGTCTTTCCCGTGGATGGGCAGCTTCAGCAGAACTGCCCGCTCGGAGGTGCCGGGGAGCGTACAGACGGAGGAATAGCGGTAGAGCCGTCCGGAAGGGCGGTTTTCCAGGAAGTTCTGCTGCTCCTTTGCCAGAAAGGCGTCTCCCCGCATCTCCAGCTTCCACTTCCGATGGGGCATGATCCCCAGCTCCTTGCCCACGGAGGCCTTGCCCCGGTACAGCAGCATGGCGTTGTCCGTGGGATCCAGGGAGTGCCGCTGTAAATAGACCCCGAACCGTTCTTCACCGCCCGGGCTCACGGTGGTATTCAGCATGATATAGGCCCCGGAGGCCTCGGTGCGCAGCAGGTACTCCCGGAGCATGGGCATGAGGGCCTCCTGCAGCTTCGCCTGGGCCTGTCCGCTGCCCTCCAGCTCTCCGAAGGCGATCCCCTGCTGACGCAGATTCTGGTCCACCAGCCGGGACGTGGCGCCGGACAGATCCGTCCCCATGGCCACTAGGGCGTCACTGTGGGTCCGGAGCTCCTTTTCCCATACGTCCAGCTGCAATTCAAGGGTACTGGTCAGATCCCGCTTGTCGTTACTGAACCGGCCCATCAGGGACAGGCCTGCCAGCACCGCAGACAGCACCACGGCGATCAGGACCAGCATATAGCCCAGCAGCCGGTGACGCATGGTCTGTTCCCGGCGCGGGAACGCTCGCTTCTCCATAACAGTCCCCCCTTACACAGACCGGAACAGCGCCCAGGCCTCGTCCAGCAGGGTCTCCACCGGCTCGCCCCGGTCAAAACGGGCGGCCCAGTCCCCCTGGCAGGCCCGAAGCTCCCGGTAAAGGCGGCCCGCCCGCTGGTGATAGCCGGGCCGAGAGGGCTCGGGATAGGAGGTGCAGGTGCTTCGTACCTCTTTCATGGTCCGGTACAGACCGGCATAGGCCTCGTCCGGAGCCTCCATAGGCTCCACAGTCTCCCAGGCCCCCGCTCCCACGGGGATGTGTCCGCAGACTGCAGCATAGTCCAGATTGCGCTGCCGCTCCGTGAGCCAGTGGGCGAAGAGAGAGGCGGCCTCTGCCTTTTCTCCGGTGGTCTTCAGCGCACACAGCCCCACCCCCGTCCAGGTGGCCACCGGCTTTCCTCCCTCGGCGCAGGGCATGGGGAGGGTCAGCAGCTGCAGGGGCTCGGTGACGTTATTTTCATAAGTGACCTGCTCATTATAATAGAGGATAGCGCCGGAGGAGCTCAGGCCGGCGGCCGTCTCTCCGGTCATGATCTGGGTATTGGCAAACAGATCGGACACCACCACATCCCCCCGCACCAGCGCCTGGGCGAAGGGCTCCCAGGCGGTACGGAGCGCCGTGTCCTCAAAATCATACCAGCCCCCCGTCATGGTCAGGGGCGTGCCCCGGGACAGGGCGTTCAGCTCCATCGCCCGCAGCGGAAAGTCCAGGGCGCAGAAGGGCTTTCCCCCCGACCAGCTGCGGTAGGTCTCCGCCGTCCGGAAAAAGCCCTCCCAGGTGGACAGGACCTCTTCATCCAGCCCGTTCTCCTCCGCAAAACGGCGGAACAGGGCTCCGTTCAGAAACAGAAGCTGGGTGGACTGGGTCACGGGCAGTACGGACAGGCTTCCCTCCAGCCGTCCCTCCTCCAGAAAGTCCTGCTCAAAGGTCTCCAGCTCCTCCGGGGAGAAGTACTCTGACCAGTCCAGCAGAATATCCGCACCCATCTCTGCCGCGTTGACCGTGTGGCAGAAAAACAGGTCGGGGGTCTGGCCCGCTCCGGCGATCCCGGCCCGGGCAGCCAGCAGCCTGGGGCCGATCTCGGTGCTGTTGGTCACCAGTGTGACATTGACCAGCACTCCCTTTTTCTTTCCCAGGGTGGTGTTGAACTCATCCACCAGCGCCGTCATGGGGGAAGCCGCCTGCTCTCCGCAGACGTGCCACATGGTCAGCGTGACGGGTTCTTCCAGGGCGGCGCCGCCCATTCCCGCCCCGCAGCCGGTCAGGGCAGGTGCCAGAAGCAGCAGGGCGGTCAGCAGGGACAAAAGACGTTTCATGAGGGACGTTCTCCTCTCCGATCACAGCCGCCGGAGCATTTCGGCCGGCGGCTGAAAAGTTTATGGGTTTGTAACCAGATTGACGGGAAATTGACGGGGACATTTACGTTTAACATGTTAAACTGTTAATATGCTACTGTCAATACATCCGGTCACGATTTCAGTCCAAAAAATGTTGATTATCAGCTGCACTGCACTGCGCTGAGCGCCTGTCTCCCCGCCCGGGTCCCGTCACCGGCGGCAGCAGGCTCCGGAGCATCAGCGCTCCGAACGGGCCGGCAAGGATAGGGGGGGATACTTACAGGATCAATGGAAAGAGACTCCGGACACCGGAGACTTTTCTTTCTGTCCGCCGTCCCCGCAACAGCACCGTCCATATACAGCGCTCCGGCCGGGGCGCTGCAAAAAAGAGGATACAAGAAAGGATGAATGTAATGAAACAACGAACACGTAAGCTGCTGAGTATGTTCCTGGCAGTGGCCATGGTCGTGGGCCTGTTCCCCACATCGGCTTTTGCCGCCGTGGCCCCCAAGGCAGACCCGCCTGCACCGGCCTATCAGCTGGTCGCCGGCGAGCAGAACGGCAACGGCCATTTCGGCTCTGCCTCGCCTGAGGCCTTCGTGCTGTCCGCTCAGGACTTCACCAACGAGGCCTTCAGCTTTGTTCTGAAGCTGAACAGCGAGAATGCCAAGACCCGCTTCCGCTTCGTCACCAAGTATGTCAGCGATACCAACTGGGCCTACATCGGCTACGATGGCGCCTCCGGCTGGTTCTGCGAGTTCAAGACTGACGCCGGTACAAACTGGCCCAATCTGGCTCTGCCCAAGCTGGCTGACGGCGCTGAGGTCAAGCTGTCCGGCGTTTACGCTGAGGACGGCCTGCACCTGACCCTGGTGGATATGACCAGCGGCCAGACCCTGGCCGAGACCGTCGCCAATGACCCCGTCTTCCTGACCCTGAAGGATCAGGCCGGTAAGGTGGGCTTCGGCGCTGCCAAGTACGGCGCAGAAGTCACTGACGTGACCGTCAGCGGCCTGACCGTGGGCGAGACCGTCTTTGATGACGCCGCCTACAAGGCCATGATCCCCTACGCAGACAAGATCGGTTCCTGGGGCCCCGTGGCCTCCAAGCCCGATCCCAAGCCCGAGCCTGAGCCCGACCCCGAGCCCCAGAAGCCTGAGCTGATCACCTGGGCCCGCCTGGTCTCCGGTGCAGGCAACGGCAACGGCCACTTCGGCTCTGCCGCTCCCGAGGCATTCGTGCTCACCGCTGAGAAGTACACCAACGAGCCCTTCAGCTTCGTGGTGAAGTTCAACAGCGAAACCGACGCCACCCGCTTCCGCTTCGTCACCAAGTACATCGATGACAGCAACTGGTCCTATGTGGCCTTCGACGGCTACCAGGGCAAGAACCACTGGTTCACCGAGTATAAGGATAACGGCAACGGCGGCTGGCCTGACGTGTCCGGTCTGCCCGTCCTGAACAAGGGCGACGAGATCAAGTTCTCCGGCAAGTATGAGGGCTCCGACCTGAAACTGACCGTAGAGAACCTGACCACCAACGAGAAGGGCACCGCCACCATCGGCCACGCCGGTGTGAAGGCTGACCAGGCAGGTCAGCTGGGCTTCGGCGCAGCTCAGTGGGGCAAGGTCTCCACCGATATCTCCGTCCGAGACTTCGCCGTGGGCGAGAAGGTCTTTGACAAGGCCGCCTACCAGGCCATGATTCCTTATAAGAATCTGATCGGTTCCTGGACCATCGAGGAAGTCAAACCTGCCGACCCTAACGAGGGCAAGCTGTGGTACCGGATCAACACCGGCTCCAAGAACAGCAACAGCCATAACTACGGCGATCCCACCAAGAACGCTCCCGCTCTGGCACTGGATCAGTCCAGGAATATGACCGTGGGCAAGACCGTCTCCATGACCATCAAGCCCAGCGATAACTTCGCCATGTTCTATACCTATCTGGACGACAGCAACTGGCTGTATGTGGGCTATGACAAGACCAGCAAGTGGTACTATCAGTACAAGATCAACGGTCAGGAAAACTGGCCCGGCATCCCCGGTCTGCCTGACCCCGTTCCCGGCGAGGAGCTGACCATGTCCGTGGCCCTTGACCGTGAGACCCTGGTGGTCAACGTCAATGGCAAGGAGGTCAAGGTCCCCAACTCCAGCCTGCTCCCCTTCTCCGAGCAGGAGAATCTGAAGAATAACGGCCGCTTCGGCGTCAAGACTCTGGGCACTCTGGAGTTCACCGACGTCATGCTGGGCCAGACCGACTGCATGGCCGATACCTGGGGCTTTGCCGCTGACCGCGAAGGTCAGGCCCTGACCCAGTTCCGCTCTGTGGTCCGTCCTCTGACCGGCTTTGTCCGCAACAACGCAGGCGAGCCCATCGCCAACGCCTCCGTGTCCGTGGGCGGCAAGTCTGCCACCACCGACGAGACCGGTGCCTATATCGTCAACGGTCTGGAGCTGGGCACCTACTCCGTGGCCGTCTCCGCAGCAGGCTTCGCTCCTTATAAGGGTGAGGTCGTCATCACCGAGGCTGCCGAGCATGAGCTGAACGTGGTTCTGGAGCCCAAGGGCGAGCTGGACCTGACTCAGTTTGACAGCATCACCGATGGCGCCGGCCTGACCGTCTACATCGGCAAGACCTTCCCCGTGGTCGCCCGCTACGTCCTTGAGGACGGCAGCTTCTTCCGCGGCAACGAGGACGCCGCCATTGTTGACTCCATCAAGATCAACAACGTGATGGTCGCTCCCCAGGTCACCGTGCTGTCCACCGGCGACAGCTTCCGCGACTACAGACTGACCGTCAAGGCTCCCGATGTCAGCCTGGATCTGTACATGGACGTCCGGATCGAGGCCGCTGACGGAACCCTCACCTGGCAGGTCACCAACCTGGTGAAGAACGAGGGCTGCGCTCCCATCGCAACCATCGATTTCACCCAGCTGAACCTGCTGAGCGTTTCCACCTCTGACAAGGGCGCCTGCTTCGACGGCGCCACCATGTCCTCCAACACCACCGTTTCCGGCGACCGCCATGTCACCTTTGACAAGGGCTTCAACCCCGGAAGCAGAACCGCTTATCTGTACGCCTTCCTGACCAACGGCGTGCTCAGCGCCGGTCTGGAGTCCAACTCCACCGTGGAGGGCGATAAGCGCCTGGTCCGCAACGACGGCGCCGACTATATGGCTCTGACCAGCAACGTGTTCTACTATGAGCGCGGCGACAACAACGGTCAGAACTATATGAAGAAGCACCCCGCCACCGTATATCCCGTCTGTGAACTGCCCTGCATGAAGGTCGCCATCGGCGGCGACGTGAACCAGGACGGCGACGTTGACTGGAACGACGGCGCACTGGCTTACCGCAAGGTCATGCACCGCGCCTATCAGAACGAGGTCATCAAGGATATCGTCAACTACCGTATCGTGATGAACTTCGCCTCCATGCATCCCGATCCCTACCTGCAGACCGCTGACAATGTCAAGAAGGTCTTCCTGGCCACCGACGGCCTGCCCCAGGCACTGCTGCTGAAGGGCTATGGCAACGAGGGCCATGACTCCGCAAACTCCGAATATGCCGACATCGCAGAGCGTCAGGGCGGCGTGGAAGATTTCCAGAAGCTGATCCAGATCGCTCACGATTACAATACTGAGGTCGGTATCCATATCAACGCTCAGGAAGCCTACCCCGAATCCAAGTCCTTCTGCCCCGAAATGATCGGCGGCCCCAATGGCATGGGCAACGGCTGGGGCTGGCTGGATCAGTCTCACGTCATCGACAAGCACTGGGATCTGGCCTCCGGCGCACGCTGGCAGCGTCTGGTGCAGCTGTATGACCGCATCAACAACACCAGCCACCTGAACCTGGATTGGGACAAGGGCGAGTACGTCCTGAACGCCAGAGGCACCGTGGATGCCACCATGGAGCAGCTGAAGGCCGAGGGCGAGTCCCTGCCCGACAACATGGACTTCATCTACCTGGACGTCTGGTACCAGGATTCCTGGGAGTCCCGCGAGATCGCAAAGCAGGTCAACTCTCTGGGCTGGCGCTTCTCCACCGAGTTCGCCACCGCCTGTGAGTATGACTCCACCTGGCAGCACTGGGCCACCGAGGGTTCCTACGGCGGCGCAGCCATGAAGGGCTTCAACTCCGACATCATCCGCTTCATCCGCAACGACCAGAGAGATTCTCAGGTCCTGAACTACCCGCAGTACGGCGGCACCGCCGATAACCCCCTGCTGGGCGGCTTCCAGCTGAAGGGCTTTGAGGGCTGGGGCAGCCAGCGCGACTTCGGCGATTACATCGTCGGCACCTTCAACGACAACCTGCCTACCAAGTTCCTGCAGCACTACATCGTCACCGATTGGGAGACCTACGCCCCCGGCGAGTCCCCCGTTGGCAACCATGAAAAGCAGATCACCCTGGCCAACGAGGCCGGTGACACGGTCGTTGTCACCCGCAACGAGGCCCAGCGCAGCGATAACAACATCGAGCGCACCATCACTCTGAACGGCAAGGTCGTTCTGAACGACGTCACCTACCTGCTGCCCTGGACCGACAACCAGAACGGTACCGAAAAGCTGTACCACTGGAACCTTGAGGGCGGCGAGACTACCTGGACGCTGCAGCCCAGCTGGGCATCCAACAGCGCTCTGGTCGTCTATAAGCTGACCGATCAGGGCCGTGTGGAGCCCAAGACCGTCAGCGTGACCAACGGCAAGATCACCCTGACCGCAGAACCCGCCACCGCTTACGTCGTCGTCCCCTCCGAGGAAGTCAAGACCCTGAAGAACGACTTCGGCGAGATGGACTATGTGGTCGATCCCGGCTTCAACGGCTACGCCCCCGGCTCCAAGCTGGACAAGGCCGACTGGACCGGCGACGTCGATGATCCTTCCGTCACCGTGGAGATCAGCGTAACTGATGACCAGCGCCTGCAGTTCGCCTCCCCCGAGAAGGACGTGGCCGTTTCCACCACCCTCCGCAATCTGATCCCCGGCAAGGACTATGTGGCCGAGATCTATGTCCAGAACGACACCAACCTGCCCGCCACTCTGGAAGTGGACGCCGGTGAGAAGGTCGTCTCCGTCTGGGCCGGCCACTCCTATGTGAAGAACTACGTCCGCTGCGATAACAAGAGCGCTTACTCCTACATGCAGCGTATGCAGGTCTCCTTCGTGGCTGAGTCCGACACCGCAGTTCTGACTCTGAAGCGCGCCGCCGGTGAGGGCAACACCTACATGGACGGCATCCGCATCGTTCAGAAGAAGCTCGACAACTATCAGCCCGACGGCTCCTTCAAGCAGGACTTCGAGTCTGTGGTTCAGGGTCTGTACCCCTTCGTTCTGGGTCCTGCCCAGGGCGTGGACGATCCCAGAACCCACCTGGCTCAGAAGCACGCTCCTTATACCCAGTACGGCTGGAATGACCGCGTTGTGGACGACGTTATCCAGGGCGATTGGTCCCTGAAGCACCACAACCAGTCCTCCGGCATCATCTATCAGACCCTGCCCCAGAACTTCCGCTTCGAGCCCGGCAAGTTCTACACTGTGGAGTTTGATTATCAGACCGGCTCCGATCGCGCCTATGCCATGGTCATCGGCGACGACGAGGTCTTCTACACGCCCGACGAGAGCCAGCTGCTGCCCGTGACCGGCGGAAAGACTCTGGAGGACGGCACTGTAGTCGGCAATACCCAGCACTACAAGATGCTGGTCCAGGGCGCCGAGGACGGCAACACCTGGATCGGTCTGTACAGCCCCGGCGGCGTGGCCGGCGGCGCATTCGGCCAGATGGACTTCATCCTGGACAACCTGGTGATCCGCGAGGATACCACCTCCGTCCTGGTCTCCCTGTCCGCCAACCGCCTGTACAAGGGCGAAACCGCTTCCGTCACTGTGATTTCCCCCGATCCTGATGGCCGCATCACCGAGTGGGCAAACACCAATCCCGAGGTCGCTGTGGTCGAGGATAACGTGGTCAAGGCCCTGTCCGCCGGTACCACTACTCTGACTGCATCCCTGTCCGACGGCACCACCAAGGTCTTTGAGATCACCGTCATCGCCGAGGAGAACATCGGCCTGCACGGCGTCGGCGCTACCGCCAACACCGAGGAGCGCGGCGGCGAGGGTCCTGTCAACGGCTATGCCAATGCTGCCGCTGACGGCAACGAGTCCACCTTCTGGCACTCCGCATGGTCCTCCGGCAACTTCAAGGTCAGCGAGTCCAACCCCGCTGTCATCAAGGTTGACCTGGGTGCTGATTACGCCATCAAGGGCTTCAAGTTCCAGCAGAGACCTTCCGGCCCCAACGGCACGGTCAAGAAGTACTCCTACCGCATCCTGGACGCTGAGGGCAATGAGCTGCTGGTGGGCGAGCCCGCCGCAGTCCCCGCTGCCCAGCAGACCAACGGCAAGTGGACCGAGATCCCCTTCACCGAGGCTCTGGCAGGCGCCCGTTACATCGAGCTGTCCGTCCTGGAAGGCCATGGCGGCTTCGCTTCTCTGGCTGAGATCCAGGCCATGTACCACGTGGTCGTGGCCGATCAGGCCGTGGTCGATCCCATCTCCGTCCGCGTGGACGAGTACGCTGTGGCCTCTGTCAAGCCCGCCGCTGCAGGCACTGTCCTGAAGGGTATGGTCTGGAGCTCCAGCGATCCCGAGATCTTCACCGTGGATGAGAACGGTCTGGTCCTGCCTCAGAAGGCCGGTACCGCAACCCTGATCTCCTCCAACGCAGCAGGCGTCCGTGCCGAAGCCACCGTGACTGTTGTCGGCGTTGACAGCATCACCCTGAGCAAGGCTCCCGACTACGTCCTGCCCTCCGCAGGCGTGGACACCGCCCTGGTTGAGATCACCGTCAACTACACCGACGGCAGCTCCAAGCCTCTGCCCGGCGCACTGGCCAAGGTTGACTATGACCAGACGACCTGTATGCTGACCGTCACCTACATGGATTGCTCCACCGAGGCCAAGTACATTCCCATGGCTGTGGAAACTCTGGACTTCACCATGACCGCTCCCGTGGCTATGGCTGAGGCTCCTCTGACCCTGGACGCTGACGCTTACACCGGCGTTGTCACCTGGGACGGCAAGCTGGTTGACGGCAAGTTCGATTACGACACCGTCTATACCGCAGCTGTGACCCTGACCGCCAAGGATGACCGCGTCTTCACCGCTGAGACCGTTGTGACCGGTCTGGCAAACGTTCAGGTCCAGGCTGACGGCACCCTGACCGGCTCCGTCACCTTCCCCGCTACCAAGATCCAGAACAACTTCACCGACGTGAAGCCCGATGACTACTTCTACGCTCCCGTCCAGTGGGCCGTGGAAAACAAGGTCACCGCAGGTATCTCCGACACCGAGTTCGGCACCGAGCTGAGCTGCACCCGCGCTCAGGCCGTGACCTTCCTGTGGAATGCAGCAGGTCAGCCTGATCCCGAGAGCACCGAGTCTCCCTTCGCCGATGTGGCTGAGGACGCCTGGTACTTCAAGGCCGTTCTGTGGGCTGCTGAGCAGGGCATCACCGTCGGTATCTCTGACACCGAGTTCGGTCCCGACCTGGTCTGCACCCGCGCTGAGACCATGACCTTCCTGTGGAAGTACATGAGTAAGCCCGCAGCCAAGGCTGACGTCTCCTTCACCGACGTGACCGAGGCTGATTGGTTCTACGCTCCCGTCCAGTGGGCCGTGGAAAACAACATCACCGCCGGCGTTGGCAACAACATGTTCGGTTCCGAGGACGTCTGCCTCCGCACCGACTTCGTCACCTTCCTGTACCGCGCATTTCGTATCTGACTGAATTCAGCATCCGGTAATATCGGTACATGAAAACCGCCCCCCTGCCGCAGCAATGCGGCAGGGGGGCGCCCCTTTTATGCAGGAAAACCCCCGGAAGCAATCGCTTCCGGGGGTCCTTTTAATCCTGATGCAGCAGCAGGCGATGCATCTGCCCCAGCAGGCCGGGGTCGCCCTCCGCATCCTCCAGCAGATTGACAACGACCTGATTGTTTTTCAGCTGATAGCCCAGTCCGCAGGAGGTCAGAAGGATCTCATTCAGATACCGGAACTCCATATCGTTCCAGGTAAGTCCGTTTTTCTTACACAGGTCAGCCAGTCCCTCTCCGACCTGAAAACTCTGCAATGTCTCCCAGTAGACCTTGTCCACACTGCGCAGAACGTCATCGGGGCTCAGGCGGCCCCAGTGATACTCCCATCTGATCAGGGCGGTCTTTCGGGACAGCTGACCCACAGCCTCCTCCAGCAGTCCAAACACGGCCTTTCTGGTAGCAGGAGTGATCATGGAGGGCTGTTTGTTCTCTCCAGGCACATAGGGCGCGGGCAGATCGGTGAACCAGAAAGGATCTGACGGCAGAGCGGTTTGGATCCGAATGGGACCGAAGTAGTCGGCAAATGCGCCGGGGGCGATCTCCTCCACCGAGTCAGGCAGAACCAAGGGCTCTCCCATGCCCACGCGGGTCCTCCAAAATGCGTGGGGGCCGATGGACTTCAGTCCTTCGTTCAGCTCCACCTTCTGCAGCCCCTTACAGAATGCAAACACGCTTTCGGGCAGGGCCTTCAGACTTGCGGGCAGCTTCAGCTCAGTGATGCCGTTGGTGTCCCGAAGCATATGGGAGCCCAACTCCTCCACTGAGTCGGGCAGCTCCAGCTTTCTCAGCCCGGAACACATGGAAAAGGCATGGGGCCCGATCTTTTTCAGGGTTTCCGGCAGACGGACTTCTTCCAGAGCCTGTTTCCCGAAGAAGCAGGAGTCGCCCACCTCCACCACGGGCAGGCCCCCGATCTCACAGGGCACAGTGACGGAAACGGCGTCCTCCAGCAGCTTTACGATACGGACGCCGCCTTCCACCTCTTCCCAGGCCAGCGGGCCGCAGGTGCGGGTTTCCTTTTTCATCTGTTCACGCTCGTTCAACATGGCACTGCCTCCTATTTTATCTTTATTTCAGTATATCATAAAATTAAGCGGATTTGTTCCGCCTCTTTTACACCCGCTAAAACAGAGTCCCAGCCCCCCTTGTATTACAAGACTTCCCTGACCTCAGAATTCTTTTTTAATCATCCCCGACCGGGGGCTAAAATTCAGGTGTTTCTACGGCGATCATCCTGCAAAACGCCTGTCGCTTCATTGCTTCTCTGCCCTGTTTCGTCCTCACCGGAACGGAGTGCCCGGAGAATGATTTCTTCGGGCGAACGCCACTGTAATTCGGAATACACGGATCCATTCCGTTACTGTTGCAGATCGATATGCTTTTATCGGAGTTAACCATATAAAATCCGTATGAACCATGTTCATGAGCTGCCCCATAGCTCCATTCCTTTCAGGGGATCCTGTCCAATAACCGGTCAAAAAAAGAAAGGCAGACCAAAACCTGGCTGCCTTTCTTCCGAAATCTTATGATCAGTAATCCTTGGGTTTGCCGCAGGATGCGCAGACCTTCTTAAATATGCCCTTGAAGTGACCGCCGCAGTGCTGGCAGAGGCCCTCCTGTCTGTAGTGTTCGCGGCGCTCGTTCTCCCGCCGAGCCTCTTGCTGGGCAGCTTCCTCTTCACTCAGCGGCTTTTCTGCCGGAGCAGCCTGATTGTTCTGATCGGGCTTCGTTCCGGTCTGTCGCGCAGCATCCTTTTCCTGCCACACCATTTCCTGGAACTGATTGTAGTTATACATCCACACGGCCATTACCGTGACTGCACCCACTCTGGGATCCATGCCGATCGAGGTTTCGTCATCCTTCTCCAGCTCAGCAAATAATTCCTTCTCCAGCTGTTCCAGCTGCTCCCCCTCCATGACCAGGGGCCAATTCAGATATCTGTGGATCAGACCCGTATAGGCCAATACCATTGCCTCAAAACGCGCTTCTTTGGGAAGGCTGCCTCTGTGCATATAAGTCTCCAGAACAAGATTCACTTCCTCCTGCAGAAGACCCATGGAAGTCCTCGTATCCTGCGTGGATATGATGATTTCATCATCCTCCCGAATCTTGCGCAGCAGACTTGCATACAGCGGCTCTCGGATATCAATTTCGGTCAGGTTTTCCGCTACCAGTGTGCGGAAATTGACCAGTTTGATTCCCAACATATTATACACTTTGGTCTTAAAGGTATCCGCGTCCGTGATTGCATTCAGGTCAATCTTTTCAACCTCTGCAATCAGATCCAGATACTGAATGCACTCATGCATATTACCGGTCAGATAGTGTTCCATTTTGTTCTCCTCATATTCCGTATAGCCAGACTTCTTCGGATGGTGCCGACAATCAATAATTCTTCGGTTTTCCGCAGGAAGAACAGACCTTTTTGATCAGACCCTTAAAGGTACCGCCGCAGTAGATGCACAGACCTTGCTTTCTTCTGCTGGCACGCTGCAGCTTCTCGATGACCATCTCAGAATTTTTATCTCCGACCCGGAGGACCTCCTTGTGCGCCGATGCTCTGGAATTCCATACCATTCGACGGAAGCCGGGATAATTACGCATCCAGAGCCCGATCGACAGGAAAATCTTGGCGTGATGTTCCAGGTTCGGTCCGATCTCGGGATCATTCTCCAGCAGCTCCATGAGCCTGTCATCCATTTTGTTGATCAGAAAATCACCATGGCCAAGGCTGCACTTGAAATAGTTCATGGCCACGCCTTCATATGCCAGTACCACGGCATACAGAACAGGATCCTTCGGACACTCGCTGGTCGAGGGGAACATGGCGGCGTCTATCATCAGCTTGCTTTCCTCCGCCAGAATCTCTCCTCCTATTTTCCCGTTTTTCTTCGAACCATTATATTTCTTCGTATTTGCCTCTGCCATTTCCTGATACTGTAGGTACAGCTTCTGTTTGGGAGACCGATCAAGCAGACAGGATGCCACGTTATTTCTCTGATCCAGCATCATCCGCAGACATTTCTGGTCCACTCCGCGGCAGAATTTCTCAATAGTTTCACTCTTGGCAATCTCAGGATCACCGTTTGCGATCCAATGTATATATCCTGACAAATCCTGAAGACAATTCTCTAAGCTCATCCAGGACACTCCTTTCCATTTTGCAAAATATCATTTCCGTATCTGGTGAAACGCTTTCTACGCGTAGTAGCATCATATCACCTTTTTCGATCTTTTCCCCCACCCAAAAGGGTAGTTTTCAGATCATCCGCCAAACGTCCCCCTTTCGGGCAGGATGTATTTAGGCTTTTCGCTGCAATATGATGTCACAACCAATAGACTGCTCAGACCGAATACGAGAGGGGGAATTATGGGAACTATCCTGGATGTATGCCCGGAGCTGTCTTTCGGGAAGGACTGCTCTCCTCTATAATTTTCTTCTTTATGGGGTTCCATGTAAAAGCCAGACAAATCAGTGTCATCCGATACGCGGGGATCTTTCATAGGGGCGGACAGTGAGCGATTCGGGACTGGATTTTACATATATATTCTTGTGTCGGGGCGAAACTTTTTATGGTCGGAGGCTGCCATGACAAATAAAATGGGACGTGAAATAATAACATTTAAAGAGAGAATGTACGGAGGTACATAACATGGAAAAGTTGCTGTATCTGGATGTCTGTATCCGGGGAGAACAGTCTCGCACAAAAAAGATTGCGTGCAGACTGCTGGAAAAGCTGGAGTCGCGCTATACGGTCGAAAAGCTGGATCTTACCGCACTGCCGCTGCATCCGCTGGATCCTATTGGGTATACTAAGCGTGTTTCCGGCGGTGGTGACCCTAAGGCACAGTTACTGGCCCGAAAATTTGCGGCTGCGGACAGAATTGTCATTGCGGCACCTTTTTGGGATATGAGCTTTCCCGCAGCCTTAAAAATATTCTGTGAGGCAATTTCTCTATACGGCATCACCTTCGGCGAGAATCCCGACGGCAGCACGTGCGGGCTATGCGCCGCCTCCCGGCTGCTGCTAATCACGACCCGTGGTATGGAGATCCCGGATGGCAGCCCTTTGGAACAGGGCAGCACTTACCTGAAAGCGCTGTGCTGGCTATGGGGTATTGGTCAGGTAGATATAGTTTCTGCCTGGGGGTTAGATGTCTGTGACCAGCAAACCTGTGAGCGGCGGCTGCAGCAGGCTGTGGAACAAGGTCTGCAGCTGTGTGAGGAGTTCTGATATGATACAGTGGGCAGCGCGATTCCCTTTTCGGAGGAAAAATATTTTTACGTTCCGGTATTTATGGAGCGACAGAAATATGAAGATGATTACTGCTTGAACCGGGATGCCTCAGCACAGAAGGAGCCTTTATATCAGTTCCTGAAGCAGCTGCGCCGGTGTCTTGGTGAGGATCAGAATCTGTTTTCCACCACAGAAGCCTTCGGTAATCACGGTATCAGCTATACTCTTTGCCTGACCATGATCCATGCTCCTAATATGATCTCCACGCAGATATCCGAGAGTTTCCTGAAAAACGTAAATTCTTTACTGGACACCTCCCCTTTCAGCAGTATTTATGATACGAATCAGTGGGGGCTGATCAAAAGCCGTGTGGATGCTTTTTCAGCAGATCGGACTCAGATTAAAGAACTCAGTGAGAACCTGATTTTTGCAGACAGCTGGTCCGGTGTGGTGGTGGCGGGAGATCTGGAGCATAACCAGAAGTGCATCAACTGGCTGATGGAATTTGAAATATATCTACAATCCCATTGGCTGCTGTTTGATGCTTACTGTGAAAATGTTATGCGGCAGAGCCTGTCGGTCATTTAGCTGCAGCAAGTGCTCAGCAGAGCCGAACTCATCAAGGTGTCCATTGAAAATGATATTACCTCTAATATGGAGCAATCCCGTCATATTATGCGTAATTCTCTGATTCAGTCCTCAGATATCAACGTTATCTATTCCAGAATGCACGGCCTTCTAAGCAACAAGCTGAAGCTGCAGTATATGCGTGAGGAAAAGCGAAAATCCAAATATGCCCTGCTGTCCGATATCTGCCTGCTGTGCATAGCCCTGATGGAGATTTACGGTGTGCTGGTGGATCTAATCCGACTAGAGCAGTTTGGCAGGGGCGAGATCATGGCTATGGTGATCATGCTGTCCATAGCGGTCCTCTGTATTTGGATCATGATTAAAGGAAGGGGATAGAAATGGAAAAAATTCTGATCATTGTGGATATCCAGCGGGGCTTTATCCGTACCCCCGAAGCAGAGGATACCCTGAAAAATATTGATAGCTTAATTTCTACCGGAGCTTTTGACAAAGTGATCGCCACAGTTTATGAGAACTACGAAAACAGCCCGATCTCCCGTCTCATGGGCTGGAAGGATCTGATGACACAACAGGAGCAGCAACTTCTGGGAAAGGCTGCTCAATGCGATTATGCTGTGCATAAAAACACCTATTCTGCAGTTAATGACCAAATGCTGCAGGTGCTTCGTGAGATTGGAAAGGGAGAATTGCCTCCCTGTGTGTACGTGGTGGGTGTGGACACAGAGTGCTGTGTTCTGGCCACGGCAACGGATCTGTTTGAGTTGGGCATCCGCCCCATTGTTATGAGTCAGTATTGCGGCTCTTCCTGCGGCCTCAACTATCACCAGGCAGGCCTTCTCAGTCTGGTAAATCTGGTGGGACGTTGCAACATCTGGGACGGTCGGGTAGAATCGGCTCAGGACCTGGAGCAGGCCCTGAGCGAGGCAATTCGCGGCAGTATGGCTGGCAACGCCCAGCAGCCGGCACCGGAGCAGCAACTGGTGGAGCGGCTGATGGAAAAAACTGGCATATATCCTTTGCGGAATCCTGCACCGGCGGTTTGGCTGTAGCCAAACTGGTCAGTGTGCCCAGCGCCTCACATGTGCTGCAGGTCTCCCATGTGACCTATTCCAATCAGGCGAAAAGTAAATTTCTTGGAGTGCTTCCGAAAACCCTGGCGGACTATGGCGCCGTCAGTGAGCAGGTGGCCGGCGAAATGGCTGCAGGCGTAGCAGAGAAAAACGGGGCCCAGGTGGGCGTGGGAATCTCCGGTATCGCCGGGCCCGGCGGCGGAAGTGCCGAAAAGCCTGTAGGCATGGTGTGCTTCGGCTTCTGTATTCAAGGTACCGTGACCACCGTCACTCGCTGCTTCGGGGCGTTCGGCCGCAACCGTGTCCGGGAGGCCAGCGTAGACTTTGCGTACCAGAAGTTGAACGAGCTTTTGGATTCTCTGTAAGAAAATCAGAGGAACCGCTGCTCAATTGAAGGACACTGTTCCACTTGCCGGAAAAGGTTATCAAAAGAGACCGCACCGGTCTGATATATCCCCCCTTGAAGTAGGACATGGTATAACCAAAACCACTTCAAGGGGGTCATTTTACGTCCAGGTCGTCAACGCCGCCAGGATTAACCTAAAGTGCGCAGAGATGTATCAGTCAGAGAAGCGGTCGGATGCACCTTATTCGTGTCAGGTTAATTCAGCCACCTGGGAGCGTCGAAAAGGAGAGCTAAAACATACTTCGAGAATGGTTTCTGTTTCAAAATACAGTAATATGATTCCCGGTATTTTATTCGATCTGAAACCAAAAGGATCTGAAACTTTCCCGGGAATATCAGTAGAGCTTACTTTAATTGAGCGGCATTTCCTAAAATCAAAGAGCAATTCAATGGGTGTTTTAATTCGACATATGGTGATACTCTCCAGTTGATACTTGCAAATTATCGGGACAATATATTACAATTTAGCAAGTCCATACGAATTGACTTGAGAAAAACTCGACAGAGATTTTGCAGCTATCAGTAAAATAATGGAGTTTATCGCTCATAAATGCCGGTCCGTACAAGGAATCGCACCTATTGTAAGAAAATCAAAACTTGGATCGTTAAAAGATGTAACCAAAGGAATTACAATTATCGGTTCTATTAACACTGTGCTTGGAATTGTAAGCTCATGGATAGAAAAAGAGCTAACTGGTTTAACTAAAACCGGTTAGCTCTTTTCTATGAATAATAAGAAATTGCTGCCATTTCGTTGCCACGCAGGGACGAACTAGCTACTTTTCCGGCTCTTGAGCCGGAAAAATCAGGTTACAGGATTATTCCCACTCGAGATTAGGACCTTGTTTCCCTGTTATAAAATGCACTATTAGTTCGCATTTTGCCCTTAAAAATCCCTTTCATCCGTGCTATACGCATCGTTCAGGAAATTTTTGTAGCCAGTTTGTAGCCAAGCACTTTTCGTTCACCTCAACCTACAAGCCCACTGCAACTATTCTAAAGGAGTATGAAAATGCCGAAACTTTTATCTTGTTTGTTTAACATCGACACCGACTGTGTTGAGCTGAAGTTCAGCGACCACAGCATGATTTCCATCTACTGCACCGGAGTGGAAGATGCCATTGAAACCACAATCTACTCCCGTGCCGAGATGGACTGGCTGATCTATAACGATCCGCTGTCCTACGCTCAGCTCGTCCTGGATGGCACCCTGGAGGACTATTTGAAACGAGTCTCTGGAAAACACAGTGTAGACCTGGAGAACGATTGATTATCTAAACTGCTGCTATGAGAAATTGCATATCCATGATATAATCATGGTAACCAGAGAGTGTTAGCTAAATTTGAATTTGAACTACTCGATTTTATCTACGATTATTAGATGCCGCAGGGCTTTAATAAAATCCTCCAAAACCGTTGATAACAAAGGGTTTTTCGCAAACAGCTCACCTTTTCCCTTTATACGGTTTCACCCCTGTTTA
>SAMEA104404103__coassemble_189_pt1 | contig 47070 bp, 38 predicted proteins | sample SAMEA104404103__metabat2_high_PE_047 | metagenome-assembled genome bin SAMEA104404103 (sample SAMEA104404103) | Balaenoptera acutorostrata | reverse complement strand
ATCCCCGAGGAGGAGATCCGGGGCCACTTCAAGAACATCTACGCCACCTGCCTGGCAGAGGGCTATGACATCACCAGGGAGCCCATCCCCGTGGTTCCTGCCCAGCACTACTTCATGGGCGGCGTCCACGTGGACAGCAACTCCGAAACTACTATGAAGCATCTGTATGCCGTGGGTGAGACCAGCTGCAACGGCGTTCACGGCAAAAACCGCCTGGCCAGCAACAGCCTGCTGGAAAGCCTGGTCTTCGGCCAGCGGGCCGCCACCCACATCACCGAACAGCGAAAGGACGTATAAGGATGAATCCCATTACAATGCAGCTCGTGGCGGACAAGTACATCCGCCTGGCCCTGGAAGAGGACATCAACAGCGAGGACGTGTCCACCAACGCCGTCATGCCCCAGGCAAAGGCCGGTGAGGTGGATCTGATCTGCAAGCAGGACGGCGTCATTGCCGGTCTGCAGATCTTTGAGCGCGTGTTCACCATGCTGGACCCCAAGACCACCGTCGAGTTCTTTGTGAAGGACGGCGACCGGGTCCACAGCGGCCAGCTGATGGCCACCGTTCACGGCGATATCCGTGTGCTGCTCTCCGGCGAGCGCACCGCCCTGAACTACCTTCAGCGCCTGAGCGGCATCGCCACCTACACCAGCTCCGTGGCCAAGCTGCTGGAGGGCACCAAAACCACCCTGCTGGACACCCGGAAGACCACGCCCTGCATGCGTATTTTTGAAAAGTACGCCGTGCGCCTGGGCGGCGGCTCCAACCATCGCTACAACCTGTCTGACGGCGTGATGCTGAAGGACAACCACATCGACGCCGCAGGCGGCGTGAAGGAAGCCATTGCCGCCGCCAAGGCCTACGCCCCCTTCGTCCGCAAGATCGAGGTGGAGGTGGAAAACCTGGACATGGTCCGGGAGGCTGTGGAGGCAGGCGCCGACATCATCATGCTGGACAACATGTCCCATGAGGAAATGGCCGAGGCCCTCCGCATCATCGACGGCCGGGCCCAGACCGAGTGCTCCGGCAACATCACCCGGGAGAACATCAAAAAAATCACCGATCTGGGTGTGGACTACGTGTCCAGCGGCGCGCTGACCCACTCCGCTCCCATTATGGACATCAGTCTGAAACACCTGAGAGCCGCAGAATGACCGAGTACACCGGAAAAGGGAAGCGCAGAGAATTGACTGGAGCAGAACGTCGTAAAAAGCTGATCGAGCTGCTGCGGGAGCAGGATGCCCCCCTGTCCGGCAGTACGCTCGGAAGGGTCACGGGGGTCAGCCGTCAGGTGGTGGTGCAGGATGTGGCTCTGCTGCGGACCGAAGGCTACCCCATTCTTTCCACCAACTGGGGCTATCACCTGGCCGAGCCCACCAGCGTGACCCGGCTTGTAAAAGCCTGCCACTCCAACGAGGAGACGGAAGAAGAGCTGAACATCATTGTGGATCTGGGCGGCTGCGTGGAGGACGTGGTGGTCAACCACCGGGCCTACGGCATGGTCACCGCCCGCCTGGGCATCAAAAGCCGCCGGGACGTGCAGCTGCTCATGGAGCGGATGCGCACCGGCAAGTCCACCCCTCTGATGAATATCACCGGGGGCTATCACTTCCACCACATCTCCGCCGACCGGGAGGAGATCCTGGACGAGATCGAAGCCGCCCTCAGGGACAGAGGCTTTCTGGCCAGGGTGCTGCCCTATGAGCAGGACCTGTACCGTCAGCCCGCCCAGACGGACTGTGTTCCCTCCTCCGCCCCGCGCCTCACTCATTGAACCTTCAATACAAAAACCGTACCCGCCGATATACGGCGGGTACGGTTTTTCTGTTTTATCCAGACTTATACCAGATCATCCGTCGGATCCGGCAGTTCCAGCTGATCCAGGGGGTCCAGGGGGATCAGGGTATCCAGCTGATCAATCCCATCCATGATATTGCCGAGCAGAATATTGATCACATCGCCCGGACGGAGCCGGATCTTCCAGCCATCCTCGGTCAGGATACAGTTGAGCTCCATGTTCATCGTTCTCATTTTGGGCTCTGCTTCCTTCAGGTTCCGCACCAGAATCTCCTCGAAAAGCTCCTCCATCTCTTCCGCAGTGGCTCCGTTAAAGGCCATGCCCAGAACCTCTGCCATGTACTCGCCAAGGGTCTTTCCCACGGCCACGGACAGGTCCGGATAGGTGACCTTCAGCGATACCCTGGCAGTGGTCTCGCCCTTGAGAACCTCGCCGATCTCGTAGGTGATGGACTTGGCGTGCTCCCTCAGGGCCATGATCACGTCCATGGGAATGTCCTCCAGGGAGATATCATCCAGATCGTCAAGATCCGGGGTTTCCACATCGGCGATGCACCGGCTCATGGTGACCACGTCGAATTTCTTGACTGCACCGCAGAATTTGTTCACCACGTCCTCGGGTTCCTTCTGACCGCATCCTGTCAGCACAAAGACCATGGAAAATGCACACAGGAGGGAAATGATTCGTTTCATAGCGATACATCCTTTCTCTTTCTGTATCCGGCTATCAAGTTCCGAATAGTTTGGGACTTTTATTATCTATAATCTACTCCCGGATCAGTTCCAAAGCAACAACATTTTGTAAACAAATGATTTGTCCGTCGGTCATATGCATGGTGCGGGCCACGGCGTCGATGCGCCGGACCGGCTTTTCCACGGTCTCGTAGGCGCCGCCGCTCTTTCGCTCGTCCGGCACAAAGTAGGTCACCGACACGGTGGGCCGGAGGGGCAGCAGCTCCAGGATCTGCTGCTGGGTCTCGTCCAGCACCCGCTTCTCGTCCTCGCTCAGCTCCATCTCCCGGTCCGTAAGCCGCCGGGTCTCCCGCAGGGCGGCGTCGTGGCCGGTGAGGGCTGCAAAGGGGGCAAACTGGGCCGCCCGCTCCTGCCGCCCCATCTGCGGATGGACGGCGGACACATGGCGGGGCAGATGAATGATATCCTCATAGGGCGATCTCATGCGCGATGACCTCCGATACTGCGGTTGCGGCTCTGGGCCGTGGCCCCCTCCTCCAGGTTCATTCCCTTCAGCACCGCATTCTTTCCGTACTTCTTTTTAATGTCCAGCATGGTCTCCTGAATCTTTCGCTCCCGCTGTTTTTCCTCCGCCTCCCTGGCCTCCCGCTTTTCCCGCTCCGCATAGTCGGTGAACAGGTCCAGCTGATCCATGGAGGAAGAAGTCCGGGGCAGCTGGGCCTCCCGCAGCACGTGGTTAGCGGTCAGGTTGAACCGACGGACAGTGAACCGTGGCTCCACGATCCGGTCGAAGAGGCCCAGCACCGCCTCCGTGATCTCCTTCGTGGAGGAGCTGTAGCCCGGCAGATTCACCGTACCGTGGGCGGCCTTGGGGATCGCGCGGCCGTAGGGATCGTGGGACAGGGCTCCGCGGCAGTCTGCCCGGCCCACATTTTCCCGGTCGTAGCCCACTGTCAGCGTCAGCTGGTCCGTCTTCAGCCTCTTGTCCACCAGATCCAGCGCCAGCATATCGGTCATCTCGTGGACCACCAGACGGGCCTTGTCAAAGGGGTAGGGATCCTGGAGCACCTGGCCGGAGCCAATGCTGTTGAACTGGGGACGGTAGGCCTTGATATCCGCGATGGTACAGGGCTCCCAGCCCCAGGCGTGATCAATAAGCAGCTCGGCGTTGACTCCGAACAGCCTGTACAGCAGCTCCTCGTTCTGGACGGAGCACCGGGCGATATCCCCCATGGTGCGGATGCCCAGAGGCTCCAGCTTTCTGGCGTACCCCTTCCCTACCCGCCAGAAATCCGTGAGCGGCCGGTGGGTCCACATGGTCTCCCGGTAGGTCTGCTCGTCCAGACGGGCAATGCGGACGCCGTTTTTATCCGGCGGGATATGCTTGGCGGTGATATCCATGGCCACCTTACAGAGAAACAGGTTGTCTGCGATGCCTGCGGTGGCAGTGATCCCGGTGGTTTTCAGCACATCCAGGATCATCTTCATGGCCAGCTCCTCCGCCGTCAGCCGGTACAGCTCCAGATAGCGAGTGGCGTCGATGAACACCTCGTCGATGGAATAGACGTGGATGTCCTCCGGGGCCACATAGTTCAGATAGACCGAGTAGATGGCCGTGCTCTGACTGATATAGTGGGACATGCGGGGCAGGGCCACCAGATAGTCCAGCTCCAGGTCCGGGTCGGCAGCCAGCTCCGGGGACTGGCAGGAGCTGCCGGTGAACCGGTGGCCGTGCGCCTTCTTCCGGCGGAGGGCGTTGATCTCCCGCACCTTCTGCACCACTTCAAACAGCCGGGGCCGTCCCTTGATGCCGTACTGCTTCAATGCCGGAGTCACCGCCAGACAGATGGTCTTTTCTGACCGCTCCCGGTCCGCCACCACCAGATTGGTGGTCAGAGGATCCAGCCCCCGCTCCACGCACTCCACCGAGGCGTAGAAGGATTTCAGATCAATGGCCAGATAGGTTCGTTTTTCCATGCCGTGTTCACCCCGCTTTCCGAATGTTCTGATTTTATTATACCCGATCCTTTGAAAAAATCAAGAACATTTGTTCTATATTGAGTATAACCGAAAAATAAGTCTCCAGGCCGTATCAGCCTGGAGACTTATTGCGATCAGTATTCCGTTTTACTTCTCACCCAGATAACCCCAGTTGTCAGAATCAAAAATATTGTCCTGCACGGAGTACCAGGGACCGGGTCGGAAGGTGGTGCCGTTGTTCTCAGGGGTGTACCACAGGTAGGAGCCGAAGATTTTCTGAGGGCCATCGGACTTGGGCGCGCTGCTGATGGGCTTGCCGGTGAAGGGGTTCACAGGGCTGTCGATCATGCCCTCCGCAGCCAGGGTGGGGGTATCGGCGTTGCTCATGAAGCTGTCGTCGGTGGTCAGCTCCGTGCTGCCGAAGTCCTTCACCATAAGAATGGGGTTGTACCGCATGAAGTCAAAATCCCAGCCGATGTCTGCCACCAGGCGGTCCAGCTGCTTGTCCAGACTGGTGCCGTGGTCGGACACAATGATGATCCGGGTGTTGTCATAGACGCCCTCGGCCCGCAGATAGTCGAACCATGCGCCCAGCTTCAGCGCGGCCGCCATATTGGCCTGGTAGTGGATCACCTGACCGTCGGTCTCCATTTTCAGTTCTTCCCCGTTCAGCACAAAGCGGTCGGTGTGGGCTGCGTCGTACTCGGTGTTGTCCACGGAGTTGGCGGGCTCATATCCGGGCTCCTGCAGCAGCATGGGCTCGTGGGTGGTGTCGTTGGTCAGCATCAGGAAGGTGTTGCCCTCTCCCTCCCGGATGGAGGTGATCTCCTCCAGGTGGGTCAGAACGGCGTAGGGCTTGACGAAGGTGGCCGCCGCGCCCTCGGCCTTGTGCAGACCGTCCAGGGTCTGGGTGGCGGGAATGATCTCCTCAGCCTCCGCATCCTCCCGGACGGGCGTCTGCTTCAGATTGTTGTACTCGCCGCCATCGTAGAAATAGGGCTGCAGCACCACAGGGGCCGTCTTGAACAGGCTGTAGCAGAAGAAGTTTCTCAGTCTGTTCCGGTCCAGCAGCTTTGCGTCTGCCACGGGATTCTCGCCCAGGCTGAACATTCCCATGCTGTTGAAGGCGTGGACGCCGGGGACGTCGTCGTAGATAGACAGGTCGGGGATCCAGTCATAGCCCGCATAGGGGGGATCGAACACGGTCACCTCAAAGCCGTTCTGGCTGAACAGCTGGGGCATGACCTTCAGCGCCTCGTTCTGCTTGTCCTCCAGCAGCTCCTGGTCCCGCTTGTTCAGCTCCTCCGGGGTATACTCATAGCCGCCGAACAGAGCGGGAGAGCCGAAGTTGGTAAAGCCGCCGTAGGAGATGGTATTGGGGTAGTAGGTGAAGCCGGCGAACTGCTCCTTCAGCTGGGGCTTTTCATTCAGCAGATAGGGGAAATAGCTGTTGACGGCCCGGTCCATCATCAGGACCACCACGTTTTTGCCGTCCTTGCTCAGAGGGATCTCGGGCAGCTTGTCGCCGGACTGCTCCAGCTGCTGGGTCTTGTCCGTCACGATCCCGTTGATCTGGGACAGATTCATCAGGGACATGCCAAGCGCGGCCACGGCGGCGGTCAGCGCCACAAAGCGGAACAGCTCCTGCTTTTTCTTCCAGATGAAGAACACCACCAGGGCGATACCGGCCAGGACGGCCAGATTCTCCAGCTTCTGGCCGTAGGCGGGCGCCAGATCAAAGGTCAGGTTGGGGGACATATTGCCGTAGTCCCGACCGAAGAACATGAAGTTCACGGTGGAGGCCACGCACAGAGCGCACATGAGATAGCCCATCCACTTTTTGCCGGAATTGCCCGCCAGCATATAGAACACGCCGAACCAGACCAGGAAGAGGCCTGCGGCGGTCAGGGCGGAATTGAGCACATACAGCAGGGGGTCGGTGCGGGTGATGGCGTTGATGAATTCCTCCGGGGAGGCGTGGATCACGCCGGTGGGGATCATCACGCCGGTCAGCACTGCCATAAACACGGCACAGGCCCAGAAGGTGCTCCGGTCCTTCTTCGTCAGCTCTGCCTCCTCCCCGCTGTGGGGGATGCGGCTGCCCACCAGGAAGACGATCAGGGGCAGCTGGAGCAGCAGGCCGCAGACCAGCAGGACCTGCTCCCGGCCCGCGATGGCGGGATGGCCCAGGAAGGAGCCCACAGCCATGGCTGCACCCACCAGAGAAAACAGGATGCACAGCACCCTGCGGGGATTTTTCAGCTTGTAGAAGATGTTCTTCACCAGAGAGAACAGATTATTCAGGGTCCAGTAGAACACCAGACCGGCCGGAGAATCGTACAGCAGCACCAGGAACAGGGTGGCCATCACGTACAGCTGAACCTTGCTCTTGGCGGACATGCCCTTGGTATAGATGGCGCTGGACACCAGGTTGATGACCGTCATCAGAATGGGCAGTACATTGATCGCCACGCCGCCCAGCACCAGCAGACCGTCGGGCTGGCCCAGGTTGGTGATGGGGCCCAGGGAGGCGCCCTGGAGCAGAGGCAGGCTGGACAGGAAATTATAGGCCGCCATGAAGAAGGGGATCTCCAGCAGCAGGGACACAGAGCCCTTCAGGGCATCGGTGGGCTTGTAGTTGTTCTGGCGGTAGTAGGTCTGCATGATCATGAACCGCTCGTCGCCCTTGAAGGTCTTCTTGATGTGGGCGGTCCAGTGCTTCAGACGGTCGTTGGTCTGCCGCTCCTCCTCCTGCATGGCATCGGCCCGGCGGTACAGAGGCAGCACCAGGAAGTTCATGGCCAGGCTCAGGAAGATGATGGACAGGCCGGGGTTGTCAATGACGTTGTTGGCCAGGGAAAACAGGATCTCAAAAAACAGCTCCAAAGGCCCGATCAGCAGGCGGTACAAGGCTGAAAAAACAGACATAAACGATTCTCCTCTCAGGGGTTCTCACAGTAACAGCGCTGACAGGTTCAGCAGCATATGGGCGGCGATGGGGGCCAGCAGCGTGCGGAAACGGCAGTGCAGCAGATAAAACGCTCCGCCGAACACCGCGGCCCAGACCGCGGCCTCCGGTCCTGTGTGGGCCGCGCCGAACAGAACGGAGGAGATCAGCAGGGTCGACCGGAAGCCCAGGCTCTCCTCTGCCCACCAGAATCACATTGACCAGCAGCAGAGCGGCCGCGGCTGCGGCCCAGGGCAGGAAGAGCCGGATGGGCGCGAAGCGGTACGGTCCTCTGTCCAGACGGACAAAGCACAGAACCACCGGCAGCACCAGCAGACAGGAGCTGAGGGCTCCGGCCTGCTCTCCCGCTCCCGCCCGCTCCATGCAGGCGGTCAGCAGCAGACGGGCGGCCAGAAATACCAGGGCGGGACTCAGGATCCTCAGCCACAGGCGGCCGGAGCTCATGCCTGCTCTTCCAGCTCGGCGTGCTTCTTCATCAGATAGTCCACCGTACGGGAGGCAGACTCGCCGATGTGGGCCCAGGCCTCGTTCCGGGCGGCCTCGATGGCGTCGGCGTATCTGGTCTCGTGCATACAGGCGTCGATGACCTCCTTGATGTGGGGCAGGTTCTCCTCGGTGAGCTGCTGGCCGATCTTGGGCAGGGTGGAGAAGGTCCAGGTCTCCTCCTCCAGCCAGCAGGCGTCGTAGGGGGCGGTATCAAAGGAGGTGTCGGCATAGATGACGGGCTTGTTGAACACCAGCGCAAAGTCGAACATGACGCCGGAGAAGTCGGAGATCATAATGTCGGACCGGCGCAGCACCTCGAAGTTGTCGTTGTCCCGGTTCCACTCCAGACGGTCGCTGTTGGGGAACTCCTTCATCAGCCTGTCCAGCAGGTCCTTCTCGGAGGAGTAGGACTGGGGATGGGGACGGACGATCACGTGGTAGCCGGTATCCAGCAGGGCGTTGATGGCCTTGCTGCCGAAGCGGTTCAGGATGCTGCTCTTGCCCCAGGAGGGTGCCAGCAGCACGGTGGTCTCCCGGTCCTCCTTCTCCTGGCCGGCCTCCTTCAGCCGGGCCAGCAGGCCGTCCATATAGGGCTGGCCCACCACCTCAAGTTCCTTGGCGGGCAGGTTCCGCAGCTCCTCCAGCTTGCGGGTGGGGGCGATCTGATACTCGCCGGACAGCAGCAGAGCGTCGAAGTAGTCCAGACCGAACATGCGGTACAGGGTGGCGTCGCTGGCCATGTGCAGGATGTGGGCGTAGAACTTCACGTCCTTGGAGCGCTTCCACTGGTACACGTCCAGGCCGGGGGTGGTGGCCAGCAGAATGTCTGCGTTCAGCAGATTCAGCTTGGCAAAGGCCTTGTTGCCTGCACCGATGAACTGGCACTTCACGTGGTCGAACTGCTCGGTCAGAGCGGGATCGTCCTCGGAGGCGGTCATGTAGACCACGGGCACGCCCCGCTTGTCGAACTCACGGCAGATGGGGCCGAACACGTTCCAGTAGCGCTTGTCATCGGAGAAGATCACGTAGGGCAGGGTCTTGCTGCTGGCCTTCTCCTTGGCGCCGCCGGACAGGGCAAAGCGGATCTTCATCACGGCACCTCTCAGGGCGTAGAAGGCTGCGCCCAGAACGCCGATGAGGATGGTGAACAGCATGCTGCCCGTACCGGGATCAATATAAAACTGCATAATTTAGTGCTCCTTTCGATTCTCTTTCAAACACAGACCGGCGCCTCAGTTCCAGGAATTGATGTTTTCACTGATGAATTCCCAGTTGGCTCCGTCAAAAATATTGTCATGAACCGTAACCCAGCCGTCAGGCTTGAAGGTATTTCCGGTATTGTCGCCGGTACTCCACACATTGGAGGTGGAGATGTGCTGAACGCCCTGCTTGGGATTGCTGTTGATGGGCTTTCCGGTGAAGGGGTTCACAGGGTTTTCCACCAGACCTGCCAGCGCCAGATTGGGGGTGTCGGCGTTGGTCATAAAGGTGTGATCCGTGGTGAACTCCCGGCTGTTGAAATCCTTTACCAGCAGCAGAGGATTGAAGGACATGGCGTCCACGGTGCTGTCCCCAATGTCGGGCAGGCTGCCCATCTGCTTGTCCAGGTAATAGCCGTGGTCGGCCACCACGATGATCCGGGTGTTGTCGTACACGCCCTGGGCCCGCATCCAGTCGAACCACTTGACCAGCTGGATGATGGAGGCCATATTGGCGTGGTAATGGATGACCTGATTTTCCGTCTCCATCTTCAGCTTTACGCCGTCCAGGTCGAAGCGGCCGCTGTGGGCGGCGTCGTACTCCCGGTTGTCCACCTTATAAACGGGCAGATACTCCGGCTCCTGCAGGAGCATGGGCTCATGGGGGGTGTCGTTGCTCATCATCAGGAAGGTGCCCGCCGGATCGTCGGTCACGGTGGTCAGCTCGGGCAGCTTATAAAGGACGTTGAAGTTTTTCAGGAAGGTGCTTCTCAGTCCCTCCGCCTGGGACAGTCCGTCCATCACCTGGACGCTGTCGCCCTGGACCCCGTCGGGGGCCGTGGCCAGACGGCGCTGCAGCTGGCCGTAGGTACCCTCTGCGTAGAGGGCGGGCTGCACACAGACCGGAGCGATCTTGAACAGGCTGTAGCAGAAGAAGTTCCGGTTCATGATCTGGTCGTGGAGCTCTGCGTTGAAGTCGATGTTCTCCAGATACCGGTCGCCGGTGTTGAAGGCGTGGATCTCCGGGTAGTCCTCATAAATGCCCACGTCGGGGATCCAGTCATAGCCCGCGTAGGAGGGGTTGCAGACGGTCACGTCCAGGCCGGCCCGGTCGAAGAGGACGGGCAGCACCTTCAGCGCCTCGTCGTGCTTGTCGGCCAGCTTCTCCTGATCCCGCTTGTTCATCTCGGTGGGGATGTACTCATAGCCGCCATACAGACCGGGGGAACCGAAGATGGTGTGGGAACCGTAGGAAATGGTGTTGGGGTAGTAGGTGAAGCCCGCCAGCTTCTCTGCCAGCTCCGGCTTTTCGTTCAGAATGTAGGGCAGATAGCCGCTGACGGCACGGTCCATCATCAGGACCATCACGTTTTTGCCGGTACGGCTCAGGGTGAACTGGGCCTCGGCCTTGCTCTGCTCGGTGAGCTGCTCCAGCTTACCGCCCAGGCTGTTGTGGATGTCCCGGACGTTTACGGCGGACATGACCACCAGCGCCAGGGCTGCAATGGTCATCACAGGCCGCGCCAGGGCGTTTTTCTTCTTCCAGATCAGGCCCATCACCAGGGCGGCTGCGGCCAAGACGCCCAGGTTCAGCAGGACGTCCTCAAACACAGGCTGGTCCACAAAGCTGAAATTGGGAGACAGGGTGCCGTAGTTTTTTCCGAAGAACAGGTAGTCCGCCAGGGCCGCTCCGGAGCCGATCCACACCAGCAGGCCCATCAGGTTCTTTCCGGCAGGGCTTGCCAGCATGTAAAACACGCCGAACCAGACCACGAAGGTGCCGAAGGCCAGCAGACCGGAATTCATAATGTACCAGAGGGGATCGGACAGGGTGGTCAGGTTGATGAATTCCTCCGGGGAGGAGTGCATGACGGAAGAGGGGATCAGCACGCCGGTGAGCACCGCCAGCAGGAAGCAGCCCGCCCAGAAGGCTCCGCTGCTGACCAGCTGGAGGCGGCTGCGCTTTCCGGCGGGGATCAGCTTCTGCACCAGATAGCAGATCAGGGGCAGCTGGAGCAGCAGACCCCAGATCCGGATGGAGGCCCAGCCCTCAAAGGCGGAACCGGGCTGGAAGTAAACGCTGCAGCCCACCAGGGTCAGGCCCGCCAGACAGGCCAGCACACACAGGGCCCGTCTGGGATTTTTCAGCCGGTAGAAAATATTCTTGGCCAGGGAGAACAGGTTGTTCAGCGTCCAGTAGAACACCAGGCCGGCGGGAGAATCATAGAGTAGCACCAGGAACAGAGCCGCCATGACGTACAGCTGCACCTTACTGCGGGTGGAAAGACCCTTGGTGTAGATGGCGCTGGACACCAGATTGATGACCGTCATCAGAATGGGCAGCACATTCACCGTAAAGCCCGCCACCACGAACATGGCGTCGGGCGCGCCCAGGTTCCGGATGGGACCGAAGGCCGCCCCCTCCAGCAGCTGCAGATGGGACAGGAAGTTGTAGGCAGCGATGAAGAAGGGGATCTCCAGCAGCAGGGATACAGAGCCCTTCAGTGCGTAGGTGGGCTTGTAGCCGTTCTGCCGGTAGTAGGTCTGGAGGATCATGAATCGCTCGTCGCCGGAGAAGGTCTTTTTGATGTGCTTCGTCCAGCGGCCCAGCCGCTCCTCGGTGTCCCGCTCCTCCGCCTGGAGGGCGTCCGCCCTGCGGTACAGGGGCAGCACCAGGAAGTTCATGGCCAGGCTGAGCATAATAATGGACAGCCCCGGGTGGTTCAGGACCCGGTTGGCAAAGTAAAAGATGATCTCAAAAAACAGTTCCAGCGGCCCGATCAGCAGGCTGTACAGCGCTGAAAAAAACGTCATACCGATTTCTCCTCTCGACCGTTTTGTAAATTTATCAGGCAAAAAGCCGTGGGATATGTTGGCTTTTTCTTTTGCAACGGCGTATGCACAAATCTTTTCCATTCTACCCTATTTTTTATTGCTTTTCAATATAATTTATGACAATTCTGATTAAACCAGCCATTCTCTCTCCCCCTCTTTTCCGGTCCGCTCCCCGGATATTTCCGCCGGAATTACGTATCCGGAACAAATAATTCACTTTTCCGGCCCGTTTGCACGAAATAGGTTGACATTCCGGCCCATTCGGAATAAAATCTATGTCGTTCATATTTTTCAGATATGTGCATTATTTTGAACAATCAACTTCGGCCGCAGCTTCAGGCGGCATGCTCACACAAGGAAGGAAATGAATTATGCTGAACAAGAAGGAATTTGAGATCCTGGTCTATCTCACCGAGCAGACCGAGCCTCAGTCCCAGCGCTCCATTGCCGAGGGCACCGGTTTTTCCCTGGGAAGTGTCAATAAAGCCATGCAGCCCCTGAATCAGGAGGGTTATGTCAGCGAGGGTATGATCACCCCCGCCGGTCTGGACGCTCTGGCTCCCTACCGGGTCAAGCGCGCCGTGTTCATCGCCGCCGGTTTCGGCAGCCGCATGGTGCCCATCACCCTGAACACCCCCAAGCCCCTGGTCCGTGTTCACAGCAAGCGCATCATCGACACTCTGCTGGACGCTGTCACCGCAGCAGGCATCGAGGAGGTTGTCATCGTCCGCGGTTATCTGGGCGAGCAGTTCGACCAGCTGCTGTACAAGTATCCCAACATCAAGTTCATCGAGAACCCCATCTATAACGAGGCCAACAACATCTCCTCCGCCATGTGCGTGCGCTATCTGCTGCAGAACGCCTATGTGCTGGAGGCCGACCTGGTCCTGTCCAACCCCAAGCTGATCCGCAAGTACGAGTACGAGTCCAACTTCCTGGGTGTGCCCGTGGAGCGCACCGACGACTGGTACTTCAAGACCAATTCCAGCAACGAGATCATCGAGCAGGGCGTGGGCGGCACCGACTGCCACCAGATGATCGGCATCTCCTACTGGACCGCCGAGGACGGTGCCAAGCTGGCCGAGGACATCCCCGCCGTGTACAACGCCCCCGGCGGCAAGGAGCGCTATTGGGATCAGGTCTCCCTGGTCTATAAGAAGGAGCACTACAACATCCACGTCCGCCCCTGCAAGTTCGAGGACATTGTGGAGATCGACTCCTTCGGCGAGTTGAAGAAGATCGACAAGACCTACGACATTTAAGGAGTTACTATGCGTTTTCAGATGACACACGGGCGGCTGGCAGATCCTGCCACAGAGCGCACCCTGTTCTGGCTGTGCTGGCTGGCCTATGTCACCACCTACCTGGGCCGGCTGAATTACTCCGCCTGCCTGATGGAGATCTCCGGCACCGAGGGCTGGTCCAAGGGTGAGGCCGGTCTGATCGCCACCGCCTTTTTCACCGCCTATGGTCTGGGCCAGCTGGTCAACGGCGTGATCGGCGACAAGCTGTCCCCCAGGATCATGGTGTCCTGCGGCCTGTTCTGTTCCGGTCTGGTGAATCTGGCCTTCCCCGCCATCGCCAGCCCCTCCGCCGCCGCAGTGCTGTGGGGCCTCAACGGCTTTGTCCAGTCCATGGTCTGGTCCCCCCTGATCCGTCTGCTGTCCGAGTGGCTCCCCGCCGAAAAGCGGCTGAAGGCCTGCGTGAACATGAACGGCACCGTGCCTGTGGGCACCCTGGCAGCCTACGGCATGTCCGCCGGTCTGGTCTATCTGGCCTCCTGGAAGAACGTGTTCTACACCAGCGGCACCGTGCTGATCGCCATGTCCCTGGTGTTCTTCCTCATGGTGGGCCGCCTGGAAAAGACCGTCCGTCCCGTTCAGGAGCAGGCTCCCCTACAGAAGGACTCCGCCTCCGCTCAGGTGGTCCACGGCTCCTTCCTGCGGCTGGTCATTACCTGCGGCATCCCCCTGTTCTGCATTGCAGCCCTCATGCAGGGCATGCTGAAGGACGGCGTCACCACCTGGATCCCCACCTTCCTGGGCGAAAACTTCAACCTGGCCTCCTCCGCCGCCATCCTCAGCACCACCGTGGTGCCTATCGTGAACCTGGGCGGCGTCTATCTGGCCGACTGGCTGAATCACCGGTACTTCAAAAATGAGGTGCTGGCCGCCGCCTGCTTCTTTGTGGCCGGTCTGGCCGCTCTGGTGGGCCTGATCTGCGCCGGCAGCTCCGCTGTCCTGTCCCTGGTCCTGCTGGCCGCCACCACCACCTGCATGATGGGTATCAATACCCTGCTGGTGGGTATGACCCCTGCCTATTACGTCCACTGGGGCCTGTGCTCCACCATCTCCGGTATTCTGAATTCCTCGGTCTACCTGGGCAGCGCCGCCTCCAGCTATCTCAACGGCGTTATCGTGGAGCATTATGGCTGGGGCAGCATCATGAGACTGTGGTGCGTTCTGGCCGTGGTGGGCCTGGTCATGTGCCTGCTGAACATCAGACGGTGGAAAAAGTTCCGCCGCACCTCCCTTCTGTCCGAGGGGGAAACCTGACATACCGAAACGGGATGCTCCCAGAGCATCCCGTTTTTCTTTCCTTCTCCCCTATTTTCTTAACAAAGAAAATACGGAAAACGCTACCCTTTTCCCTCCCGTTTTGTTATACTCTTCTTCGGCATTTACCGGCCTTGGGAAAAACAGCTGCAGGGTTTACAGTTCGTTCACCCAATGGCCATAAAAAAAAGCGTATGCTGATACAGTCAACGTAAATTTCCTGAAAAGGAGCGAATTCCTCTGCTATGGAACGATTCAGTGTAAAGAAACCATATACCGTGCTGGTGGCAGTGCTGATGGTGCTGGTGCTGGGCGTGGTGTCCCTGACCGGTATGACCACCGACCTGCTGCCCTCGGTGAATATTCCCTATCTGCTGGTCATCACCACCTACCCCGGAGCCAGCCCCGAAAAGGTGGAAAGCGAGGTCACCCAGTCTCTGGAGGCCGGTCTGGGTACCGTCACCGGTGTGACCAATGTGTACTCCACCTCCTCGGAGAACGTCTCCATCGTTCAGCTGGAATTTGAGGAGACCACCAACATGGATTCCGCCATGGTCAAGGTATCAAGCTCCGTCCAGCAGCTGTCCGCCTCTCTGCCCGAGATGTGCGGCACCCCCTCCATTCTGGAGATGAGCCCCGACATGATGCCCACCATCTACCTGGGCGCCGGCCGGGAGGGGGACGACATCTATGAAAACAGCGCCTTCATCCGGGACGAGATCATCCCCGTGCTGGAGCGTCAGCCCGGCGTGGCAAGAGTTTCTGCCGAGGGCCTTGTGGAAAAGAGCATCCAGGTGGACCTGAACCGGGAGAAGATTGACCGGATCAACGACGAAATTCTGTCCATGACCGACCAGAACCTGGCCAAGGTCCGGAAGGAGCTGGATAAGGCCCAGGCTGAGGTGGACAAGGGCAAGGCCGCTCTGGAGGAGCAGAAAAAACAGTTCGGCGACTCCGTGGCCAGCGGCCTGATGGGCCCCATCCGGGATCAGATGGCCGGTCTGTCCCACAAGCTTCAATCCGCTCTGGACCCCCTGCAGAAGCAGGTGGAGGAGCTCTACGGCAAGGTCACAGACCCCCAGCTTCAGTCCGCTCTGGACAGCGTAAAGGCCGATCTGGCCTCCCTGCGGGCTATTCTGGACAAGATGAAGCAGGGGACCGCCTCCCCCGAGGAGCTGCTGGAGGTGGCGACCCTGTCCGCCCGCATCCAGAAAAATCTGAATCTGGTGCTGGAGGGCCTGGCCCAGTCCCCCGACGAAAATACACCGGAGCAGCCCGGCCTGACCGACCTGATCGCCGGACTGCAGCAGGGCCTTGAGGATATGATGTCTCAGGCCGACCAGCTGCCCCAGCTGGCCGGCGGCCTGAAGGCCGCTGTGGGCGGGCTGACCCAGATGCAGCTGGAGGCCGCCCTGGGCTTCTCCGCCGGTCAGAACCAGCTGATGGCTGCCGAAGCCCAGCTGAAAACTGCCCGGGCCGAGTATGAGTCCGCCCGGGAAAAGGCCCTGGAACAGGCCAATCTGGACCAGTTGCTCAGCGTGTCCACCCTGTCCGGCATGATCTACGCCCAGAACTTCTCCATGCCCGCCGGCTACATCGACGACAAGGAGGATAACTCCTGGCTGCTGAAGATCGGCGAGGAGTACGACAGCCAGGAGCAGATCTCCGACGCCCTGCTGTGCCATGTGGAGGGCGTGGGCGACGTGCGCCTGTCCGACGTGGCCGACATCACCGTGATCGACAACTCCCAGGACAGCTACGCCAGGCTGAACGGCACCGGCGCTGTGGTACTGAGCATCTTCAAAAACTCCACCGCAGGCACCAACGAGGTGTCCCGCAGCTGCCGCCAGGCCGTGAAGGAGCTGGAGGAGAAGTACGACGGCTTCCAGTCCGTGGTGCTGATGGACCAGGGCGACTACATCACCCTCATCGTCCGCAGCGTGGTCACCAGTATGCTGCTGGGCGCAATTTTGGCCATCATCGTGCTGGCCATGTTCCTGAAGGACGCGAATCCCACCCTGGTGGTAGGCATCAGCATCCCCCTCAGCGTGCTGTTTGCCATCGTCCTGATGTACTTCTCCAACCTGTCTCTGAACATGATGACCCTGTCCGGTCTTGCGCTGGGCATCGGTATGCTGGTGGATAACTCGGTGGTCGTCATCGAGAATATCTACCGTCTGAGAGCCCGGGGCCTCCCCGCCGCCCGGGCCGCCGTGCTGGGCACCAGGCAGGTGTCCGGCGCCATCATCGCCAGCACCCTGACCACCATCTGTGTGTTCCTGCCCATCGTCTTCACCAAGGGTATGGTCCGGGAGCTGATGATGCCCATGAGCCTGGCCATCACCTACTGTCTGACCGCCTCTCTGCTGGTGGCCATGACCGTGGTGCCCGCCTCCGGCTCCACCCTGCTGCGCAACAGCAAAAACCGGGCGCACCCCCTCTTTGACAAGGTGCAGGCCGCCTACGGCAAGTCCCTGGACTGGAGCCTGAAGCACAAGGCTGTTCCCCTGCTGCTGGCAGGCGGTCTGCTGGTCTTCTGCATCTACAAGGTCATGGTCATGGGCATTGTGGTCATGCCCGAGATCACCGCCAGCGCCGTCCAGGTCACCGTCACCGTGGATGAAGAACTGAACCAGGAGGCGTCCTACGCCCTGATGGACCAGAGCATGGACGCCATGCTCAAGGTGGAGGGCGTTCATGACGTGGGCGCCATGAGCATGAAGACCGACTCCGACGGCGTGCGCCGTCAGTACATGTGCTACGTCACCACCGAGCAGGAAACCCCCGGCGCCGAGGTGATCCGGAAGCTCTGCGAGGATCTGGAGGCCACCGGTGAGGGCCTGAAGGCCACCGTGGAGGCCAGCTCCGGCGGCATGGCCGATATGTCCGCCATGATGGGCAGCGGCCTGAAGCTGAACATCTACGGCAGCGACCTGGACACCATCACCGCCGTGTCTGAGGATATGATCCAGCTGGTCAACGGCATGGATGGCTTCACCAACGCCTCCAACGGTCTGGAGGAGAACCAGGACCAGACCATCCAGCTGAAAATCGACCGGGACAAGGCCATGACCTACGGTCTGACCGTGGCCCAGATCTATCAGGAGATCTCCGGCCGGATGACCACCAGCGCCTCCTCCACCCGGATCACTTTGGACGGCGTGTCCGTGGAGGTGAAGGTGCAGGATCTGACCGATCCCGTCACCGTGGAAAATCTGCTGGAGTTCCCCTTCACCACCAAGGCCATGGACGAGACCGGCGCCCCCGTGGAGGAGACCCACCTGCTGAAGGAGTTCGCCACCCTGGAGGAGACCACCAGCGTGGGCCAGGTCAACCGCGAAAACCAGGACCGCTATATGACCGTCACCGCCGAGACCCTGCCCGGCTACAACACCGCCCTGCTGTCCCGCACCCTGGAGGATAAGCTGGAAGAGTACAGCCAGTCCGGCAAGCTGCCCGCAGGCTGCCGCCTGCACATGGGCGGCGAATCTGAGCAGGTGGCTGAAATGCTGGCCCAGATGCTCAAGCTGATCCTGGTGGCCGCCATCTTCGTCTATCTGGTCATGGTGGCCCAGTTCCAGAGCCTGCTGTCCCCCTTCATCGTCCTGTTTACCGTGCCTCTGGCCTTCACCGGCGGCCTCATCGGTCTGATGCTCTACGGCCAGCAGCTGAGCATGCTGTCCCTCATGGGCTTCCTGGTGCTGATGGGCACCGTGGTCAACAACGGCATCGTCTTTGTAGACTACACCAACCAGCTGAGAATGGGCGGCATGGAACGCCGTCCCGCCCTGATCGCCGCAGGCTGCACCCGTATGCGGCCCATCTTCATGACCGCTCTGACCACCATTCTGGCCATGATGCAGCTGATCTTCGGCGACGACATGGGCAGCCAGCTGGGCGGCGGCATGGCCGTGGTCATTGCAGGCGGCCTGACCTATGCCACCCTCATGACCCTGTACATCGTCCCCATCATGTACGACATTCTCTTCAAGCGTCCCCCGCTGAACGTGGACGTAGGCGATGAGGATCTGGAGGGCGAGCTGGACGACGCAGCCCAGTTCCTGCAGGAGGCCTCCCAGGCCGAATAAGCCCCCTTCTGCTTTTGACAGACTGAACGGAAAGCTCCGTGACCCCTCATCGGGTCCGGAGCTTTCTTTTGTACTCTTTTCGCTACCAAACGTGTCCGTTTTCGGGCTATGGACTTTTACACTTATTTTCTTAGGAAAATCAATTTATATTTCCATATTTTCCTTTGATTTATTCAAATTTATACGATATAATGTCAAGCTGATAATACTAAAAAATATTTGAATTCATAAAAACCAGAGGCGTGATTATGACGTACTTTTCCTCCCGGCCCCAGACCTGTACCCACAGGGACCTGTACCGGCTGGCCGATTTTACATTTGAGCTTGCACAGCCCCCGCTCCCCGTTCCCGCGCATTTCCGGATCTTTCAGGTGCAGACAGGCGCCCCCGATTACCGCTTCACGCTGGAGACGGCGGAATCCCTGAGCTGGGACCGGACGGACTTTCAGGTCCGCAAGGACCAGCTCTCCATTGCCATTGAGGACGGGCTGGAGACCCGGTATCTCTGTCTTCCCGGCTCCGACCGCCCCTATGCCGTCAGCCGGGAGCTGGATGAAGGACACAGTCTGGTGACCGTATCCCGGGCCGATCTGGACCTGCTGCGGTTCGACACCCTGTTTTGCTCCCTCCTGTCCCTGGAACGGAGGCTGCACCACCGGGGCTGCTATGTCCTGCACAGCGCCTTCACCGTTTACAAGGGGGAGGCCATCCTGTTCACCGCCCCCAGCGGCGTGGGCAAATCCACCCAGGCCGGACTGTGGGAGCAGTACCAGGGCGCTCAGGTGATCAACGGGGACCGGTCCCTCCTGCAATTCCGGGAGGGGCAGCTGTACGCCTCCGGCTGGCCGGTGTGCGGTTCCTCCGGCGTATGCCGGAACGAATCTTACCCGGTGCGGGCCATTGTTCTGCTGCAGCAGGCCCGGGAGAACCGGGTGGACCGGCTTTCAGAAAAGGAGTACACCCTGCGGCTCATGCGGGAGATCACCATCAATTACCACGATCCCGGCTTTTTTGACGGAGCCCTGGCCTTCATTGCCCGGCTGATCGGCGGCACGGAGCTGGTTCAGCTCTCCTGCGATATCAGCCCTCAGGCTGTGGAGTGCCTGCACCGGGCACTGTACGGAGGTGCGGCCCTGTGATCCACCATACCAGCTTCCTGCCCGTGATGGAGTCTATGGTGCGCAGCGGACAGACGGTGCCCCTGCTGCTGGCGGGCAATTCCATGGTCCCCTTTCTGCGGAACGGTCAGGACACGGTTTTCGTCTCTCCCCCCGACGGCCCCTTCCGCCGGGGCGACCTGGTCTTTTATACGAGGCCTTCCGGTCAGTACGTGATGCACCGGATCTACCACATCAGAAACGGGATGCTGTTCATCGTAGGAGACGCCCATACAGAGGTGGAGGGCCCCGTGGACCCGGACCGGGTATTCGGCGTGGTCCGGGAGGTGCTCCGGAAGGGAAAAGCCCTCAGGCGGGGCAGCCTCTGCTGGTGGTTTTTTGAGCAGGTCTGGATCCGGATGGTGCCCCTCCGGCCCCTGGCCTTCCGGTGCTACGGTCTGGTATCCCGTCTTTGGAAACACTGATTTATGTGAAAAAGGAGTACTTTATGGAGAAAGAGATCCAGTTTTTGGCCCGTCCCGGTTTTGTGATCCGGGAGGTGGCCGGGGAGACCATGCTGGTCCCCGTCGATACCGGCAGCATCCATCTGTCCGGGAACGAAAGGCTTCCCGCCTTCAACGGCATGGTGCGGCTCAACGGTCTGGGCCTGTTCCTGTGGAAGGAGCTGGAGGGGCCCAAGACCCTGGCACAGCTGGTGGCAGCCGTGGAAAACAGCTTTGAAACCCAGGGCCGGGACGTCCCCGCAGACGTGTCCACCTTTCTGGATACCGGCGTGCGGAACCAGGTGATTTTCCTGGTTCCAGCTAATCATCAATAGTTGTATTTTTTCATCAGAATGAAATAAATCAGGCCATAATCAGTAAATCATATTAAAATTTTTTCATTTAGCCCAATTCCATATTGACTTTTTTAGTATCAAGTTAGATAATAAATAAACAATTATATACTGTGAGGCTTGGACACCTCCATGTGGCGCTGATGCTCGGGGATCACCACATGTTTTCTCGACGGGCAATGCTCACAGTAACGTAAAAGGAGGTAACGTATTATGAAAATGACTTACGAGGCTCCCGTTATGGACGTGGAGCAGTTCCTGGCCAATGAGTTCTTCGCCGCCTGCGGCGACGTGGCCGGCACCGCCTACAAGTTCGAGTGCAACGCCGGTGAGGGCTACCCCTACAAGGGCAGCGGCAACGTCTGGGTGGAGTCCAACGGTGTTCCCGGTCTGCAGAAGGAGGGTTACTCGGAGAAGTTCCCCTTCGATTACGTTCGCGCTGACAGAAGCCTGGGCGGCTATCACCCCTGCGGCAAAACCCACACCGCCTCTTCCGAGGACGACTTCCTGAACGGCTACTATGTCTCCAACGCCACCGGAGAAGTGGAGGACGTGATCATCTGGACAGGTCGCTTCCGCAACGACGTCCACTGCACCACCAACCTGGATATCAACTCCTGGGAAGTCGAGAAATCCTGAGCCCGCAAAACTGAATCCAGCAAAGGCCGGAACCAGGTTTCCGGCCTTTTTTTATGACACAGAAGGAGGTCCCTATGGAGGTACTGGAGGGCGCCAGCACCCTGGAACAGAGCATTTTAAGACAGGCCCGTCTGGCCAGGCTCCCCGCCAACGGCAGCATTGAGATCACCCCCCTGTGCAACATGAACTGCGATATGTGCTATGTGCGGCTGAGCCGGGCTGAAATGGAGGCCCAGGGCGTGCTGAAACGGGGGGAGGACTGGCTGCGGCTGGGCCGGGAAATGAAGGCGGCCGGAGTGCTGTTTCTCCTCATCACCGGCGGCGAGCCCCTGGTCCACCCGGATTTCAAGGAGATCTATCTGGGTCTGCGGGAGCTGGGCATGATCCTGACCGTCAACACCAACGGCACCCTCATCGATCAGGGCTGGGCCGACTTCTTCGGTCAGTACCCGCCCCGGCGCATCAACATCACCCTCTACGGTGCGGACGAGGAGACCTATGGCCGGCTTTGCCACTACCCCGGCGGCTTTCACCGCACCCTGGAGGCCGTCCGCCTGCTGAAGCAGCAGGGGGTGGAGGTAAAGCTGGGCTGCAGCCTGACCAAGACCAACCGGGACAGCTGGGACAAAATCCTCCGGCTGGGAGAGGAGCTGAACGTCCCCGTCCGTCAGGATACCTATATGTGTCCCGCCACCAGAGAGCGCAGCCTGCCCTTTCAGGACCAGGTCCGGCTGGACCCGGAGGACGCCGCCCGTCTGCGGGCAAAGCTGCTCCGGGCCGAGATGGGGGATCAGGTCTTTCAGCAGGCGGCAGCCCTCCATCTGCAAAAGGCCGGTCAGGGCCCCAGAGAGCCCGGAAACCGCAGAATGCGCTGCATGGCCGGAAGCTGCTCCTTCGCCATCAACTGGCAGGGACGGATGCGTCCCTGCGTCATCGCCACCGAGCCCTGGGAGGACGCCTTCGCCCTGGGCTTCTCCGCCGCCTGGACCCGGATCGTGGCCGCCACGGAACAGATCCTGTCCGGCAGCGTGTGCGCCCATTGCCGGCTGCGGGAGGTGTGCATCACCTGTCCCCTGTACGCCCTGTACGAGTGCGGCAGCTATGAGGGCATCCCCGAATACATCTGCCGCTACACCCGCGAGACCCTGCGGGCCCTCCGGGAGGAGGCCGGACTTCCGGAGCCTCCCGCACCCTGAGCGGATGCTCTCCCCCTTCCCATTGCATGATAAGGAGTACCCCATGATCGATCTGCACAGTCACGTCCTGCCGGCCGTTGACGACGGCTCCGTCTCCGTGGAAATGTCCCTTGAAATGCTGGACATCGCCTGCCGGGACGGCACCGACGCCATCATCCTGACCCCCCACAACGCCAAAGTGGCAGGCTATGATAACCCTAAATTCAAAATCGAGCCCCTGTTCCGTCAGCTCCGGGAGATCGTCCGCCGGGAGCGCATCCCCATCGACCTGTTTCTGGGCTGTGAGTATCTGATGGCCGATGCGGACCAGTTCCGCCGGGAGTGGCAGACCGTCTGCACCCTGAACAACACCCGCTATCTGCTGATGGAATTCTTTTTTGAAGTGCCGGAGGACGAGATCCTCCGGGGCATCGACGCTGTTCTGGAAAAGGGCCTGGTCCCCGTGATCGCCCATCCGGAGCGGTACGACTGCGTTAAGCTCTATCCCCCCTTCGCCGAGGAGATGTCCCGGCGGGGCGCCCTGCTCCAGATGAACAAGGGCAGCCCCCTGGGGGACTACGGAAAGCACAGCCTCCAGGCTGCTATGGAGCTGCTGGACCGTCGGCTTTACTCCTTTGTGGGCAGCGACACCCACCGGCCCACCGGCCGGGACCCCCGCATGGGCCGCTGCTATGACATGCTGTGCCGGGAATTCGGCCCCCGCTACTGCGACCTGATTTTCCGGCGGAACCCGGACCTGCTGCTCCAGGACCGACCCATCCATACCGAATCCAGAGGTGGAGAACCTTATGAAGAATTTTAATCAAAAACTGCTGGCCCTGCTGCTGGTCTGCTGCTGCCTGTACGGAGGCTTCCGTGTGTACGGCTCTCTCCGGGGCCGCACCGGGGAGGTTCCTGTGATCCAGGTCCCCCAGGAGCCCCTCTCGGTCAGCGTGGCAGATCCCACGGAGGCACTGCTCCGGGCCGTCACCGCCAGCGATCCGGAGGACGGAGAGCTGTCCGACCGGACCTTTGTGGAGTCCCTCTCCCCCATGGACGAGCAGGGGCAGCGCACTGTCCGCTTCGGCGTGTTCGACAGCGACGACAACGTGGGCCGCGCCCAGCGCACCATCCGGTACACCGACTATGCCCTGCCCGTGATCGACCTCCGCAGGCCCCTGGTCTTCGGCCCCTCGGATATCACCAACGACTCCAGCCCCGCGGACTATATCAGCGCGTCCAGTGTTCTGGACGGGGATCTGTCCGCTCAGGTCCTGCTGGAGGAAAGCGGCTTTGAGGAAAGCCTGGACACGTCCATCCTTACCCTGTCCGTCACCGACAGCGCCGGAGGACAGTCCTCCCTGGTTCTCCGCTCCAACTTTCTGAACAACGATCCCGACTATGTGATCGAGCTGAGCCAGTACCTGCTCCGGGTGGCCCCCGGCACCGAGCTTGACCCCGAGGACTATGTGGCGGGCATCCGCCGCATGGGCATGGACTACAGCGATCTGGCCGATCAGCTGGAGATCCGCACAAACTATGATCCCCAGGTCCCCGGCACCTACGAATTTATTTACCAGCTACAGCTCCCCAACGGAGATTTCGGCATCACCAAGCTGGTCGTCATTGTGGAGTAAGTGAGCATGGAACATACTGAAAACAAAGGAATCAAGGACCTGCTGACCAACCTGTGGTGCATGCTGCTGGCAGTGCTGCGGCAGTGGCGTGTGCTTCTGTGCGTGGTGCTTCTGGCCGGTATGGCCGCCGATGTGGTCCGCACCCTGACCTACCGCCCCCGGTACAGCGCCTCGGTTCAGGCCGTGGTCCGAACCGAGCGCAACACCTATCAGGACCTGGAGGGCGTGGACTACTTCCTCAACGGCATGGGGTACATCCTCAACGGACATGTGGCCCAGGCCTTTGTCCGCGACGCCCTCCAGGCCCCGGACGCCCCCCTGACGGCCAGCATCAGCAAGCAGAGCGGCACCAACCAGTGCCGCATCACCCTAGTCTCCGACTCCCGGCAGCACGCCTACCACGGTCTTGACCTGCTGCTGGACTGGTACGGGCAAAAGGGCCCCGATCTGGACGGGAAATACACCCTGTACCCCACCGGTGAGATCACCTTCTCCCAGCAGCCCACCGTCCCCAACCGCCACGGACACAGCTTTCTGCTGGGCGCCGGGGTCAGCGGAGTGCTGACGGTGGTCTTCCTGGCCCTGCTGGACTTCATGCGGAAGTCCGTCCGCACCCCGGAGGACGTGGAACGGAACCTGAGCTGCCGCCTGCTGGCCCGGATCCCCAGAGAGCGCAAGCCCAGAGGAAAGCAGTTCTGGAAGCGCAGCAAAAAGGCTGTGCTGATCTCCTCCGTCAAAACCGGTCTCCCCTACCGGGAGGCCATCCGGAAGCTGCGGCACAAGCTGGAATCCTCCGTGGAAAAGCACGGCTATCAGTCCGTGCTCATCACCAGCGCCGGGGAAAACGAGGGCAAGTCCTCCATCGTGGCCAACCTGGCCCTGTCCCTGGCCATGAACGGACACTCGGTGCTTCTGCTGGACTGCGACCTGCTGAAGCCCGCCATCCACAAAATTTTTGAGCAGAACAGCGCCGACCGGAACCTGAACGCCTATCTGCTGGACCGGACCGGACAGAGCGGCTGGAAAGACCAGGTGGTCACCCTGCCCAGACCGAAGCTGTCCCTCCTTATGGCCCAGCCCTCTGAGCACACCGAGGAGCTGCTGGAGAGCGGCCGGCTGAAAAAGCTGCTGGAGGAGGCCCGGAAGGAGTACGACTACATCATCATCGACACGCCCCCCGCCGGGTCCCTCAGCGATGCGGTCCAGCTCAACGCCCTGGCCGACGTCTCCCTGCTGGTGGTCCGTCAGGACTCCTCCAGCTGCGCCATCATCAACGAGACCATTGCCCGCATGAGCACCGCCCGGAACAATCTGCTGGGCTGTGTCTACAACGCCCGCTATACTGAGCTGTCCGCCGGAGCCGGACGGGATCACACGCGGAGCTATTCCTACGGAAGGGAGCGCTGACCCATGGAAATCAGAGAAGAAGACAAGATCGACCTGGGCAAGCACCTCAGCACTGCCTGCCACGCCTTCCGGAGACTGAAAAAGTACCTGCTTCTGATCCTGCTGGTCTGCATGGCCGTCATGGAGCTCAGGACCGTGTTTTTCCTCCCCACCACCTACAGCTCCAGCGCACTGTTCATCCCCTACACCGGCAAAAACGAGAGTTCTCTGGCAGTGAAGGATCAGGACGAGGACTTTCTGGGGGTCTTTAACCAGATCCTCAGCGGCCCCATGATGCGCCAGGTGGTGACCGAACGGCTGGAGCTGGATCCCGCCCTTCCCTTCCCCGCTCAGATCACCCTCTCCCCTGTCTCCGAAACCAGCCTGATCCGGCTGGTGGTGACAGCAGAGAACCCCGGGATGGCCTTTCAGGTGGCGGACTGCATTCTCCGCTGCTACCCCCAGGTCACCCAGCAGGTCATCAGCGACGCCCACCTGACCGTGGTGGACACCCCCGTCCAGGCCCAGAGCCCCGACGTATCCCCCGACTATGTGGGCAGCCTGGTCAAGGGTGCTCTTCTGGGGCTGCTGATCTGCCTGGTCCTGGTCCTGGCCTATCCCTTCCTCCGCTGCTCTGTCCTGGACAGCGACGATGTGAAAAACAGACTGCACCTGGACACCCTGTCCAAAGTGCCCTATCTGGCCGACCGGGGCGAGGGCCCCGAGGCCCTGTACCTGACCAACCCCCACGTCAATTACGGGGTGCGCAAATCCTTCCACGACCTCTTCATGACTCTGGAAAAAAAGCACCGGGAGGACCGGTCCCAGGTCTTCCTGATCACCAGCGTCATGCCCGGTGAGGGCAAGTCCACCGTGGCGCTGAACACAGCCCTGCGGCTGGCCCGGCACGGACGGCGGGTGGCTCTGCTGGATCTGAACCTGCGGAGAAAGAGCGTCTATACCCCCGCCCTGCGGAAAAAGATCGCCCAGTATCTGGAGACCTATCACAAGCCGGGGATCACCGTGCTCTGCCGCACCGCCGAGCAGGAGGAGGAAAACAGCCAGGGCTCCGTGCTCAACACCATCTTCCAGAACAGCCACGGCGACGCTACCGCCGCCCTGGAAAGTCCCATGTTCCGGCAGATGATGCAGATCTTGCGGGAAAACCATGACTATGTGATCGTGGACGCCCCCTCCCTGCACATCATCCAGGACGCCTTCATCGCCGCCAGACTGTCCGACAGCGCCGTGGTGGTGGTCCGTCCGGGACAGGACTCCTGCGAACAGCTGCTGGACGCCCTGGACGAGCTGAACAGCGAGGCCCCCTCCATTCTGGGCGTGGTGCTCAACGGAGTGCAGCCCACCATCTTCGACTCCGACGCCTCCAGCTACGGCTACGGGTACGGCTATGGTTACGGCTACGGCTATGGCTATGGCTACGGCTCCCGCTCCGGCCGTCCCCCCTCCGAACAAAATTGAAAAAGCACCCCGGGGCTCCGGGGTGCTTTTTCGTCTTTTTCATGCCAGAAATTGGAGCAGCCTGTCGGGTATATGGTTTCCCTGTCGGGCCATGCTAGCTGTGGACGTTCCATCCAACGAACGCCAAAACATTTTGTAAAAGGAGAGGATCATTATGTCCAGCAACAAGTCTATCATGGCACCCCAGGCCCGAGAGGCTATGAACCAGTTTAAGATGGAGGCCGCAAACGACCTTGGCGTCAAAACACATATCAAAATCATAACCTATAAGCCGCAGATTACATGAACAGTCAGAAAAAGCCCCGTATGCCGCAGCATACGGGGCTTTGGGCGTGACTTACTCCATGAAGTCCTGCTTTCTCAGCTTCTCCACAAAGGTCTGTACAGAGTGATGGGCTCTGTCCCGGTCGATTCCGTACTCCTCCATCAGAGCTTCGGCCAGAGCATCCTCGTCGGTCTCCTCCTCAAGGAGGGTCCACAGAAATGCGCCCACGTTGTTCAGGGTGATCATCATATCCAGGTCGGCACCTTCGCCGGTGGGAACTGCAATGTTTTCCCCTGCCACCTTCTGGAGAATAAATCCTTCTTTCAGCTTCATGCTTCACATCTCCTTGTATTTGGCCCCGGTGCTCCGGGCTGCCTCTCAGTGCTTTCCCGCCGTGACCTGACCTTCGTCCACTCCTTCGGTGCTCTCCTTCATAAACAGCACCTTGACGGTAATGAACATCAGCTTCAGATCCATCAGGACAGACTGCTTTGCAATATACATCAGGTCCATTTGCAGCTTGTCGTAGGGTCTGGTATTGTACTTGCCATACACCTGGGCATAGCCGGTCAGGCCGGCCTTCGCCTGGAGTCGCAGGACAAATTCCGGCATCTCCTGCTCGTACTCTGCCGCAATCTCCGGCCGCTCAGGCCGGGGGCCCACAATACTCATTTCCCCCTTCAGAATATTGAACAGCTGGGGCAGCTCGTCAATACGGGTGGCACGGATGACCCGGCCCACAGGTGTGATCCGGTCATCCCCCTCAGAGGCCAGACGGGCTACGCCGTCCTTCTCCGCATCCACCCGCATACTGCGGAATTTCAGGATGTCAAACGTCCTGCCGTCCTTGGTCAAACGGACCTGACGATAAATGGCAGGGCCTCCGTCATAAAAACGGATCAGCAGCGCCACCACGATCATCACCGGAGAAAGAACCACCACGGCCATGCCGGAAAGGACAATGTCCATGGCCCGCTTCAGCACCAGATAGGTCATGTTCTTGTGGAATCGGCCGCAGTGGATCACAGGTACGTTGAGCAGCTGAAGCTGGGACCCGCCCTGCAGCAGAAGATCGCCGATCTTGGGCCGGATGTAGGTCTGGATCCCCGCCTCAATGCAATACTTCAGGATCTTGTTTCGCTCGCTGGAGTGTACGTCCACCAGAATGACCGCCTGTGCATCGGCAATCTGTTCCAGCACGGACTCTACCCCCAGCTTCAGATCCAGACAGCTCTGGATCCGGAACTTCCACCGCAGCTGATCCAGAGGGGGCCTCTCCTTCAGTCCATCCGGATCATCGTAGATCACATACGTACACAGAGCCGGGAACAGACTGCGGTACACACGGACCATCGCCGCGGCTCCGATCACGTTCAGAACAACTCCAAACACCAGCACGACCAGAAATTTCGACGGATTCAGAATCCGATCGGTCGTCAGGCACAGGATCAGGTACTGGAAAAACAGTGCGAAGACCAGCGCCAGGCTGAGTGAATATGCCGCTTCTCCCCTGCTGGACTGATCAACGTCGAAGGCATCGTACACCAGGCACATCAAAACATACAGCAGAAGATAGATCACCACAGATATCAGACTCTGTCCACCCGACAGCCCTTCCAGATAGGGTCTGAGCAGAAGTCCCCAGAACACAGCTCCCTGCACTGCCGTCAGGAGAAGCTTCACCAGATTGACGCATGCATTCCGCTTGGTCAGGTCCCAACTGGTAGGACGCTGGATGTCAATATGCGCCATTTGCTTTCCTCCTTGTTTACAGACTATACACACACTCATTACCGTTCTATAGTATTATGCTAACCTGAACATCACAGCCGAGGGCAGACTTTCTTCCCTTATCTCCGCCCAGCCATGGAGGTATACTGTGATATGCCCTCACGTCCCAATCAAGGAGAATTTATCTATGGGGATTTCCGTTCTGATATTCGCTCTGCTCTGTTTTCTGGGTCTGCTTACGGTATTGACTATTTTATGCGCTCTTTTTTCAGGGCGCGGAACTTCTTCCCGCCGGAAACGGAAAAAATAACTTTCTTCCTCTGCAGCGGATCTGCCCGGTTTGCAATGACCGGCGCTCTGCGAAACAATTTACCGGCCGCAGCGTATCGGTCAGCTTTGCGGCCGGTATCATCACTGTTTCGGCACCAGACTGTCCGCATTGCGGATCAGTCGGTCAGCCTCCCGCTTGCCCAGCACATGAGCCGCCACGTCCAATCCGGGCTTCAGATTCGGCTGGCGGGTGGTCAGGTTATGGCAGTCAGAGGCCATCAGGTGGGCCGTGTGGTTTTTCAGCATCTTTACCAGAGGACGTCTGCTCATCCAGCCCAGCATGGGTGCGGAGCTGATCTGGATAGGCGTACCCAGAGATATGATCTCCTGGATATGGTCCGGCTTCTGATCCTTGATATAGCGCTCCAGATGGGCAAAAACAGGGGTAATGCCCCGCTTTCCCATCATGTCGTAGATCTGGTCGATCATGGAATCGCTCCAGGGCCGGAAGGGCATTTCCAGCAGCATGTTCTTTGTGCCCCGGAAACAAAGCTCCTCCAGCTCGTCCCACTCCGACAGGTGAGGCGCCCAGGCCACCTCCGCTCCCAGCAGCAGCCGGGGGACGGGGGCGTTATTTTTTTCGATTGCTTCCTGCAAAACCTCAAAGCGCTCCTTCCGCCGGGCCAGGAACTTCTCGGGGCGCTCCCGATCCCGGTAGCAGTGGGGCGTCAGCACCACCGTATCCACCCCCTGGTCCAGCTCCATCCGGAGCATCTGAAGGCTCATCTCCGGGGTCTTGGAGCCGTCATCCATGCCGGGGAGGATATGACTGTGATTATCTGTCATTTTACATACTCCTGCTCATTCAGCGGTCACTGTAGTGCCCTGCATAGTGTCCCCCACGATAATTTCCGTAGGTGCTGCCGCTCTCCTTCACGTCATTGAGAACGAAGCCCAGCAGCTTGGCTCCGGCATATTCCAGCTGATCCACAGCACGCATCACCGCGCCGCGCTCTGCCTTGCCGGACCGGACCACGAACAGCGCCCCGTCCACCTGGGGACACAGCACCATGGCGTCGGTGACCACGTTGATGGGAGGCGTATCCAGAAGAATATAGTCAAATTTTTCCCGCAGGGCCTCCAGCAGAGCCTTCATTCTTGCAGATCCCAGCAGTTCTGAGGGATTGGGGGGAATATCGCCTGCCAGGATCACCTTCAGATTGGGCTCCTTGGTGTTCAGAATGGCATTCTCGCACAGCTTGGGCTGGAGCAGAATGTTGCTCAGACCGGCCTCGGCCTGAAGCCCCAGCAGACGGGCCAGCTTAGGCCGCCGCATGTCGCAGTCGATCAGCAGGGTCCGCTTATCAGACTGGGCAAAGGAGATCGCCAGATTGGTGGTGGTAATGCTCTTGCCCTCGCCCTGCATGGAGGAGGTCAGCATCATCACCTTGCTGTGGGATTCACCCGTCAGGGAAAACATCACGTTCGTCCTCAGAGACTTATAGGCCTCCATGGTGTAGAAGTCGTGCTGCTCCGTCAGAAGATGTTTACGCTCCTGGCGAATATTTTCAAGAGAATTTTCCCTGTTCTTTGTATTTTTTCTGCGTCCGCCAAACATTAGTCATCCTCCTCTTCCTGACTGCCATAGCCGTAGCCGCCATAGCCGTTCCGTCTCTTGGTGTTGTCCTGGTCGAAGCTGGGGATGACGCCCAGAACAGGAGCCTTGAAGTACTGCTCGATATCATCCTCGGTCTTGATTCGCATATCAAAGAGATACCGCAGTGTCAGGAAAATTCCCACCAGAATACAGCCCAGCAGACCGCCGAGCACAATGTTTCTGGAATAGCTGGGGGTATAGGGTGCCTGGGGAACCGTTGCATAGTCGATGATCTTGGTGGAGCTTCCCTCAACAAAACCGGAGATCTTCGCCGGAGCAACCTTTGCTATGGTGTTTACCACATGGGCTGCAATTTCAGGGTCCGGGTGGGACACCGATACCACGAACATCTCCGTGTCCTCGATCTGCTGCGCACTCATGACACGGCGGAGCGCCTCAGGCTTGCAGTCCAGTCTGCCCGCCTTGATCACCTCGTTCAGCACCGTATCGCTTTTGATGATATTCACATAAGTATTGACCAGCTGCTGTGCCGCAGACAGGTTGCTGCCGGTGATATAGTCCACATTCTGGCCGCTTTTGATATTATTGACGTAAATGGTCACGTTGGCCCGGTACAGGGGAGTGACACAGAACCTGGTATATGCCAGCGCCAGCACTGCACACACAAGGCCTGCGGCCAGAATGGCCAGCCAGTTTTTCAGATAAAAGCGAAATAATTTCGCCAAATTGATTTCAACAACATCGTCTTTCTTCCCCATGAAGCCCTCACCTTTCTTTTCACTGAAACGCCATATACAATCTGTTGTTTTTATTGTAAAAATTAGTATATATAATCAAAATGATACATATCAATATCTTTTTAATTATATACTATAGAAAAATTGGTTTCAATACTGTTTTTGTTTTTTCTGGAAGCCATTTGGATCATTCCGGCGTCGCCACAGGCCCGGAACCACCGCGCGGCTTTCCATGCAGACCTTTCTGCCTGCGCCGGAGCTCCTCTCCCCAGAGGGCACGCAGCTGCACTTTTTGTGGCATCGCAGCCCGGTTCAGTCTTGATTCGCCGCAACTTGTTTATCATATCATCTTCATAAAATTGTGTCAATTTGACGGTCGGCGATCAGGCCGAACCATATTTCAAATCCTGAGTCGATTTTTGTTTGATTTCCGCTCTGATTGCCAATTTTCCCTGTATTTTCCTATATTTCGTTCGTTGTTAGCGAGTGCTAATTTTTCGCCCCTGCTCCGGCGGTCGCTAGGCTCCCCCGGTTTCCCCCCTTCTTCATGCGGCCAGCATACCGGACCCAACCATCCTGAAAACAGGAACGGCTCATCCCTTCCGGGATGAGCCGTTCCTTTATGTGCCTGGGATATTACTCATTCATCTGAGTACAGCCCGGGGTCAGTTGGTGCGCTGGTAAATCTGGCTGCCATACACCCAGCCCCAACCATTGATGTTGTAGGGTCTGACTGCATTGCCGGCGATATACTTGATGGTAACCATCTGTGCGCCTCTCTGGCCCTTGGAGCCGTTGCCGTTGGACTGGGTGGTGTACCAGCCGCCGTCGTACCAGACTCTGTCGCCCACAGCGTAGGGCTTTGCGCCCTGGCTTGCGTAGATGGCGATCTGAGTGCCGTAGTCCACGCGGGAGCCTGCGTAGGTATTGCTCAGGCAGGTACCGCTGGCGTTCTGCCAGTTCCACTGGTAGCTGACCGTGTAGCGGATGCCGTTCTGGTTACACCAGTTCTTGGCGTAGTCCACACTCTGGCCGGAGAAGTTGGGGATGTCCACGCGGATGATCTCCCATCTTGCGTACAGCGTGTGGTTGGAGGCGGTGGACACCTTCGTGCTGTCCGTGATTCTGGTGCCGCCATCAGGGGCGGAGTACCAGCCCAGGAAATTATATCCGGTACGGGATGCACTGGGCAGACTTCCGTAGTTGGAGGCATAGCTGACAGTCTTGCTTCCGAAGGAGGGGTTGCCGCCGTTGCCGTCGAAGCTGACGAGGTACTGGTTTACCGTCCAGATAGCGTACAGGGTCTGGTCATGCTTGATGACTTCAGTGGCGAAGTCCCACACCTCCGTGCCCTCAGGATCCTTTGCCCAGCCAACCAGGCTGTAGCCGGTACGGTTGACAGAGGGAGCACTGACGGTGGAGTTGTAGAAGGCCTCCACAGTGGTGGAGCCGGTACCGCCGTTGGCGTCGAAGGTCACGGTGTAGATGTTGTAGATCCACTTGGCATACAGCGTAGTGTTGCCGTTGATGGGATCGCTGAAGCTCCATGCCTGCGTGCACTCCTGATCCTTGAACCAGCCCTGGAAGCGGTAGTTCTCACGGGTGGGTGCGGAGGGCTCGGAGGCCATACTGCCGTAGGGGACCTGCTGAGCGTCCACGGAAGAACCGCCGTTGCTCTCGAAGGTCACGGTATAGGTGTTGATGTTCCACTTGGCGTACAGGGTCAGGTCGTTGGAGGGCATCGTGGTACCCTCGAAGGGCACGGTCAGCTCGGGGTTGGTGAACCAGCCGCCGAAGGTGTAGCCGTCACGCTTGACCTGGACCTTTTCGAACAGGACAGATTCCTCTGCATACTGCTCGGAGGTGATCTCTCTGCCGTCCACGGTGGACACCACGGAGCCGCCGTTGGCCACGTAGTTCAGCGTGAAGATACGGTCGGAGATGCGGATGACCTTCTCAATGGTCTTATCCACCAGGAACTCACCGTTGACGGTGTGACCGGCCTTGGCATAGATGGTGACGGAGGCGCCCAGAGTTGCGCCCTGGTCAACGGTGTATGCGGGAGCGTGGGCCACGTCGAGGATGGCGAAGTAGGGAGTCTCCTCACCGGTGCTCAGGTTTGCCTTGTAGTCATAGCGCACCTCGGTGCAGACGGGCTTGACAGGCTGGCTGAAGCCCTCAGTGGGAGCGGCCTTGCAGGCCACGCCGTAGGTGAACTGAGCACCGCGGACCAGATAGTCTGCTGCATCGATTGCGGTGACTTCGAAGTAAGGCGTATCTGCACGGAGGATGGTGGTATCCAGCGTGAAGGTGCGGGTAGCAGGAGCCTGGCCGGGATAGACGTTGATGGATGCGGTCAGGGTCAGCTTCTCATCCTGGATGTTCTCATAGCTGAGCACGGTCAGCTTGTCGCCCACCACCTTGTAGTTGGTGGGATTGCTGACGCTCCAGGTAATATCAAAGTTGTTGATCTTCAGAGGCAGGACGGGGTTGTTGTCACTGATGACGCCGTCGGCCGCCACCGTGATGGGGCGGCTGAAATCGTCGATCAGGTTCAGGACCTTGCCGCCCTCGCGCTTGGAGTCGGGCTTGTAGATCTCGTTCTGATCGTACAGGTAGCAGACCACGCCCTTGTTGTGCAGACGGTACAGGGTCTCCAGGTTCTGGCGGTAGAAGACCAGCTGGTCGGGAGTGCCCACGGCACGGAATTCCTTCAGCTTGGCCAGCTTCTCCACCTCTGCCAGGTCGGACTGTACGCCGGACAGATCCAGGCGGGTCAGGTTCTTGTAGCGGGACAGGTTGAACCAGCCGTCAAAGTCGGGGTTCTCACCGATCAGGTTGGTGATGCCGGAATTGGACAGGTTCAATGCGTTCAGGTTCTCCATGTCGGGCAGGTAGTCCATCACGTTGACCTTCACATTGGAGGCTGCGAACTCCTTCAGCACGTTGCCGTCGAAGGTGGAGTAGGCATTGGCGAACTCACAGGCGGTGGCGGAGTCGATGTACAGATACTCCAGCGTGCCGCGGCTGCGGATGGAAATGAAGTTACCCAGGTCGAACTCAGACAGCTTGTTTCCGGCCAGGTTCACATAGATCAGACCGCGGAAGTTCTCCAGCCAGGAGGCGTCGGTGATGCCGCAGTTCTCCATGGACAGGTAGTTGATGCCGGTCATGACAGAGAACAGATGGGGTGCGTTCACGGGGTCGCACAGGTTGTCGGCATACAGCACCTTCAGATTGGACATCTCGTACAGGGTGTCGAAGGGGGCGGGTTTACCGTCCTGGAAGACAATATCCTTGATATCTTCCCTGACGCCCATGGACGCCAGATACTCCTTCATGCCGGCAGGGCCGTAGGCCAGTCCGTTGTTGCTCACATCCAGATAAGCCAGATGATCCTTCAGGGACAGGATGGCCGCAATGTTATCGGAGCCCACCTTGGCCTTCATGGTGGTGCCGTCCATGGTATAGCCCTGGATATTATAGGAGGGCAGGTTACAGTTGGCCACGTCCAGACGGATCAGGTCAGTCATATTCTGGAGGAATGCCAGACTGCGCAGATTCTTGCCGGAGAGGGTCAGGGTCTGCAGCTTGGTCAGGTTGGTCAGATAGCCGGGCAGAGCGGACTCGTAAACGCCGTTGTTGTCGGACAGCATCAGGCGCTTCAGATTGGTCAGATTCCGCAGGAAGCTGAAGGAATCCACCTGGTTGTGCTCTGCGTAGAGCTCCACCATGGTCTTGCCCTTGTCGGCCAGAACGGCCAGGGACTGGATGCGGTTGTTGTTCACATTGAGGACCTTCAGCTTGTCCAGGGTGTACAGGTCGTCGATATCCTCAATGTCGTTGTTGTCCAGGTACAGGATCTCCAGGTTGGGCAGGTAGCGCAGGTAGGAGATATTGACCTCGTTGGCTCCGGCATAGACGTTTCTCAGCCGGTTGTTGCTCAGATACAGGATCTCCAGGTGACGCAGGAATCGCAGATCCCGGACGTCCTCGATCCGGTTGCCCTGCAGGTGCAGCTCAAGCAGACCTGCAATGCCCTTCAGAGGAGTCACAGAGGTGATCTCGTTGTTGCCCAGGGACAGATACTTCAGCATCTTGAAATTCTGGAAGGCCACGATGTCCTCGTCGGTCAGGTGGTTGTTGTCCAGAGTCAGGAAGCGCAGCATGGGAGCCCGGTTAGTGGCCACGATCTCGGTGGCCTTGTCGATAACCTCACCGGCGCTGTTGTAAATGTAGGTGGTGCGCTCTGTCATGTCGCACAGAGCGGAAATGTCGGTCAGCTGGTTGTTGTGGAGATACAACTCCTCCATCTGGCCGTAGCGCTTGTTGACAGACAGGATGGAGCTCAGAGAGGTCAGATTGTTGTTGGACAGATCCAGCATCTTCAGATTGATCATCTTGTCCATCAGAGGCACGCCGCCCACGCTCAGAGAGGTCAGACCGCAGTTGTTGGCGATCAGAACCTCCAGCTTGTTCAGGGTGGCGATCTGGTTCAGACTGGTCTCGTCCACCTTCAGACCGGAGATATTCAGCACGCGCAGGTTGGTGCAGTAGGTCAGTGCGTGCAGATCCTTGATCTCGGGGTAGCCGCTCAGATCCAGGCTGACAAACTTCACGTCCTTCAGGGCGTTGGTGGTCAGGTTGCCGTAGGCGCCGGTGGCGTTCTTCAGTGCGTTGTACAGATAGGGGTCGATATTGGTGCCGGGAACCAGCAGAGCGTTATCGGCCACCACGCTGACGGTGTAGCTCAGGCGGAAGGTATCGGTCTTTCCGCCGATCTGGTAGGTGACTTCCACATCCAGAGGGAGGGCGGTACCGTTGACCACGTTCTTGTCCTTTACGGTCACAATATTGTTGGCCACGGTGGCCACCTTATTGTTGCCGGAGATCCACTTGATGGTGGTGTTGTACACGGTATCCTGGTGCCACATCTCCTCACCGGTGCTGACGGAGCGGCCGGTATGGGCTGCGATCTCGGAAATGATGTGGTTGCGGATCTCGCTGACGCTGACGGGGTTCAGGGTCACGTCATCAAAGTACAGCTTTCCGTCGTCCTCCAGAGGAGTGCCGTTGAAGGAGGCCACGGCCACCAGAGTGATCTTCTGGGAGCTGTTGACACGGCTGATCTTCTTGACCGGCTTCTCGGTGCCGTCCGCGCTCCGCTGGAACCAGTCCAGACGGACCTCGAACTTATAGTCGGTCTTGATGTCGTTGTTGGTGACCTTGCTGGGCAGGATCATGTCGTAGTCCACGCTGCCGTCCAGCATGGGGGCCAGGAATGCACGGATCTCGGCCTTGGTGGGGCAGAGATACTCGCCCTTGACCTGATACTCAAAGGCAACGTAGTCCTGGGCCTCGATGACGCCGTCCTGACGGGAAATGATGGTAGCGGTCAGGGTGACGGTGGTATCGTAGGCAGGCTTGTTGAACTTACCGGTGGAAGCGTTCAGGACTGCGCTGTCGGAGGAGCTCCAGTACAGGTCTGCGGTATAACCGCCCTGATAGGCCATCCGGTCGATCAGGTTCATATTGCCGGTCAGAACGTCCTGGGCGTAGTACATCTCGCGCAGGCGCTCCTTGTAGAAGGTCACGGCGGGGGATGCGTCCTTCTTATAGACGGCGTAGACCGTCTTGTCCGCTCTCAGATCCTGGAAGCTGCTGCCTGCTGCCACATCGGGCTTGTCAGACCACAGGCCGCCGAAGTAGCCGGGGTAGTCGGGCAGGGCAGGCAGGGCGGTCATGCTCTGGCCGAACACGGCAGAGCGTACCCGGTAGACCTTGCCCTCCTTATCCAGGAAGGTGATCTTGACCCGGTTGCCCAGCAGGATGCTCTGGTCAGCCAGATGCTGCTGGATGCGGATGGCGTCGTACAGGTCAACGGTACCGTCGTGACGGGCGTTGGCCAGGTTCATCTGGTACTGGGTCAGGGTGGTCATTTCCACCAGATACTGACGCAGAGAGGTGACGTCGGAAATGGAGACCTTGTGGTCCATGCCGATGTCGCCCACATCGTACAGCTCCAGAGTGGAAAACTCGGTGCTCATGGGCAGGACAAACAGGTTGCCTCCCCGCATGGTATGAGCCTCGGAGTGGTAATCAGCATCCAGCGTCAGGAAATTATAGCTGCCGGAGCCGGCGTTGTCGTTGATTTTGAAGGTCAGCTTGACAAAGTCGGTCTTTGCAGTCAGGTTTTCCGTCACGTTGGTATAGCTGACATGGATGTTGGCGTTTTCCTTGTCCACCTTGACCTCCAGAGGGAAGTCGGAGGGCAGGGTGGGGTCGGGCTCGCCCATCAGCCGCTCTGCCTTTTGCAGAGTGACCATTTCGGGGTCGTAGTTCAGTCTGAACTCAAAGTCGATCAGGTTGGAGCCGGCCTCCAGATAGAGGGTGGTCTCCACAATGTCGTTCTGGACCGCCTGGAAGGGGGTCGTCTTGAAGACAGCCGGAGCGTACTGTTCGGCGTGGACCTGGGACTGAAGTCCGAAGACCACCACCAGAGCCAGAAGGACGGCGGAGAGATGCTTCATCATTCGTTTCATGGTTCCGCCTCCTTAATAGTTAGGATAGAGCTGGTTCTGATAGGCTTCCATGACCTGCTCCCTGGTGAAGAAGGAGCTCCAGAACTCGTTCCAGGACACCGGCTCGCCGGTACCCCAGTGCTCGTAGTAGGCCGTGTTGTTTTCCAGCCATGCACGGCAGGTGCCCTGCACGGTCTTCAGCAGGCAGTAGCTCTCCATATGATGGATCCACTCGCCGTCGATCAGGTACTCCACCTGATAGCGCATGGGCATCATAACGGTGTAGTGTACGATCTTCCACTGAAGGGGTGCGCCGCTCTCATTGAAGTAGCCTGCGTCGTAGGTCTTGGTCACAGTGGTCTTGTTCTCCGTGGACATGGAGATCTCATTATTGACGGAGTAGCCGGTGGCAGTGGTGATCCGGTCGGCAATGGTATTGGTGACCACGGTGTCGTCTGTCTTGGTTGTGGAGGTCACCGTGGATTCATCCTTGGTCCATCCGTTGTCCTCTACGACCACTTCGTCGTGGTGCTCGGTGCCGCCGCTCGTTCCCGAATCATGACTGTAATGGTAGTCGCCGCTGATGGTGATTTTGTTCTCACCCAGGCCGATTTCACCACCAACAGTGGCGCCTACGGTGTGGTTAGAGTTCTTGGACCAGTTATCCTGCGTCACATCGTATGCCTCGGTCTTGCTCTTGTTGTAGGTTGTGATCTTTCCCTCGGAGGTAGTAATCACCTCGCTGTTGCCATGCTTGGTGGTGGAGCTGTCCTCTACTTCTGCCTTTTCCACAGAGGAGGTACTTTCGGTGGTCTTGCCCTCAGTGCCTGTGATGGAGCTGCTATTTTCATAGCTGACAGACAGAGAGTTGCTGCTGGACCAGTCGGTGATGTCGTCGTCCACCTCCATCACCAGAGACGTGGCGTAGTCATAGGGGTCGTAGAAGGCTATTCTCGAGGTGTCCGTGAGGTAGTAATAAGTAACAGGATCACTGGAATAGTACACAAACTCATACCAGGCCTTATCCTTGGCCAGTGCGCTGGCCGAAGAAGACAGCTGGGGCGGTTCTACGATCTCGCCGGTGATCTGGCTGATGTCGATGTGCTCGTACTTGCTTTCTTTCGCAGTCAGGCCGGAGCCGTCCGTCTTGGCCGCCACTGCCGCAGAGGCGGTGACCATCAGCAGAGACGCTGCCAGCGAGGCTGCGATCACAGCAGAAAAGCCGTGTTTTTTCAACTTGATCTCTCTCCTTTCATTTCTTTTCCATCAGATACAGCCTGCCGTCGTAGGCTGTACTGTCCGTATTTCCGATTCCCGCCTCCCCTCTTTTATGGATCTCCCGCGTCAGCACGGGGATGGTGGTGCTGTAAGAATCCTGCTTGGTGCATTTGAAATGCAGTCGGACAAGCTCCGTTTCTGCCCTCAGATCCTCTCCGTCGGGGAGGATCAGCTCCAGCAGGCCGTTCTTTGTCTTGTGCTCTGTTTGCAGTCCCTCCAGCAGAGGTTCCGCCTCCAACAGCTTCAGCAGCTCCTTATCGTAGGCCGCCTCCAGCTCAAAGCCGCAGCAGTCTACCTGCCCGCCCAGGGTGATGGTCATAACGATTTCATCCTCCACGGGCTGATAAACACAGTTCATATAAACCGCATTTTTCACAGTATCAAGTGGTTGGAACGTGGGGGTTACCTCCATGTCCTCCACAATATGGAACAGCTCTCCGTCCCAGCCGGTCTGCACCGCATTGTCCTGCTGTACCTCAGGGGGCAGCACCGGCTCTCCGTAGGGAACCGTCTCCTCCCGGATCAGGGAGCCGTCCACATTCAGAAACCGGACGGTGTGGAATCTCTTTTCCTGCTCCACCGCGGACTGTGCAGAAGGCTTTCCCCCCTCAGCAGGGGCCTTGCCCCCGATCACGCCGGAGCGGACCAGGATCAGGCCGCTGACGGCCACGCCCATCAGCAGGATCAGGCCTGCGATCCAGTACTGAGCCTTTCCGGTGGATTGCTCTTTTTCCTTTTTCATGGCGGGATCAGTCCTCCCGTCCGGGCTCGTTGAGCCAGAGCGTACCGCCGGTAGCCGTATATTTGACAGGGACCGGCTCGTTGCTTTCGTTCATCACAGCCAGATCCACCACCTCGATGTTGATGGGGCTCAGGCAGGTGTCCGGCACCAGAGCTTCAAACTGGAGCTCGCCCAGGTCAAAGCTCCCGGTCATGTTTTCAAGGCTGATAAAGTTCAGCAGGAGGACGCCCTCCTCCGCCTTATTGTTGAACATTACATTGCTGTTCTGGTTCTGGATCCCGCTCAGCCTGACCAGCGTGGGATCGTACCTCAGCTGGATATCCAGGCCGCACAGATTCACAATGCCGCACACCCGAAGAGGGACGCTCACCTGGCTGCCCTGATCCACATAGCCGGAGGGCACTGCGATCACATTGGGCATCTTGCTCACGTCATGGTAGACGTCCTCAGGCTCTCCCCCCTCCTCGTCCGCCGGAACCTTTTCCTGCTGGAGCAGCAGCTGATCGGACTCCGGCTTCTGGCCGTGGGGCAGAGTCACCCACTCCGGCTCTGCGGGGTAGACCGTCTGATCGGAGGGAGACAGCGGGGTGTGATCCGGCTTCTCCACCGGTCCCGCTTCTGTGGAGGTGTCCGGCCGGGACGTGCCTCCGGGGGAGTCCTGGCGGTTTCCGCAGCTGCACAGCAGTGCGGCCAGCAGAAGTCCTGTCACTACGAACTGAAGTCTGCGTTTCATTTGGTAAGAATCACTCCTTGGGTCACGGCAAAATCCGTGGGTACGGTATTCTCGATATTGTTCTCATCTGCATGGGCCACCGTGACAGGGACCAGCTTCAGCATGGTGCTGGGGTCTGCGCCCTCCCTGATGCGGAAGGTCACCGTCATGATGGTGGACTCTTTTTTCAGATTGGCGTAGTTGGGCTTGGAGGGCATAATGTAGTTAAAGAGGATGCTGTGCTTGTCGAGCACGTGGTTGGCCACGATGAACAGGCCGCATCTGTCATTCTTGGCGACATACTCCAGGTCGTCTCCGTCGTATTCCAGTCTCATGTCAAAGCCGCACAGGTCCACCTTGCCGGTGAGCTTCAGGGTCACGGTGACCTCCTGGCCGGGCTTGCCGGCGGGGCTGATGGGGGCGCAGGTGTTCCCGTCGATCAGGGACACGCCGAAGGAGCTGCCCTCCTGCGCGAACTGCTGTGTTCCGCGGTGGACGCCGTCCAGCGTCACGCCAGGTTCGATCAGGGCCTCCAGCATTTTGCCGTTCTCGTCATATTCCGCAGAAATGATGTATACATTCTCCCGGACCGTATCGCTTTCCACTTCATAGGTCACCCGATCCGGACCGTAGGTATCCAGGCCCAGTCTCAGCCCCAGGCTGCCTGCGGCGGCGCTGTACAGTCCCGGAAGCACTGCAAGTCCCAGCAGGGCGGTCAGTCCGTATCGGATCATTTTCTTATTCATAGGCGTTTTCCTCTCTTACAGGGTAATTTCAGTGGGAATCAGGTGGAAGGGGGCCTGAAGAATGGCTCCGCCCTGCTCCGGGTCCACGCAAATCACCTCCACAGCCTCCAGTCCAAAGGCCGTACTGCCCACCGCGTTCTCCCCGATCTCAAACTCGGCAGACAGGATCGTCCGGGGCTCCGACAGGTTGTCAATGCCCACATAGTTAAAGGCGATCTGTCCGGGGACAGAACTGTTGGAGAAAATGGGCAGGCCGTAGCCGGTATCCAGTTTTCGCAGGCTGAGCGCCCTGCTGTCGTAGTTCAGTCTCAGGTCAAAGCCGGATACCCGTACCTTCCCCTCCAGCTTCAGCGTCAGGCGGATGGTTCTGCCGTCTGCGGAGCGGGCCGCTCTGAGCACAAAGCGGTTGTCCTGTCCAAGCTGATCAGGCCGTTCCGTCAGTGCGGGGTTATCGCAGAAGTTCATCAGGATCGAGGCAAACTGCGCTCTGGTTGCTCCGTCTCCGGGGGCCAGCGTATCCGGGCCGGTACCTGCGATCAGGCCGATGGCATTGGCCCAGGACATGGTCTCCACTGCGAAGGGGCTGATCTGATCCCGATCCTTGAATTTCCGAAGGTCTGCCCGGTGAGAGACGTTATAGTGCTTTGTTTTTGCGTAGCGGTAGAAGATGGAGGTCAGCTGTTCCCTTGTGACGGGATCCTCAGGGCCGAAGGTATCGGCGGAATAGCCCGCCACAATATCCTGGGAGGCGGCCCAGGCCACCGCCTGTCTGTAAAAGGCGTCCTCCGGAACATCCAGGAAGGTGCATGTTCCATCCGTCTCCGGGGAACCGGCCAGATGGTGCAGCACAGTCATGACCTGGCCTCTCGTAGTGGTCTCATCGGGGGTGAAGGTGTTATTTCCGGTGCCAGCCATCAGCCTGTGTTCATAGGCGTATTCCACGGCCGGATAGAACCAGTCATTTTCCTTCACATCAGTAAAGGGGATGCCGACAGCGGCGGCGCTGCCGATCATCGACAGTGACAGCAGCGTGCTCAGCATCCCGCAGAGCATATTTGATTTCTTCAAAGAATCACTTCCCTGTGCGCTCATTGTTGGGACGGAGGTTTATTCCCTGTCATTTTGTGTAAACATGGAAATTTCCCTCCATTTTCAAGTACTTCTTGTCAATACTAACACATCTCTTTCGTGTTAAAAAGCTGTGACAGCATATATGACACACAATATTCTTTTTCTGCCACAATCCATTTAATTCTTTTTTTATGTATACTTTGGGGCGAAGGAAAACCTCCGCAGAACGCCAGTTCGTATTTACTTTTTATTTTCCTGTGTTACAATGGAGAAAACAAAGGGGAGGTGGCATATCATGTCTGCTTTTACCGACAGATTCAACGCGGTGCTGGACCGCAGTGTTCCTTCGGTTGCCGCGGTTTGCAGGGCCAGCGGCGTGGACCGCACCACGATCCAGAAGCTGAAGGTGGGCAAGCGCCACCCGCCCCGGCAGGTGCTGGAGGCCTTTCTGGAGCACACGACCATCGGTGCGACCGACCGGACGGAGCTGCTGCGGCTGTATGAGATCGAGGAGATCGGCCCGGCCAGATACCACTCCCGTTCCAGTATCCGGAATCTGTTCAACCAGGCAGCCTTTCTGGACGAGCAGCTGAAGCAGTTGTCCAGTCTGCCTGTCAGTACTGCGTCCTTTGTGCTGCCCCGGCAGGAGATGCAGCTGCTGCGGGGATTTGTGGCCATTGATTTTTTTGTGAGCCAGTGGCTGGCGGATATGCTGTTTTCCGGGCAGGCGCTGCGGATCTTCATGCCGTTTTCCAACGAGGACTTTTTCCGGCATCTGCTTCATCTGACCCTGTTTCATCAGGACGCCTCCATCACCCACATCCTGAACTTTGAGCAGCATACCGAGCTGCCTGAGAATGCGGCAAAGAATCTGGACACACTGTCCAGGGTGCTGCCCTTCTCTTTCACCAACCAAAAGGCCTACACCCCCTATTATTTCTACTGCGACACCAGCGCAGTGGACGACCGTTTCATGGCCATGCCCTACTACTGTCTGGCAGAGAACAGCATGCTGCTGTTTTCCTCCGATTTTTCTCACATGATCGTGTATCGGTCGCTGGAGATCATCCGGTTTTACGGAGCGCATTTTCAGGATGTGCTGCACTACGCCCAGCCTCTGGTGACCAGTGCCCAGCAGCCTGCCTCCTCCATTGAGAACTACATGGAAAACGCGGGGGATGTACTGTCCCTCTCCGCCTCCTTTGAGGCCCAGCCCTGTCTTGGGCGGATGTTCGCCCCGGAGGTGATCGACCGGTATCTGTCGCCGGATCTGCCGAACCGCCGGGACATGCTGGAGATGGTGACTGCTCTGTACGCCCCTGTGCTGAACTCCGGCCACCGGTTTTCCTCGTTCTTCACGGAGCGGGGGATCTACCGCTTTGCGTCCACGGGTCTTCTGGGGGTCTTTCCGCAGGGCAGCGCCCTCCCCTTTTCCCCGGAGGACCGGATCTTCTTTTTACAGCAGATCCGCAGCTCAATCTCCGAGGGGCAGCAGGAGTTTTACATGGTGCGGGGCAACCAGCTGAAGGTACCTGATTCTGTCGTCTGCGAGTTTTATGAGGACGGGAACATTCTGTTCATCTACCACTCCGGGCAAACCTCCTCTGTGGTGCGGATCTCGGAGAACAGCATTTTCAACGCATTTCTGGACTTTTTCACCTCGCTTCCGAACAGCGAACTGGTCTGTTCCCGGGAGGAGGCGCTGGATGTGCTGGATCAGTGTATCCGGCTGATCCGTTCTGTCAGCGAAACATAAAAAACGGCCCCCTGTGCTGTACACAGGGGGCCGTCCTTTTTCATCCAAAAAAATCTGCGCCCGGAGCCTATGGCCTCGGGCGCAGATGCAGGTTATAGAAGAAATCAATCGATAGGTACAGGGGGCAGCTCGTTCTCGTCGCCACCGCTGACATTCAGAATATCGACATTGGCAAAAGTGGAAACCTTCAGATTGGGCTCCTCGTAATACTCCTTGTTCATGCCATTCGCTCCTTTCGCGTTACGTATTATTTATTATTCAGATAGTTATCAGAAGACGTACCGAATTTCGGTATAGCATCATAGATATCCTTTTGTCCAGTCCCTTTCGCACGTGCAGCGCAGCCTTCCACGCTGTCCACGCCGCCCTGCATCAGGTTATTCTGGGCGTCGTAGATCTCGCACTTGACCAGGGTACGGACGTCGGCCACAGCCAGAGCGTCGATCTCAATACCGTGCATGCCCCACTTGCTGCGGAACTGGCTGCCGGGGATGGTCAGCTCCACGGTGCGGCCGGCGTGGTTGACAAAGCTGACCACGGCGTGCATATCGGTGGTGATCTTCTGGAAGTACATGGTCATACGGATGTTGCTGTTCAGGGACAAGCTGGTACTGTAATGACCGTCGCCGTGGGTGCGGCCTGCGTGGCTTTCCATGGTGACAGTCTGGGTGGCGAACTGCTGGTAGGCGCCGATATCGGCGTTGGCCAGGTTGCCCTCATCATACTTGAACTCCTTCTGTGCCGCAGCGCCGTAGTTCAGCATGTCCACCAGGAGGGTTCGCAGCTTCGGATTGGTGCTGCTGTTTTTCAGCTGACGGAGTGCATTATTATGGATTGTCTCGGTATAGGGCTGGCTCAGGGGGACGTTGTCGTTGGTCACGATCTGGAAGGCCATGCCATCCATCATTTCCTTGGCGGCGATGTTGTTAAAGGTGACGCAGCGCTTTCCCCACTTGGTGGTCCACTTTTCATAGGGGACCTCCACCACCAGGGGTGCGCGTCCGTCGGCGTAGGTCTTGGTGATCACGGCCTTTACATCGGTACGGCCATCCAGGTTGGCTTCGTCAAAGAGGAAGCGCATCTCCAGGGTGTTGCCCAGGGACATACTGGTGGCCCAGATCCTGAACAGGGGCTTTTCCGCATTGCCGCAGCGGAAGGTCGCCAGCTTTGTGCCGTTGGCGAACACGGAGTAAACGCCGGGTTCCATATCAAAGTACGGCGAACCTGTTCCCTGGGCGGATACGGCTCCGGCCGCGTCGGCGGTGTACTGGTTGACGTACTTTCTCTGTGTGAAATCAACCGAGGACAGATCACCCGAACAGACGATCAGGAAGTACATCTGATTGGGCGTTCCCTGGAACTCCATGGCGAATCGGACGGCATTGGGGTAGAAGTCCTGCTCCACTCCGTCCACAACGGCGGTCGTCTTTCCAACGGGGGTGTTGTCTGCCAGCTGCGGTGTAAGCTTGGCGTTCATGGCCAGGGGCTTTACGTCGTAGATGCCGGGGACAGTGGGCGCATCAGCTGCCGCCGAAGCGGGGACCGCGATCAGGGACACGACTGAGACTACTGCCAGGATCAGTGCCAGGATCTTACGTTTCATGCTGAAACCACTCTCCTTCTCTACTTTATCTGATTATACCAAATGAACAATTTAATTCGGTAACAATTTACGCTATTTTATCACATTCATAGAAGCAAAGCAATCATAATTCCGGAATTAAAATTTTTGACGGAACAGCGAAGCGGGCAGGCTGCGGGCAAAAGCATGCATTTTATGTTGCGAGGCCCTGCTGCCGGGGGACGATCTGCTTTGTAAGGGCAATGCCGAGCTGCTCCTAAACGGGCGGAACAGCGCCCCAACACATCCCCCCGCAAAGCCCTCCTGCGAGGAATCTCTCCGCCCGGGAGCGCTTTTTTCCACAAGCCTCTCCGGATGATTGCAATTGCCGCAAAAGGTTGCTATACTGGTGATATTAAAATATAAAGGAGATAGTCTCATGAAGTTCTTTATTGATACCGCCAATGTGGACGAGATCCGCGCTGCCAACGATATGGGCGTGATCTGCGGCGTCACCACCAACCCCAGCCTGATTGCCAAGGAAGGCCGTGACTTCAACCAGGTCATCGCCGAGATCGCCTCCATCGTGGACGGCGCCATCAGCGGCGAGGTCAAGGCCACCACCGTGGACGCCGAGGGCATGATCGCCGAGGGTATTGAGATCGCCAAGATCCACCCCAACATGGTCGTCAAGATCCCCATGACTGCCGAGGGCCTGAAGGCTATCAAGGCTCTGTCCGCCAAGGGCATCAAGACCAACTGCACCCTGATCTTCAGCGCCAACCAGGCTCTGCTGGCCGCCCGCGCAGGCGCCACCTACGTCAGCCCCTTCCTGGGCCGCCTGGATGACATCAACATGCCCGGTATCGACCTGATCCGCACCATTTCCGACATGTTCGCCATGTATGACGATATCGACACCCAGATCATCGCCGCCAGCGTCCGCAACCCCATCCACGTGCAGGACTGCGCCCTGGCCGGCGCCGACATCGCCACCGTCCCCTACAAGGTCATCATGCAGATGATCAAGCACCCCCTGACCGACGCCGGTATCGCCAAGTTCCAGGCCGACTACAAGGCCGTGTTCGGCGAGTAACCTCGTCTCCCCTTGCTCCGAAAAAAACGCCTCCGGGTTAGGGCGGTGCTCGTAAAACAGTAAAATTGAAAAACTGTGAGAATCCTTGATTCTCCG
>SAMEA104404103__coassemble_163_pt1 | contig 49669 bp, 43 predicted proteins | sample SAMEA104404103__metabat2_high_PE_047 | metagenome-assembled genome bin SAMEA104404103 (sample SAMEA104404103) | Balaenoptera acutorostrata | reverse complement strand
CAATGCTGCTTCATGTCCAGAAGCCCGGAAGTCAGTTTGTGACCAGCGCAGAAGAGTGGCGGAACAAATATGGCAGAACCATCAAGCCTGGAGCTCGTCCCTTGATCATCTTGCAGCCCTTTGGCCCGGTGGCCTTTGTGTATGAATACAATGACACCATTGGACCGCCGCTGCCGGACTCCGTGGTGGCACCGTTCAAAACCAATCGGGTAATCACTCAGAAGCAGCTCCATAGGCTCGTCGACAATATCAAAGCAGACGGAATCGGAACCTGGCACAACAATTACGGCACGAATAGAGCCGGGCAGATTCAGTGGCATCCCGAAACCGAGATTTTGACAACAGCAGACAGAAAATATGACGTCAAATCTCATTTCACGATCGTATATAACGATAATCTGTCAGATACAGAAGTCTATACCACGATTCTGCACGAATTGGGGCACTTGTACTGTGGCCATCTTTATCACGACCCTATGGAGGAAAAGTGGCTGCCGAAACGATTCGATATAGGGCTGACCCATGGGCAAATGGAATTTGAAGCAGAAACTGTTTCCTGGCTTGTCTGTGAGCGACTTGGGATTGAAAACCCCTCTGCCCAGTATTTGTCTGGCTATCTGGAGGAAAATGAGCAGATTCCCAATGTCAGTATCGACATTATTCTAAAGGCCACAAATACGATCGAGTCCTTTATAAAAAAATACAAACCACCCCGTAAGGAACTCATAATCAAAAAGTATGAAGATGTTGCAAGATAGGTCTCAGAAGGACACAGCCACCATCGAAGATGGTTTCAAAGGGGACTGGGGATGCTTCCCCCAGCAGGCAATTTTTGCGGATACGGCCAGCGGGCGGATCGGCGAAAATGAGGGAATCTGTACGGGCTTCCGCTGCCTGCCACTTTGTGACAGGCGATTTTCCGGCGTCTGATCCGTACATAGTTGAGCAATTCAATAGCAGAGGGCTTCTGAGAAATCGGAGGTCCTCTGCTTTTTATCCTGAAATCATGGAAGTGTCTGAGTATGCCCGGATTTTGAACGAATATCTCTGCGCTTGGGCCCTGCAGCTCGCAAGGATAATACGATATGACGGGCAATCGCCGATAGACCACGTCGGCATAGGCTACATCCCTCTGAAAGTGCTCATAAACAGGAAAGCGGCGTGACTTCGGTCACGCCGCTTTCCGATAGCAGGCAGTTTTCATGATATTTTTAATTTTACTGTTTTACGGCCGCCGCTCTGTCGGTGGGAGGTGTTTTTATCGTATTGAGAAAAGAACATGAAAAGATACGGGGGGAAGAGCAGCATTTCATTTTCTTTTGAATCTGGCCCTACTATGATAATGGGCAGGGGAATTTCCCAAAGGAAAGGAGATGCAAAATGAACGCGATTGCTGATCGTCCGGCCAGGGAGATCATTGCCAGGGTGAATAAGCAGGATCTGTCCCTGAGCGTGCCGGAGGGCTTGGTATCTGACAGCATCGGATATGTGCGGATCAGATGTACGTTTGACAGCGACTGGCTGGGCCTGGATAAGTGGGTACATCTGGAAGCACCTGACGGGCATATACCTGATCCCATCGAATTGCAGTCTGACCGAACCAGGGCGCTGAGCCTTGCACCGGGATGGTGGCGCATCAGGATCCACGGCAGTGGGAAGGAAGGGGGCAAACGGGGATTCCGTATTACGACCTGCTCCCAGAAATTTTATGTGAAGGACTTCGGAACGCTGCATGGAAACGGGCCCTTGCCTGATCTGGAACCGACCGTGTCCGAGCAGGTTGCCGCAAGCTCGGCTTATACCAGAAGAGAAGTTGAGCGGCTGAAAAGCAGGCTGGAAGGAGTGGAAGGTACCGCAGCAAAGATCGGTCTGTATGCAGAACAGACAAAGGAAGCGTCGAAAAATGCGGAAAAAGCCTCAGGTGAGGCTGAGGAGCATAGCCGGAAAGCTGAGAGCGCAAAGAATACTGCTGTATGGGCTTCGATGCATAACCCGATTATTGAGAACGGGACCTGGTACGTATGGGACACGGCGGCAGGGGAATACGTGAATACCGGGGTGGCAGCAACGGCCGGTAAGACAGAGGTGGATCCGACCCTGTCGGTGAAGGGAGCGGCTGCGGATGCACTGGCGGTGGGGCAGGCGCTGGAAAGATGTGGGGCCAAAGAGGCAGACTGGGAGCTGATCGAAGAAGCGGTAACATCTGTGGACGGTGGATTTGAGCGCACTGCTGAGCCTGATGGCGCTCCGTATCACTTCAAAAAAGCACTGGTGACGATGAAATTTCCGGCTATGGCCAGGGCAGTCCGAAATGTGACGTTCCGCTATGGGGGAAGTGTGCTCGGCGGAGGATATATTTCGGAAGGCACCAAGCAGAAAGACAACACATATGCCTTTGTGCTTTGCTATGCGGAGAATGGAAAATGGACTGCCTTGTGGACAAACCGATACGCCATAAGTCCGTATTATTATCAGAATATTACGCGGGACAGCTATAACCAAATGATGAACCGTTCGCATCCTCAGTACCCTGAGATCAATCGGTTAGTGCTGGAGTCGCCCCCCGTGGGAACGACCATTCAGATCTGGGGGGTGAGAGCATGAATGAAACAAGACCTATGATCGACTTTAACGGCATGCTGAGACAGATGACAGAGGAAGAGGTGGCAGAGCAGGAAAGAATTGCTATGGAGTGCCCTGAACCTCCAATCGGGCCTGTGGATCAGATGCAGGAACAGATCGACGAGCTGACATTGATCGTCAGTGAGATGCTGGCAGGAGGTGAGCCTGTATGACACTGAAAGCAAGAGCAGTCCTGCTGGCAGTCCGGATCCGGATGAGACGGGGGGAAACGCTGGCAGACGCCATATCCCACTACAGCCGGCTGACCACAGAAGAGCGCGAGAAAATTATTTTCGTGATCCGGGAAGAAGCGAGCAGCATCCGTTAAACGGATGGAATGATGGGAAGGCGTCCGGTCGGTTATCTATTCCGGAGACGCACCTGGGCACAGTAGAAATTGAAGCAAACCAGGGGGGACTGATGAGACCCTGAGGTGTCGAGGTAAGTGAAAAGGGACGTACACAGACGGAGTGTGCGTCCCTTGCTGCATGTCCAAACCCGCTTATCGGGAAAGCGGGTTATCAGGGAGAACAGACAGGCTGTTTTCATTGTAATTCCGGCTGAGGAGTTGAGGGCGTGCAGGAGCGGCAGAAAGAGCTGATCCCGGTTGTATATGCTAAAAGCATATATTTTTTGCAGCCTCCGAAAATCTGGTTATTTTATATACCCCAAACAGCGGATAGTTTTTTATGACGGACTGCGCTATACTGAGGGCAAGGAGGCGATTGCATGTTTCAAGTGAAAAGCAACGCTGAGATCGGAGACTATTTGGACCGGCTGGTCACAAACAGCGCATACGGGTCTATGCGTCAGTTTGGCAGGGCCTGCCTGAAACTAATGAATCCAAACCCTGAGTACGAGCCAGGTGTAGAAGAACTCAAGAATAGATCCACAAAAATGTGGGAAATCAAAACTGGAAGAAAAGGAATTACAATGGATGACCTTCCTATCTTTACGCATCTGCTGGGCGTCACCTGTGAGGAACTGCTGAGCGCCGGTGAGTATATCGTGCCTTCGGCAGACCATATGACGCTGCGTCAGTTCGCGGCCTCCCGTGAAAAGTCTGTCTGGGATACGTTCGTAAAACGGGAGGATAAGGTACTTCTGAACTGTGATGAGTTCGGAAAGACCGTTGTCGAATATGCCCTGGAATCCAAAAACTATGAGCTTCTAAAATATCTGATGGAGCAGGGAATCATCTGGTTTGTTGGTCCGGACTCGAAGGAATATGTCACAACCTTTTATGGAGGAGCCTGCATTGGGCAGAGTGACCCGACTAGGAACAGTCTTACTTATGAAATGCGTGATCCCCTTCCTGAGAAAAACAGCGACCGACTGCGCCGCCAGATGATCCGGCTGGCCATTGAGCATAAGGATCTGAAGATGCTGGAGGAGCTGAAAGCCCGGGAGATTCCCACCATGTATCTGCTGACAACGCCCGGCGTGATTGTCCCCAGACGGGATCAGTTTCAGGACGATGAAATGATCCGTCTCATTGCCGATTCGGATGATTCGATTATTAACTATTTTTCTGAGGAATTTGCGGTTCAGCAGAGATACCCTAGTCCGAGAATGAACACCTACATGTTCCCGTATATCGGCAGGGTCGCCGAGCTTATGATTCAGCAGGAGCATCCCCTCGCCGGGACGGTCGTGGAGCGCTGCGCCGAGCACAACAGAAAATTCCTACAGCAGATAAAGGATACGATCAATAAAGACATCACAAACAATGCCGCCTGGTATCAGGATGTGTATAAAAAAGGACGCCGCCTATGTAATCAGGAATTGTATCAGCGGGGCGTGGAAGAAATGAAGTTTATGGCAAAAGAAGAGTTCTTCAACTTTTGGAACGTAAATCTCAAAGAAGGCGGCGTAACTAATCTTGTTTCAATCAACTGCAAGAGTGAAGACCTTCGCATTTCTTCACAGATATTCCTGATCAACGACGCTTATGATGAAATCATGAGTTTTGATAAATAGGGTAAGGAGGAACAGTCATGAGCTGGGTATTTGATTATGAGGACGGCGAATATCTGATGTCGATGTCCGACAACATGGCAATGGATTCCGACGGCGACCTGATGATGCGGGTGAGCGACAATACGGTGATGGATCTGGATTCCGGCGAGCTGCACATGACCTCCGGCTGGCCGGATGATGATGACCGCGCTGAAGAAGACGATTGAAGCGTACCAAAGCCTGAAAAATCTAAGGAGGCAATTATGTATTGCTACAAATGCGGAAGAGAAATTGAAGAAGCGACGCATGTTTGCCCGTATTGCGGAGCGAAGCAGACAGTACATACGGCCGGCCCGCAAGCAGGCAGGTCTCAGTATAATCTGCTGTGCGTGATCGGATTTGCAGTATCCTGTATTTCCCTTTTCATTGATTACAGAGGCCTGTTTGCAGTTGTCGGCATCATTTTGTCGATCATAGGAATGATGAATGCCCGTCAGAAAAACGAAAAAGGAAAAGTATTTGCTATTCTGGGAATCGTGATTGGTGCGGTTGAGATTGTTCTTACCGTGATCTGGATCAGCAAGATCTATGACTATGCCATGGGAATGATCGAGGGTACCGCATAAAGACGATGGAACAAAAGGCGGCGGCATACCATAGAGGTGGTGGAGGACATGAGCCAGTACGGCCTGGACGAGCCCATCGCCACCGTGCAGCTGGAGACGGCGGACCGGATCTATGAGATCAGCATGGGCGACTACAGCACCAGGGACAGCCAGCGCTACGTTTCCATCGGCGACGGCAACGCCTATCTGGCGATGGACGACCCCATGGACCGTATTGACCTGACCTTGAACGCTCTGGTCGAAAATGTGGATATTCCGTCTCTGGACAAGGTGCAGTCCTTTTCCTTCACCTCGGAGGAGGAGCGCTACACCCTCCGGTATCAGGAGGAGGGCGGGCCCTCCTACCGTCCGGACGATGTGTGGTTTGCAGACCGTGAGGAGGGGCTGGCTCCTCTGGACACCGACCGGGTGGAGGATTACATCCAGGCGGTCAGCGTGACCTGCCTCATCAACTACAGCGGCTACACCCGGGTGGAGGGCTCTAATATCGTCTACCATCTGGACAGCATGGATTATGAGGCTCTGAACCGGTACCACTTCGACGACCTGCGGTACAATACCGTCCTGCCCGCCGAGGTCAGCGACGCCGTGCAGGTGCAGTTCAGCCTGGAGGGACAGGACTATCTGTTCCAGACCGACGGAGCGGGGGAGGACCGCGACTGGCTCTACCAGGATGAGACGGTGGAAAACGGCGACTTCCAGAAGGAACTGGCCTCTGTCACCGTCAGCGAGTTTACCGGAGAGCAGCCCGGCGGCAGTAAGCTGGAGCTGGCCTATACCGTTACCCTGAGTGATGATACCGTCATCAAGGTGGAGCTCTACCGCCACGACGGAGAGAACTGCCTGGCCGTGGTGGATGGAAAGCCTCTGGGTCTGGTCCTTCGCTCCAAGGTGGTGGATCTGACCGAGGCTGTCAACGGTATTGTGCTGAACGCCGAAGACGAAGCCCAATAAGAAAACCGCAACCGCATGAAAGCCCCCTGCGCCGTGAAAAGCGCAGGGGGCTTTTGCAGGCTTTCACAAGGCGAAAGAAAACTGGGAAACGCTGAGAGACATTGTTTATAAATGGTAAATATGGTAAAATAGTCTTTAATACAGAAGACAAAAGCAGTCTCAGAACTGAACAGAGCAGGTGAGAACAGTGGAAAAATCAATTGCTTTTATTGATAGCGAGGTCGGGATCGACGATCTGAAAATACACGATCTCGGAGCTGTGCGGAATGACAATGCAGTTTTTCACTCATCGAATGTTCAGGATTTCTGCGCCTTTGTGGAGAACAGCGAATTTCTGTGCGGACACAATATTGTACATCACGATCTGAAATATCTGGCTCCCTTCGTTCAGAACAGGGTTACGGCGCTGCCCATTGACACCCTGTATCTGTCTCCGCTTCTGTTCCCCAGAAAGCCCTATCATGCGCTGCTGAAGGACGATAAGCTGCAATCAGACGAGCTGAACAATCCGGTCAACGATGCACGGAAAGCGGAAAAGCTCTTCTATGACGAGGTCAACGCCTTTGGAGAACTCCCCGAGAGAATGAAGCAGATTTACTGTGGACTGCTGTTTTCCCTGCCGGAGTTCCAGGGCTTTTTTGAGTATATAGATTATAAGCCGTACGCCAGCAGCCTGACGGCACTGGCGAAGTATGTGAAGTTTAAGCCTCATGCGGCCGGCCTGGCGTCCGTGATACGGAAAGAATTTGACGGGATGATCTGCGAGCACGCGGACCTGGACCAGCTGATTGAACGGCATCCCGCAGAGCTTGCCTACACGCTGTCCCTGATTCGGATCAGGGACAGATATTCCGTTACACCGCCCTGGCTGCTGAGAAACTATCCCGCCATTGAGAATATCATGAAAGCCCTGTGCAGTATCCCCTGCGCAGAGGGATGCAGCTATTGCAGACAGAAGCTGGACGTCCGCAAGGGGCTGAAGGAATACTTTGGATACGACAGCTTCCGGACCTATAACGGAGAGCCCCTCCAGGAAGAAGCTGCCCAGGCGGCAGTGGAAGGAAAATCCCTGCTGGCGGTATTTCCCACCGGAGGCGGTAAGTCCATCACATTCCAGCTGCCGGCCTTGATGGCCGGGGATGCGGCCCACGGCCTGACCGTGGTGATTTCGCCCCTGCAATCGCTGATGAAGGATCAGGTGGATAATCTGAATGATCTGGGCATTGCAGACGCAGTGACAGTAAACGGACTGCTTGATCCCATTGAACAGGCGGACGCCTATAAACGGATCTCCGACGGCTCGGCCTCCCTGCTGTACATCTCCCCCGAAAAGCTGCGCTCCCGCACCATCGAGAAGCTGCTGGTATCCAGAAATGTGGTGCGCTTTGTCATCGACGAGGCCCACTGCTTCTCTGCCTGGGGCCAGGATTTCCGTGTGGACTATCTGTACATCGGAGACTTTATCCGGGGGCTCCAGAAAACAAAAAAGCTGAAAGAACCGATCCCGGTCTCCTGCTTTACGGCCACGGCCAAGCAGAAGGTGATCAGTGATATATGCGAGTATTTCAAGCGCAAGCTGGATTTGAACCTGGAGCTCTTTGCAACCACGGCGACCCGGGAAAATCTGCACTATACGGTTTTGTACAAGGAGACTGACGAAGAGAAATACACAGCGCTTCGGGCGCTGATCGAGGAAAAGAACTGCCCCACCATTGTCTATGTATCCAGAACCAAGCGTACCAGAATGCTGGCAGAGCGGCTGAACAGCGACGGCTTTGAGGCCAGACCCTTTAACGGCAAGATGGATCCCAAGGACAAAATCGCCTCTCAGGAGGCCTTTATCAGCAATGAAGTCCAGGTGATCGTTGCCACCTCGGCCTTTGGTATGGGAGTTGATAAAAAAGACGTCAGACTGGTGATCCATTATGATATTTCCGACTCCCTGGAAAACTATGTCCAGGAGGCCGGACGGGCAGGACGCGACCCGAATTTGCAGGCGGAATGCTATGTGCTCTACAACAATAACGACCTGGACAAGCATTTTATTTTGCTGAACCAGACCAAGCTGAGTATGGGAGAAATTCAGGAGGTCTGGAAGGCAATCAAGGATCTGACGAAGCAAAGGCCCAATATCTGCTGTTCGCCCCTGGAAATTGCCCGCCAGGCCGGTTGGGACGATACGGGGAACGATATGGAGACCCGGGTGAAGACTGCGGTTGCGGCGCTGGAAAACGCCGGTTATGTCAGACGCGGACACAATACGCCGCGTGTTTATGCCAGCAGCATTCTGGCGCAGAATATGCAGGAGGCAGCGGAGCGGATCGAACGGTCAAAGAAGATAGACGGTGCGCAGAAGACAGCTGCCAAGCGGATCGTCAAGTCTCTGATTTCCAGCCGGAGCATTGCCCGTGCAGGAAACGACGAGGCGGAGTCCAGAGTGGATTATCTGGCTGATATACTTGGCATGCAGAAATCCGAGGTCATCGATACGGTGAATCTGATGCGTGAGGACGGACTGCTGGATGATGATCTGGATATGTCTGCTTACATCTTCCAGGATGATACGCAGAATAAGTCCTCCCTGACATTGGAGCGCTTTGCAAAGCTGGAACGCTTTCTGATGATGAAGTTTGGGGAGAACGACGGCGAACTCTACTTAAAGGAAGTAAACGGGGCAGCGTCTGACGCCGGAATTGCCGGAAGCAGTGTGAAAAAGCTGCGCACCCTGCTGCACTATCTGACCATCAAGAATTACATCCGCAAGGAAGAAAACGTGGTGACCCTCCATGCAAAGGTGTCTCCGCTGATGGAACAGGAGGCCATGCTCCGAAAGCTGGAGCGGCGTCTTGATATCTGTCGATTCATTGTGGAAGAGCTGTTCAGACGGGCGGCGGAGCGGGAGGAGGACCAGGAAGAGCAGCCGGTCCAGTTTTCTCTGGTGGGACTGTATCAGGCCTACTGTGCAGTACCGAGACTGGATCTCGGCGCGGGCAGCGTTACCCGGAGCGATGTGGAGGACGCCCTGCTGTATCTGTCCAAGATCGGAGCAATGAAGATCGAGGGCGGCTTCCTGGTGACATATAGCGGCATGGAATTGAAGCGGCTGGTCATGGATAACCACATCCGCTATAAGGTGGATGACTATGCCATGCTGAATGAATTCTACAAGCAGAAGATCCGACAGATCCACATAGTGGGCGAGTATGCCAATCTGATGGTGCGGGATTATAATGCGGCGCTTCAGTTTGTACAGGACTACTTCCAGATGGACTTCCGAAAATTTATCGCCCGGTATTTCAGGGGAGAACGGCTGGATGAAATTGACCGGAACGTGACGCCGGAAAAGTATCACAAGCTGTTCGGAGAGCTGTCAGACGTCCAAAGGGAGATCATCGACGACGATGAGTCGAAATATATCGTAGTTGCGGCAGGGCCGGGCAGCGGTAAGACCAGGGTGCTGGTTCACAAGCTGGCAGCGCTTCTGCTTCTGGAGGACGTCAAGCACGAGCAGCTGCTGATGGTCACCTTCTCCCGTGCTGCTGCGACTGAGTTTAAAAAGCGTCTGATTGCCTTGATTGGAAATGCGGCAAACTTTGTGGATATCAAGACCTTCCACTCCTACTGCTTCGATCTTCTGGGGAAGATCGGCAGTCTGGACGGCGTGGAAAATGTGGTCCGGGACGCCGCCGAGATGATCCGGAACGGAGAAGTGGAGCCGGGCAGGATCGCCAAGCGTGTTCTGGTGATCGACGAGGCCCAGGACATGGATCAGAACGAATACGAACTGGTGCAGGCTCTGATGCAGGCCAACGACGATATGCGCGTGATCGCCGTGGGCGATGACGATCAGAATATCTATGAATTCCGCGGCTCTGATTCCAAATACCTCCGCACCCTGGTCACAGAGTACGGGGCCAGACTCTACGAGATGAATGAAAACTACCGCAGTAAAGCCAATGTGGTAGCCCTATCCAACGCATTTGCAGAAGGGCTGCAGGAGCGAATGAAGAGCGGTGGAGCAGAGGCTGTGCAGCCAGACAACGGCACAGTGCAGCTGGTTCATCATACGGGACAGCACATGGAGCAGGCCGTGGTGAACAATCTGCTGGAAACCCGGACGACAGGCAGCTCCGCTATTCTGACGGCGACCAACGACGAGGCACTTCGGATGCTGGGTCTGCTGCTTCAGAAGGGAATTCGGGCAAAATTGATCCAGTCGGCCGACGGATTCCACCTTTACGATTTGGCCGAGATCCGGTTCTTCCTGAAGCAGATCGATAAAAAACTGACAGGAGCAGTCATTTCAGAAGAGCTTTGGAGAAGTGCCGCAGAGCAGCTGGAGGCCAGATACGGAGACAGCGCGTGTCTGGAAAACTGTATGAATATGATCTCGGACTTTGAGCGGGTGTTCCCGGTCAAATACAGAAGCGACCTGGAGGAGTTCATCCGTGAGTCCAATCTGGAGGACTTCTATAAAGAAGAATCCGGAGCGGTCTATGTATCTACCATCCATAAGTCCAAGGGACATGAGTTTGATCACGTTTATATGATGCTGGACAGTTTTGTGGCACAGACGGATGAGAAGAAAAGAAATCTGTATGTGGGCATGACCCGGGCCAAAAACGGGCTGTACATTCATTATAACAATGAACTGTTTTCCGAATTCAGAATCCCGGGCGTGGAGCGGATCGACGACCGCAACCACTATCCGGAGCCGGAAGAACTGGCTATGCAGCTGACGCACAGGGACGTGGTCCTGGATATGTTCAAGGGGAAAAAGAAAATGATTTTCCAGCTGCACAGCGGAAGTCCGCTGCACCTCAGCGGTAATTATCTGTCGGCAGAAGTGGGAAACAGGACCGTCAACGTGGTGAAGTTTTCCAGAGCATTTGTGGGGAGACTCTATGATCTGAGGCGGCAGGGATATGAACCCTATAGGGCCGAAGTGCGTCTTGTGGTCGCCTGGAAGGGCGGAGACGACGAAGAGGAAACGGCGGTTCTTTTGCCCAACATCTATCTCAGACAGGATGTGGACAGAACGTAGGATACACAGAAGCAGAATATTGACAAGGATGTGAAGTGTATGGACATCGTACGGGCCGGGGAATTGATCCGCATCGTCGCAGACGGGATCAATCCGTTTACCGGGGAAGTGCTTCCGGCGGATTCCGTCTGCAATCAACCGGATATGATCCGGGTGCTGCACTGTATTCTTGAGGAACTGGAGAAGCGCCCGGCAAAGGCAGAGAAAAAGCCGCTTCCGGAAAATGCAGGAAAGCCGTGGGACGAGAACGATGACGGAGTTTTGGCAGATATGTTTGATAATGGATGCTCAGTAAAGAAAATGCAGGAGCATTTCAAGAGAACGAGGAGCGCTATTGCTGCACGGCTGGTTCATATCGGAAAGATCGATTTACGGGATCAGGTCAAGTGATGTAAAATCCCCCCCAAATAGCAATATAATCATAACAAAAGGAAGTCTTCCGGATCGGGTGTACGATCCGGAAGACTTCCTTTTCTTCAAATTTATGACTGCCGGATAAAAGTCCATAAAATGGGACCTGTGATATGATATACATATTTTGGATCAAGCGTTGATTGCATGGCATGCAGATACTTGGCACACGTTTCCGAGGCTGGTCGGAAGAGAACGAGACGCCGCACTGTAAGGTGCGTGGATTGAAATATCTCTCTGGTTGAAGTCAACCAGAATGTGACTGGTCGCCCCCCACGGGGGCGTGGATTGAAATGAAAAGATTCCTCTTTCGGCAGATCGTCATCAGCGCGCCGCCCCTCTTCTGCAAAGTGTGAGGCCGAGAACGAGCCGGACGTTGGAGCCCTTCGCTCAGGAGTATTTCGAACTACTACGGCCACAACTACCTGACCGACCTGGAGGCCGCTGAGACCAAGCTGGCTGCCTTGGAGAAGGCCGAGGCCGACAAAGCTGCCGCTCAGATCGTCATTGACAAGATCAACGCCATCGGCGAGGTCACCTACACTCCCGAGTGCAAGGCTAAGATCGACGATGCCCGTAAGGCGTACCTCTCTTTGACTAAGGAACAGCAGAAGCTGGTTACCAACATCAGCGTGTGGGAAGAGGCTGCTGCTGAGTTCCACAATCTGGAGCTGGCCCACCGTGAGGAGCTGGCCAAGGTTCGTCCTCTGGCTCAGCGCGTCATCGACCTGGGTGAGATCACCCTGGCTGACAAGGCTGAAATTGAGTCTATCCGCGCCGCTTACAGTGCTCTGCAGCCCTTCGCTCAGGAGTATTTCCAGAACTACTACGGCCACAACTACCTGACCGACCTGGAGGCCGCTGAGGCCAAGCTGGCCGCTTTGGAGAAGGCCGCAGCCGATCAGGCCGCCGCTGATGCCGTGATCGCTAAGATCGATGCAATCGGTGAGGTTACCTACACCCCCGAGTGCAAGGCCAAGATCGACGCCGCTCAGAAGGCTTACATGGCTCTGACCAAGGAGCAGCGCGCTCTGGTCAGCAACATCGAGGTCTGGGAGCAGGCTAATGCCAAGTACCACGAGCTGGAGCTGGCTCACCGCGAGGAGCTGGCAAAGGTTCGTCCTCTGGCTCAGCGCGTCATCGACCTGGGTGAGATCACCCTGGCTGACAAGGCTGAGATCGAGAGCATCCGCGCCGCTTACAATACTCTGGAGCCCTTGCAATTTCAGGATTCTTCTCGGCCTATGTGGTCGAGTACGGTCTGAAGGCCGCACGTCGTGCCCCCCAGTTCTCCAAGCGCTGAGTTTATCAGATTGCTTTCTCAAGAGCCGTCCCTTTGGGACGGCTCTTTTTTGACCGTACTTCCTGCGCTCCCTTTTTAATCCTCGCGGGGCGGGGCAAAACGGTACGGCAAAAGGCCGGAGCATTGCTCCGGCCTTTTTTGTTTTTCCTGTACTTCCACGATGAACCGATTCAATCATCACCCCCGTCGTCATCGTCATCGTCATCATCGTCGTCATCGTCCTCATCATCAAGATCGTCATCGTCATCGTCGTCATCATCAAACTCATCGTCCGTATAATCGGAATAGTCCAGCCGTTCTTCCTTCAGAATGGTCACGATCTCATCTACGGTGAGCTCCTCCAGGTCGTCCTCCTTCAGCTGGGGATACCGCTCTTCCAGATCCCGTATGAAGGCCGTCTTACCGGGGGTGACGGGACTGTTCCCGGCCTCATCCTGCGGCGTGACCTGGTGTGACAGCACCTCTCCGGCGTTTATCATATCCTTCAGGCTATCGGTGACCATGTTCGACACATTTTTCTCCAGCTGGGCCGCACGGCTCTCGTTGGCGCAGGAAACCGATACCAGAATGCTGTCCTGCTCCTCTGTCAGATAGCCGTTGTGCACCATGGAGCCAAGAATGGCGTACAGAGCCACATCCAGGTCCGTTCCTCTGAAATCCAGATCCCTCAGGATCACCTCTGCGTCCTCGTTGCAGGCGGTCACCCCGGTGACCCGGTTGCGGTAATTCACGCTCAGACTGATGCTGGGATTGACGTCCAGGTAGACCGCAGCGGAGGGGACCGTTGTGAACAGAAGGGATGAGAACAGGCACAGCAGCAGGCAGGCGGCAGCCGCCCCCATATAACGCCGCTTCGGGGCGGTCCTGCGGGGCTTTTTCTCCCCTTCCAGATACCACTCGGTTCCCTTTGTGGGCTCCGCAGGCGTCTCCCAAAGAGCGTCTGCACGGTCCTGCATCAGCCCGTCTACGCCGTTGGAAATGTGCTTCAGGATCTCTTCCTCCGAAATTTTGCTCATAGCTTTCCCTCCAGTTCTGATTTGAGTTTTTTCAGCCCCCGCCGGTATTTGGACAGGACCGTGGACAGAGGCAGATCCAGAAGTCCGGCGATCTCCCGGTGCTTCCAGCCGGTCACTGCGTGGAGAACAATGATCTGGCACTCCTCCTCGGACAGAATTTTCAGCGCGGTCTGCACCACGATCCGGTCCTCCACATTTTCGATCAGGGAAAAATCCACCTCCCGGCGGGTCTCCTCCAGAGGATAAACCGAAAGGCGTTTCTGCCGGCGGAATTTCATCAGACACAGATTTCTGGTGATGGTCATGATCCAGGCCATGGGCTTGCCATGGGGCACATAGGTCCCGGCGGCGGAACGGATCTTCAGAAAGGTATCCTGCAGCACATCTTCGGCGTCCTGGGGGTTTTTCAGCACCGACAGGGCGTAGGCATAGACGGGCCGTGCCGCCAGACGGTAAAGTGCGCTGAAGGCCTCCCGCTTTCCCTGGGCGATCCGCAGCAGCAGGCCGTCCTCGATCCCCGCCGGACACCGATCCTCAGCGCCGGAGAGATTGGAAGTCAATACGGACATTTGCAGTCAACCTCCCTGTCTGGCAATTTTGATCAAAGTGTATTTTTCTCATGCTTCACATACCCCATGGCAACGGTCAGATTTCCGTTCCGACAGCGCAGCTGGTCAAGGAAAGCCTTCTGCTCCGACATGTCCCTCAGATCCACCCGGTAGGAAAGCTCGTACATGGTGCCCATGTTTGTTGTTCTGACCCGCTCCAGGGCGGCCCTTCTGGTGTACCTCTGGAAGAGATCGTCAAAGATGCCGTCATAGTCCAGATCTTCGGGGACGGTGATTTTCAGCTGGCGCTCCCTGGTCTCCGCCGTACCAAAGCCGGACCGCTCCAGAACCAGAAATACGGTCCCGGCAACGGCGGTGATCAGCACGGCCAGCGTCAGGAAGCCCATACCCGAGGCAAGTCCCACAGCCATGGCAAAGAACAGAAAGCCAATCTCCCTGGCTGTACCGGGGGCGCTGCGGAAGCGGACCAGACCGAAGGCACCCAGGACCGCCACGGAGGCCCCCAGATTTCCGTTTACGATCATAATGATGGCCGTGACCAGCATGGGCATCAGGGCCAGGACCACAGGAAAGCCCTGACTGACCGTGCCGCTGCGGTAGAGCAGGGCTATGACAACGCCCAGAGCCAGGGCCACCGAAAAGGCCGTCAGGACGCTCCAGATCTCGTAGGTACCCGGATGAAACATACTGCTTAACATACTTCTTTCCTCCTGATCTCTTCCCAGTTTTCCATGCGATGGACCATCATTTCCTCCGGATGGAAGCCATCATACCGGGATTTGTAGCTGTTGCCGTACTTGGAAAAGGACACGGGGTAAATGTCCAGTTCTGAGAGAATCCGGGTAAACCAGAGGGGCGTTGCCCCCATGATCTTGCTCTCCATCAGATAGTACCCCTCCGGCAGGAGCAGTTTCCCGGAATCTCCCTGTTCCAGGCCCATGTCCACCCGGCGGTATCGGATGCGCTGATCAAAGGTGATCCGGAAATCCGGGTCGTCCTTCTGATACAGGGCGATCCGGTCATAGGCCAGATAGGTCCCCCGCTGCAGGGGGTACCGCTCCAGGAAAAAGTCGATCTCCCTTAAAATCTGACTGTCCTGCTCCGGACGGAGCCCCCGCTCCACATAGTCGTAGGCCTGTCTCAGGGTAAGAGGGATCCGGCGCTTGTTCACCACCCTGTTGTACTTCTTTTTGATCTCCAGAAAGACGGTGGAATCCAGCGTGGGGATCCCGTAGCTGCGCAGGCGCAGCTTCTCCTTATAGACCGGCTTTTCAATGGACCGCCGGATCAGAAGGCTGTCCGGGGTGTCGTAGTAGATATTGCATATGGTATGCAGTCCATACTGATCCACCTGCATCCGGGACGCCAGACGTTTCCGCAGTACCAGATAAACGTCCTCCGGCATCAGGTATTTCTTTTCGTATCGGTTGAATACAGTCTGTGCCAATGGAATGACCTCCTCAGCTTTTTATTTTTTGCCGGACCTCCAGCATGGAGCCGTTGCTGATCACAGTCACATCCCCGTCCTTTGTCTCAAAGATACCGGGACAGTACCCCTTCAGCAGCTCCAGGGTCCTGGCCTCTGCCGGATGCTTCCGGGAGGAGCAGATCACGGAATACCGGGGCGACAGGGTCTGAAACAGCTCCTCCAGAGCCTTATTGTAAATGCCGTGGTGGGGGACCTTCAGAAAATCGCAGGGCTCCGGGCGGCTGTCTGCCAGCCACTGACGGATCCTCTGCTTCTCCGCATCCCCCATAAACACCAGCCGGTTTTCTCCGTGCTGAACGGTGGTGATCAGGGAAAAGTTGTTGTCAAACTCCTCCGCGCCGTCCGGGATCTCATAGGAGGCCGGGGGCTCGATCAGCACCTGGGCGCTGCCAAACCAGAGGCGCTCCGGCTGGGTCAGCCGCTGCAGGGGTACCGCCGCCTGTTCGGCAGCTGCCAGAAAATCCAGGTACTCCTGGTGGGTCCCCTCATAGTCCGGGACATATACCCGCTCCACCGGAAGCCGCTCCAGCACGGTGTCGGCTCCTCCCACATGGTCCCGGTCAAAATGGGTGATGATCATGGCGTCCAGCTCCGTAATGCCCCGTTCCCGGAAAAATTCCACCACCTCCTGGCCGTCGTCCTCCTCCCCTGCGTCGATCAGCAGCCCGTGGGAACCGGAGCACAGGGCGATGGCGTCCGCCTTTCCCACCCTGAGCAGGCTGACCGTCAAGGGCGTCAGCTCCGGGCCGGTACGGTAGGAGCAGCCCACAAGCATCAGAAGTGCCGCCAGCGCCCCGGCAAAGGCCGTCAGCCGCTTTCCTGTCTCGTTCAGTTTCATGTTGATCCTCCTTTGTCTCTTCTGTAAGGTTAATGCCGCCGGATGCGATTCTATTGCACCCCCGTAAAAAATCTTTTTGCGTAATGCTCCCCAGACCTCATAGAAAAAGCAGGTACCCCCGGAGTATGGAGCCGGGGATACCTGCTTTTCAGAAGCTGTCAGACAGCTCCTGCTTGCTGTTTATTCCAAAACAGCGGAGAGAGGAAAAGAAAAGAAAAGTAAAAGAGGGGTAAGCTTGTTAAGGGTCCGATCAGGCCCAGCCGATGAACAGGGCCAGGGCGATCAGGACCATCTGGGTGGCAATGAGCATCAGGAACAGGGGGTAGAACCACTTCCACCACTTCTCCATCTTGATACCTGCAACACCGCAGATCACGGGGGTCATGGCGGTGGGCCACATGATGTTGGACAGGCCGTCACCGAACTGGAAGGCCAGAACAGCAATCTGGCGGGGGATATTCAGCAGGTCAGCCAGAGGAGTCATGATGGGCATGGACACGGTGGCCTGGCCGGAGCCGGAGGGGATCAGGAAGTTCAGCAGAGTCTGGACCACCAGCATGGCCTCGGCGGACAGCCAGCGGGGCAGAGCGCCCAGAGGGATGGACAGACCGTAGACCACGGTGTCGATGATGTTGCCGGCCTGGAGCACCATCAGGATGCCACGGGCCAGGCCCACGATCATACAGGCCATGGCCATGTCGGTGAAGCTCTTGGCCACCTTCTCAGCGATCTCGTTGAAGGACCAGCCCATGATGAAGGAGCTGACCAGACCCATGATCAGGAACACGGCGCACAGCTCCTCAAAGTACCAGCCGTAGGTCTTGGTGCCGTAGACAATGGCGATGATGCCCGCCAGCAGCACCAGAAGCACGGACTTTTCCCGCCAGCCGAAGGTGTAGTTTTCCACGGAGACGGCGTCGGTGCTGTGTCTGCTGTCGGCCTCGCCGTAGAGGATGCTGCGGGTGGGGTCCTCCTGGACCTTCAGGGCGTAGCGGCTGACATAGATGGAGGCCACCACGATCATGGCCACATGGCAGAAGATGCGGAAGCCTGCGCCGGACATGACGGGGACCTCGGCAATACCCTGGGCGATGCCCACGGTGAAGGGATTCATAAAGGCGCCGGAATAGCCCAGAGCAGTACCCAGGACCACCACGCCCAGACCCACCATGGCGTCATAGCCCATGGCGATGGCGATTCCGATGAACACAGGAATGAAGGGGAACATCTCCTCAAAGCAGCCGATGGTGGAGGACACCATGCCGATGAGGGTAATAAAGATGGGGATGATCACGATGCGGGCCTTGCCCTTGACCCGCTTCAGCAGACCGGCCACCAGACCGTTGAAGGCGCCGGTGGAGATGATCAGGCCGATGGCGGCACAGGCAATAAACAGGAACATGATGACGTCAGCGGCGTTCATCATGCCTGCGTAGATGCAGCGGAACAGCTGGAACAGGCCCACAGGGGTCCGATCCACGGGGTGGTAGGTGCCGGGAATGACCACCATCCGATTGGTGGCCTCGTTCAGGACCCGGTCAAAGGTACCTGCGGGCAGGATCCAGGTCAGAATACCGCACACCAGGATCAGGCCCAGCAGCAGCACGTAGATATGAGGCATTTGGAATTTACGCTTGTGATTCAGTGTATTTCCGTTATCCATTACGATAACCTCCTACTTATAATCAGTTTACTTCATCTGGTCTTTGATTTCACGCTCTTTTTGAAAATCTTCCCGGATCTGCATACGGAACCGGGCGTCGTTCAAGGTTCGGAGGGCCAGCTCTGTCAGGACGCAGGCGCCCTTTTCCAGCTGCTCGAAGGCCTTGGGCTTCTGGGTGGCCTCCCGCATCCCCTCCGTGTGGAGGGCGAAGGTCTCGTCCGTAATGGACAGCAGCATCTGGATGGAGGGGCACTGATAGCTGACGTTGCCGATGTCCGAGGAGCCGCAGGCCGGGGCGGGCTCGCTGACGGTCTCCCCTCTGCACTCCATGATCGCTCTGGCCTCCTGCTCCAGGGAGCTCACTCTGACCATATCCCAGAAATCCTGGAGACCGGGTTCAAAGGTCACGGTGCAGTCCAGGGCCAGAGCCGCGCCCTGGGCGCACTTGCGGACGATCTCGTCCAGCTGCTCCAGACGGCCTCTGGAATTGGTGCGGAACTCCATACGCAGCTTTGCGGTGTCGGGAATAATGTTGGGGCTGCGGCCGCCCTCCTGGATGATGCTGTTCACAAACACATCCGGAGTGAAGCACTCCCGTCTGGCGTCCACCAGATCCAGGAACTTTCTGGCCGCCGCCAGGGCGCTGTGGCCGTGCCAGGGGCCGGCTACGGAGTGGGCGGTCAGGCCGTGGAACTCGATCTCGTAGCAGCGCAGGCTCAGGACCTCCATGTTGGTCTGGGAGACCCCGCCGCTATAGCTGTGGATCATTTCAGCCAGGGCCATGTCTTTAAATACACCCTGCTGCTCCATCACCACCTTGGCTCCGTTCTCCTCCTCTGCCGGGGTTCCGATCACATAAACCGTTCCCTGGAACTGATCGGTGAGCTTTGCCAGGGCCATGCCTGCCAGGGTGCTCATGGCCCCGTGGAGGTTGTGCCCACAGGCGTGGCCCAGTCCCGGCAGGGCGTCGTACTCGGTGAGGATGGCCACGGAGGGGCCCTCTCCATTCTTCAAAACGGCACGAAATGCCGTGCCATACCCCAGTTCTTTCTCCAAAAACGGATATTCGACCTGGTATCCGTTCTCGCGGAGCAGGTTCACGATCTTCTGGCTGGACTTCACCTCGTGGTAGGCCAGCTCCGGCTCCCGGTATAGGGATCGGCTCAGCTCCACCGCATCGGCAAGGCCGCTGTGCACTGCGGCGTCAATTTTATTCGGTGTCGTATCAATCACCTTCTAATTACAGTCTTATTAAAGTCATGTCTTTAATTTGGCTCAAGCCTATCACAGGTGCTGAATAAATTCAAGTGTGCTTTTATATTTTTGTTAACTTTTTTATTTCCTTAGTGGATTATGCATAAAAAACATGGTATGATAGAGAAAAGCAAGAGGTGATACCGTGATTTACCGTGTTGCGCTGCTGTTGAAGCAGCATCTGATCGATTACTGCAAACAGAATGCGCCTGATTTCAGCGATCGTTTTCAGCTGGATTACTACGCCTACGATACCCTTGACGAATTAGAGCGGCTGTATTTGTCTTTAAGAGACTCTTATGACGGCTTTATTTCCAGCGGTATCGTGCCCCACCATTTTCTCACCGAGATCGGCAGAAACGACGACGTGTCCTTCGGCTGCTTCCGGTTCGACATTGAAAATACCTACCGCATCCTGCTGCAGCAGTGCATCTCCAGAGGCTCTGCCGACCTGTCCCGGGTGGGCATCGACTTTCTGGGGCCGGAGGCTTCCCTGTCCAGGGTCATTTCCGACGGCAACCTGCCCCGGGCCGCCAGCGGCTTTGAGTGGCGGGTCTCCATGCTCTCCGCAGAGGCCCTTGAGGATTTTGAAAACAACCTCAACCGCCGCTATATGGAGCGCTATCAGCGGGGGGAGCTGGACTTTATCGTCACCTATTTTTACAGCACGGTGCAGACCTTTGAGGACTGCCCCCTGGACTGCTACTATCTCTACCCCAGCGAAAACGAGTTCCGCTATGTAATGCGCTCCCTGGAGCAGAGCATTGCCCAGCGCAGGGCCCAGGGAAGTTTTCCTGCGGTGATCCGCATCAATTTTACGGAAAATATCAAAAAAGATCTGCAAAAGGCCGACCTTTACACCGCTGAGATGCAGCGCCTGCTGCTGACCCTCATCGACCGCTCCAACAACAAGCTGTCCCTGAAAAGCGGTACCGGATACTTCGAGCTGTACACCGATTCCCGCACGGTGGATCAGATGACCAGCCGGTTCCACAGCTGCGCTCTGCTGCCCTATCTGCAAAAAAACATGCAGTTCGACGGCACCATCGGCTACGGCATCGGCGCAGATTTTTACAGCGCCCGGGGCAACGCCCTCCGGGCAGAGCGCTTCGGCAGTCAGCAGGCGGACAAAAACAGCGGCAGCTACCTCATCGACCGGAACCAGATGCTCACCTGTCTGGCGGACTCCGGACGGCTGGAGCAGAAATGGATGGACAACGTTCCCGCAGACTATGTGGATCGGATCGCAGACCGCTCCGGTCTCCCCGCACACACCATCCGCAAGATCATCGGCGTCCTGGCCTACGGGAACACCGACCAGATATCTTCCGCCGAGCTGGTCAGCTATCTGGGCATCTCCCTCCGCACCGCCAACCGGTACCTGTCCAGCCTGGAGCGCTCCGGCATCGCCAGGGCCGTGGGCCACAGAAATCTCAACGGCCGGGGCCGCCCCATTGTGATCTACGCCCTTGATCTGAAGCCCTCCCAGTCCTGATTTATGCCCCTTGTACACTTTGTACAAAGGCAGTCCTCTCCCACGACGCAGAAGGGAGCAGCACTACAAAAGTTTTCAACAAGTAAGACCCCATGTGTGGAACATTTAACCGTTCCGTACATGGGGCCTGTTTGATTTTCTCCGGGGCGGCTTTGCCAGTACGCCTGGGTACCGTTTCTTCCTTTTCCCCCTTCCTGATTTTGCGTTGTTGTGCTATAATAAATAATACCCTTTACAGGGATCGTAACTTGCTAATTCCTTACGGTATCTGATACATTCTCCCCTTCACAGGGCACCCTTCGCTCAGGAGTATTTCCAGAACTACTACGGCCACAACTACCCGACCGACCTGAAGGCCGCCGAGGACAAGCTGGCTGTCCTGGAGAAGGCTGAGGCTGACAAGGCCGCCGCCAAGGCAGTCGAGGACAAGATCAACGCCATCGGTGAGGTTACCTACACCCCCGAGTGCAAGGCCAAGATCGACGACGCCAAGAAGGCCTACATGGCTCTGACCAAGGAGCAGCGCGCTCTGGTCAGCAACCTGAACGTGTGGGAGGAGGCTAACGCCAAGTACCACGAGCTGGAGCTGGCTCACCGTGAGGAGCTGGCCAAGGTTCGTCCTCTGGCTCAGCGAGTCATCGACCTGGGCGAGATCACCCTGGCAGACAAGGCTGAGATCGAGAGCATCCGCGCCGCTTACAATGCCCTGGAGCCCTTCGCACAGGAGTATTTCCAGAATTACTACGGCCACAACTACCTGACCGACCTGAAGGCCGCCGAGACCAAGCTGGCTGCCCTGGAGAAGGCCGCAGCCGATCAGGCCGCCGCTCAGATCGTCATTGACAAGATCAACGCCATCGGTGAGGTTACCTACACCCCCGAGTGCAAGGCCAAGATCGACGACGCCAAGAAGGCCTACATGGCTCTGACCAAGGAGCAGCGCGCTCTGGTCAGCAACCTGAACGTGTGGGAGGAGGCTAACGCCAAGTACCACGAGCTGGAGCTGGCTCACCGTGAGGAGCTGGCCAAGGTTCGTCCTCTGGTTCAGCGCGTCATCGACCTGGGTGAGATCACCTGGTCCGATAAGGCAGCAGTCGAATCCATCCGTGCTGACTACGAGGCCCTGCAGCCCTTCGCTCAGGAGTACTTCCAGAACTACTACGGCCACAACTACCTGGCAGACCTGGAAGCCGCTGAGGCCAAGCTGATCGCTGTTGTTGCAGTGGTCAAGGAGTCCGATATGGGCTATGCCACTCTGGACGAGGCCATTTCTGCCGCACAGGCCGGCCAGACCGTGGTTCTGGTGAAGAACGTGGAGAACGCCGGTAACGTGGTTCTGATGCAGGGCATCACCCTGGATCTGAACGGCAATAAGCTGTCCGCAAACAACGTTCTGGCCATTAAGGGCAATTATGTGGTTGACAATCAGAATGCAAAGGGTATACTGAATGTCAAGGGCCAGTTTGTCCTGGATGAGAACAACGGCAGCGTGCCTGTCCGTACCGAAGACGGCTATCATTTCTATCAGAGCAATGTCAAGATCAACGCCGACATGGTTTCTCAGAATGCCGATTCCTTCCTGTTTAAGTTCCGTCCCTCTCTGGGCAGCGCTGAACTGAACCGGGCTATCCTGGCCAACGGTGCAGCTGACAATGGTCTGCAGATCCGTATTAAGCTGACCTGGGTCAACGGCGATACTGCCATGGAGCAGAATGTCGTGTTTGCCGAGAATCTGGTTCAGGAAGCTTATATGAATGATATGGCTCTGACTCTGGGCGTTGGCGGACTGGCCAATGGCGAGCAGTTCCACAATGTGCAGGTCACTGCACAGCTGGTGTCTGTGGACAGCAACGTGGTTGTTTCCAGCAGCACCTTCGCTTATACCGGCAATGTTCCCCAGCTTTGATCAGAAAGGAGAAGCGACCCATGAAGAAGAATTTTGAAGATCCTGTGATTAAGATCGTGAATCTGGGTACCCCTGATAGCTACTACAAGGACGGCCCCGGCATTCAGCAGCCCGACATCGATACCGGTGTTGGTTCCAAGCCTGATAACTGGGATTGATCCATATAATCTTCCGCCGTTGTGCGGAGCTGATTAAAAGCGCAAACAGGCCGGAGAGTTTCTCCGGCCTGTTCTTTTAGAGAAAGGTCCGGGTGCGGACAAAAGGAGTGAACCCGTTGGACTACAAAAAGCTGATAATGACAGGCGGAGCCATTTTGATGGTGCTGACAGGAAGTCTGGCCCTGACGTCGTGCCGGAGCGAAAAGCTGCCGCAGTCGGAGCCCAGTCATTCTGAGGAGCTCCAGAGCGATGCTTCCCAGGGAGAAAGTTCCTCTTCTCAGGAAAACAGTTCTTCTTTCCAGGGGGACAATAATGTGATAGATGGCCCGGCTGTGCCGCAGAATACTGCGCCTGAGGAGAGCAGCAAGCCTGATGGAACAGACGGCGCCGAAGAAAATCGTCCTTCCGGTCAGACCCCGGAGACCCTCGAAGCCAATGAAAACCCCTCCGTGCCAGATCAGGAGGACGCCGGTGACGAAAAGGTCGATTATCTCCGGTATCATGACATGAGCAGCGAGGAACAGAAGGCGTTTGTAGAGTCCTTTTCCTCCATTGACGAGTTCTTCAAGTGGCACGAACAGGCACAGAAGGAATATGAGTCCACTAAAAACGATATCGTAGTGGACGATGACACCGTGATTGAGCTGGGCGGTTGAGGAAGAAGCAGTGGAAAAGTACTATAACATTGCCGGGCTGAACGTTGCCATGGACAGCTACGGCAGAACAGACAGCAGAGCGGAGGCATATCGGATACCGACGCCGGATCATGTGGATATTCAGGTGGTATCCCGCTGGCCGGAGCTTCGGGATGAGCACCCGGACTACAGTGATGATCTGGGGGAGCATACCGCAACCGATTGCAGCTTCTACAGGCAGCTGCTGGACTTTGACGGCTTTCGCTTTCACAGCTCGGCGGTTGTCGTAGACGGAAGGGCTTATCTGTTTTCTGCGGACAGCGGTACGGGAAAATCTACCCACACCCGCCTGTGGCTGTCGCTGTTCGGTTCACGGGCGTACATACTCAATGATGACAAGCCGGCAGTGCGCTGGATCGATGGAACATGGTATGCATGCGGAACCCCCTGGAGCGGAAAAGATGATATCAGTGTCAACCGTGTGGTTCCGATTGCGGGGATCGCAATGCTGGAACGCAGCGAGCATAATTCGATCGAGCCCTATTCAGACGGACAGGTTGTGGTTGATATGATGAAGCAGTGCAACCGGCCGCGGGAGATGAAAACGCGGATGAAGCAGCTTACTTTGCTGGACAAGCTGATCCGTGAGGTCCCGGTCTGGAAGCTGCGGTGCAATATGGAGCCTGAGGCGGCCATTGTGTCCTACGAGGCCATGTCCGGGGAAACATTCAAGGAGATGTGAAGCATGAAGCTGAAAGAAGGATTTATTCTTCAGAAGGTGGCGGGGGAGAACGTGGCCGTTCCCTCCGGCGAGGACGCGGACCTGGATCTGATGATCACGCTGAACAATGTGGGCGCCTTTCTGTGGACGCTCCTGGAGCAGGACAGGGACGAGGATGCTTTGGTCAAGGCGCTGATGACTGAGCATGAGGTGGATGAGACAAGAGCGCGTCAGTCTGTGCGTCATTTTATGGAGAAGCTGAAGGAAGAAAATCTGGTAGAATAACTTCCGTCATGACCTGTAATTCCCCGTGTGCCGACAGTATGGAAACGCTGCGGTACGCGGGGACTTTTTATGGCGGGACAGGCAGGAAACGGGGTTGACAAGGAATACTCTGTCAGGGAGAAATGAAAAAGACGGAACAGGCAAAACGCCTGTTCCGTCTTTTTGATGCAGTGGAAAATTATCTCAGCAGCAGACCTTGCACTGGCTGCCGGTTCTGGTCTTTCTGGTTTCGATTTTTGCGGGGATGGTCTCTTCCAGACGCTCCACGTGGGAGATGATGCCAACGATCCCGGCGCTCCGGCGGACGGACTCCAAAATTTCCATGGCGTCGTCGATGCACTTGCCATCCAGGGCGCCGAAGCCCTCGTCGATAAACATGGCCTCCAGCCGGATGCCGTTGCCCTGGGCCTGCACCACCGTGGCAAGGCCGATGCCCAGACTGAGGGAGAGCAGGAATTTCTCACCGCCGGACAGGGAGTTCACCGTTCTGCGGCCGTCCTGATCGGCCACCTCCAGCTCCAATCCGCTTTTGTGAGCCTTGCCGCTGGACTCATTGGTCCGGAACAGCTGATATCTGCCTCCGTACACGGTTTTCAGCAGGCGGTTGGCCTCTCTGGTGATGGAGGTTAGCATAACACCCAGCACATAGCGCTGGAGGCTGACGCCTCTGTCACCGCACAGCTTATAGGCAAACTCAAGGTTTTCCCGGTTGCGAAGCTGGGCCTTTTCAAGGGCAGGAAGCTTCTTTTCCAGCAGAGCCAGGGACTGCTTTTGCTCCTGACAGGCCTGCTCTTTCAGAATGTGCCGCTTGTCCGCAGAGGACTTTTCTTCCGCGGCCTCATCCAGTTTCTGCTGTGCGCCCTTCACATCGGGCCGCACCTGATCGCCCAGGGCCACCTTCTGTTCCCGGACGGCCTCTTCCGCGTGGGTCAGATCGGTCTGGAACCGGATGACATCGGATTGCAGCTTCTGTTTTTCCCCGGCCTCCATGCAGGCGTCCAGATAGGCCTGCTCATCGGGGAAGCCGGCCTTTTCCAGAGCAGCGTTCCAGACTGCTCCGGCCTCCTCCAAAGCGGAAGCGGCCGCCTCTTCCGCCTTTCCGGCTGCCTCTTCCAGAGCAATCTCAGAGCGGAGTTTACCGTCTGCCTCAGTGAGCCTGTCCTGCATGGTCTGATCTGCCGTATCAAAGGCCTGGATCTTCCGGTTCAGAGCACGCAGAGCGGAAAGCCTTCCGTCCTCGTCCTCGATCCCCTCCATCCGCTGGCGGAGGGCCTGATCATAAAGGGCCTTGGCAGTCTCCGCCCGTTGAAGGCTAGCGGCCTTGTCCAGCTCGGCCTGCTGTTTTTCTGCGGCGGCGGCCTGGTGCTGTTTGGTGGCCGCCCTCGCCTTGTCCAAGGCTGCCTCGTAATCCCCGGTCAGCTTGTCCAGATCCTTCTCGGAAATGTGATCCTCTGTGGGTCTGGCGGGCTCGGGATGCTCCCGGCTGCCGCAGACGGGGCACTTTTCTCCGTCCACCAGCTTCTCCGCCAGAATACTGCCGATATTGCGCAGATAGGTGGCCTGACCGGTCTTGAAGGCCTGTTCCGTCTCCTGCTGCTTCAGCACAGCCTGCTCCAGAACTTCTGCCGCCCGATTCAGGGAAAGCACGGCCTCGTCAAACAGCGTATTGGCCTCCTTGCAGGCCTTGTCGGCCTTGCCCCAGTCAGCCTTCTTTTCGTCCAGAGACTGGTAGACCTCCTTGAGCCCCTCCAGACGGAGAGACTGCTTTTTTGCTTCCTCCACAGCGGGGCGCTTTGCCTCGTGCTCAGCCTTTTCGCGCTGGATGGCTTCGATGCCCTGCCTTGCGGCCAGCAGCTGCTTCTTCCGGCCTGCGTGCTCAGTCCGGGCCTTCTTTTCTTCGGCCAGCTTCTGCTGATACGCCCGGTAGACCGGGGCGATCTGTTCTGCCCGGTCTGCCTGCTCGATCTGCTGCTTGCGGAGAGCCTGGGCCTCCTGCTGGGAACGCAGCCGGGCGAGCGTGCCCTCCGCAGTTTCCAGCGCACGGAAGCCCTTGTCGTCTTCCTTTGCCTTGTCGCGGGCCGCCGTTCTCTGCCGGACAGTCTCGGCCAGAACCTCACAGCTGTTTTTCAGCGACTCCGCCTGCTGCTGCGATTCAGCGGCCAGCGCGGCCAGCTCCTCCAGCGTTTCACAGCCGAAGCGTTTCAGCTGCTGCTCCAGCTCCATTTTCTGATAATTCAGTTCCTTTTCCTGATCCAAAACCTGAGTTCGGATCAGCTTTGCAATTTTCTGCCACTTTTCCGCGTGGAACAGAGTGACCAGGATCTTTTCCTTTTCGTCAGACCCGGAGGTGAGCAGCTGTTCAAACTGGCCCTGGGGAAGGATCACTACCTGCTTGAACTGATCGTATTTCAGCCCCAGGAGCTTCTCTGCTGTTTCATCCATGTATCGCTGGGTGGACTTGGCGTCCGGGAGGGGAACGAACTGTCCGTCCCTCATAATCTGACACTCATAGTCCTCGTTGAAGGTCTGGGGCTTGCCCGCCAGCAGGGACTCCTTCCGCTGCTTTCTGGGCTTGACAGACCGGTAAAAGCGGTAGATATCCTCTCCGCTGCTGAACACATACTCCACCATGGTTTCATCGGTGGGATCGGCCTTCTTGCAGCGCATATCGGCCAGACTCCCCCGAAAGCCTCCGCTGGATTTGCCGTACAGGGCGTAGCAGATGGCATCCAGAATGGTGGTCTTGCCGGAGCCGGTCTCACCGCAGATCAGAAACAGACCGCTTTTCTCCAGCTCCCGGAAGTCGATATACTGCTCCTGCATGTAGGGGCCGAAGCATTTGAATCGGATGGAAATCGGTTTCATCCCAGCTCCTCCTCCTTCTCACACGTGGTCAGTGCGGATTCAAACAGTGCGATCTGTTCATCGTCCGGCTGGACGCCGAAGTTTTCCGCAAAGAATTTCAGCATGATATCCCGGTCATCCAGGGTTTCCAGCTCCTCAATGGACAGGGAGGAGCCCTCCTGCTCCACGCCCAGGCTTTTACCGGACAGCTCCAGCAGGTAGGGGAAGTACTCCTTCAGCTCCGCGTAGAGCTCCAGACCGGCATAGCGGTCGCTGACCTCCACCCGGAGATAATCGTCCCTGCAGTCCTCCCGTGCCACGATTTCCTCATAGGTCCCCCGGATGGTTTTCCGGTCCCGCAGCAGGGGCAGAACCGCAAACTGCTGCTCCATGGTTTCGGTGTCGATGAGGACCACGCCCTTCTCCTGGGTCTCCTCTGCACCGAAGGAGTATTTCACCGGAGTGCCGCTGTAGCGGATGTGGGGGGCGATGACCTGGGGCTTGTGGATGTGGCCCAGGGCCACATAGTCAAAGCCGTCAAAGACGCTTTTGGAGATGGCGGAGGCGTTGCCCACCCTGGCGGACCGGTCGGAGTCGGACAGCTCCGCGTTTACGATGTAGGCGTGGGCCATCAGAATGTTCTTCCTGGCGGGGTCCATGGTTTCCCGGATGTGGCCGCAGACCACACGGTAGGCGTCCTCGGTGGAGCGGATCGCCTCCTTTTGTTCGGGGAAGAGAGCGGCTGCCTGATCCCGGGTGAAGTAGGGCAGGCAGTAGACGGCGGTTTTGCCGCCGTCCAGCAGAACCGGCTCCGGGTCACGGCCCAGATTGCCGAACACATACATGCCGGAGGCCTTCAAAAGCTCACTGCAGGAGGACAGTCTGGCTGCGCTGTCGTGGTTTCCGGCGATAAGAATAAACTTGACGCCCAGCTCTGCACAAAGGGTGGTGGCGGCGTCGTTGAACAGACGGATGGCGTCAGCATTGGTGACGCTGCTGTCGTAGATATCACCGGCGCAGAGCACGGCCTCCACATGCTCCTTCCGGATGAGATCGTACAGCTGCTGCAGAAAATACCGCTGGCAGTCCTCATAGGTTTCCGTTCCTATCGACATACCGAAATGCCAGTCGGACGTGTGAATGATTTTCATAAAAACACCTGTTTCTGTTGTGTGATAAGCGGTGGGTCTGACCCGTATTCAGACCGTAGTATTTGCTCCATTATATCACACAATCGGGGGGCGGTACGGGGGATATTTCCGGGGACGGCTGCGGCGCAGACGGAAAACGGAGAAAAATCCGGTTATTAGAGACGATAAAATAATGGGCGCATATCGGGACGACTTCGTGTGATTTCAATATTTATTTTTTGTACCTCCGTATGTTATAATCCGACGGGCCAAAGTGGAAAAGTATACCGATGCTTTTTTACGCAATTCGGATGCGGTCTTCCCGGAAAACTGTGTGTGACAGACCGCGCCTGTGGCCATACTAACCGTAGTAATCAAGAAGAGAGGTAATCTATGAACGAAACCATCAGCCACGCTCTGAGCTATTTCGGCACCTACACGCCCGGTGTGGAGGGAGCCGTCAGCAGCTTTAAGTTTGAGTACCTGTGCAGCCTTGGCTTTGCTGCCATTGTCATTTTTCTGGGACGGGCCATCCTGTCCCATTCCAAGACCCTGAGAAAGTTTGCGATCCCCGCCCCTGTGGTGTCGGGCCTGCTGTTCTCTGTGGTGGTATCTCTGATGAAGGCCTCCGGCACTATTGCCTTTTCCTTCGATACGGAGGTTATGAAGGATCTGTGTCAGAACCTGTTCTTCCTGTGTGTGGGCTTCGGCTTTAGCGTGAAAATGCTGCGCCACGCAGGCGGTAAGCTGTGCGTGAAAATTGCGGTAGCTGCCATCGCTCTGATCACCCTGCAGGACGTGGTGGGCGTTCTGGTGGGCAAGCTCATCGGTCTGCACCCCCTGCTGGCCCTTCAGTGCTCCTCCTCCGGCATGTCCGGCGGCGTCGGCACCGCTGCGGCCTTTGGTGAGATCTTCATTGAAATGGGCGCTCCGGACTCGGCGGTGACCGTAGGCGTGGCCGCAGGCACCATGGGCAATATCATGGGCTCTCTGATCGGCGGCCCCATCGCCGCCTTCCTCATCACCCGCCACCACCTGAAGGCCGACCCCAATGACAGACCTGATTCCGAGGCTGATGGCGTGGTCCCCGCACTGGACAACAGCCGGATGATCTCCATGTTCTCCATGTGCCTGCTGCTGGCCGCTCTGGGTATGCCCATCTACTTCCTGCTGGACAACATTCCCATGATCGAGATGCCCAAGTTCATCGGCTGCCTCTTCGCCGGCGCCATCGCCCGAAACGTGATGGAGGCCGCCCATATCAAGTTTTATGTCCCCGAGGTCGAGGCCATTGAGTATATGTTCCTGGAGCTGTATCTGGCCCTGGTGCTGATGACCATCGACATTACTGCTCTGGCCCCTGTGGCCGGTCAGATGGGCGTGATCCTGCTGGCCCAGGCAGTCCTGATGGCAAGCTTTGCGCTGTTCATCTCCTTCAATGTGTTCGGCCGTGACTACGGCGCAGCAGTCATGACCGCAGGCAACTGCGGCTGGGGCTGCGGCTCCGGCCCCAATGCCGTGGCCAGCGAGAAGGCAGTCATGGATCAGTATGGCTGGCACAACGTGGCTTGGGTACTCTACCCCTCCTTCGCAGTCATTGTAGACGATATTTATAACCCCATTTTCCTGTCCCTGTTCGGCGGCCTCGTCGCCTGAGCACCGGGCTTTGGAACCAAGTAAAAAGGTGAGAACAGCTCAGGCTGTTCTCACCTTTTTTTCGGCATTGATCCACGCAATATGGGGACGGCTCTTTATTTTCCACGCAGGGAGCGGTCCTTGTCCAGCAGCTGCTGGGCCACGATGTCCAGCTGCTCGGTCTTTTCGTAGCGGTCGGTCAGATCGCCGTTGCTGGGCAGACGGCTGTCGGACTCGCCCTTGAAGGCCAGCTTCAGCAGGATGGGGGTCAGGATGGTGCCGCCTACCACAGTGATGATGATGGGGGTCATCAGCTCCGGGCTCAGGATGCCCATGGACAGGCCGCGGTTGGCCACGATCAGGGCCACCTCGCCGCGGCAGACCATGCCCACGCCCACCTGGACGCTCTCGCTGCCGGAGAAGCCGCAGAGCTTTGCGCCCAGGCCGCAGCCGGCCAGCTTGGAGATCACGGACACGATCAGCAGCAGCAGGGAGAACAGCACCAGACCGGAGCTCATGCCGTCCAGCTGGACGTTGATGCCGATGCTGGCGAAGAAGATGGGGGTCAGCAGCAGATAGCCCAGGGGATTATACTTGGACTGGATGTACACGCCCTTGGGGGTACAGGCCACCACCAGACCGGCCACGTAGGCGCCGGTGATATCGGCCACGCCGAAGAATACCTCGGCGCAGTAGGCCATGATCAGACACAGGGCAAAGGCCAGCACAGTATTCCGGTGACTGGCCCAGCCGTGCTGCTTTTCCAGCATCCAGGTGAACAGGCGGTAGGCGGCAAAGCCCACCACGGCCGAGAAGATGAAGAAGCCCAGGATCTTCAGCAGGACCACCCAGAGGCTCTCGCCGCCGCCGGCCATGCTGCTGACCATGGTCAGGGCGATCAGACCCAGCACATCGTCGATCAGGGCAGCGGCCAGGATGGTATTGCCCACCTGGGTGTCCAGCTTGCCCATTTCCTTCAGGGTCTCCACCGTAATGCTGACGGAGGTGGCGGTGAGGATGGTGCCGATAAAGACGTATTCGATCATGCCGGTGCCCTGGATCATACCGGCTGCGGCGGCGGCCCAGGCAAGGCCGGTGCCCATGAGCAGGGGCACGATGACGCCCAGCAGAGCCACCAGCATGCCGCTTTTGCCGCAGCGCTTCAGCTCCTGGATGTCGGTGCCCATACCGGCAGAAAACATCAGCACGATGACGCCCAGCTCGCTGAGCTGGGTCAGAAATTCAGTGGCGGACAGAATATTCAGACAGGCAGGGCCCAGGACCAGACCGGCCAGCAGGGCGCCGACTACCTGAGGCATCTGAAATCGCTGGGTAGCCAGACCCAACAGCTTGGTGCTCAGTAAGATCAGTGCCAGATCCATTAAAAAACGATAAGACATGTTATCTCCTCCTCTGGGGCAGGCGCGGGGACCCGGCTCAGAACTATTTTTGTGCAGGAGAAATTATAGTGCTTGTTCGCCAATCTGCAAAGGCAAAATATGTACGAAATATGGCGGTAGTTATAAAAAAATCCCGTGTAATTTTCACGCAATAGAGTGTGAAGTTCAACATAAAAAAGGTTACGAAAAAGATATGTTTTTCTCAGTTAAGAGAATGTTAAGATGAAAATGGATCGATCACCGACGCAGCCGGCGGCCCGGTGCGCGGAAGGGCGGAACGGGCGGTGTACGCAGCGGGCTTCCCATGGTATAATGTCCCTGAGAAAGAGAGGCGATGGGCGTATGATCCGCAATATTGTGTTTGATATGGGACAGGTCCTGATCCACTGGAGGCCGGAGATGTTCACCACCACCTTCGGGCTGAGCGGGGAGGACGAGGCTCTGCTGAGACAGGGCATGTTTGACGGGCCGGAGTGGTTCCGGATGGACGAGGGCACTCTGACGCTGGAGGAGGGCGTCTGCGCCATGTGCGCCCGCCTGCCGGAGCGGCTGCATCCCTGTGTCCGGGCCATTACCCTGGACTGGTGGGACATCTGCCTGAGCCCCATGGAGGGCATGGAGGAGCTGATCCGGACGGTGAAGGAGCAGGGCTATCACATCTGGCTTCTGAGCAATGCGGCCCTGACCCTGCGGCAGTATTTCGACAGGATCCCGGGTTCTGAATACTTCGAGGGCCTGTATGTTTCCGCCGAGCACCGGCTGCTGAAGCCGGACCGGGCCATTTACCGCAGCTTCCTGGATACCTTCGGTCTGAAGGGGGAGGAGTGCTTCTTCATTGACGACCGGGCCGAAAATATCGAGGGGGCGGCGCTGGAGCAGATCTCCGGCACCGTGTTCCGGGGGAGCGCCGCGGAGCTGAAGAAGGACCTGCAGGAGCGGGGACTTCTTCCCGAATAAGAAAAAAGAAAGCCGACACTGTCAGACAGTGTCGGCTTTTTGTGCTTATCGGCTCATCAGCATGGCGAAGCAGGCCAGGGTAAAGCTGTCGTCGATCCTGCCCTCCCGGATCCACTGCTTCAGCTCCTCCTCGGTGAGCAGGACGGCGTCCTCAATGCCCTCATAGCCGGGGGTGATGTTCACCTGCTCCACCTGGCACAGAAAGGCGTGCAGGTCGGCGGAGGAGATCCCGCTGTCGGCAGAGATGATCCCCAGGGGCTCCACGGAGGTACACACGGCGCCCAGCTCCTCGCGGATCTCCTTTCTTGCGTTGTCGGCGGGGGAGATCCCCGGTTCGCCAAAGCCCCGGGGGAAGGCAAACTGCTCCCGACGGATGGAATGGCGGAACTGCCGCAGCAGCACATAGGAGCTGCCGCATCGGGGAACGGCCACCACCGCGCCCTCGTTGGTGGGCACCAGGCGGTCGTAGACGTAGGGCTCGCCCTCGGGGCCATCCTGTACCAGATCGGCCACAAAGGTGTTGTAGGGGCTGTGGTACACCATGCCCAGGGGCTTTCCCGTCTCCGCATGGAACCGGTCCAGCTTGTCCGGATCGGTGATGATGGAGCAGTAGTAGGACTTTTTGAACAAATGGGGCCGCTGCTCCATCAGGGCTTTGTAACGGGTCCAGTGTTCGGAATCGGTGAATTTCATGACAGTTCCTCCCGTCGTTATGGTTGAAGGATGGACAGGCCGCAGGCCCTCCTGTCAACAGTATAGTCTGTTTTCAGCCGCAGAACAATGGAAATCTGGTGGGAATGTTCAGGCCATTACGGCCTTGCTGTATCTCTGGTAGGCATCGTTCCAGCTGCGGTAGTCGCTGCTGTCGCGGTGGTCGGGGAGGGTGAAGAGGCTTTGAAGGTAGTCTCCGAAGTAGGCGGAGACCTTTTCAGCACCGCGGTGGTTCAGGTGGTCGCCCATGTCGCGGGTGTCCTTATCCCAGTTGATGCCGATCTCCTGATAGTTCAGGTTCATATCCAGATAGGTCAGGTCGTTGTCCTGGGCAAATGCCTCGATGGTGTTATGGCGGGCGTAGTTCCAGTTGACGGTACTGGGAGTGCTGACCAGGATCAGGCGGGCGTTGTTGGCCTGGCACAGCTCCAGCATTTTCATGAGACACAGGTAGTTCAGCTCGGGGATGTTCTCCATCCGGTCGGTGGGGGACATATAGCCCAGGGTGCTGGCCGGGTTGGTCTCGTTGATGTAGATATAGCCCTTGTAGTCGTTGGTCCAGGTGTAGTCCACCGGGCGATAGAGGTCGCTCACGGTCATGGACTTCCAGCGGTTATGATTTCGGAAGAGGGAGAGCTTCGACTGAATGATAGAGGACACATAGCTGCCGGCGTGCTTTTCGCGGAAGATCGCGTTGGTTTCCAGAACAACTACGGAAGGGCTCTGAGTTTCAAAGGCCTGCTCCATGAACCGGTAGGAGTCATAGAGGGGCTGGGCGGCGGTGCCGCAGACGTAGGAGGTAAAGCCGTGGGTCTTCCACATCTGCATGGGGATGAAAGAGGAGTAGCTTTCGCTGTCGCCCACGATCAGCACGTCGATGCTGTCGGAGGGCTCGCCCAGGATGCCGTTGGCACTGAGTTGGTCCACCGTAGAGGCGTGGGCGTTATCCTTGGGCAGGAAGAGGTGGGAGGCACCCAGCAGCATGACCAGCAGGAGGGACATAAAGGCTGTGGTGCGGAAGAGGGATTTGAGAGAAGCTTTCATAAGAGCCGGACCTCCTTAGAAGTTGGCATACATGGGGTCAACGGGCACGTAGTCCGCGCCGTAGGCTCCGAAGATGATGATGAAGAAAATGAGGGCATAGTAGAGGACCCAGCGGGCAGGGAGGGGAAGAGACGCCACCTTGTCCCGGAGGGAGATGCCCTTCTCATTGACCAGGCTGACGGCAAAGACGATAACCACGGTGACCGCCACGATGAGGAAGTCGCCCAGGTCCATGCCCAGCTCCAGCAGGGAGCCGTCGGTGAAGGTGGTCAGAGAGAACCGGGTGACCATGATGCGGAACATGGTCAGGCCTGCCCGCAGGCCATCGGCCCGGAAGAACAGCTCGCCGATGTTCACCAGCACCACAGTGCGGGCAATCTGAAGGATGTGGTAGACCCGTCCGGTGCGGTCGATATGGAGCCGCTCTGCGCCCCGCTGGGCGAAGGGCTCCACGATGTTGCCGGTGAGGATCAGGGCGAAGTGGTACAGGCCGAAGAAGATGTACTGCCAGCCTGCCCCGTGCCACAGACCGTTGCAGATCCAGACGGTGAACAGGGCAACGGAACCGGCAATCAGGGGGCCGAAGTGGTTGCCCAGGTGCTTTCTGGCGGCGACGGTGACTTTTTTCAGCGGCTTGGACATGGTCAGAGGGTAGAACACATAGTCCCGGAACCAGGTGCCCAGGGAGACATGCCAGCGGCTCCAGAAGTCGGAGATGGACTTGGAGAAGAAGGGGCGGCGGAAGTTTTCCGGCATGGTGACGCCGAAGATCTCCGCCACGCCCACCACCATATCCATGGTGCCGGAGAACTCCATGTACAGCTGGCAGGTGTAGAACACCATGGCTACGGCCACGGTGGCGCCGTCGTAGTTGGCAAAGTCAATGAAGATGTTCTTGATGAAGAGGTTCAGCCGGTCGGCCACCACCACCTTTTTCATGACGCCATAGAGGATGCGCTGAATACCCATGGTCAGGTTGTGGTAGGTGATGGGATGGCCCGCCCACAGCTGGTGGGCGGTCTGGCCGTAGCGGCAGATGGGGCCTTCGATAATCTGGGGAAAGAAGGCCATGAACAGAGCCAGCCGGCCCAGGTTCCGGTCTGCCTGCTCAGAGCCCCGGTACACGTCCAGGAGGTAGGACACCGCCTGTAGGGTGTAGAAGGAAATACCGATGGGCATGATGAACCGGGGGACCGGTACCCGGAAGGGGGCGTTCAGCAGGAGCAGGAGCTGGTTTAAGTTGCTGCCGAAGAAGGGAGTATATTTGAGGGTCACCAGAGTTCCGATGTGGAGCAGCACCGCCAGAAGGACGATGTTCCGCAGCCGGAGCTGGAACCGGGCCTTGATGGCCTTTTTCTCGCTTTTTTCTGCCTCAGAGAGCGCCTGCTTCTTCTCCTCCTGCACCGTCATCATCCACAGACCGAAGTGGTGGATGGAGAAGGTGGACAGGACCAGATAGACCAGCAGCTTGCCGCTGATGGACCAGAAGAAGGCGTAGCTGGCGATCAGCAGGACCTTCCACCGATGCTTCTGGGGGGCGAGCCAGTACAGGCCTACCACCGCCGGGAGAAACAGCCCCAGAAAGAGAACGGAGCAGTAGGAGGCCATAGCTTATTCGTCCTCCTGCAGGCGGGTGACCATGGCCCAGATGGCCTGGGCGGAGTTGAAGTTGGCGGGGATGATCTCCACCGTGGGAATGGTAATATCGAAGGTGTCCTCCAGCTCTGCGATCAGAGAAATGATGGACAGGGAGTCCAGGCGGTGGCCGTCGATCAGGTCGGTACAGGTGTCGTAATCAACCTCGGGCTGCAGCTCTTCCAGAATTTCAATCAGTTCTTCCATTGTGATCGTTCCTTTCTCTTAATAGCAGGGGGTGTTCAGAGGACTGGTGGGGGTGGCCGGACGCACCGGGTGCAGGGTGCTGTCCTCCATCAGGAGGGACACGCCCGGCAGGTCACGGCTGAGAAAGAGGGAGATACCCTCCGTCATACAGTAGGCGCCGGTGTTTTCAAAGGCGAACAGGTCGCCCACGGTCAGGTCAGCCACCGGGAGCTGCTTGACCAGAATGTCATTGACGGTACACAGGGAGCCGAACAGGTTCCAGTTTTCCGCTGCGCCGGATCGGGCGGGCAGGAGCATGTAGGAGGGAATCCGCATGGCCATGCTCTGGCCGTAGTAGACCAGATGGTGGATGCCGCCGTCCAGAATGGCGTAGTTCTGGCCCTTGTTGCGCTTGGCGTCCACCACGCGGCTCAGGTAGGTGCCGCAGGAGGCCGCAATGCTGCGGCCCAGCTCCAGGGTGATCTTGGTGCGATAGGCCATGTTGTTTAAAATCTCGGAGAAGGCGGAGAGGAATTCCTCCTCGTTCCACTCCTCGTCCTGGAAGTAGCAGACCCGCAGGCCGGGGCCGAACTCCAACTCGTTGGTCCGGAAGTCGTAGTCCTCCTGGAGGGACTGCATGAAGCCGTCCAGGTAGTCCAGCTCACGCTTCAGTTTTTTCAGAGAGTGCTTCTGAGTGCCGGAGAAGTATTGCAGGCCCTGGATGTCCAGCACCCCGGCGGCCCGGGAAATGATGCTGCGCACGTCACTCTCGTCCAGACCGAACTGGTTGCCGCTGGTCAGCCGCAGAAACACAGGTAGGCGGCACTTGTAGTGCCAGGCCAGCTCCTCCAGCAGTCGGAACTGCTCCATGGATTCCACGGTGTAGTGGCCGATATGGGGCATGGTGGACACCAGATGCTGGATGAAGGTGGGGGTCTTGTACACGCCGGAGATGACCAGCTTTTCCTGGGGCAGGCCCAGCTGCTCACAGATGGCCCCCTCGCCGGGGGAGCAGACCTCGAACCGGTCTACCCAATCTGCGATCTCCTTCAGAATGAAGGTGTTGGCCTTGATGGCGTAGCAGATGCCGGTGCCCTCGGGCAGGTGGCTGCGGAGGTAGGAAATACGCTCCTTCAGCACCGCAATGTCAAAGACATACATGGGAGTGGGGCACTGGGGGGCCAGCCAATTCAGAGTTTCGTAGTTCATAGGGCTCCTTTCATCAGTGCGGCGCGGTCCGTCTTTCCGTTTTTCGTCAGGGGCATGGATTCCACCTGGACCAGACGGCCGGGGATCATGAAGACCGGCAGGGCGGCGGTCAGGGCAGTGTGCAGCTCCTTTTTATTGGGAGCGCCCACGTAGAAGCCGTACAGCTTGCTCTTGGCTTCGTCGAAGACGCAGCAGGCGCGTTCCACGCCCTCCGCCTCCATCATGGCTTTTTCGATCTCCTCCAGCTCGATGCGGTGGCCCTTGTACTTGATCTGGAAGTCCTTCCGGCCCAGGAAGCAGAACTCGCCACTGCTGTTCCGGCAGGCTAGGTCGCCGGTGCGGTAGATGCGGTTGTACCAGGCCTCGTTGAGGGGATTCTGAGGGAAGCGCTCACCGGTCTGAGCGGGGGACTTGTAGTAGCCCAGGCCCACGGCGGTACCGCTGACGCAAATCTCACCGGGGACGCCCTCCTCAAGAACAGGCCGGTCATGTTCGTCCAGCAGGAACACCCGCTCGTTGGGGAAGGCGGTACCGATGGGCACGCCGCTGTCATAGTCCCGGCTCCGGTCGATGACGTGGTAGGTGCAGTTGCAGGTGATCTCGGTGGGGCCGTAGAGGTTCACAAACTGAGCCTCGGGCAGGTGCTCCATCCAGGAGTTCAGATGCTTCTTGGGCATGACCTCGCCGCTGAACAGGACCTTGTTCACGGTGGCGGGGGTCTTGTAGTCCAGACCGTGGAAGGTGCTGATGAGACACAGGGCGGACACGGCCCAGATCATGGTGGTGACCCTGTGGCCGCAGAGGAAGTCCAGCAGCTCCACCGGGTGGGAGAAGAGCCGCTTGGGGACTACCACCAGATTGGCGCCGGTCCTGATGGCGGAGTAAATGTCCTTCACGGACACATCGAAGTCGAAGGGGGCCTGGTTGGCGATCACGTCCTTAGGGGTGATGTGGAACAGGTCAGTGAACACGTCGATGAAGTCCAGAACGGATCGGTGGCCGATGACCACGCCCTTGGGCACCCCCGTGGAACCGGAGGTGAAGTTGATGTACAGAGGGTCGGTGTCGATCATGTCCCGGCGGATGGCGTCCAGCAGGGGAGCGTTGATCTCAGCCTCCCGCAGTTCTTCCACCAGCAGCACGCTTTCGGTGGATAACAGCGACCCGGCCCGGGCCATATGCTCCCGGTCGGCGATGACGAAGGGAGGATTCAGCACGGAAAGCACCTGCTGCAAACGCACGTCCGGCAGGTCGGGATTCAGCAGGGTGTAGCAGCAGCCCGCCTGGACGATACCGAAGAAGGCGGTCAGAGCGTCCACGCCCTTTTCCATCAGGACGGGGATGGGCTGGTTGGGCGTTGTGTAGGCTGCCAGCGCGCTGCCGACCCGGCGGCTCCGGTCCAGAAGCTGGGGGTAGGAGCAGAAGCCGTGCTCGTCGGTAACGCCTGCGCCGCAGTGGCTCCGGGCGGTCCCTTCTAAATAATTCAATATATTCTTCGTCATGTGTAAACCCCTCATATCATACCGTAAACGTGTATATATCCCTATAAAACCGAGAAGTTCGGTTCACTTAGTTCGATTTATAGATTACCAGATAACAGGAGAAAAACAATAAAGAAACGTTTAAGGTTCATTTAATATTTTCTATGAGATTCAGTTACAAAGGTGTAACAAAATGCAGGAATCGCTTCCGGAAACAGGAAAAGCCCCACTCCTGGAGGAGTGGGGCTTTGTGAAATGATTAGAAGAAAGTGGGGGAGGGAAAAAGAAGAGGACTTGTAATCAGAAATATTTTTCCATTGCGTTTTCGTGGTACATATCGTAGTGATAGTCTTTCCAGATGGGATAAGCGTCACGCTCGCGCTGTACCTCATCCAGATCGAAGGTGCTGTACAGGATCTGCTCCTGATCACCGGCCACATCCAGCACATGTCCGCAGGGACGGATGACCTGGCTGTCGCCGCACAGCTCCTGATAGGCAGGGTTGACGCCCACAGTATTGCAGCCCACCACGAAACTCAGATTGGCTGTTGCACCGGACAGAAGACCGGTGTCCCAACGATGCTTCAGGTAAGTACGCCATGCAGAGCAGCAGACGACCATTTCGGCGCCCTTCATGTTCAGAGCGCGGAAGGTTTCGGGGAACTCGATATCGTAACAGATCAGCAGGCCGATCTTACCGATTTCGGTTTCGCAAACGAAGAACTGCTCACCGTCGGTGAAGATGTCCTTTTCGGTATCCCAGCCGTACACCTTAGTGTAGCTGGCCAGGCGCTCGCCCTTGTTATTGATAAACATCAGGCTGTTAAAGACCTTACCGGGAGCGGTCTCTTTCTTCTCACAATATCCCATGATAATGTGAACATTTTCTCGTTTGGCACAGGCGGAAAGAGCCTGATACAGAGGACCGTCGCAGGGTTCAGCCAGCTCGTGGAAGCGGACAATGGGGTTATAGTACCCGGGGTAGTACAGCTCGGGGAAAATTACCAGCTGGGCCCCCTTTCCGATAGCCTCATGGATGGCGTTTTCAGCCTTGGCCAGATTGGAAGCGGGATCACCCATAGTAGAGGCAAACTGAGCAATTGCAACTGTAACGTTTCTCATTGAAAACACCTGAATCCTTTCAAATTCTCCGAATATGGATGATTACCAACCGGCAGGAAGCAGACCGAGCAGATTGAACACTGCGTACAGGGTAGTGATACCATAGACCAGGAACATGATGATCTGCATAGCGGGGGAGAACATCCAACCGCAAGTCCAGGAAGGCTCGATATCGCCGTTCTTGCGTGCGCTGCGCAGCATGAAGATGGGCAGCAGAGCCATGATGATACCGGCAAAAGCACCGGTGGCATAAATGGCGTCAACGAAGCCAATCAGGTTACCCAGAACCATGACAGCGGGGACCAGAGTGATGACGATAGTAATGTTCAGACGAGTCTTTTTATCCCACTCGGACTTGAACTTAAAGAAGTCGACCACGTTAGTCAGCAGGGAGGTGTGGATGACCCAGTAAGAGGAACACAGAGCACAGAGGGCAAAGATATTGGCGACGAAGAAAGCCATGGTACCCAGAGCCTGGCCCCAAGCAATAGTGGCGACCTGAGTAACAGTGTCGGGAGTGGTGATCAGCATGACGCTGAAAGGAATGGCGATCATAATGACGGTGGCAATGGCATAACCGACAGCGATGGAGGGAACCAGCTTCTTGGGATTGTGGGACATACCGCGGGCCAGATCGGGAGCCATGTACTGGCAGAAGAATGCGAACGTACCTACGTTAAAGATAGGAATCATAAATTCCCAGTTAGCAAAGGTGACATTGGCAAAGTCTGCACGGGAAGAGACGATGGATGCAATGCACAGCACGACCAGCATAATGATCATGCCGACGCTGATGTACTTGGATGCCACACCCAGAGCCTTCAGACCGAACCAGGCAACACCGACTGCAGGGATCAGGAACAGAAGAACGCTGCCCCACATGGGGATTCCCAGCAGTTCAGAAATGATATTGCCGGCGCCGGACATGTAAGCAATCAGACAGCCGAGGGAGTTTGCAGTGACGGCGACGAAAATCAGGATACGACCGGAGGTACCCAGATACTTTTCTGCCAGACCGGGCAGCTGCAGCATCTTTTTCGTGCGGAAGCAGCACTCAATGATGTGGGCCATGGAGCAGGTGCTCAGGATTGCACCTACGACCAGCCAGAAGATCAGAACGGGAAGACCTGCATAGCGGGAAGCATATGCAGTACCCAGACAGCCGGAGCCGATACAGGCACCGACAATGGTACCTACGACCTCCATAGGGGTCAAGCGTTCAATTTTCAGTGCGCCTTCCTCAAATTGTGTAGTACTGTTGTTGTTTTCGGACATTGTTATTCTCCTCTCTCTAAAATATCTTCATCCTTCATCCAGGCTGCATACAAGACCTGTGCATAGGATCAATCACCCAGAATAACGACCTTACCATCCTTGACAAAGGTTTCGTCGTCGAACACGACAGTGGTGTTGTAGAGCACCATGTCGATGTGAACCTGACAGTCAACGCTCTGATCGTAGTAAAGGCCGTTGCCCAGAGCAAAGTGGATCGTGCCGCGGGCCTTTTTCTCTTCCTCAAAGTCTCCGTTGAAGAGAGAAGTGGGATTCAGGCCGATGCCGATTTCGGCGATGTTGTCAGAGTTTACGACATCCTGGAACAGACGCTCCAGCTCCTTGCAGATCTTGGGATCGCCGCCCAGAATTTCAGCCACACGGCCGTTTTCAATGCGCAGCTTGACAGGAGTGGTGGGCAGACCGTAGTAGCACATAGGACCGTCCAGCACCATGGTACCGTTCATGGTGCCCTCTACGGGACCCAGAGAAACCTCGCCGTCAGAGAAAGCCATGGACAGGCCGGGCTCGCGTGCAATACCGCACTCGATGATAGGCATCATATCGATCATGTCAAAGCTCAGATCGGTGCCGGCAGGAGAGGTGACGTGAGCGTGCTTTTTATGCCACCACTTGCCCTGCAGAGCTACGCCGTCGGCGTAGACAGCCTCGTAATCAGCCAGAGCGCCTCCGTGGATGTAGTTATCGATGTCACGCAGCACCATGCAGCACTCACGGATCTTCTTTTCACGCAGCAGAGCCTTCATTTGCAGGTTGTAGGCAGGTGCGCCGGAAGCCTTGGTCATGGGGATGAACACGTCGCAGCCAGACATGGCACATTCCAGGGACTTGGGAATCGTTGTGGACTGATCCTTGGTACGAGCAGGCATCATAGCAATCAGAAAATCAGCACCGTGATTTTGTGCTGCAGCGGCGAAAGCCTGTGCCATACGCATATCACTTTCTGTATCGACGACGATCAGAACTTCCTCACCCTTTTTCACCGCAAGAAGATTACCGATGATTTTCTCAGCGATGGCGGAAGCCTGAATGATCTTGTTATCCATTTAAAATCCTCCTCTACAGTTATGCTCGGCAATAAAGAGCATATACGAAGGAAAAGTCTCAAACAACTATCATATCTATGGGACCTCTCCTCTTTGAACTCATAATAGTATCTTTTTAGTCTCGTGTCAACTCATAAAATAGGCAAAAACTAAAATTTGACACTTTAACGAAACTAAAGTATCATTTTAGTGTCTTTTAGACAAGAGAAAAAGAGCGAACGAAATAGACGAAAAAGAAATAAAACAGACAAAATATACAATAAACGAATAAAATATAATTTATAGATGTTGTTTTGCGAAAGAAATTTGATATAATTAGACCGTTAGGACTGAGATGTCTGGAAGACAGGGGAAGGAGATGCATCTCTGTGTCAGATAATAAATTGGAACGACTTTTGAAAAATCGTGCGGCTTTAAGCGGAAAACAGCTGCAATTACTAGATTATCTGCTAAATAACATAAATCAAATGTCGAATACCTCTGTAGCAGAAGTCTCAAAACAGTCCGGTGTAGGAAAGGCTACGATCTTCAGAATGCTGAGATATGCAGGCTATGACAGTTTCGTGGAATTCAAGTTGGACCTGTCAGACTATATTGAACGTACTACGCCAACGGCCTATTGGCAGGTACAAAAGATGCTGGAGACAAACACATCAAACGGTGCCCTGGGAAAAGTGTTGGCTTATACCACTGCAACGATTGAAATGCTCAACGATAAACACATGGAGGATAAGTTCTCCCACGTTATCGATTTGATGTTGGCCGCTCCGTGTATCGGTGTCCTGGGATGCAGAAGTTCACGAATTATGGCAAAATATTTTGAAAGTATCTTGCTGCCGACCTCTCTGGACGTATCAATGCTGTCAGCTGATGAGATGTTCGTATTTGAGAAGGTCTATAAATTACCGCCTCATTCTGTCGTTCTGTCACTGGCAAGGTGGCCCTATACACAACTGACTATTCGAGCAACGGAATTGGCACATGAGTTGGGACACACCATTATTCTGTTGACTAACCATGAAGAATGCCAAGCGAAAGAGTTGGCTACAGAGATGCTGGTCATGCCCAGAATTGAGGATAGCTACTCGTTGGTTCCTTTCGTGATGGCAATTGAAGCAATCGGATATGAAATTTGTGCCAGAACTTCTCATAAGACGAAAGAACGAATCAACATGTTGGATAAACTGTTGGAAAAGAACGATATGCTTGCGTGGTAAAGGCGAAAGAAGACAAAGATATAGATGAAAGAACGTATCTGATGTCGCCACTATCGCACAAGGTTACTTGAAGAGAATAAAGATAAAAGCCTCCGGAGTTCTCCGGAGGCTTTTTTAATTGATAAATACCATATAGTAACTGAATATTGACAGGCAAAAGAAAAGCCCCACTCCTGAAAGAGTGGGGCTTGTTGATCGATATGGGAGGTTATTTCAGAAGATCATTGGGATCTGCGGCGTGGCAGGGCCAGGCAGGGACGATGGGCGGGCCGGGCCGGTGTAAGCGAGGCCAGCGTGACCCGTTTTGTGAGAGCATTGTCTTTTGGCAGCTTTGCTGAGTTTATTGGATGTGCCCGGCAGGAGATACAGAAGGACCTGACACCTTTGGCCAGCATCCGCCGTGCAGTGGACTTTTCGGGGAATCCCGGTGGGCCTAAAAGCTCGGTGAAGAAAATGATCGACCAGAATTTGGTCTCCTTGAGTAAGATGTACACCAGCCAGTTTGACGAGAACTTCCGCCGGTCTGCCCAGTTGATCAGCCGGGCGAGGAGGGTGTTTATCCTGGGATCCCGTTCTTCTTTCTCGGTGGCCTATTACCTGGGGTCAATTCTGAATAACCTGAGACCGGGGGTGGTGTTGCTGCAGCCCGGCGATTTCAGCCAATTCATTGATTTGAATGACGATGACTGCCTGATCGCCATCGGCTTTGCCCGATATACCCGGATTACCTGCACCACGGCAGAGTACTTCCATAAACGAGGATGCCCCATCGTCTCCATCACGGATAGCTATAATTCTCCTTTAGCCCTGTCGCCGGAGTATGTGCTCTCTGTGTTTACCTCTACCAGCTATCTGGTCGCAGACGCCATGGCTATTGCCATGTATCTGGTGACGGCGGTAGCCCAGGAAACACCTGATACCTCTCTGGCACGGGTGGAGACCATGGAGAAGCTGGGTGACAGCTTTGAAGCATATTTTTGGTAATCCTACCGGAGCAAAGAAAAAGGACAGAAGCCTAGGCTTCTGTCCTTTTTTCTGTCAGATTTAATCCAAATCGAAGAGGATCCGGTACACGTTTTTAGGTCGTCCGGCTTTTCCGCTGGAGGTACGGCCGGATATTTCGACCAGCCCGTTTTCCTCCAGGGAGTTTATCATACGGTTTGTGCCTCGGACAGAAAGATTGAGGTAGTCTGCCAACTCAGACACAGTAAATAGAGATTTTTTTGTCCGCTCCCGCAGTTGGTTGATGCGAAACAATTTGGCAGCGGACACACCGCTTTTTTCTGCCAGTGAATCCAACAGTTCCTGCTGTTCGTACTCCCGTGTGATCTTGGGGGTAATAAATTGGACCGGACCGGTGATGGAGGTGGCGTTGTGTACCACATAGGTGCAGCTGCCCTCGTGCTGCATGGACTTTTTCAGGGCCAGACCGGCGCTGGTGCGCGCTTCGCCGGGAGTGAAGCCAAAGCCAATCCCCAAACTCACATCGCAGTTGCAGTTATCCCGCAGCAGTTGGAGGAAAGGCATTCCCTCCAGACCGTTGCTGTAGTTCATCAGATCCTCCCGATTCATGATCAGGATAAACTGATCGTCGGACTGGGGAATCACCGTGGCTCGGGCGTTTTTTGCAAAGTAAAACAGCTCCTCGGCGGCTTTCAGCTTCTCATGGCTTTCCAGGTACTCACTTTGGGACTGATAAAAAATTTCCTCTTTGGGGGTCAGGCGGACGATCATAACGGCCAGAGTACCGTCAGACACGCTTCGGTGAAGCATGCATTCGTGCTTGAGCCGGAACACGGTAGACACGATGTTGTCCGTGGTGGGGCGAGAGTACGCAGCTGGGATGCCGTCGGCAATGAGCCGGTCATAGACGAAAATCAGGGTAGTGATACAGCCGTCTACCTCGCCGTTGAGGAAGAGACGGCGATGAGCCTCGTACAGCTCGTTATAGTACTTTTCTCCGGCAGTGCCTAAAGTGCGCCTCCGGAGTATTTTTACGTTGTTTTCCGGAATCCCAGCGTCGGCCAGCAGAATAGCCACCGTGGAGGGTGTGTAGTTATCCACGCTCACCCGGCTCACATCGGCCTTTTGCCAGGACAGGGCCAGCAGAGAATTCAGCAGGGAAGCGCTGTCTTTCTGAATGTAAGCACAGGGAGTATCCGGCTCAAACAGGTTTTGATACAGCTTAAATTGCAGCTCACCGCCAAATACTACGCCGTCCACGCGCTCCCGCAATTTTCTCAGGTCGCGTTCCATCTCCTGGCAGTAGTCATAGCGGTCATTTTCATAGATTTCAATGTGTAACTCGGGGAAACGGTCCGGAATAATGGAGCGGATCAGCTCCATGCGGACATGACTTCCAATGAAGCCAATGGTCAGTTTTTGATTCATATAGACCCTCCTGATTCCATGATAAATTAAAGACAGATTATGGGTGTTTTAAGGACCAAATGTCTTGAATTATAATCGGGACATAGACAAGGCCTTGAATCAATGGAAACAGTTCACTCGTTTTCTTTATCAAATCATAGCATCGCATTAGCAGAAAATCAATCTAAAAATAGCAATTATCAAGTGTTTGTGCGCTTTCTGGGGGTAATACACATATGAATGAAAACTTCGAAAAAATCGGAGCCTATATCGATAGCCAGAGGGATGACCTGATCCGATTTTGGAAGGAATTGGTCAATTTTCAGGCAGGTTCCAAGGAAATCGAGAAGGTTACCTGTCTGATCGAACGGACCAAAGCCCGGTTTGAGGAAGAGGGCTTCCACTGCCACCTGATCCCTTCGGCCAAGGCTCCGGTCCTCATCGCCATGGACGGCGAGGACCGCCCCGGTAAGCCCATCCTGCTGGGAGGCCATCTGGATACGGTATTCCCCGATGGGAGTTATCCGGAAAACCCCTTCCGTATTGACGAGAACGGTGTGGCTCACGGACCCGGCGTGCTGGACATGAAGGGCGGAGACGCCATGATGCTCTACATCGTCAAGGCACTGCGCCACATCGGTTTCGACCGGAACCCCATCAAGATCATGCTGGTTGGGGACGAGGAAATTGCCCATGCGGGCTCCGGTGTGGAAAAAATAATCGAACAGGAGGCCAGAGGGTGCCTGTGCGCCTTTAATCTGGAGATTGGACGGATGGACAACGGCCTGTCTGTAGGCCGCAAGGGCAGTCTGGACTGCCATGTGACCGTGAAGGGCAAGGGCGGCCATGTAGGTAACGACTTCCTCTCTGGCAGAAATGCCATTGAGGAGATGGCGCACAAGATTCTGGCGCTCCAGGCACTGACCCGCTATGACGAAGGTGTGGTGGTCAGTGTGGACGTAATCAGCGGAGGAACCGTGTCCAACGCAGTGCCCGACCGGTGCAAAATCGAGATCGACGCCCGGTTCAGCCATGCGGTGGATATGCCCATCGTGAAAAAGCAGATCGAGGATGTGTGTGCCGTGACCTATATTGAGGGCACAGAAACCACAGTGGAATTTGTGGGCGAGATCCCTGTCTTTGAAAAGACGGACGGCAATGTCAATATGGTCGACCGTCTGAACGAGGTGGCGGACACCTACGGCTATCCCCGGTTCGTCCCGGTCTTCCCCGGCGGAAACTCCGATGTATCCTTCATCTCCCTGGCCGGGATCCCTGCAATCTGTTCCTGCGGCGTGCAGGGCAGCGGCGCGCACACCATGGAGGAGTGCGCTGTCGTCGAAACGATTTTCCAGCGGACCAAGATCATTGCGGCCGCGATTTCCCAGTGGGACTCATAACCGAGAGAAAAATTGAGGAGGAATTTACTTTATGTCTGCGAATCAGAAAACAACGGCTGATACGCCGAAAACACCGTTGACAGCCAAGAAAATGAGCGCGCCTAACCCGCTGCTCATTATTATCGCCATTATTCTGGTCGGTGCGCTGGCCAGCTATATCGTTCCTGCCGGTTCCTTTACCCGCATTGAGGATCCTGTCACCCACAAGCTGGTGGTGGATCCCAATTCTTTTGAATATGTGGAGCAGGTTCCCATCGGCTTCTTTGACCTGTTCATGACCGTCTCCCAGGGCATCCAAAAGAGCAGCGGCATAATCGCCTTCCTGTTCATCATTGGTGGTGCCTTCGGTATGATGGAAGAGACCGGCGCCATTCGTTCCGGCATGGGCACTCTGGTCCGAAAGATGAGGGGCAGGGAATTGCTATTGGTCCCGGCGACTATGCTGATTTTCACATTGGGTGCAGCCTTTGCGGCCAATAACGAGGAGTTCCTAGCCTTCCTGCCGCTGGTGCTGTCCATCTGTTTGGCTATGGGCTTCGACTCCCTGACGGCCCTGGGCATCGTGTTCGGCTCTGTGGCTGCCGGCTACGGCGCGGGCTGTACCAATGCTTTTACCGTGGGCGTGGCCCAGGGTATTTCCGGCCTGCCCCTGTTCTCCGGCATCGAACTGAGACTGGCTGTGCTGGTAGTCCTGTACCTGATCAACGCCACCTTTGTGACGGCTTATGCCCTGCGTATCAAGAGAAATCCTCAGCGCAGCTCCATGTACGAGCTGGACCGCCTGCGTCCCAAGACTGAGGCCGTCAGCGGTGAGGAGACCCTGACCCGCCGCCATGTGCTGGTTCTGCTGGCCTTCCTGGCCGCTGTGGTCTTTCTGGTCTACGGCGTGATCGAGTTCGGGTTCTATATCGATGAACTGGCCGCACTGTTCCTGATCATGGGCGTGGCCGCCGGAATTCTGGGCGGTCTGAATCCCAAGCGCATGGCTGACAGCTTCATGAAGGGCTGCAATAATATGCTTCTGCCCTGTATTATGGTGGGTATGTGCAAGGCCATTACTCTGGTCCTGACCCAAGCCTGCATCATGGATACCATCATCCACTTCCTGGCCGGGCTGCTCAGCGCTGTTCCTCCCATCTTCACCGCCTTCGGTATGTTCATTGTTCAGGACCTGTTCAACATCCTGGTGCCCTCCGGCTCCGGTCAGGCCGCCATCACCATGCCTATCATGGCTCCCCTGGCTGACCTGGTGGGCGTGACCCGCCAGACTGCAGTTCTGGCCTTCCAGTTCGGCGACGCCTTCACCAACTGCATTACTCCTGCCAGCGGCATGACCGTCTCCTGCCTGGCCATTGCTGGTGTGCCTCTGAAGAAATGGTGGAAGTTCATTCTGCCCCTGTTCGCCCTGTGGGTGCTGACTGCTTTTGTCTTCCTGACCTACGCCACCGTCACCAGCTACGGCCCCTTCTGATGGGAGGTATGAACCGTGAGTATCTACGAGATCGGTATGCTGGCCTGCTTCGGTGCGGCATGGCCCATGAACATCTATAAGTCCTGGAACGCCAGAACCTCCAAAGGCAAGAGCTTCCCCTTCCTTCTGACCATTGCTGTGGGCTATGTCTGCGGCATTATCAACAAGATCCTGTTTCACAATGATATCGTTCTGTATCTCTACCTGATCAACCTATTGATGGTAGCGGTGGACATTGCATTGTATTTCCGAAACAAACATCTGGATCGACTGGCCAACGCCTAATCTGCGGATAAGTCCCCTCTTTTCCCAATCCCTCACAAAGATACCCCAGTCATGTACTTGACTGGGGTATCTTTGTGAGGCGTTATATTAAGAAGCTAAATGTAATATCATCATCCGAGCAACTGTATAGCAAGCTTGACTGATTGAGGGCAATGCGGTGTCGAATAAATAACAAATTTGAGAGTGGACAAGGAAAGGGCCACACACTCAAAATAGCGCGCGCGTCCTTTCTCTAAAAAGATAGGGTGCTAAAAAATTTACTGCAATTTATTCGAAATTCTATGT
>SAMEA104404103__coassemble_118_pt1 | contig 59827 bp, 41 predicted proteins | sample SAMEA104404103__metabat2_high_PE_047 | metagenome-assembled genome bin SAMEA104404103 (sample SAMEA104404103) | Balaenoptera acutorostrata | reverse complement strand
CTGCCAAGTCCGGCGTGAAGTACATCGCCCAGCCCGGCGGCTCCATCCGTGACGATCTGGTCATCGACACCGCCAACAAGTACGGTATGGTCATGGCCTTCACCGGCGTGAGACTGTTCCACCATTAAGTAAAATCCTCATCAAACAACCAACATTTGCTGAAAGGATGTTTTAAATGAAAGTTCTCGTAGTGGGCGGCGGCGGCCGCGAGCATGCTATCTGCTGGAAGCTGGCCCAGTCCCCCAAGATCACCGAACTTTACTGCGCTCCCGGCAACGCCGGTATCGCTCAGGTCGCCACCTGTGTGCCCATCAAGGCCACCGACGTGGAGGGCATGGTCGCCTGGGCCAAGGAGAACAAGATGGACTTCGTCATGGTCGCTCCTGACGATCCTCTGGCTCTGGGCATGGTGGACGCCATGGAGAAGGCCGGCCTGCGTGCCTTCGGCCCCCACGCCAACGCCGCCATCATCGAGGCCTCCAAGGCTTTCTCCAAGTCCCTGATGAAGAAGTACAACATCCCCACCGCCAAGTATGAGACCTTCACCGAGATGGACAAGGCTCTGGCCTACATCCGTGCCGAGGGCGCTCCCATCGTGGTCAAGGCCGACGGCCTGGCTCTGGGCAAGGGCGTTGTGGTCGCCGCCACCGTGGAAGAGGCTGAGGCCGCTGTCCGCGAGATGATGGAGAACCACAAGTTCGGCGCTTCCGGCTCCACCGTTGTCATCGAGGAGTGCATGGTCGGCCCCGAGGTCACCGTGCTGGCCTTCTGCGACGGCGAGCATCTGGTTCCCATGCTGTCCTCCCAGGACCACAAGCGTGCCTACGACGGCAACAAGGGCCCCAACACCGGCGGCATGGGCGCTTTCTGCCCCTCCCCCAACTACACCCCCGAGGTGGCTGAGTTCTGCCAGAAGAACATCTTCCAGCCCACCGTGGAGGCTCTGAAGGCCGAGGGCCGCCCCTTCAAGGGCGTCATCTACTTCGGTCTGATGCTGACCAAGGACGGCCCCAAGGTCGTGGAGTACAACGCCCGCTTCGGCGATCCCGAGACCCAGCCCATCCTGTCCATGCTGGACACCGATCTGCTGGACATCTTCGAGGCCTGCGTGGACGGCACTCTGGACAAGGTGGACATCCAGTGGAAGAAGGGCGCTGCCTGCTGCATCGTTCTGGCTTCCGGCGGCTACCCCGTGGCTTATGAGAAGGGCTTCCCCATCTCCGGCCTGGAGGAGGCCGGCAAGACCGCTACCGTCTTCCATGCCGGTACCCAGAAGAACGACAAGGGCGAGTTCGTCAACGCCGGCGGCCGTGTCCTGGGCGTTACCGCTGTGGGCGACACCCTGCCCGTGGCCATCGAGAACGCCTACGCCGCTGCCAAGCACATCACCTGGAAGGATATGCACTTCCGTACCGACATCGGCAAGGTGTAATGGATGCTGCCCAAAGCCATCGTATTTGACGTTGACGGCGTTCTGTTTGACACTGAGGTCATGATCCGCCGCGGCTGGGAGGAAGTCAGCGCCCGTATGGGCTACCCCCAGGTGGGACTGAACTACCCCAGCTATGTGGGGCAGAGCCGCCGGGATATTATGGCCCGCCTGCTGGAGGTCTACGGCCCCGGCTTTGACGGCGCGGTCTTTCTGGAGGATGTGACCGCCTTCTGCATCGCCCACTGGGAAAGCGAAGGCCTGCCCTTCAAGCCCGGTCTGATGGAGATCCTAGACTATCTGAAGGAGAAGAGCGTCCCCATTGCCCTGGCCACCTCCACCCGCTCCACCCGCACCGCCCGGCGCATGGAGATCACCGGTCTGGGACACTATTTCCAGGCCATCGTCACCGGCGACATGGTGGCCCACAGCAAGCCCGACCCGGAGATCTACCGGACGGCCTGTGAACAGCTGGGCGTGGACCCTGCTGACGCCATTGCGGTAGAGGACGCCCCCAACGGCATCCGCTCTGCCCACGGCGCCGGGATCCCCACTGTGATGATCCCCGATCAGGTGCCCTACAGCCCTGAGCTGGATCCCCTGCTGCTGACCCATCTGCCCTCCCTGCACGCTCTGCGGGAGTATCTGACAGAACTGGAATAACGACAAAGCGCCCCGAAGCACAGCTTCGGGGCGCTTTTCTTCTTTATCTGACCTGGATCTGGCTGAACACCTTGCCGATGGAATCGGCGATCACCAGATCGGCGTGACTGTCATAGGGGGTGGGGCTCTTGTTGATCAGCACCAGTCTGCTGCCCCGGTAGTAGGTCACCAGACTGGCCGCAGGATACACCGCCAGAGAGGTTCCGCCGATGATCAGCATGTCGGCGTTCTGAATATCGCTCAGAGCGCCCTCGATGGTGGAGCTGTCCAGCGCCTCTTCGTAGAGCACCACGTCGGGCTTGATGACCCCGCCGCAGGAGCACTTGGGCACCCCCTGGCTGTGGAGAATATCCTCCACCGGGCAGGCCCGGCCGCAGCGGCTGCAGTAGTTCCGGTGGACGGAGCCGTGGAGCTCCCAGACCCGCCTGGAGCCCGCCTTTTGATGCAGGCCGTCGATGTTCTGGGTGACCACACTTTTCAGCTTTCCTGCCGCCTCCAGCTCCGCCAGCTTCAGGTGTGCGGCGTTGGGCTGGGCATCCAGGCACAGCATCTTATCCCGATAAAACCGGTAGAACTCCCCGGTCTGCCGCTGGAAGAAGGTATGGCTCAGAATTTCCTCCGGGGGCCAGTCGTACTTCTGATGGTACAGTCCGTCCACGCTGCGGAAATCGGGAATACCGCTTTCCGTGGACACGCCTGCACCGCCGAAAAATACGATGGAATTGCTCTGGTCCACCCAATCCTGTAAGGTCCTGATTTTCTCGTCCATAGGGCTCACTCCTTTTCCTCAGTATAGCACAGCAGTGCGTTGATTTCCATAACCCCTTGATTTTACTTTACATCCCCCGTAAATTCCGCTAAACTGGTAGCAGACTTCACATAAAGGAGACTCCGTCATGGATCCGATCATTCTGACTCTGGCCCGGGAGCTGGGCCGTTCCCAACAGCACGTGGAAAACGTGGTGAAGCTCATTGACGAGGGGGCCACAATCCCCTTTATCGCCCGGTACCGCAAGGAGCTGCACGGCTCCATGGACGATCAGCTGCTGCGCCAGCTGGCCGACCGACTGCAGTACCTGCGCAATCTGGAGGCCCGCCGCACCGAGGTGAAGACCTCCATTGAAAACCAGGGCAAGCTCACCCAGGAGCTTTCCGACGCCATTGACAAGGCCCCCACCCTGGCCGAGGTGGAGGACCTGTACCGCCCCTATAAGCAGAAGCGCCGCACCCGCGCCACCATTGCAAAGGAGAAGGGGCTGGAGCCTCTGGCCGATCTGCTGTCCGGCCTGGGCGGCCCCTTCCTCACCCCCGAGAAAGAGGCCGAGGCCTTTCTGGATCCCGAAAAGGGTGTGGAGACCGTGGTCGACGCCCTCCAGGGCGCCAATGACATTCTGGCCGAGCGGATCTCCGACTCCGCTGATATCCGCAAATCCCTGCGCCAGCTGTACCAGCGCCGGGCCCTGCTGGTGTCCAGCGCCGCCCAGAAGGAGCCTGAGGACTCCGTCTACCGGCTGTACTACGACTTCAAAACCCCCGTCAGCCGCATCCAGGGCTATCAGGTGCTGGCCATCAACCGGGGCGAGCGGGAGGGCCTGCTGAAGGTCAGCGTGGAACTGGATCCTGAGACCGCCCACGTGGCCGTTCGCCAGGAGACCGTCCCCGGAACCGCCGCCATGGCCTTTGTCCGGGCCGCCGCCGATGACGCCTACGACCGTCTGATCCAGCCCTCCATGGAGCGTGAGATCCGCAGCGACCTCACCGACCAGGCCAACGAGGGCGCCATTCATATGTTTGCACTGAACCTGAAGCCTCTGCTCATGCAGCCCCCCGTCAAGGGCCGGGTGACCATGGGTCTGGATCCCGGCTACCGCATGGGCTGCAAGGTGGCCGTGGTGGACGGTACCGGCAAGGTGCTGGGCACCACGGTGGTCTACCCCACCTACGGCCAGCGCCAGAAGCAGGAGGCCATCGACAAGCTGTCCGCCATGGTGCGGAAGCACGGGGTGGAGCATATCGCCATCGGCAATGGCACCGCCAGCCGGGAGACCGAGCAGATGGCGGTGGAGCTGATCCGCAGGGTGGGCGGGAACCTGTCCTATATGATCGTCAGCGAGGCGGGCGCCTCTGTCTACTCCGCCTCCAAGCTGGCCGCTGAGGAGTTCCCCGAGTACGACGTGAACCTGCGTTCCGCCGTATCCATTGCCCGCCGCCTCCAGGATCCTCTGGCCGAGCTGGTGAAGATCGACCCCCAGGCCATCGGCGTGGGCCAGTACCAGCACGATATGCCCCAGGCCCGTCTGAGCGAAACGCTGAACGGCGTGGTGGAGGACTGCGTCAACTCCGTGGGCGTGGACGCCAACACCGCCTCCCCCTCTCTGCTCCAGCGGGTGTCCGGCCTCACCGCCGCCACGGCAAAAAACGTGGTGAAGTACCGGGAGGAAAACGGCGTGTTCACCACCAGAAAGCAGCTGCTGAAGGTGCCCAAGCTGGGCCCCAAGGCCTTTGAGCAGTGCGCAGGCTTCATCCGCGTGCCCGAGAGCAAGAGCGTGCTGGACAATACCGCCGTCCACCCGGAGAGCTACAAGGCCGCCGAGGCCCTGCTGTCCGCCTGCGGCTACACCCTGGCCGATGTGAAGGCCGGTAAAATCAGCGAATTGAAGAACAAGGCGGAGGCCATCGGCTATCAGAAGCTGGCCGAGACCTGCGGGGCCGGCGCGCCCACCCTGGCCGACATCGTCAAGGAGCTGATGAAGCCCGGACGGGATCCCCGTGACGAGCTGCCCGCCCCCATCCTCCGCACCGACGTGATGGACGCCAAGGATCTGAAGCCCGGCATGGAGCTCCAGGGCACCGTCCGCAACGTCATCGACTTCGGCGTGTTCGTGGATGTGGGCGTCCATCAGGACGGCCTGGTCCACATCAGCAAGCTGCCCCGCCGGGTGAAGCACCCCTCCGAACTGCTGTCCGTGGGCGATGTGGTCACCGTCTGGGTGGTAGAGGTGGACGAAAAGAAGAAGCGTATCTCCCTGGCCATGCGGAAACCCTGACTGTCAGACAGCACCGCCCTGCGGTGCTGTCTTTCCCTTCCCCGGCATATTCTGTTCCGAAAGGAGCCTTCTGCTATGAACGCTGTATTTGACCTCCACTGTGACACCCTCACCGAATATATGGACTGTCCCACCGGCAGCCTGGACGCCCCCGGCGCGGCCTTTTCCCTGTCCGGTATTCCCAAGGACGTCCACTACGCCCAGTGCACCGCCGTATTCCTGCCGGACGAGCTCTCCCCGGCCCAGCGCCGGGCCAGGTACCGCACCTGTGTGGACCAGCTGAACGCACAGACCGGCCCCAGACTGGCCCGCTGCACCAACGCCGACGGGATCGAAGCCGCCTGGGCAGAACACAAGACCGCCGCTGTCCTCACCGTGGAAAACGGCTCTCTCCTCTGCGGAGACATGGAGTATCTGGAGCAGCTCCACCGGGACGGGGTGCGGATGATGAATCTCACCTGGAACGGGATCAACGAGATCGGCTCCGGCAAGGTCTCCCAGCGGGGGCTCACGGATTTCGGCAAGGCTCTGATTCCGGAAATGGAGCGGCTGGGCGTTCTTTGTGACGTCTCCCATCTGAACGATCCGGGCTTTCGGGATTTTATCAGTCTGGCAAAAAAGCCCTTTGCGGCCTCCCACTCCAACGCCCGCGCCCTGTGCAGCCATCCCCGCGACCTGACCGACGGCCAGCTGCGGGAGATGATTGACCGGGAGTGTCTGGTGGGGCTGAATTTCTTCTCCCCCTTCCTCCGGGAGGACGGAGCCTTTGCCACCCCCGACGACCTGCTCCGCCACGCCGACCACATTCTGAACCTGGGCGGAGAGCACCTGCTTGCCCTGGGCTCAGACTTTGACGGGGCCGCCCTTCCTCCCTGGCTGAACAGCACCGCCCGCGAGGCGGCGCTTGCCCGCCTGTTCCTGGACCACGGCTTCGGTGCGGAACTGACCGACGCCATTCTCTTCCGGAACGCTTTGGACTTTTTCCGCCGGAATGTCCGTTGAAAAGTTCACATTTAACCGTTATACTGTGGATATAGGATCAACCTTTACGGCAGGAGGACGTCATGGATCATCTGAAATTTCTCAGCGAGTACCGGGAAGATAACCGCATCGAGGCCAAGCGGGCCCAGGGCGGCCTGCCCCACAGCCTGTGGGAGACCTACTCCGCCTTTGCCAACACCCTGGGCGGGGTCATCCTGCTGGGGGTGGCCGAGGCAGACGACAAACTGCTGTTTTCCGTGCACCTCCCCGATCCCCAGGCCCTGATCGACGAGTTCTGGCGGCTGGTCAATGACCGCCGGGTGGTCAGCGCCAATATTCTCAAGCCGGAGGACGTGCAGATTTTCGACAGCCACAAAAATCCCATCGTGGCCATCTTTGTTCCCCGGGCCGACTTCCGACAGCGGCCGGTGTACATTGGCGAGGATCCCTACACCGGCACCTACTACCGCCGGGGCGAAGGAGACTGCCGCTGCCCCCGCCACGAGGTGGAGGCCATGCTGGCCGACCAGAAGGATCCCGCTCCCCTGTCCGGACTATAAGTAAAGCAGCCGTCTGTCAGACGGCTGCTTTTTTCAGCTCTCCATGTGCCGCCCCAGAAAGCCCGCCACGGTCTGGGCCAGCTTGTATTCCACCTCTCCGCCGGGCCGGCCCTTTCCGTCCCCCACGAAGATCACACAGCCCAATACATCCCCCTCAGAGAGAATGGGGGCTGCCGTATCCACCCGGAACTTCTCCTCCCGGTCGCACAGGGGCACCGGGTCGTCTCCCTCCTTGTACTGATAGGCCTGCCGCCCCTCCATCAGCCGCTCCAGCTGGGAGGACACGTCCTTTTCCAGCAGCTCCCTTTTGGGGGTTCCGGTCACGGCCAGGCAGCTGTCCCGGTCGGTGATCACTGCCGTACGGCCGGTGGTGCGGTTCAGAGTATCGCACAGCTGGGCGGCAAAATCCGAGATCCCATCCAGCAGGGAATACTTTTTAAAGATCACGCTGCCGTCTTTGTTGGTGAATATCTCCAGCGGGTCCCCCTCCCGGATCCTCATGGTCCTGCGAATCTCCTTGGGGATGACCACCCGGCCCAGATCGTCGATTCTTCTCACGATTCCTGTTGCTTTCATATACGAAACCTCCTGCGGATATTTTTCTTGTTTTAGTATGCGCAGGAAAGGTTTGGCTATGCGAGGAATATGGTCTGTTCTGCGTTGGGGAACTGTTCCGCGGCACGGGCAAGCTCTCCTTTTATTCCTCCCGCTATTTTTTGGAAAAATCCGGGTTTTATATCTGTATTTTCCTCTGAACGGGCATAAAAATATGAGGGTGGAGCATGGCTCCACCCTCATATCAGGTTTTGATATCAGAACATGGCCTTGCCGAAGTTTCGTATCATGGCCGCCGCCTCTGCTCTGGCAGTAAAGGACTTGGGGGCTGCCTGGTTTCCGCCCACGCCGTTGATGATCTGGTTCTCTGCCGCCCAGGTCATGGCCTCTCTGGCAAAGTCGCTGATCCGGTCGCTGTCTGCAAAGGAGGGGCCCTGACTGCTGCAGCCAGGCCGTCCGGCGTAGTTATAGAGGATCACGGCCGCCTGCTCCCGTGTCACCCGGTCTTCCGCACCGAACAGGCCGTTGCCGTAGCCGGAGACCACGCCGTTCTTTGCCGCCCAGCTTACCGCATTGGCGAACCAATCGCTCTCCTCCACATCCCGGAAGCTGTGGTCATCGGCGACGGCCGGCCTGCCCTCCATGTTGTACAGCACCTGCACCATCATGGCGCGGGTCAGGTGTATATCGGGAGAGAAGGTAGTTTCAGAGGTACCGGCAAACAGGTCGTGGCCGGTGACAAAGCGTACCGCGTCCGCGCACCAGTGCTGCTCCGTGTCGGGGAAGCTGCGGGACCAGTCTGTCAATCTCAGCTTCAGGCTTCCGCTGACGGACAGGCGCAGGCTGTCTCCATCCGCCAGGGACTTGCGGATCAGCTCCTCCCCGCCGCCCGCCTCATACCGGAGGGCGGCAAGACCGGGGGTCGCCTGCTTGACAGGGATCTCCACCCTGACGGGGCGGTCAGAGCCTGTCTCGATCAGCAGGAAGGTCTCCCTGTCCAGACTGGGCATCGTCAGGGCGATGGGCTCCCCCGTCTGCTCTGCTCTGTGGCACAGGTCGACAGGCAGGCTCACCCTGATCTCGGTAAGGGCTCCCGTTTCCCGGTCCCAGCGCATCTGGGTCGTGGAGCCGTCCGGGTTGGGCAGGGGATCTGCGCTGCCGGACACCTGGATGCGGACGGTCACAGCCTCCAATGTCTCCTCTCCGCCGGAGCTTCCCCGGACTGTAAGGACCACGGTACGGTCTGCGTCCGCCTGTGCGGGTACATAGGTCAGCAGGGTCCCCTCGCAGGTGAGGCTGCCGCAGCCCTCGGTAACGACGGCAGACAGGGCAAAGTCCTCAGGCAGCACCGTAGATTCTTTCACACGGAACCAGCCGGAGGTCTCCGCCTCGTAGGGGACGGACCGGATCCAGCCGTCGGAGGAGCCGGGAGCTGCCGTACCGGTCTGTTCGGTGCTGTCCTGGGCCACATGGAGGTCAGCACAGACCGCATTCAGGGTGAAGACACGGGTCACGCTGGGCGCTGCGGTGTGAACGCTGATCCGGAAGGTTCCGGGCTCCTCACCCGCCTCCACCTCCACGCACTGGGTGGTGGGACCGGGGATCACGTTCACCTGCGCCTTGGTGACAGCGGACAGGTCGGTACCGTAGGGCAATCGGACCAGATAGCTGCCGTCGGGCTGCAGCCGGGCCGGGAAGCCCTCCACCGTGATCTCTCTGGGCAGGATATCCGCCTCGGACTGCCAGCCCGCGTAATAGGTCAGTTCTCCTGCCGCTCCGGCGGGAACAGCAGACAGGGGAGTGCCGGAAAAGTCGGCGTTTTCATACCAGCCGGCAAATTCATGGCCTTCCAGAGTGGGGATGGGCAGAGGGATCTCCCCGTCCTTGATATGATAGGTAAGGGGGCTGCCCTCAGGCAGAGAGCCCCCGTCAGTTTCGTAGTGAATGGCATAGGCCTGCTCCAGCGCCTGGACCAGACGCTCTGCATCCACCATGCCATAGCCGTAGCTGGGGTCCTTGCCCTCTGTACCCAGATCCAGGGCGCTCAGTTCCAGCAGCCGGGTCACGCCCCGGGCGTCCAGGGCGCTGTCATACTCCAGGGCCAGGGCAGCCAGTCCGGTGACGATAGGGGCAGCAAAAGAGGTCCCCCTCTGACCGGCCAGCTTATAGCCGTTGTCCAGCTCGTTATCCAGGCCCACCACCTGATTGCCGGGGGCTGTGAAGTCCACGCTCTCATTCCGGTTGGAGAAGTCTGACACGGTCAGGTCCCGATCCACCGAACCCACACCGATGACGCCGTTGTAGGCGGCGGGATAGTTGAGGCTTGCGTTATAGTCGTTGCCCACAGCCGCCACCAGGACACAGCCCTGTTCCAGCGCACGGTTCACGCTGTCCCGGAGGGTGGGGCTGGAGGCCCGGGCGCCCAGACTCATGTCGATGATTCGGCAGCCATCCGCCACAGCCTGATCCAGGCCCCGTACCACGGCGGCGATACTGGTGGTCTTCTGGGCAAAGACCCGGTAGGCGTTAAATTCCACACCGGGGGCCACGCCTGCCAGCCCCAGTCCGTTGTTGGTCTGGGCCAGCACCACGCCGCCTGCAAAGGTGCCGTGGCCGTAATCGTCCTCGATGGTGCCGGTTTCGTCCAGCAGGTTGCAGCCGGAAATACTGGCCCCTGCCAGATCCTCATGGGTGGTGCGGATACCGGAGTCCACAAAGCCCACCTTCACCCCGGCTCCGGTCAGACCGGCCCGGTAGGCGGCGGGCATATGGATCCTCTGCAGGCTCCACTGGTACTGCCCGTAGAACTGGTCGTTGGGAACAGACTGGTCCGCTCCGGGTTCGGCCTGGGGGCCATCCAGCAGCTCCACCCGGTAGTTGGGCTCGATGTAGGCGATGTATCGGTCGGGGATGCTCCTGGCGTCCTCCAGCCGGTCCACCACCACAAAGCGCTCCCCTGTCAGGGTGACGTCCTCCGCGTTCAGCAGCTGTGCCGCTCCCTCCTTCAGGCCCACGATATAGCCGTCATGGGGCGGGAGGGCCTGCTCCGACTCTGCGGCGGCCGGAAGGGCCGGACAGAGCAGCAGGGCGGACAGGAACAGGGACAGTGCGGAGCGGGTTACGTTCAGTTTCATAGTCTTGGCCCCCTGATTGGTAATTGGTAATAGAATGCACACACAGGTGCTGCGCCGAAGGGCGCAGCACCTGTGTGATTTACTTATGCTGTTTCAGCCTCTTTGAACAGGGTCAGGAAAGGGCCTTGTCCGGGAAGAGGACAGCATTGCCGCGGTTGATCTTGATGATCAGCTCGATGTAGTGAGGCAGGATGGTGGCCAGCTCGGCTCTGGTGGCCTTACCCTGGGGATTGAAGAAGCCGGTATCGCTGCCGCTCATCAGGCCGGTCTCGGTTGCCCAGGCACAGGCCTCTCTTGCCCAGACGGAGATCTGGTCGCGGTCCTTGTAACGGGACAGTGCGCCCTCAACGGACTGAGGCTCGTTGGCCCGCTCGCAGTAGTTCCGAAGGACCACGGCGGCCTGTTCTCTGGTGATGGGATCGTCAGGGCCGAAGCGGCCGTTGCCGTAGCCGGCAAAGATCTTGTTCTCGGCGGCCCAGTTCACATAGTTCCGATACCATGCGTCATCGGGAACGTCGGTGAAGTGGTTGACGGTATAGGCCTCCACGTTTGCACAGGACAGGTGTGCCAGAACGGTGGCCAGCATGGCTCTGCTCATGATCTCGTTGGGTGCAAAATTGTCGTTGCCCACGCCGTTGAACAGCTGGCGGGCGGTGGCAAACTCGATGAAGTCCTTTGCCCAGTGATCGCCCACGTCATTGAACTTACGGACGTTGGTGTCCAGGCTGTAGACGCCGGGTTCCGTCACCATGTAGGTGATGCGGCCGTTCTGGTTGATGCTCCAGGGAGTGATCTCGGAGGTGCCGTCCGGGTTGGTGCGGCGGACCACGACGCTGTTATCGGTGATATCCATTCCCTCGGGGATGGAGGCCACCAGCTCGTTGATGTCCATGCCTTCCTTCAGCACGCCCACAGGAACCACAACGCAGATCTTGCTGTTGTCCAGCACCACAGGCTGAGTTTCGTTGGCCTTGATGATCTTCTCCTGCTCCTCGTACTCGTAGCCGGGCTCGTCGGGGATCTCCTTGACCAGGGCAAACTCGCTGTAGTAACGGCTGTGATCCTCAGCGTCACGGATCATGATCTGATACTTACCCACAGCGACCTTCTCGAAGTAGGTCACATCGGTAGTCCAGATGTAAGGAACATTGGTGGGGATGTACTGCTCAACAGGCTTGGCCAGTGCGTCGTCCACGGCCTTCTTTGCACGGTCGCGGCGCTCCAGCAGCTCCTGATAATCGGGGTCGGTCTGAGGAGTTCTGGACAGCAGCTTCTCAGCGGCTGCGAGCTCGGCGGTCAGCTTGTTGACGGTGGACTGCTTGTACTCCTTGGCAAGCTCGATGGCGCCGGGCAGGGTATCTGCGGCCAGCTTGTCGATCTCAGCCATGGTCATAAATTCTTTCTGGCTCTCGTCAACGGGGACCAGGATGGTCTCCAGCTTCTTGGCGCCGGTGGGCACTACGGTGATGGCCTCTGCATCGGGCAGGATCAGGGCGTGGACGGAGCCGTCGTTGACGGTGAGCTTCAGAACTGCATAGTCCTCAGCAGTACTGGTCTCGGGGGTGTTGTTCTTATCTCTGATGTAGAGGACCTTTTCGCCGCTGGAGACATTCTCCAGCTTGCTGCTGTCGCTCCACTCCAGGCTGTCGGCGAAGGTATCGAAGGCGTTGGGCTCTGCCTGCTCACCGGGGACGAAGTCCTCGGAGGCGGGGATCAGCGCGAACTGATAGGCGTTTGCGTAGACGCCCTCAGGGCTGACGGAGTCGTATGCGCCGCCGAACACCTTGTCGGTGTTGATGGTCACGCTGCCGTTGTTCTTCCCGTTGTTGGTGACTGCCATAACGGCGATGGCACTGTGGCCCTCCACACTGACGGGGATCGTGACGTCCAGCTCAGCCACGGCGCTCTGGCCGCTCTGATCCCGGACGGTCATCTGGTACTTGCCGCCATAGCGGATCTGGAAGCTGCCGGTGAACGCCTCGGCGGCGTGATCGGTGCGGCTTTCCAGCACGACGCCGTTCAGTACCAGCTCGGTCAGTCCGGCATTGTTGCCCTTGCCCTTGGCTGCGGAGTAGATGATGGTTCTGGTACCGTCCTCGCCGATCTCGTCCAGCATCTGCATGCTGACGGTGGGGTTCTCGGTGTTCAGACGGGTCATCTCGAACATCTCAAGGCTCTGGCGATAGCCGTCGGTCTTGTCGTTCTTCTCGGCAGTCAGCTTGTAGATACCGTTTGCCAGGATGGGGTAGGTGCCGTCTTCCTTGGGAGGAACCTTGTTCCAGGTGGTCTGGATCTTCAGCACGCTGGTGGCCTCGGGGACCTTGGTGTTCTTTTCCGCATCGGTCTCAGTGACTTCGGGGGTCCCGATCACTGCACCGTCGCGGCCCACCGTGGTCACGGTCTTGACCAGCACATAGGTGGGCTCGGCGCCTTCGGCGGTCCGCTCCTCCAGCTTGTACTCGGTCTTGACGGTGGTTTCGATGACCTGGTAATACTCCAGCTCGGTCTGAGCGCCTTCCTCAGTCTTGGGAGAGATGAATGCGTTCTGATTCTTCTTCAGATCCTGATACTCGGGGATGTCGATGATCTCATCGTTTTCAGTATAGATCCACTCCTTGTCCAGCGCAAGAGGCTTGTCTGCCTTGCTGACAGTGGTGTTGAACCAGTCCACCAGGAGCTTCTGGGTGGACACGTTGCCTGCGGAGTCGGCTGCGGTGATGGTGATGGCTCCGTTGCCCTTGACCAGCATGTCGAACTGCCGGAAGTTTGCCCTGTGGTTGACGGCGTTGCCGGTGGAGGCCACGTCGGCGTCAGCCTTAAAGGTATTCTGGGCCAGCTCGGAATCGTCCAGGATGTAGACGGTAACGGGGAAGCCCTGCTCGGCATAGTCGGCGGGGTTCAGGCTTGCGGTGGCAGGCAGGCTGCGGTCGAAGTAGATCTGAGGCGCCTTGCTGTCGGTGTCGGGCAGGATGGGCCGGTTGTCGGAGAATTTCTCCACAATGCGGTCGAAGTCGGTGTAATCCTTGACGGTCACGCGGACAGTCTTGACCTGGTTGCCGGGGTTAGCGCCCAGATCGATGGTGGCGTGGCTGTCGGTGCCGGAGCCGCCCTGAGCGGTCAGATTCCTGACGAATCGATTGCCGGGCTGGTCCAGATTCTCGCAGGTGACCTCGACTCTGCCCCTGAAGTACAGATCCACCTGTTCGGCCAGGGTGTCGAAGGTGAAGCTGCAGCCGGGGGTATTGCAGCGGGTCAGGTCTGCCATGTAAGGCTGTGCGGAGCTTTCCTTGGGGCCCCACTCCTGCAGGCCGCTGCGGAAGTTCCACAGCTCGGGGGTGGTGGGCTTGGCGGGGTCGTAGGGGTTGCCTCTGCGGTCAAACCACTGGAACCGGCCATTGTCCTTGAAGATGTTCACGCCTTCGCCGGGCTCGGTGACGGTGTAGGCAATGTCCATGGAGGAGTTGGTGACAGGATCGGCCACGCGGATGATACCGCTGCCCTCCTGGGAGGGAGCGATGACCAGGAAGCCGTCCTTACCGGTGCCGCTGGCGCCCATGTTGTAGTACAGGATGCCCAGATTGGGCTTGTCGGGTACTGCGTCCACGGTGTTCAGCTCGGTGACATTGACCACGGGCACGTTCTGCTCGGTGGTGGTGGCGGGCAGGCTCAGTCTCACGGTGGAACCCAGAGGCAGAGTCAGCCGTGCGGGTGCGCGGAAGAAGGTGGTGGGCTCCACGGAGCAGAACTCGGTGTTGTTGCTGCCGGTGAGCTCGCTGTCAAAGGTGGAGACCAGTGCACCGTCGGCGGACAGGCTTTGGATGGTGGAGTCAGAGTCCATGACAGTGACCTTCACATTCAGGCTGCCGGTGGCGGTGGCCATGCAGTACACATCCTTGGGAACCAGGATCACGCCGGAGATGCTGCGCTGATAGCCGGCCTGCAGGTCGGCGGAATCGGCGCCCACCAGGCGGACGATGCCCTGTCTCAGGTCCTCAGCGTCAAAGCCCATCAGACCTGCCTCGGGATCGATCTGCATCTGGCTGCCGACGCTGAAGTCGCTGTGGGTCAGGTCCAGAGGTGCGTAGATGGCCTGCTGATAGTCGGTATCGCCGGGCTTTACCTCTTCCATGGTGCGGCCGGTCTGATACTGGAACTGCAGGTAGGGGGCGGAGGCGGTGGCGCTGCCGCGGTTGGTCACGTTCATGGTGACGCCCAGCTTGACCATTTCCTCACTGCCGACCATCTCGGTGCCCAGGCTGGTGAATTTCAGCTCTTCGGCCTCCAGCTCAGGCTTGTCCTCGATCAGTCGGGCAACGCCCTTGATGTTGTTCTGGGGATCGGGAAGCGAGCAGTAGTTCAGAGGCTCTGTCACGCCGGTCTCCACGCCGCCGGTCTCCCGGACGGTGAAGTACAGCTGTCTGCCGCCCAGGTTGGAGGGCAGAGGATCTGCACGGTCGGTAATGTCCATGTGGGTGGTGACGACGCCGCCCACGGGGATGGACTCGGTGATCTTCCATTCCTTCAGGCTGGGACCGTTGACGGTGCTGGGGGTCTTGCCGTCGGCGGACTCGCCGGTGATGTGCAGCTGGATCACGATGGGCTCTGCCTCAGAGGCTCTCAGAGGCACATCGCCGGTATTCTTGAAGGTGATGACGGGGCGCAGCTGTGCGCCGGTGACAAACAGGGGGTTATCGAAGGTGAGCCGGCCTTCACCGATGTTCTTTTCGCCCACGCCGAAGGACAGGGCGTAGTAGCCGGTGGAGGACATCATGGCGCCGTTCTTGTCATACTTGGGCATGACCAGGCTGGTGCCGGGCTCGTTGTAATACTCACGCTGCTCCAGCTCGGTGCGGACGCCGCGGGCCAGAACCACCAGAGTGGAGGGGTCGTTGGTCTCGGCGTTCTGCTTCAGGCCCATGCCCACGGCCAGCTGGTCGAAGGTGAAGGAGTCCATGGAGCCGCCCTTTGCGGGATCCAGGTAAGCAGCCTCGGTTTCTTCCGCGTTCCAGTTCTGAGCGACTGCGTCCTCGTAGACCTGCATGTGGTTCATGGCCAGCATGCGGCCCTCGCCGAAGGAGGCGGTCTCTGCGTCGTACTTGGACACGAAGATCGCGTTGCTGGTGGTGCCGGGGATGTTGCTGGTATAGACGGCGGAGATATTGCCCTCGCCGTCGGAGCCGATGGTCATGTTGCCGCGGCCTGCGGTGTTGTCGTTCACCTCAAAGAAGGGGATCACTGCGCCCTTGCCCTGAGAGGTGATGGAGGACAGACCGGCCTCGGTGATGACATAGGCTGCGCCGTTCATCTCGAACAGCAGGAAGGGGGTGTTGGCGGCGTCCAGGGTCTGGACGGCCAGGCTTTCGCCGAAGTTCTCTTCGGTTCCGGTCAGAGCGCCCAGCTTGCCCTTCAGGAAGCGGACCTTACCGAAGTAAGGATCGTTGTGTGCTTCCACCAGGGTGAACTTGCCGTCGCTGCCCACGCGGTAGACGCCGTCCTCGCTGGAGGCTTCGGCGCCGGCCAGTGCGTTGGCCATGGCGGAGGTGTCGCCCAGAGCGGTGGTGTCAACCAGGGTACGGAGCATCTTGGCGGGCTCCAGGGTAACAGCGCCGGTCTCGGGATCCACAGCGCCCTTTTGCAGGTACAGCTTGTGGACCTTCTTATCGCCGTAGCTGGTACCGGCAATGGCGGTCTCGGTTTGGGTGGCCGCATAAGCCAGGTAGAAGTTGGTGTCGTCCACCATCAGCATGTCGGCGGTGGACAGGCGCATACCGGCGGTATCCCAGCCCACGGGCTGGAACCGGGTATCGACCACGGTGCCGTCAGCCTTCACATAGCTGAACATCAGCTGGCTGCACTTACCGTAGATGTCGTTGGAGGAGCGCTCATAGGCCAGGCGGTAGCCTGCGCCGGGGTCGCCCTTGCCGCTGGTCACGCCGTTTGCATCGGTGTGAACAACGCCCTTGCTGACGTCGTAGTAGTCCTTGGCCTTCTCATTGGCGGCCAGTCTTTCCTCAGGCGTAAAGTGCAGGGTCTGTGCGTAGAAGTTCAGCTTGCCGTCGGTGCTGGTGACAGGCAGGAACTTGTACTGGTCCTGTGCATTCAGCAGCAGAGGCTCGCTGAAGGCCTTGTCCGCGCCGTTCTTGAAGCTGGCGGACTTCAGGGTGGTGGATCTGGAGGAGGATGCGATCTTGTTCTCCTTGGACTCGCTCACGTTTGCCATAGCGGTAAAGTAAGTGTTCCAGGGGGTGTAAGTGGCATTTTCCTTCTCGTACTGCTCGGCGTCCTGTTCGTACTTGGTGAAGGCCTCCCAGTCAGCCTTCAGCTTGTTATAGGCTGCCAGGTCCTTCTCGTACTGAGCGCGGGCGGTCTGATCTGCGTTGAAGGCAGTCAGAGCGGTCTGATAAGCCTGTTCGGCCTCGGTGTAGGAGGCGTACTTGGCTGCGAAGTAGCGGGTGGGTTCGGGAGCGGGCTCGGAGCCGCCTGCGCTGCTGCCATCGGGAGCAGGATCCTGGGGCTCGGGCTTTGCTGCGGGAGGATCAGCCTTGAAGGCCTTCTGTGCCTCGGCGTCCAGAGCCTTGTACTGCTCTGCGGTCAGGACAAATTCGGTTTCCACAGGCTTGGTCAGAGGCTCGCCGGCGGGGGCCTTGGGGGCTGCGCCCAGGATCTCGGTGGGCTTTTCCACCACATCGGGCTCCACGGGAGCGAAGCGGCTGTCGGTGTAGTTATCCTTGTTCATGTACACCGTCTCGCCATTTTCCTCATAGCTGGGCAGGGGGACGTCTGCGCCGGGCTTGACCACGGCGGTGCCTTCAGCGGTGGGGATGGTGGCTTCCTCGGTGTAGGAGGTCCAGGTGACATGGATGGTGTCGCCGTCCACGCGGGCGGAGAAGTCCAGGTCGCCGGTACCGTCGTTATCCACGGGGATATACAGCACCTCGGAGGCGGGATCGGCGGGATTGGCCAGACCGACCTGCTTACCGGTGTTGACCACCTTGCTCAGCACCAGCATATTGGAGTGCATGGGGTCGGTGGGGTTCTCGCGGTGGATGGTGTACAGCAGGTAGTTGTCCTGACCCACGGTCAGCAGCTCATAGTCGGTGACGGTGCCCAGGTTCTGGGCCAGCTTGAAGGCGTCGCCGGAGCTGGAGTAACCGGAGATCTGGAACTCCTTGTCCACCAGGTTAGTGGGATCAAAGGCGAAGGTTTCGATCTCGTCCATGATCTTCTTGCCTTCCTCAACGCCGAACAGCTGCTGGGCGCTGAAGGTGTTGGCGGGAATGGTGACCTTCACGCCGGGGATCGCCTCTTCGCCGTCGGCGAAGGTGACAAGCTCCTCGGACTCGTTGAAGGCGTAGAAGCCGAACTTCCAGCCCTTGTCATTGTAGCCGTCTTCGTTCTTCTTCTCGGGGTCGAAGTCGATACCGAACTGGACCACGTCCATCTCAAAGCTGAATACCAGCAGGACGGCACGCACGCCCAGGCCTGCGCGGAACTTCAGGCCGTCGAAGGAGAAGGGCTTCACCTCTGCCTCATCCATCAGGGACACCTTATACTCGTTCTCGTCGACGATACGGGTGTTGGCGCCCAGCAGATTCAGAGAGGAACTGGAGGGATCCCGGAGGTTGCTGCCCTTGGTAGCCGCGTCATTGTCGCGGGTGGCGAAGGACATGGTCGCGCCCAGGTTGGCCTTCAGATAGACCTCGGCCTTCAAAACCTCCACGCCGATGCCGGCGCCTGCCTCGATGAAGAGGGCGGGGCTCAGGCTCAGGCCGGAGAAGTAAGTTTCGTTGGCGACCTTTTCGATGGGAACGACCCGGTCGAAGGTCACGTCGCCGCCGGCGATAAACCGCACCTTATTGGGGGTGCTGGTATAGCCGTCAGCCTTCTTGTCCAGCAGGACGATAACGGGGCTGCTGCCGTCGGACCGGATCCGGCCCAGGCTGGCCCACTTGCCGTTGCTGTTCAGGAACTGAACTCTCAGCTCGCCCTCGAAATAAGCGTTGAAGGCGTCGCTGTACAGATCCACTTCCAGAGTGGAGCCTCTGTGTCCGGACAGGGACTTCTTGTCCGGCGCACCCAGGTCCTTCTCCAATGTCCAGCCCTCGCCTACGTCGGCGGTGGCAAAGTCATTGACGTTCTTGCTGCTCTCAACGATCTCACGGTCGTTGATGACGCCGCCTGCTGCCTCCACGGAGGCGCCCAGGCTGAAGTAGACGTAAATGATGGGCAGGACGGTCAGGCGGACTTCCTTCTTGTACTCAAAGCCTGCCTGCAGGAAGCACATGGCGGTGTTGAAGCGGTAGGAGTTGTCAACGGGGCTGTACTTGAACATGACGGTCACGTTGAAGCCCAGCTTGAACTCCTTGTTGCTGCTCTTGAGCAGATCGTCCTTGTAAACAGGCTTGCGGGTGTCCGCATAGTAGTCCTCAGCGCCCAGCGCTCCGCGGCTGATGGCGTGGCGGCGGGCCTCCATGGCGTTTTGCCAGTTTTCGGACTTCAGGGCCTGCTTGGGGCTGCTGATCGTATTCCACACGTCGGAGGCGCCCTCAACGATACCGCTGACAGGGCCGGAAACGCTGGTGGGATCAGAGATCACATGCTGCTTGTGGGGGTGGGATCTGGTGCTCTGGCTTGCGCTGAACAGAGGCAGACCGATGGAGAAGCCAAATTCCTTGTCGTCCACGATCAGCGTGCAGAAATCGGTGAGGGCCAGGATCATGGAGGGCAGCTCAACGCCCATATCCATGTTGAACTCAGGCCAGCTGCCGCCGGCTGTGCTGGTATCGAAGCCGCTGTTGGAACCGTCGTCGGTGCCTTCCGTCCGTCTCAGACCGTTGCCGTCGGGGTAGGTCCGGATGTTCAGAGGATTGACGGAATCCACCTTGATGACGTACTCACCGGAGGTGACCTCTTCGCCGAACAGCTTGGCCAGCAGAGAGGGCTCGTGGTAGTCATATTCCTTGTGGATCTCGGCGGTCGTCATCTCCTGGGGACGGACACACATGGAGACCGTATCCAGGGGGTTCAGGCTGCCCAGATACTCGTTCAGGTCGGTGATGCTGTAAACGTCGTCCTTGACCTCCTTGGCGGCGGGCATATGGTCGCCGTAGAGGGGGTCGGAAACGAAGATGGGGGCGGGAGTATGGAACTGATACAGCAGGTTGCCCTTGTAATCAGGCTTCCAGTCCGCCCGGTCAAAGAAGGCGTCCTCCAGGGTCAGCTCCTTGTGGAGGGGCAGGAACTCCTCGGGAGGAGTCTTGGTTTCCACCAGGGTGTCGGGGTCGCCCACGCCGTCGGTGTACTTGATGTACTGATAGGTGGGGATGGGCTCCTGGAAGTTGCCGCCCAGGGGCAGGTCCACCACCTGCAGGGCGGACGCGCCGCCGCCGTACATGAGCTTACCGTCACCGGTGTAGGTTCCGGCGGGGATGGTCTGCACAGGTACGGGAGGATCAGCGTTGTTCCGGACCACCAGATCCTTTGTCAGGACGCCGCTGGTGATGAAGCGGAAGCCGCTCTGCTCTCTGGTCATAGCCGCCTTGGTGGCGGAGTCTGTGGCCGTGGTCACAAAGCCGGGCAGGACCTGAGCCACTTCCTTGTCAGAAGCGCCCGCAGGAGCCACGATGGACTTGGGGGTCATGTTGTAATAAACCTTCAGGAACTGCTGAACAGGCTTGCCCTGGTCGTTGTACACGGGGCTGAAGGTCTGGCTGGAGTAGTCGGCGGGGTCCAGGGTGCCGACCAGCTTATCCTGCACGCCATCCACCTGGTCCAGGGTAAACACGCCGCCCAGGTTGGTGCCGTCCAGCTTGCCGTTGCCGTTCATATCCACATAGTGCTCCACCTTGGCCACACGCAGGGTCATGTCGGAGGGCACATCCAGATAGTCCTGATCGTACCAGGAGAAGTTCAGGTTCTTGACGGTCAGCATGTCCACAGACAGGGGGATCCATTCGTCGCCTGCGTACTGGCTGCCGTTCAGGTTGATCTGGTCCTCGTGGTCCAGATTGAAGTTGATTGCCTGAAGATTCTCGAGGGTGCCATTAAATTTCAGGCCAAAGCTTCCGTACTGGCTGAAAGCCGACTGTTTCCAGTTTCTTTCAATTTCCAGGTAGTAATCCTCGGTATCGCGGGGCGTACTGTAGTTCACTACCTTATGCTTGAAGGAAATACCTCTCTGCTTGCCATTTTCATCCCGGTTATGTTCCCAGAACTTATCCAGAGCCTCGTTGAATCTGGCAGGATCCTGGGCGCCGGTCTCAGGATCTCTGGGCACGGAGGAGGACAGATCCAGGTACATATCCTGGTAGCGATTCATAAAGGTGACCAGGGTGTAGTCGCCGTCCAGATTGATCCTGTGCATGTTGTTGCTGCGCTCTTCGCCGGCCAGGACGATGGGATTTCCGCCTCTGCTCTTGTTCATGCAGAAATTCCACTCCATTGCCTGACCGTTCTTCAGGCTCCAGGTGCCCATGATACGGTTATCCATCTGGGAGTAGATATTACTCCAATCAGGGGATCTGAAGCTGATCTCAGTACCCACATAAGGCTGGCCTGCGTCATTAACGCCGCCTCTGCGGCTGTTGACGTACAGCTTGGGGGCAATGTGGTTGTAGATGTCGCCTCTGCCGGCGTTCAGGATCTTCTGGTCGTCAGCGGTGACCACCTGATAGCGCAGAACGCCGCGGTAGGGAACACGGCGGGCTGCAACAGAGCCGCCTGCGCCGCCCCAGGCCTCCTGGTTCCAGATCACGGAGCCGTCACAGCCAAAGCTGAAGAAAACGCCCTTGGTGCCCCGGGGGATGGAACCAAAGTCAAAGTTGGTGGTGTGATGAGCGCCCCCGGTGTCATCGGTTATTCTTCTGCCGCCGATCATCTCATCATCGCTGACGTTGTCGTCGGGGCTGTTGTGCAGGCCCGCTTCGATAATGACTCTATGTCCGCTTTTACCGTCGGAGCTGTAACCGATCAGTCCGTCGATTTTGTCGAACTTCTGGTCGAAATAGTCATAGTGGTTGCAGCCAACGACCATGTTGCGGATGCCGCTGTCGAAGGCGTACACGTTGCTGACCTTCATGCCCACGTAGCGGATGTCGTCATGCCAGTAGTCGTTTCTGTAAACATTGCCGATCCTGTCGTCCCGGATAAACCAATCCATCCGGTCGTCCAGATTCTCACGTTTTCTGGCCAGGGTGTAGTTGGGATTTTCACCCATGATATATTCCCAGTCGGTCCAGGGAACCATATTGTTGCTGTACCAGTCGTAACCGGAGAAGTTCACCATGGTAGAGGAGCCGGGGGCCTTTCCACCGGGGTCCAGCTGGTCGTTGCCCCAGTTCAGCTCCGCGTCGGAGCCGAATTCGGTACCCAGCATTACGCTTCCCTCACCCTTGTTATCCGCCTCTGCGGTGAACTGACCGCCGGTGCTGGGTGCGATGACCTTGTCGGTGTTCTGGGTGCCGCCGGAAACGTCCTCTGCCTCAGGGGTGTGCAGCATGGTAGCCAGATTCTTCTCATCCGCAGCTTCGGAGGTGTTGAACAGCTCCACCTTTGCGGTGTCCTTGGTGATCTTGCTGCCCTTGCCGCCGCCCTTCGGCTCGCTGAGCTTAACGGTAAAGTTCAGTTCGGAGTCCTCCTTGCTCACCAGCTTGCCGCCGGAGATCAGGGGGACCTTGATGGTCATTTCAGCCACATCGGCGGGGAAGTACAGGGTGCCCTTGGTGGCGGCGTAGTCGGTACCGGCCTTGGCGGTGCCGTCCACAGTCTCATACTCCACGGTGGTCACATACTGCAAAGCGCCGGTGCGCTTGACCGTCACCAGAGCCTCGCCGGAGGCCTTGTCAGCAGAAATGACTTCCTGCTCGACGGCGAAGAAGCTGGGCTCCTGCTTCTCGTCATCCTCAATGCTGAAGGTCATGGTGTTGGCAGTATCATACAGACTGCCGCCCTTGCAGGCGCTCAGCCGCAGAGCCAGCATCTCGGTGTTCTCGCCTTCCTTGTCGTCCACGGGCTGGATGCGGATCTCCTGCTCGGTCTCGCCCTCGGCGAAGATCACGTCAAACTCGTAAATGTCATATTCCTGGATATTGGCTTTCTCCATATCCAGCAGCTGGAAGGACTTTTCAGGGTTGCGGTTCAGGTCCTCAGGGATGGGGGGCAGATTCTCGTCCTCCACCTGATAGGCCTTGCCCCGGTAGCTGTCAGAGCCGTACTGCACGCCGCCCACAGTGAAGATACAGCGGAAATCGCTGACCTCTTCGGCGTCGTTGCCCACGTCCAGGGTGCTGCCGGTACCCACGTCGGTCCACATGCCGTCCGCATTGGCTGCCTGCCACTGATAGGCGTCAGCCTCGCGGTCCAGAGCCAGGACCTTGTGTCCGTACACGGTCTCCCCCGCCTCGTTGACGGTGTTGTCCGTGCTTTCCTTTACAGTCAGTTTGGCAGGGGTCTCCGGGACCAGAGGCTGGTCCGGACGGCCATAGGGCTGATATGCTGCGATGGGGAGAGGATTCTCCACTGTCAGAACATAATCATACATGCCCGCTGCCATAGCGGTGCTCATCGTTTTGTCATCGGTCTGGGTCACCACAGGCGCGGCCTGAACTGTGACCTGGGCCTTTCCGACCGTACCGCCCAGGCGGTAGATCTTGATGACCTTTTCCCCTCCGTTCTCAGGCGCCACGATCTGGCTTGTGCCAAAGGCGAAGGTGCCATAGGGGAATTTTGCTTCCCACTCTTCCTGCGAATAGGCGTTGATAGCCTGCTGATTTGCATCAGCCTGTGCTCCGCCTGTTCCGGCCGGTGTATTCTCTGCGAATACAGGGGCGGCCAGCTGCAGGCTCATAACCGCAGCCAGGAACAGCGATAATAGCTTCTTACCATGTCGCATCACTTATTTTCCCTCCTTATTCTTTTATTCCATAGTTTGAACGGCCAAATTCGACCATATCCAACAGTTCGTCGTGGGAAATCTCCACATTCCCAAACCGGACAAACAGCCCGTTTGTTGTGGCAGACTGCCAGATCTGCCGATCCCGCAGAGGCGCAAACCGAATGGAGTCGAGCCATTTCTCCATCGGCAGGAGCAGGCGGCCTTCCGAAATGAAGTCTACCTGCAAAACATACCCGTCCAGTGGTTTGACGGACGAAATATATTTTCGCTGCATGGACTCTGTCATATTTCTTCTCTCCCTTCGGCATAAAAATTTCCCACCGTACAGTCATATTGTACGGTGGGAATAATTAAATTTATATTAACCTTTGGTTAGTTTTTCTTTATCAGTTCAGCGAGACGTTTTCTCTTTTCCCGTGCGGTACCGGTCAGCTCCAGCTTGGTGTAGGCGTGGTTCAGGTACTGCTTGACAGAGCCCTCGCTGAGAAACAGCTCCGCTGCGATCTCCCGGTTGCTCCTGCGCTCTGCCGCCAGACGGCATACCTTGAATTCGCTGTCGGTCAGCTCCCGGAAGACGCCGTTTCTCGGGCCGGCCAGCAGCGTGTTTCTGGTCTGCTCCAGCTTCTCTGCCACCTGTTCCACCTGCTGTGCAAATTCGGTGGAGGCACAGACCCGGAAGCAGCACCGGATCCCCCGGTAGTTTTCCGCAAAGGGAACCAGAATTCCGTCGGGCTCCGCCAGCTCGATTGCCTTCCGCATCTCCTCGCAGGCCTCTCCATCCTTGCCCAGCGCCTCTAGGGCGGCGGCGGTCTGGAGCCGGACATGGAGGGCGCACAGACTGTAGTGGAAGCCGTCGCACAGTCCCAGCAGCTTTTCGCTGCGGGCCGCCGTTTCCACATATCTGCCCTGGGCCAGCAGGATCTGGTTGCGGATCACCTCGAACATGGGCCGGGCCGGCGCCAGGATGCTCACCATGTCCAGCTGCCCCTCGGCCAGCCAGGCGGGAATGGCTTCCGTGTCCCCCAGCACGGCCTGGAAATAGGCCATGCAGCCGTCCAGCACCGTCATCAGCATGGGATCAAATACCTTTTTCAGCTCCGCCTGTCTGTTCCGGTACCAGTCCGGGGCGTACTCCTCCTGGCCGCAGAGAGCCAGACGGAGAGCCAGCAGATCCCGGCACAGCACGATATACCGCTGCTGCCGCTCCTCTGCCTCCAGCAGGGCCGCCTCCATCATAATGCGGGCGTCCACAAACTGTCCCCGCAGGAACATGGCCTCCGCCTCCATGATCTTGTCCGCTCCTGCTCCGTGCCGGTTGGTCAGCCGGTAGTAATAGGGCATGGCCCGGTTCATGGATTCTACCTCCCGGTCCAGCTCCCCGGGCTGACGGTGAAACATCATCAGTACAGAGGGGGATCCGAAGGTATAGGTGTTGTTGACGTCGATACTGATGGCGGTACGGGTCATCTGGCTGCAGGCGCTGCGGTGGAGCACGCTCATGGCTTCGATGTCGTTATAGCCCAGAAAACTCATAATAAGGTCGCACTCGCCCCGCAGGTTGCTGCGCTCCTCCTGGGGCAGCTCCCCCCGGTCCGCCACCTTCAGCAGCAGCTCCTTCAGATACATCATCTTGGGGATCTGCCGCCAGCTGAACAGACGGCGCATGAGCACCAGCAGACTCCGGGGCTCGGTCATCAGCTCCTCGGGGCTCCGCTCCTCCAGCCAGGACAGGACCCGCTCCGGCCGCAGGGAGGCCATCTGAACGCCGGAGTCAGTCCCCATCAGCCGCAGCACCCTCCTGTGGTCCCCCGCCATCCGGTAGTACATCAGGGCCAGCAGATACTCGGACTGCTCCTCGTACCAGCAACCGTACCGGAGATAACAGGCGTCCCGCTCCTCCTGAGGCAGCCGGGACAGCTGCTGCTCCATACACTCCTTCAGCATGTGGTGGAACCGGTAGGTGGCCCCGTCCGGCAATATCCGCACAAAGGCATTGTTTTGGGTCAGTCTGCGGCCGATCTCCTCACTATCGGGCAGCTGCGTGATGTACCGGGCCTGCCGGGCGGTAAACTCCTCCGCCGGGCACATTTTCAGCAAAAACTCATGCTCCTCCGGGGTCAGGGACTCCAGCAGAGAAGCATTCATCATCTCATAAATATCATGGCTTTCGGTCAGCAGACGGCGGTTTTCCAGATAGGAGCACAGATTCAGATAAATAGCGGAGAACCAGCCCTCGCTCAGGTTGGCCAGCACCTCCAGCTCCTCGTCGGACAGCTGAAGACCGCAGCGGCGACAGTAGATCGCCAGCTCCGTGGGATTCAGCCGCAGGTCCCGGACCGTGATCTTGTGCAGGTCGCTGCCCAGCTGCATCTCCCGGCTCCGGGACAGGAATGCGTCCCGGGAGGCCACGATCAGGTGGTGATGCTCCGACCGCAGGCTGACCAGAGCCAGCAGCAGATCCATGATCCGCTCGTCCTCCAGCAGGTGATAGTCGTCCACAAAGACATAGTGCTCCTGACTGCACTGTGCAAAATAATCCTCCAGCACAGACTTCAGCATAGCCAGCGCCGCCCGATCCAGAGGAATATCCATATGGCTCAGGGCCTCTTCCACAGGGGTTCCGCGGAAGGCGGCCTGGAACCGCTTCCAGAACAGCACAGGACTGGAAGAGTAGACGCTGATGCAGACCACCTTGTCCCCCGCCGCCCGGCGTTCTTCTAAAAACCAGTTGACTGCCACGGTCTTGCCGTACCCCATGGGCGCCGTCACCGTGGTAAATTTGCAGGAGGCGATCTGCCGAAGACTCTCCTGCATCCGCTCGGATATGTATATGGTATTGATATCCGACTTATATCGGGCCATATCAGCCGCTCCTTCCATTTCTAATCGGGAGGTCCGGCCCGGCTCAATCCGGGCGGCTGCCTTTTATTCCGCCTCCATTGTACCGGAATCATAAAAACTGTATATAGTACACTGTACTGGTTTCTACAAAAAATTTTTTAAAAAATGTTCCTGTTATGCAGTCGGACGCCGGGATTTCCTTGCTTCTCCAGAAAATGAATATTTCTGGAAACCACGACCTTTTAAACTTGAATGTTCGGCGGTGTCCCCTCCTTCATTTCTGACTCTGTTTCCGGTATTCTTCCCCAATGCCGGAACATATGCGGCGGTGGGCTCCATCCGACCCGAAGTTCTGTGCCGCCCGGTCTGCGGAGATTATCGTATAGACAACTTCTTTTAACTCTGCTATGATGTTACTAGATATAGACTATAGCAAATTTCTGTAAAAAATGGCTGAATGAGGAAACACCCATGTCTAAGAGCATTCGCATCAATCCGAATACCAAATATTATCCTCCGCGGATCCTGGATAAGCTGGAGTTTGCACGGTCCTACCCCTGTACCCTGGTGGAGGCTCCCTCCGGCTTTGGCAAAACCACCCTGCTGGAGTATTTTTTTGACGAGCTGATCCCCCCTCCGTTCCCCGGTACGCCTATGATTTCGAGTCTGACGAACCCCTGTATATCTGGAGGCAGATCTGCCTTCGTATTGGCAAGGTGGACCCGGAGTGCGGCCGCCGTCTGACCAGGTGCGGCCCTCCCGACGAGGACAATCTGACCGAGATCCACGAGGCGCTGCGGGCGCTGAACTGCCACAGCGAGTGCTATCTCTGGCTGGACAACTACAAGCGCTGGACCAACGCCTTTTCCGGCGAATTTCTCAACCAGCTGTCCCGCCACGGTGGAAAACAGCTCCATGTGATCGTATCCACCCAGCCCCTGCCCCCGGATATCCAGCGGAAGGCGGCTCTGACCACCGACGCCTGGCAGCTGTGGGACGAGGACCTGACCTTCCGGCCCGCCGATATTGCGGCCTATTTCGTGGCCTCCGGCTTTGTGCTGACCAGAGAGCAGGTTCAGCAGGTGTCCAGGCTGACCGAGGGCTGGATCATGGCGCTCAGCCTGCAGATGCTGTGCTTCATGGAGCGCGCCTTCTGGGATCGGCTGTCCGAAAAGGAGCAGAGCTTCCTGCTGAAAATTTCCATCTTCCCCAAGTTCAGCCTGGGCCAGGCCACCGCCCTGTCCGGTCTGAGCAGCGGGGACACCGACCGCGTCCTGCGGGACAAGCGGTACTTCATTCACTTCGACCCGGAAAGCCGGTACTTCTACCCCCACTCCCAGCTCCGGGTTCTGTTGAAGGAGCACTTCGACCGCCTTTCCCCCGAGGAGAAGAAGGCCGTCCACCTCCGGGGCGGCGAGCTGGCCGAGCAGGAGGGCGACCGGCTGAACACTCTGCGGTTCTATTACTCCGCCGACGCCTAGGAGCGGATCCTGGAAATGCCTCTGAGCAGCTATGAGCTGGCGGACGTCCACCCCATTATTCTGGATATTCTCAGCCGCACCCCCGTTGAGATCAAGCTCCGCCATCCCCGTGCCATCCTGTCCATGGCTTTCTGTCTGTTCATCATCGGCGCCACTCAGAAGCTGGTGGAGATGAAGGACGAGCTGCTGTTCATCATCCGCAACAGCGATCTGCCCCAGCCCCAGAAGGACGCCCTGGAGGGCGAGTACGAACTGCTGATCTCCTTTCTGGAGTACAACCGGATCTCCGACATGAGCCGGCACCACCGCCGCTCCCTGGAACTGCTGGGCGGCCCCGCCAGGCTCATCAGTCCCAAGAGCATCTGGACCTTCGGCTCCCCCTCCATTCTCTACCTCTACTGGCGGCAGGTGGGCAAGCTGGACGAGGAGCTGGCGGAGATGGACGAGTGCATGCCCATCTACTATCGACTGTCAAACGGCCACGGCTCCGGTGCGGAACTCATTATGCGGGCAGAGGCCAACATGATGCGGGGGGACCTGGACAAGGCCATTCCCCTGTGCTATCAGGCCCTGTTTGTGGCCACCCAGAGCCACCAGGACAGCATCTACCAGTGTGGTCTGTTTGCCCTGTGCAGACTGGCCTTCCAGCAGGGGGACCTGCTGGAGATGGACCGCATGCTCTGCTCCATGCGGGAGATGGCCGACCTCCACCGTGAGGATCTGAGCCGCTACACCTACGATCTGGCCGTCAGCTATATGTCCGTGATCCGGGGAGATCCCGACCATGTGGCGCCCTGGCTGGCCGCAGGCGATATTTCCGACAAGCGGCTGGTGATGATGGTCCAGCCTTTGGCCCACATTATCTACGGCAGATACCTGCTGATGAACCGGGAGTACCACAAGCTGCTGGGCGTCAGCCAGTATTTCATGGGCCTGAGCAGCGTGTTCCCCAACCTGCTGGCCCAGGTCTACACCCGGATCTACTGTGCCGTGGCCATGGACGCCCTGGGCAAGCGGGCAGACGCCGTCAGCCATCTGCAAACCGCCGTCGATCTGGCCATGGCTGACCGGATCTACCTTCCCTTTGCCGAGATGTACTGGGATATCCGGTATCTTCTTCCCTCAGTGCTGATGGAGCTGGAGTCCAGACAGCAGATCGAGCATATGGCCGCCGCCTTCTGCCATGTGGAAACAGAGGAGAGCGAGTCCTTCACCCCCCGGGAGCGGCAGATCCTTATTCTGCTGAAGGAAAACCTGACCAACAAGGAGATTGCCGAGCGCATCGGCATCTCCCCCAACACGGTCCGTAATTCCGTCAGTGCCATGCTGAAAAAGCGGGGCTTCAAGACCAGAGTTCAGCTCCAGAAGATGGAATAAACCATAGAAGCCAGGGCCGCCGGTGCAGTTTCTTCTGCACCGGCGGCGTTTCTGTGCCCGGGACTTGCCCACGGCAGGATTCTGTATTATAGTGTAATCAGAAAATTCTGAACGGGGCCAGCATTGGGGTTCTGGGTTTATCATCAAACGGCAGCCTGTCCAGGTGCCGCGGTGGCCGGTCTGCCGAACGCTCCCGCGTTCCCTTGCATTTCCATGATGTTTTTTCCCTGCTCTGCACCCTGCGGATCCCTGCCGACTGCGGCCATACCTCGAAGGGATCGCTGGGACGCCGGGCGATCAGGCGCTTTAATATTCGTATTGACTTGTGCAGGAGGCGCATTGTTGTGAAAAAGAATAAACAGCTGATGGGTATGGAGCGGTTGGTCCGGACCGAATACGGTCAGGAGGGCGACGCCATTGCCGCCGGTCTCCACCGGGAGTTTGAGTCCCTGTGCGCCGCCCACCCTGACCAGCCCAAGGCAGTCCGGCAGCACACTGTTATGAAGCTGTACCCCGCCATTGCCCTTTACCGCGCTCTCCAGTCCGGCGGTAAGAGTCAGCAGGAGGCTTTCGATCTGGTGAGCCGCTTCGTCTGGGAGGACGCGGAACAGAGCGCCGCCTCCATGCGGAAGCTGATGAAGCTCCCCGGCGTCTATAAGACCATGCCCTTCTTCTGGAAGATCGTCACGAAGAGCACCTTCGGCGAGGCGGCAGGCTTTCAGTTCCACTTCTACGACACCGGCTCCGACCGGGTGAAGTTCGACATGGTGGAGTGTACCTACTGCAAGGTCTGCCGGGCCGAGGGCTGTCCGGAGCTGATCTCCATTTTCTGCCACACCGACGACATCAACAACGAAAATCTCCACCCCCGGCTGCTGTGGAACCGCACCAAGACCATGGGCGGCGGGGATGACCTGTGCGATTTCGATTTGATCGTGCTTCCCAAGGATCAGTAAAAAAATTCCGACCCGTTTGGGTCGGAATTTTTTTACTCCAGCAGCTGGTTTTTCCGCAGCAGCTCCAGGAATTCGTCCAGGTCGGCGCCCGCCTCTTCGGCGGCCACCTCAAATTCGTCCAGGACAGCCTCCAGCAGCTGCTCCCGGTCCTTGCCCTGGGTCAGGCCCTTCCAGATCACGGCGCTGACGGGGTTCAGACTGATAATACCGTTGAAGCGGAGGGCGGTCTCGCCCACGGGGACCAGGACGTGCTCCCCTACCACCTCGCGCAGGATAAATTCACCCTTCAATTTCATATCATTACCTCAATCTTCCGCAGTATCGTACAGCTTTGCCATTACGATCCTGCTGTTTCCGGCCACGTAGTGGGAGGGAGCCACCTGGACGGAGGCGCCGGCCTTCAGATCCACCAGCTTGACGGTGTAGGTGATGCCGCCCACGTAGACGTTTTCGGGCGTCATGTAGAACTTATAGAACAGTCGGACGCAGGGGATGTCCCTCCCGGAGATATTAGTGACCTGAATACGGCCGTCTGCGGTGTCCTCCAGCTTCAACGCCGTTTCGGACAGCTCAAAAGCCCCTGTCAGGGCCACATCGGCAGCGGCGGAGGTATAGCTCTGGGAAACGGCGGGGGCCTTGTGGGCCTCCTGAACCACCATAGAGGCGCCGGGCTCCAGGCTGACGGCTACAAATTCATAGGAAGCTTCGGTACCGGTAAGGATGACGGTGGCCAGATCCACATAGTCCTTGCCGGTATTTTTCAGAATAATGGACGCCACGCCCTTGATCTCCGCGTCGGAGCCGTCCTCCAGGTACAGTCCGTCGTAGCTTCTGACGGACTCCACCACCAGATCGGTGCCGGGCACGGTGCAGGGGAAGTTCAAAAACTCCTGCTGGGGGGCGGAGGGAGTCACAGGCTTGGGCTCGGGAGTTGGCCGGGCGTCGGGCTGTGCGTCGGGCTGGGGGGCAGGCTCCTGCGTCTCCTCGCCGCCGGACTGTCCGGACTGGTCAGCAGGCCGGTTCTCCACGGTCTGGGAGGAGGATGCGTCGGGCTCCTCCACCTGGGGGTAGTCCTCCTGTCCGGGTCTGAACAGTACCAGAGCCAGCACCACAGCCAGCACGGCGGCAGCGGCGATCCAGATCATTTTCTTATTCATGGTGGTTCTCCTTCCATTTCCGGCGGATCTCCCGTTCCAGGCGGCGGCAGGCCTCCGGGTAGGCGGCAGCCATCTGGCAGCGGTAGCGGGGGACTTCATCGAACACGCCGGTTTCGGTGTAGGTCATGGCGGCGCAGTTGCGGCACTGCTCCTTCTGCTCGCAGGCGGCGCAGGCCCGGGGCAGGTGGATGGGCAGGATGCTGGTCTTGACCTGTTCCCAGGCGTCCATAAATTCCATCCGGAACACGTTGGGGGCGCCCTCGGAGGGGAACATGCCGCAGGGCATGATTTTTCCCTCCCAGGTGATCCAGAAGCTGCACTTACCGGCGCGGCAGCGGACGCCGTCGCCCTCGGTCAGGTCGGGGCAGTCCTCGCCCAGCTCGCCGGTAATGGGCAGGGGGGCGTTTTCCTCCATGTGTCTGAGGAAGGCCTCCTCACCGTTGAAGAGGCACTCCACCCGTGCGGAGTAATAGGCGGCCTCCTCGGGGGTGAAGCGGTCGTTCTGGCCGATCATGGACTCGTCCCGGCGGACTGGGGGGAACATATAGCTGGTGGCCTGGATGCGGAGGTTGTGTTCGTCGGCGTAGGCGAAGATGCTGTCCAGGTCCATGCAGTTGTAGGGGGTGATGCTGCAATTCAGCTTGACGGTCATGCCCGCGTCGGTAAGCAGCTGAATGGCGTGGGTGACCTGGGTAAAGCCGTGGGGGTTGCCGCAGAGGCGGCCATAGGTCTCGTCGGAGGCCCCGTACAGGGTGATATTAAAGCGGACGGGGGGCGCTTTGACCAGCCATTTCATGGTCTCCTCGTTGATCATGGTGCCGTTGGTGTTGATGGAGGTGATCATGCCCATCTGGTGGAGGCCCTCGACGATCTCCCGGATCTGAGGGTGGAGGAAGGGCTCACCGCCGGTGAGGAGGAGGTAGAGCATTCCGTTTTCCATGGCGGTGCGGCCCAAAGACAACCACTCCTGGGCGGAATGGAGGGGGCCGATGGCCTGCTGCTGCTGGGTGGTCAGACGGACGTAGCACATTTTGCAGGCCATATTGCAGCAGGGGGTCAGCTCGAAGGTGCCGTTGAGGGGGACGCCCATGCGGGCGGCCTTGGTGTGGATATATTCGGTGTAGCGGGCTTCGACGGGGAGATTGATCATGATAGCACCTCGCGGGTAATGGTTTCGTGGAGCAGGTCGACGGCGCCTCTGTCGGGCAGACAGGACAGGCCGAAGACGGGGACGTCGCCCAGCAGGGCCTCCACCCGATCCATGCCCCAGGTCATAAAGGCGGGATCCCAGTAGTGGAGGGTGACCTCCTGGAGGACCCGACGGAAGGCCTGGGCGGGGTTCAGGGTGGAAATGACATTTTCGGGGCCCTGGGCCAGCATGACGATGCAGGCCACGGGTGCGGACTCGCTGCGGAAAATGTCGGAGGAGCCTGCGAAGGGCAGGCCGAAGGCGGTCCAGACGCCGTCCACCCTGCGGAGGGCGGAGCGGTCGCCGTTGAGGATCTCGGCGTTTTGGTACCTGGCCCACAGGTCGGCCTGGGTGGACTTGCCCACGCCGGAGTGGGCGGAGAAGAGGATGGCCCTTCCCTGCCAGCGGATGAAGGCGCTGTGGAGGATGAAAATGTCATGCCTGCGGAAGAGCTCTTCCATGGAGATGTTGTTAAAGACCTTAGCCATAGAAAGGGGCAGCTCGTTGCTGCGTTTAAGGTAGGCGAAGGTGCGGTCATGCCCGCTGTGGTACAGCTCCATGAGGTAGGGCTCGGAAATTTCGCTGAGCCGGTGCAGAACGCACTTTTTTCCGTCCAGAAGGGTCTCTCCTGCGCCGCCGATCCATTCCGTGGGCTGGGGCACGGCGGGGAACTCCTCCAGACAGGTCAGGGTGATATGCTCGTCCCAGTGTTCGGAGGGCTTTTCCATAAAGGGCAGGAAGTTGGCGGACAGGGTAATTGGCCAGGAAATATTCAGTTGGAAGCGCAGACCGGCGATATAAAACTGGTAAATCATGGGATATCCTCTCATAAAAGAACCAGGGCCGTGGCCAAAAGCCACGGCCCTGGGGTCAGATTGCCTGTCGCTCAGGAGAAGGAGAAAATGGCGGTGCCGCCATTGGGGTTGTTGTAGCACATACCGTCCAGGGGGGCATCAGGTTCTTCAAAATCATTGCAGGCAGGCTCCTGCACCCAGATGATGAAGTTGCCCATATCCCAGCCGCAGGTGCTGTTGTCTGCGTAGCTGGGCTTACCCAGAGTGGAGTTGGGGTTTGCGCCGCAGGCAGTGGCAATGGACTGAGACAGGGTGAAGTTCTCAACGTACATGCCGGGCTTTTCATATGCTTTCTTCATTGAAATTCACTCCTTTTCTCAGAACTGGAACCAGCCCTTGAAGCCGCCGAAGATCTTGTCCAGGAAGTTCCGGACGTCGTCCACGGTGGGCAGGTAGGGGTGGTCGGGGTTGACGCCGAAGTCGGGATCGATGATCTCCACGTCAGGCTGCTGGGGCTGCTCAGGCTCCACGGGGGTGTTGACGAACTCAGTGGCAGCGGCCAGCAGAGTGGGGGTATCGGTCTCGGCAAACACGGTGGCAGTGTCCACAGCAACGGTGGCGTTGGTGACCTTCAGCTTGGTGACGGACAGCAGCCCATTGTCGCGGCCCATGTTGGTGATGGTGATGACGCCGTTGCTGGCGGGAGCCACAGCGTAGTACATATCGGCAGTGTGGGTAATGCTGGGCATCTGCATCTTGCCGTCAGCACCTCTGAAGCTGGCAGTAACGGGAGTACCGGTGGGGGACTTCAGACCGATGTAGAACTTGTTGTCCTTGGTGGTATCCACCTTGAAGGAAATGGCCTGGGAGGGCTTCAGATAGACCTCGTTCTTGGGGCCCAGATCCTCATAGGTGCCGACGCCCAGAACCTTATCGGTGTTGCCCTCGGTGCCGGGAGCGCCGTCAGTGCCGTTGTTCAGCTGGTCGATGAAGACAAAGCCGTGGGTCACGCCGTTCTCCTGTGCGGAGAAGGACTTGGCGTCCAGCAGCATGTCGCGAACCTCCATGAAGGTGGCGTTCATCTCGTCGGGGCCGTAAGCGCCGTCAACGACAGGATCACCGTTCTTGATGGGGTTGTAAACGCGGATGCCGTCCAGATAGTACTCATAGCGGCCCTCGGCAGAGGTGGAAACACGGATCTCCACGGTGTAGGTGCCGTAGGGCAGGGCCACACCCTTGGAGTCCTCATACAGGGACAGGGTGGGGATCTGGTAGTATGCACCGGAAGCGGACAGAGTGTCCACGGAGGTGCGGAGGATGGTCTTGCCATCAGCACCGGACAGCTTCACGTTGATGGTGCCGGTCTTGCCGTTGGTGCGGCTGTAGACGTCCACACCGGTACCGGTGAAGGTGAACTTAGCGGTGGCGGTCTTGTTGCCGGTCACGTCAGTGTGGTGGGAAGAACCGTCGGTGTCGCCGGTCTCGTCCTTCAGAACGGGGATCCAGCCGTGGACGTCATCGGGGTTGGTGGCGTCCTCAGCGGCGCCGCCGTTGGCGTTGGGCTCGGTGCCCTTGACCTCGTCCCAATTACCGGTGTAGGTGATACCCACGGTGCCGGTGGAGTTGTTGGTCACGAAGGTGTCCTCGTAATAGACGTTGTTGGCGGGGATCACGTTGACCTTGGCCCAGACGTTGCCGTTGGCGTTGGCGGAAGCGGCGGTGACGGTGGCGTCGTCAGTCTTGCCGAAGACGTAGAAGGTGTCATAGCCGTCCCACTTGGTGGTCTTGGGAGCATAGGTCAGCTTGCCGCCCTCCACCTTTACATTACCATAGGTGTGGGTAATGGCGGTGTTGGCGGGCTTGAAGGGGTTATAGCCGTCCTTATCGACGTCAATAGCGGCGTTCATCTTGAAGTCGGCGGTAGCCAGGTTCAGAGGCTTGGCGTAGTCCACCACGTAGGACTTGCTGGGCATGTAGGTCTCGGGGCGCTTGGGGAAGGGAGCCTTCAGAGCACGCTCGCCGCCCTCAGTGACAGGGGCCCAGATACCGGACTGCTCGTGGTTGGTGAAGATATTCTTGTCGGTGGTGACAGTGGGCAGAGCCTTGACGCCGGTGATTTCCACCACCAGCTTGGAGCCCTTGTGAGCCTTGGCGATGTACTGATCCTTGTAGTCAAAGCCGGTCACGTCCACGGTGTGCAGGCTTGCCTTACCGGCCTCGGGGTTCTTCATATGAACGGAGGCCTTGATGGTCATATCCTTGCCGGTGGAATCGGGGTAAGTACCGGTGGCAGATGCGCCGTCGGTGGGGTTGGTCAGGGTCAGAACCTTGACGGGGGTACCCCACTTGATATCCTTCTCGCTGGTAGCCTTGGAGGCGTCGCCGGGAACCACGCTGACGGTGACCACAGAGTTTGCAGTCAGCTCAAAGCCCTCAGCGGACATGATGTCGCGGAGGATGGAGGTGGTGGTCAGGTCCACAGAAGTGGCAGAACCGGTAATAGAGCCCTGAATGGTCTTGAATACGCCATCCAGAGCGGTGGGGTCGGTGACCTCGTGGCTGTACTTCTGCTCGGTGGCAGCGGTGCCGGGAACTGCGGTGTACTCGTACAGAGTGCCGTTGTTAGCAGTGATGTTCTCATGCCGACTGGGATCGGAACCACGGTCGAAGTAGTTCCATTTGGCCTTGTTATTAACTTCCCCATCTTTGTTGACGGTACCATAGCGCAGGCCGTACTTGACGCCATTGATCTCGATGCAGTATCTGTTGTTGACCTGGTCTGCTTTGTTGGTAGGCAGGCTGGTGATCTGCTTGAAATTGTAGGTGGCGTCGGGGTAGTTGGAGGACAGCTGGCTCATGAACTCGGTCTGCTGGGTGTCAGCGGTTCCATCCTTGTACAGGCCGATGGTGTAAACGGAGGCGCCATGGGTCTTCTTGGTGACGTTGGTCTGCTGGATGGCCAGAGCAGATTCAGTAGAGCGAATCTCGGAGTAAGAATCGGAGGGAGAATATCCGGGCACGCCGTCGGTAAATACGATCATAACGCGCTGACGGCCCTCGGGGTTGCCCTCAGGCAGGGGGTTATTCTCAAAAATCTTGTTGCCCATCTCGATGCCCAGGGAGGTGCGGGTTGCACCGGAGGAACCGATGGAGTCGATTGCCTTTTTCAGAGAGGGACGCTGTGCGCCCTGGCCCTTGGCCTCCTGAGCCACGGGCACCAGTGCACCCTGGTAATCGGCGGCGGTCAGGTCGGCAGAGTTGCTCTTGACATAGACCTGATCCTTCGGCTTCAGGTCAACGTTCTTTCCGCCGTTCTTGTACTGCCACTTGCCTGCGCCCTTGACCAGCTCAAACAGCTCGGTGACGGGGGTGTTGCCCACATGCCAGCCGGTCTTGGTGGCGGTGGTCTGGGTGTAGACCTTGCCGGTGTACTCGGTACCGTCGGCAGTGGTCAGAACGGTCTTGGTGGTAGGTTCGGTAGTAATCTGTTCATAAGCAGGATAGCTTGTCTTAAACTGCCAAATTCCGTAAGTGAAATTCGCACCATCAACATCATAAGCGTTATTATCTTTATCACGCCACCAGTTATTTTTGCCATGCTGCCAAATTTCCAAATACTGGTTGTTGTAGAGAATATAATAGTGCTTTCCTGCTACGATGGACTTTGCCTTTTCACCTGGCTTTTTCTCTCCGGGGACGATGATGGTCTTCCAGGTCAGAGGATTGCCGTTGGCGTCCACATAGCCCTCAGTACCCTCAACAGGGGTGACCTCGGTGCGGGTAGTCTCGGTGTACTCCCCGTAGGTGGCCTTCTCATACTTGCCGCTAACCAGGCCGTACAGGTCGGTGCGGTCGGTGGCGGGGCTGTTGACGGGAACATAGTTCTCAGCACCTTTGACGAAGTTCAGCTTGACATACTTACTGCCGACCTTCACATAGTACTCGCCGGTCTCAACCATAGTACCGTTGAAGGTCTCATAGCTGACGGTACCTTTCTCGCCGCGGTAGTTCTTAAAGTCGCCTGCGGCGTTCCAGATACCGGTGTTGATGTACTCCTTGGTGTTGGAGCCCAGCTCGGGATAGTTTTCACCGGAGGAACCGTCGGTCGGGCCGGAAGCAAAGCCCACCATACCGATGCGGTGCTCCACACTGTACTTGGCGCCGTTGGCCTGAACATCGTTCACAAAGGTCTGGACAGCCGTCTTCAGAGGAGCCAGGAAACCGTTGTCCTTCATGGAGCCGGACTGGTCCAGAACCAGAACGATGTCCAGGGGCACGCCCGTTTCATTCGGCGTGGTCGTGGTGGTACCGGTGGCGAAAGCCTCCATATTAATGGTATAGCTGCCGTCGTCGGTCAGTGTTGCAGTTTTGTCCAGGAACAGCTTGCCTTCTTCTGTGGGTTTGGACTCACTGCCCGTGGCTGCGAGGACTGTGGCAGGTACGGCTGAACCGAGCATAACAAGGGTCAGCGCTGCTGCCAGAAATCTACGCAATTTCATAACATAACCTCCCATTTACTGTGGTTTCTGTTCCGTCCGCAAAAAAGGCGGCCTCATTCTGCGTACGGAACCTACGCCAGAGTGGTGCTGGAATTTTTCCCCTACACGCAAGGGTGAAATTCCGCTATTTTGCTATTATTCCAATGATACCACTTTCCCCCCGGAAGTCAACGGATTTTACGTACGTTTGTTTCTTTTTGGTTTTTTATTTTTCCATTTTACACGTCCGTTTCCGTAAATAAGATGTATATATTACCATTTTTATTTATGTAATATAAATCCCGGAATCAACCTTTCGGACACACAGGCCTGTCCATAATCGGTTTCAGAACCTGCTGCCGGGCCCATGCCTGCACGTATCCCAGCTTTTTTCTCCGTGTCTGAGAAAATTTGTGCAAGTACAGCCCGGGGCGTCTGGAAGATCAGGATCAGGAGCGGCAGCCCCCTGCACGTCAGGCCGAACCCTGTGTTTTACGCCCTCCGGACGCTTTTGGTATGTTCCCCTCCATTTTCCAGTTCCTGCCCGGCCTGCCGCTTCCTCCACAGCGCTTTGTGCAGTCCCGTTCAGCACATAAAGAAAGCTCCGGCCCTTCCGGGCCGGAGCTTTCTTTCAGCTTTCTTTTTTCTTCACGTTGGTCTCTTCCACCAGATAGATGGGGCGGTGCTTGGTTTCCAGATAGGCCTTGGCCAGATACTGGCCCAAAATGCCGATGCAGAACATCTGCACACCGCTGAGCATCAGCACCAGACAGGCCATGGAGGGCCAGCCCGAAGTAGGATCGCCGAACACCAGCGTTTTGACAATGATCACCACGATCAGGATCACAGCCAGCACACAGAACAGGATGCCCAGCAGAGAGGCCAGCACCAGCGGCGTGGTGGAAAAGGCCACGATCCCCTGGAGGGCGTAGATGAAGAGTTTCCAGAAGCTCCACTTGGTCTCACCGGCCACCCGCTCCACGTTCTCGTACTCCAGCCACTTCTTCTTGAACCCGATCCAGCCGAAGATCCCCTTGGAGAAGCGGTTGTACTCCCCCATGGACAGGATGGCGTCCACCACCTTGCGGCTCATCATCTGGAAGTCCCGGGCGCCGTCCACGATCTGGGCGTCGGAAATATGGTTGATGATCTTATAGAACATCCGGGCAAAGAAGGACCGGATGGGGGGCTCGCCCTTGCGGGTCACCCGGCGGGAGCCTACACAGTCATAGCCCTCCCTGGTCACGATCTCGTACATCCGGGGCAGCAGGGCCGGGGGATCCTGAAGATCCGCATCCATAATGACCACATAGTCGCCGGTGGCGTTCTGCAGTCCGGCGTAAATGCCCGCCTCCTTGCCGAAGTTCCGGGAAAACGACACATAAAACACACGCTTGTCCCGCTCCGCCAGCTCCTTGATCTTGTCCAGCGTCCCGTCCGTAGAGCCGTCGTCGATAAACAGAAGTTCAAATTCCGCGCCCTTTATGCCCTCGATGACCCGGCTGGTGGCCTGGTAAAAGAACTCCAGCGATTCATATTCATTATAACAGGGAACCACGATCGAAATCTTATCCATGCTTCCGTTTATCCCCCTTGCAGTGCCTTTCGGTACAGATTTTTCTGACTGAGTGATAAATTCAGTCTATATGAGATGGGCCGATTTGTCAATGTTCCCCACATTCTCCTGCCTCCGATTCCATTGGCAACCGCCCCGGAATATGGTATAATTCATCCAGAATTCTGATTTGGCCGGTGGGAGGAGGAGTTTGGATGCGGCTGAATGCTGCCATGCTGTACGAAGCAGTCCGGGAGGAGACCCCCGTGACCCTGCTTGGTGAGGGTGAACAGGAGCGCACGCTCATGTTCCCCTGTTTTTATGACGGAGACCCCACCCACCTGATGGCGGGCGGCGTCTATCTGACCGAGGGCAGCGCCATGCCCCAGAGCATCCCTGCGGAGCAGAACATCCTGTGGGTGTGCTGGTCGGAGGACGTGCCTCCGCTGCGCCACAGCTGCCCGGTGCTGCTGTTTGAAAAGGAACGGGACCCCCAGCGGATCCTGAATATCCTGCAGCGGGTGTTTGCCCGCTTTTCTCTGTGGAAGGAGCAGATCTGGAACATTCTGGGGGACGGCAGCAGCGTCAACCGGATGATCGCCGTCAGCGAGTCCTTCTTTGCCCACCCCCTGTGCGTGGTGGACGCCTCCATGAACTATCTGGGCTACAGCGCCTCCTTCATGTCCCAGGGACGGAAGCTGTTCTTCCCCAGGGGGGACGAGGCTCCGGCCCCCGCCCTGTTCTATGACAAGGATCAGGACCGGATCGCCCCGCTGCTGAACCACGATTTTCCTCTGGGCACCTTTTATATGATCCACACCCAGGAGCCCTTCAGCCAGACGGAGCTGATCCTCTTCCAGCTGCTGTCGGAAAAGCTGGCCCAGGCCCTGCAGAACCTGTCCATGCTCAGCGGTCTGTACCGCAACTCCTTCAAACAGCAGATGGAGACCTACTTCCAGACCCGCCAGCTGGATGAGGACGAGTTTTTTGAAAGCCTGTGGGAGTGGGGCGGACAGCCTGAGGACACCTTTATCTGCTATAAGGTGAAGGCCTCCCACATCAACCAGAAGATCAACGCAGAGTACATCTGCAGCATCTTTGAAAACGCTCTGCGGGCCTCCATCGCCTTCTGGCACGACGCTGTGCTGGTGGTACTGGTGGACGTGGACCGCAGCGGCTGCCGGGAGGAGGCCATCCACGCCAAGATGGCCGAGCTGCTGGGCCGGCTCCATCTGCGGGCAGGCGTCAGCCTCCCCTTCACCGATCTGACCCGCTCCTGGTACTACTTCCGCCAGGCCTGCTGCGCCTTTGACGAGGGCTACCCCGTGGACCGGGAGGAGACTCTGTATTTCTTCCGGAAGTACGTGGCGGGCTATATGCTGCACCACTGTCTGGGGGAGTTCCCCCGGAGCTACCTGCTGGATGAGGGCATGCAGAAGCTGCTGGAGCACGACCGGCAGTACTCCGTCAGCTATCAGGACACCCTGCGGGCCTTCTTCGCCTGCGGCATGAACATGAGCCAGACCGCCGAGCTGCTGGGGATCCACCGCACCTCTCTGAACTCCCGCATCCAGAAGATCCGGGAGTGCCTGGATCACGAGCTGACGCCGGAGTACATCCTCTATATCCAGATGATCCTGGCCATTTTCAGCAGCCAGAAGTGACCGGCCCACACTTTGCAGGACGGAGGCCTCCTTCCCTCCTACAGTTTGCGGGTCTGTTCCGTCTTCCCCGGGTACGGCCCCTCCTGCACCCGTCACAGTGTAGGAAAAAGAAACTTACACTTCGTCACAATGCGGATTGTCCCGGCACCATTTACCTCCTATAATGTAGATACAGCGACGGGAGCCGAAGAAATTGCAGAAAATCGAACTTTTTCTCCATTTTCTTCCCCCTCAGTCTGTAGGATGAATGTAAGAGCGTGAACCAAAACATATATGATCTGATCTGGAGGTAAACTATTATGTGTCTGAAGAACGACGAGCTGCGCCGCAGCGAGCACAACGCAGTCCGCAATAATGTGGGTTACTACGACTTTACCCACCAGCTGCTGGAAGTGAAGGGCAAGGACGCCGCCGCTTTCCTGGATATGATCTACGTCAACTCCATTGCCAAGACCAAGGTCGGCAATGCCAAGTACACCACCATGCTGAACCCTGAGGGCCAGATCCTGGACGACGTCATCGTCTTCCGTCTGGGCGAGGAGGAGTTCCGCGTCTCCACCCTGTACATCAACGAGCTGATCGCATGGCTGGACAAGAACAAGGGCGAGTATGACGTGGAGTACCGCGACATCACCGCCGAAAACACCATGTTCGCCGTGCAGGGCCCCAAGTCCCGCGAGCTGCTGAACCGCATTCTGGTCAACTCCGTGGACGAGCTGGCCTTCTACGCCATCGAGGACAACAAGATCGGCGACACCTTCGTCCGCATCGCCCGCAGCGGCTTCACCGGCGAGCTGGGCTATGAGATCTACTGCGCTCCCGCCGTGGCCGCCGAGGTGGAGGCTGTTCTGGTGAAAAACGGCGCCGATCTGGGTCTGACCAAGATCACCACCGACGTGATCATCGGTTCCCTGCCCCGCGAGAAGGGCTTCGTCCTGATGCAGGACGTGGGCGGCGCCAACCCCTACGAGGTTGGCTTTGGCTGGACCGTGGCCATGAGCAAGGACTTTATCGGCAAGGAAGCCACTGCCAAGCTCCGCGAGGAGGGCGCCAAGCGCCAGCTGCTGGGCTTTGAGCTGCTGGAGGATACCGAGGTCGCTCTGGGCGACGCCGTTGTGGTCAACGGCCAGCAGGTGGGCAAGGTCACCAGCTTCACCTACGGCTACACCTGCGAGAAGTACATCGGCTACTCCCTGGTTTCCGCCCCTGCCGGTGTGGGCGACGCCGCCGAGATCGGCGATAACAAGGTCAAGGCCACTCTGGTGGACCGCGTCTGGTACGACAAGGAGAGCGTCCGCGTCAGAAAGGGCTGAGCCTGACTTAACATGAATTCAGCAAAGGGGACAGCGTTTCCCCCTGGGAACGCTGTCTCCTTCTGTGCGAAATCCGAAAGGAGCAAATCACATGGCAATTTTAATGCCCGGCGCACCTGTGGCTGAGGCCCTGGGAGAACGGATTTGTGCTGGGGTTGCTCAACTGAAAACTCACTTTATCACCCCCACTGTGGCCATTGTCCGGGTGGGCGAACGGGCTCCCGACCTGTCCTACGAGCGGGGCTTTACCAAAAAGGCCGAGTCCCTGGGCATCCAGGTGGTCAAGAAGGTCTTCCCCGTGGAGGTCACCGAGACCGAGCTGCTGGACGCCCTCAACCGGATCAACCAGGATCAGTACATCCACGGCTGCCTGCTGTTCCGTCCTCTGCCTCCCCATCTGAACACCCAGGCCGTCCTGTCCGCCCTCCGTCCCGAAAAGGACATTGACGCCATGACCGGCGCTTCCATGGGCGCGCTGATCACTCAGGACGAGCACGGCTTCCCTCCCTGCACTGCCAAGGCCTGTATTGAGATCCTGGATCACTACAACGTGCCTGTGAAGGGGAAGAACGTGGTCATGGTGGGCAGCGGTATGGCCGTTGGTATGCCCCTTTCCATCATGCTGATCAACCGGGGCGCCACCGTCTCCGTGTGCCACATCTTCAGCGATCCCCAGCGGGTCAAGGAGCTGTGCCGCCAGGCTGACATCATCATCTCCGCCGCCGGCAAGGCCGGTCTGATCACAAAGGAGCACATCGCTCCCGGCCAGGTCATCGTGGACGTGGGCATCAACATGGGCCCCGACGGCAAGCTCTGCGGCGACGTGGACTTTGCCGCTGCCGAGCCTGTGGTGGCTGCCATCACCCCTGTCCCCAAGGGCGTGGGCGCCGTCACCTCCACCGTGCTGGCCTCCCACGTGGTGGAAGCAGCCCTCAAGGCAAATCATCTCCAGTAAACAAACGGACCCCCGGTCTGTGCAGACCGGGGGTTTCTTTTATTCCAGATAGGGGGCCAGCAGCCTGTCCAGCCTCTCCCCCATACGGGGGCAGCCCCCCGCCTTCAGTTCCTCATAAATGGCCAGGATCCCCTGTCTGTCCGCCTGGGAGATGGCCGTCAGATCCACCGTCAGGGCGGTGTTCAGATCGTTGGGCTGGAATTTCTGCAATCCACCCCCCATCTCCTTCCGGTTTTCCAGCAGCAGCTTCTGCACCGACGGGGCCAGAAGTGTGCAGAACAGCAGGTCGGCGTCCTGTGAAAAGTCCTCCTTCATGGTAATGCCGTGGAAGGTGGTCAACTGCTTTACCCCGGCCAGATTCCGGATGAAGCGGATGCTCCCCCGGCAGGCGGAGGAGGCCCAGATGGGGGCCGCCGCCTTCTGCTCCACGGAGTACCAGGGCTTCCGGCGGGCGGGAATATACCGTCTGTCCACCCCCTGCGCCCTGCCCTGCTCCAGATAGGTCCGGAGGGCCTTGTCCGGTTCCCGCCGCACGTCCAGCAGAAAGCAGGGCTTTCCGCTGCGGGACAGCCGTTCAAAGTCCGCTTCGGTGAACACGGGGCCCTCCACCTGGGCCGACCGGCACACGCAGGGGGTCAGATCCCGGGGGCTCAGTCCCTGCGCCTCCGCCTGCTGCTTGGTCAGACAGTAAAAGCTGTTGGCTCCGGTGGCAATGCCCCGGGACACGGTGCAGAACCGGGACAGCGGGCAGAGCTTCCCGCTCCGGGGGGCTTCCTCCCCGCAGAACAGCCCCCGCCACTTCTCCCCCGGCTTCAGGGCCTTGTAGGGGATGTGTCTGCCCCCGGTCAGGGGCAGGGTCAGGTCCTCCGGCCTGCCGATCTGACAGAAGTCCGCGACCTCTTTCTCCTCCCGGTCCAGCAGCAGGATGCAGCAGGTGGTCACTGCATTGGGGAACAGCGCTCTGTCCTCCTCAAACCGGAGAATGGCCCGCAGCAGCTTCTGCTCCACCAGCAGGCGCTTGATGGGCTCTCCGTACCGGGAATTGAGAAACTCCGAGGGGATCAGATAGGCCAGCCTCCCTTTCCGGCTGAGCTGATGGATGCTTTTCAGCAGAAACAGGGCGTACAGATTGGTGTACCGGCTGTAGCGCACCCCTGTGTGCCGGAATATCTCCTCCAGGGCCTCTGTCCGGTTATCCACAGACTGGAAGCGGCCGTAGGGGGGATTGCAGAGGATGGCGTCGTAGCGCTCCTCCCACCCTGAGGTCATGTAGTCCCCCGGACACACTTCCGCCCCGGTGGGGTTGCCGAAGCTGTCCAGCACAGCAGGGTCCAGCTCACAGCCGAACAGCCTGCAGGAGGGCTCTGCCTGACGGGCGGCCTTCAGAAAGACGCTGTTGCCCACCGCCGGGTCCAGCACCCGCTCCGCTCCGGGGCAGGCCCAGCGGGCCATGAATTCCGCTGCTTTGGGCGGGGTAAAGTACTGTCCGAACCGCCGCAGGTGCTCTGCTCCGGCCAGTCTGCCATATTCCTCTTCCGTCATGCCTCTCCCCCCTTTTCGTCCTCCCAGTGTAACACGGAAAAGGCGGATTGTGAACCATTTCCGGCCAGGATGCACAAGATCGTCCATTGACTAATGTACAGAAAAATGGTATAAAAAAGATAACCGAAGAAAGGGAATGAAGTTCTCCCACGGGAAACCGGAACCGCCCAGCAAGCTGACGACTTCTGCCAGACAGCAGAGTACGTCGGCTTTTTTCGTTTTTTCCAGGGGAAAAGCTTCAGAATTTGGTTCAATTTACTCATTTGTGAGGAGGAAAAGGTATGCTTTATTCTACCGAAGTGTCCCATATGTGCCCCATCGCACAGGGTACCAACCATGGCCCCGCCCCCATTCCTGAGGAGGGCAAGTGGGTCAAGGCAAAGGAGATCAAGGACATCAGCGGTCTGACCCACGGTGTGGGCTGGTGCGCTCCCCAGCAGGGCGCCTGCAAGCTGACCCTGAACATCAAGGACGGCGTCATCGAGGAGGCTCTGATCGAGACTCTGGGCTGCTCCGGCATGACCCACTCCGCAGCAATGGCTTCCGAGATCCTGCCCGGCAAGACCATTCTGGAGGCTCTGAACACCGACCTGGTCTGCGACGCCATCAACTGCGCCATGCGCGAGCTGTTCCTGCAGATCGTCTACGGCCGTTCCCAGACCGCCTTCTCCGAGGGCGGCCTGCCCATCGGCGCCTCTCTGGAGGACCTGGGCAAGGGCATGAGAAGCCAGGTCGGCACCATGTTCGGCACCAAGGCCAAGGGTCCCCGTTATCTGGAGATGGCCGAGGGCTATGTGAACCGCGTTGCCCTGAACGAAAAGAACGAGATCATCGGCTATGAGTTCCTGAACCTGGGCAAGCTGACCGACGCTCTGAAGAAGGGCGTGGACGCCAACGAGGCAGTCAAGAACGCCACCGGCCACTACGGCCAGTGGGATGCTGCGGTCAAGTACATTGACCCCCGTGAGGAATAAGGGAGGCAACAGGTATGGAATTGTTTGAGAGCTATGAGCGCCGCATTGACAAGATCAACGGTGTGCTGAAGGAATACGGCCTGGAGAGCGTGGAGGCCTGCCGCGAGCTGTGCAAGGAGTACGGCTTCGACCCCAATACCACCGTTCACGAGATCCAGCCCATCGCCTTTGAGAACGCAGGCTGGGCCTACACCGTAGGCGCCGCCATCGCCATCAAGAAGGGCTGCAAGACTGCCGCAGAGGCTGCCGAGGCCATCGGTATCGGCCTGCAGTCCTTCTGCATCCCCGGTTCTGTGGCTGATGACCGCAAGGTCGGCCTGGGCCACGGCAACCTGGGCGCCATGCTGCTGCGCGAGGAGACCAAGTGCTTCGCCTTCCTGGCCGGCCACGAGTCCTTCGCCGCCGCCGAGGGCGCCATCGGCATCGCCCGCAACGCCAACAAGGCCCGCAAGAAGCCTCTGCGCGTCATTCTGAACGGCCTGGGCAAGGACGCCGCCCAGATCATCTCCCGCATCAACGGCTTCACCTACGTCCAGACCAAGTTCGACTACTACACCAGCGAGCTGACCATCGTCCGCGAGATCCCCTACTCCAAGGGCGAGCGGGCCGCCGTCCGCTGCTTCGGCTGTGACGATGTCCGCGAGGGCGTGGCCATCATGCACCACGAGGGCGTGGACGTGTCCATCACCGGCAACTCCACCAACCCCACCCGCTTCCAGCACCCCGTGGCCGGCACCTACAAGAAGGAATGTGTCCTGATGGGCAAGAAGTACTTCTCCGTGGCCTCCGGCGGCGGCACCGGCCGTACCCTGCACCCCGACAACATGGCCGCCGGCCCCGCCTCCTACGGCATGACCGACACCATGGGCCGGATGCACTCCGACGCCCAGTTCGCCGGCTCCTCCTCCGTGCCTGCCCATGTTGAGATGATGGGCTTCCTGGGCATGGGCAACAACCCCATGGTCGGCGCTACCGTCGCCGTGGCCGTTGCTGTGGAACAGGCTATGAAGAACAAATAACTGATTTTCACCAAAAAGCACCCGCCTTACGGCGGGTGCTCATGCAGCAATCGTTGTTCATAGAATCAAAACTGGCATTGGATCCATTCCAATGCCAGTTTTTCTCATCCCCCGGCATCTTGTGCCGAGTCGTTTCTGACGCTATGATAAACGAAAGTGTGAACTATATCAAATATTCCTGACACTCCCTTTTCCGAGCAGTATTCAAGATATATAGACTTTTTTAGCTAAGTAGTGTAAAATCATGATAGCTTAAACGAATATAAACTATACTGAAAGGAAGCCTGCGTAGATATAGAAAGGGGCAAATAACATATGGAACAGAAAATGCTCACTCGATACCGCCTGCTCGTCATATTGGGAACACTGATTTTGCTTCTTTTGGATTATCTGACCGATTTCGGGTATCAACTGTCCACGCTGTTTCTTCCTCTGTCGTGCTTTGGCTGTGGCTTTCTGTATAAGAAAAGCAGTCCTGTTTTTTCCTGGATGAACTTCATCGTAGCAGGCGCAGGAGTCCTGCTTTGGGTAGTACTACTATTTAAATAAAGGAAACAGTTACGCCGTTCCAAGGCTCCCCCCACGGGGGAGGCTAAGAACGGGCGCGAGTGTCAGACCTATTCCAATTCTCTGAGCAATCAGACCTATTGAAATTTATCTAACACTATGAAAAACAAATGACCAAATTTAAGGAGGTAATCTATGAAGAAGTGGCAGCTGACATTTAAGCAGCAAGTGCTTGTCGGAATTGGCTTGATTATTCTGTCAGTAATTTTAAGCCAAGTATTCCGTAGTGGTGTTTTCCATAACATTGCGTGGATCATATACGGACTGCTTTGTATTCTGAACCCTGTTTGGCCTGAATCCTGGGCATATGCCGACCCTGAAAAGATGAAAAAAGGATGCTATATTGCCGGGGCCATTTGTATCATGATTGGCCTTTTAACTCGCTTTGGAATATAAAGCTTGGGGAGCGTACAAAGCTTGACCTGTTCAAATAAACCTAACAGTGACACCGTTCCAAGGCTCCCCCCACGGGGGAGCTGTCAGCCGTAAGGCTGACTGAGAGGGGATGAAAAAGCCATCAGGTTACCACTCAGGCATCGACAGTCTTTGTATCCCCTCTCCGTCACGGCTGCGCCGTGCCACCTCCCCCGTGGGGGGAGGCTAAGAGCGGGTGCGAGTGTCAGATCTATTCCAATTCTCTGAGCAATCAGACCTAATCAAAATAAACTTAACAGATGAATTTTTAGAAGGAGTGTGATTGTATGAATTTTGCTGTCTATGCAGGAATTGGAATTTTGCTTGTTTTAGCGATGATCGGATTAGTTATTTGGTTAAGACAGGATTCCTTAAAATCCGAGAAGAATAAAAGAATTTGCATTGCGACAGGAGTACTGCAAGTGGTTCATGCCGGATTGTATTTGACAGGAATATTGGATAAGATCGCTCAAGCAAATGTATATGCTGCATTTGGAATCTGCGCTGCTCTTTCTCTCGTGTGTATTGTGATGGCGGCCTGGATGCTGCGACCTTCCTCTAAGTTTAAGCATGGAATCAAATATCTGATGATGTTTGTCGCTGTACTCCAAGTGATTAGTACGATTGTTATATTTTTCATGCCCGATTGAACAAACAGGCGGAAATCTTTCGAATATATAGATTTAATAGAGGTTGAGTGTTAGGCTTATCCGATAAACCTAACAGTTACGCCGTGCCACCTCCCCCGTGGGGGGAGGCTAAGAACGGGTGCGAGTGTCAGACCTATTCCAATTCTCCGAGCAATCAGACCTATCAGAATTTATCTAACAGACTAATAAGAGGGGAGATATTTAACCATGATTTTCTTCATCAAAATATTGGCAACTGTTCTGGGATTTATTTTCCCGGTTGTGTTGATTAAGGCAATCGGATGTCCGAATGATTCTCCGGCCAAGGGCAAGTACACAACATGGGCGAGCGTCTGCTTTGGCATCCTGGTACTCATCCTGATGGCATTTATGCCGAATTCCTAACTGTCAAACAAATTCCTATTTTTCCGAGCAGTCAGACCTGTCAAAATTATTCTAACACTCATATAATTAAGGCCAAATCAGGTTATGCAACTGAAAGTAGCAGGATAGTTGGTAGAGCAACCACCCTTTTTTCAGTATGATATAGCTACCATATAGGAGAAAGGTTGTTTGATATGAAAGGTACCATCGTTATGCTTATCATTGTCCTGCCGATTATGATTGCAGTTTTTTCCGGATTCGTTTATCTGTTCGTCTTACTTTGCAGGGCACTGAAAAAGTACATTGGAAGTAAGGAAGTACGGGAAGAAAAGAACAGTGTAAAAAAAGCACTGGGAGAAATTTTGAAAGAACACAGAGTCCGGTGCAAGATGACCCAGGAGTTTGTGGCAGAAAGATTAGGCGTCAGCCGTCAGGCCGTGTCCAAATGGGAGAGCGGCGCAAGCGATCCAAGTATGTCCAATTTAATCGCTCTGGCTAAGCTGTATGGCGTGGCTGTCGAGGATATTCTGAGTCAGGTCAAGGGCGGCTGCCACGAAAACAATCATTAAACCGGTTCGACCCGTTCCGATTTTCTTAACAGTTTATAAAAAGTACGAAGCAAGGGCGCACTTCCATACATTCCCACGGGTGTACGTGCGCCCCGAAAAACAAACACCCCGGACGCCTGTATGTCCGGGGTGTTTGTTTTTCTTCCTTCAATCAGGAGGGCGTCTTACATTGATCAGCTTTCGTATTGAACGAGCACCGCCCCTGTGGCGGGTGATTTTATTTACCGCAGAAACAGCCGTTCCGGCAGCTTATTTTCTTCCATCACCGATTCCAGCATGGAAGCAAAGGCCTGTGGATCCCGGATCTGCTCCTGCATGTGGTCATACCCCTCAAATACCGGGAAGTTTCCGAAGGAATAGGCTTTCTTCACTGCCTCCCGGTACTTGAAGTGATCCTCCATGCTGCCAAAGGCCCAGAAGCTGCGCTTTTGCAGATCCTCCGGCAGTTCGGGGAAGGGCTTATCCTCCAGACTGTCCTCCAGCTGGCGGCTCAGGTTCTCATAGGTCAGGTTCTTTCCTGCCTGGATGAAGTAGGGCCGTATCTCCTCATCGTCGCACCAGAGGATATATTTCAGCGTCTTGCCTCCGGACCGATACAGGCTGCGTATGGCCAGATACAGGATCGGCGTCATCACCCGGCGCAGAGGCCTGCTGATCTGGGCGAACTGCCCGCCGTCAAAAAATACATGCTCCACCGGCAGTTCTGTTTCGGTCAGAAAGGCCAGGGCCAGGTCGGCCCCCAAAGAGGAGGCCACCACCAGCTCCAGCCGGTCCACCTGCTGTTCTCTGAGGAAGTGCTCCACCTGCTGCACCTCGTCCTCCTTGCTGACGTAGGTCTGACCGGCGCAGTACACCGTGGACGTGGGCAGGATGCAGAAGTACCGATCCTTCAGGCAGTCTGCCACCGGTGTGCTGCTTTCACCCACCACACCCATGGCGTGGAAAAACAGGACGGCCGGTCTGGTCCTGTCTCCCATGGTTTTGAATTGCATATATCAATGCCCCCATTCATTCATATGAAGTACGGGCAGCCAAGCTGTTCCCATATAGAGGGATTATACCCCAGATCCCATTCCGGAAAATGAACGAACTTAAAATACATAATTTGTCAGCTGCTGTCATTCTTCCATTTTTCGTAAATAAACGGGAACGGACTATTTCGGCCCATTTCCGCTGATTAGAGCCTGAAAATATCCAGAAAAATACTGTTGACAGGCAGGCCCCTTCGTGTTAGAATTACCACAGTTAGTATATGCTAACCTATTTCCCGTGCCGTATGGCACTTTTTCTTGCCCCGTCGGTTAGGTAATGCTAACCGTCTGTTTGCCATGCCCTGAGGTATGGCAGGTCATTTCTCAGACTGTGCAGCCACCGGGCTGCGGCGTTTAGGAGGCGTTTTTTTGTCGGCGGAATACCTGGTACGTTACTGCTCCCCCACTCTGGCGGGCATCAAAATCGGGAGCCTGTTCTCCTGTCGTTATGAAGACGTGATGGATCTGCTGGACTTTGTGGAGACTCAGGAAGCTCTGCTGGCCCCCAAGGGCGTCCACATGGTCCTGGTCAAGATGTGCAACGGCTTCGCCCTGATCTACGTCTACCGCCTGCAGCAGCTGGAGCAGATCCTGGCTTCTCCCCGGATCCGGGCTTTTCTCCGTCAGTACGGTTACACCCGCTTTGACGTGGAGCACTGCCTGGCCCTGCTGAAAAAGCGTCTGATGGATGACGATTTCCCCCACGAGATCGGTATTTTCCTGGGCTACCCTCTGGACGACGTCCAGGCGTTCATTGTCAACAAGGGCGCCAACTGCCCCTGTGTGGGCACCTGGAAGGCCTATACCAACATCGTGGAGGCACAGCGGATCTTCCGCTCTTATAAAAAGTGTACGCAGATCTACTGCCAGCGCTTTTTTGAAGGTATGGATATTGCCCGGCTGACTGTAGCCGGATAGTATTACAATTTTTATGTTCGAAAGGAATGTTCATTATGAGCAAAGTAGCAGTTGTTTATTGGAGCGGCACCGGCAACACCGAGGCCATGGCTAACATGATCGCTGACGGCGCCAAGGCTGCCGGTGCAGAGGTCGATATGTACACCGCCGCTGACTTTGACGAGTCCAAGGTTTCCGACTACGCTTCCATCGCTTTCGGCTGCCCCTCCATGGGTACTGAGCAGCTGGAGGACATGGAGTTCGAACCCATGTGGGACGGCGTGAAGAACTCCCTGAACGGCGTTCAGGTCTTCCTGTTCGGCTCCTACGGCTGGGGCGACGGCGAGTGGATGCGCACTTGGGAGAGCGAGGCTCCCTGCAACGTCATCGAGACCTTCATCTGCAACGAGGCTCCCGATGAGGACGCTGAGACCGCTCTGAAGGCTATCGGCGCCAAGATGGCCTGAGCCAACCTCATTTAGGAAATCATCCTCTCCCGGCCGGAGCAAAGCTCCGGCCGGGATTCTTTTTGCGCAGAAAAGCGCCCCTCCCAGGGAGGGGCGCTTTTTTTCTGTGTCCGTTCACTGCCTCCGGAGCGGTGGCCGCGCCCCCACCGGCAGGCCCGCACCGAACAGGAGCGGTTTTCCTGTTTGTCACAGGATTTCAATACAAAAGCCCGGACAGACGAGGCAGCGTCTGTCCGGGCCGGGGGGCTGGTTGGGGGAAAACTCAGCCGATCTTCGTATTGCGATATTCGTTGGCGGACATATTGGTGTACTTCTTGAACACACGGGAGAAGTGGGCGATATCCAAAAAGCCCACCATCTCGGCCACGTCGCCCACCCGGAGGGAGGGGTCCTTCAGCAGCTTCTTGGCCTCCCGGACACGGATCTCGTTCAGGAGCTCGCTGAAGCTCTTCTTCGTGTGCTTGTTCAGCAGCTTGCTCAGGTGCCACTGACTGACGTACATCTTGTCGGCCAGCTCAGTCAGGGTAAACTTTTCCTTGTAGTGCAGCTCCATATACTCCAAAGCGTTCTTCACAATGAAGCTTCCGGCGCTGCCGCCTTCGTTTTCCGGCTCCTGAGGCTCCTCAGGGGCGGTCTCGGGCACGACAGGCTCCACAGGGACGGGACGGTTGGCGAGCTCACCGGTCATGAACTGCACGGCCTCCTCCAGCTCGGACAGCTTGGAGGGCTTCAGCAGGAACCGGCACACACCCAGCCGGATGGCGGTCTGGGCGTAGTCAAAGTCCCGGAAGCCGGTGAGGATCGTGATCATCATCCGGGGGAACTCAGAACGCAGGGCTGCGATCATCTGAAGTCCGTCCATGCCGGGCATGGAGATGTCGGAAAACACAATATCCGGCCGGACCTTTCGGATCAGCTCCAGGCCCTGTTTGCCGTTTTCCGCGGTACCTGCCAGCGTGCAGCCGTAGGTATCCCACTTGATGACACGGGACAGTCCCTCTACAATAATGGGTTCGTCGTCGATGATGACTACTTTGTACATTCCGGTCTCCCTTCGCCGTCTCAGTCTGACCGATCAGCCCTTGACAGCACCGGCGGTCATACCCTTGATGATATGCTTCTGGAGTATAATATACACGATAATGACGGGAACCACAACCAGTGCGACGGCAGAAGCCATCAGACCGTAGTTGGTGCCCTCCTGGCTGGTCAGCTCGTTCAGCAGGCGGGTAATGGCGCGCTGCTCGGGACGGCGCAGCAGGAACATCTGGGTGAACAGGTCATTGTAGCTCCACAGGAAGGAGAAAATGGCCACAGTGGCAAAGGAGGGCTTGGTCAGGGGCATGACCACCTTCCAGAAGATCTGGAAGGCGCTGCAGCCCTCCAGATAGGCCGCCTCCTCCAGCTCGATGGGCAGGGACTTGATATAGCCGCTGAGCACCACGATGGCGAAGGACAGGTTGCCGGCGATCTGGGGCAGAGTCACAGACAGCAGGCTGAGCCACAGGTTATCGGTATTGACGATGTGGGCTGCGTTCATCATGCGGAACACGGGGATGATGGTGGAGAACACAGGGAACATCATACCGGCGATGATCATGGAGTTGACGAACTTCTTCAGACGGAAGTTATAGCGCACCAGGGCGAAAGAGGCCATACCTGCGATCAGAACGACCACCAGGGCAACGCTGCAGGAAATGATCAGGCTGTTGCGGTAGGCGCTGAAAATGTTCAGATGATCGAAGGCGGTTCTGTAGTTGGCGAGGGTAAAGAGGTCTCCCAGGGGCAGAGAGAAGGAGTTTGCGATGATCTCGTTCTTTGCCTTGAAGGAGTTGATGATGATCCAGAAAATGGGGTAAATGGTGGTCAGAGCCCAGAGAGTAAGGACCGCATAAATGCCCATCTTACCGGGGGTCATTTTATTTTTGTTGGCGTACATAAAGCGGCTCCTCCCTTCTTAATAGTCGGCTTCCTTGAAGACCGCATTGACGATCTTCGAGGTGACGATACCCAGGACGACGATCAGCACAGCGATGGCGGAGCTGTAGTCCACGTTTCTGGTTTCAAAAGCCTGGTAGTACATGTAAGTACCGGTCAGCCAGGTAGTGCCCACGGGCATGCCCTTGGGGAACATGACCCACGGCAGGTCAAAGACCTTCAGTGCGCCGGTGACGGCCAGCACCACGCAGGTGCAGATGACGTTGCGGAGCAGAGGCAGGGTGATGTAGCGGACCTTGGTCCAGGGAGTGGCGCCGTCGATGGCGGCGGACTCGTAAAGCTCCACGGGGATGTTGTTCAGGCCGGTGATCAGGATCACGAAGTAGAAGCCCACGTACTGCCACATGACCGGCAGCATCATGGTGCCCAGGGCGTGCGCCCCGTCCTTCCAGTCGATCAGTTCTGTTGAGCCCATCAGCTCAAAGATCTGGTTGACCATGCCCTTGTCGTACAGGAAAATCAGATTGAACATCAGGCCCAGAGCAGTGGCGGAGATGACAATGGGGAAGAAATAAACGGTACGGAAGAACTTGGCGCCCCGATGGATGTTATCCACCAGCAGTGCCAGCACCACGGCGATGCCCACCTGACCGATCACGGTCACCACCATCATAATAACGGTGTTTTTCAGGGCCGTCACCATGTTGGGGTCGTGGATCATCTTGACATAGTTAGAATACCAGGGATCGTTCCAGCCCTTTGCGGGGGCGCCCAGACCGTTGATGGACTGCATGGAGTTGATAATGTTCTGGATAAACGGGTAGTAGAGGAACACGATCATGAATACGAACGCTGGTATCAGGAACAAGAATAAGGGTTTCTTATTTCGGTAAATGTGATATTCCACGTTGTCCCCTGTCCTTTCTTTTTATAATTTTGGAATTAACCGGGAGAAGTTCTCATAAGAAACCGGAGGCCGGAAAATCCAGCCTCCGGTTTTTGGAGCATTATGATCAGCCGTTGTTCATCTCGGCGTAGACGGCCAGGCCCTCGGCCACAGCGTCCTCAGCAGAGACAGCGCCGGTCACGATCTGAGGCATGCCGCTCTCAAAGGTGGACACGCGGCACTCGCCGTTGAAGATGTCCTGAACAGCAGCGGTCAGAGAGGTGACGCCGGCCATCATGTCGATAGCCTTGACCTGCAGAGAGTTGAACTGAGCAGGATCGACCTCGGGAGCGTTCTTCAGAGCGGTAGCGGTGTGCTGAGCAAAGACGGGGATGATCTCGTCAGAGGTCATGTACTCCACGAACTTGACAGCGGCCTCACGGACAGCCTCGTCCTCCCAAGCCTTGGAAGTGACGTAGTAGCCCATGGACAGACCACCGATCAGGTCGGTAGCCTTACGCTCGCCCTGGCCGGGCACGTAGGTAACGGTGAAGTTGTTCAGCTTCTCGGTATCCAGAGTAGCAGGATCCTCGGGATCGGACTGGCAGGCAGCCACGATGCCGCCGACCTTCCAGGAACCGTCGATCAGGAAAGCAGCCTTGTCAGCCATGAACAGCTCGAAGGTCTCGCCATCGGTAGCGGACAGGGTGTTCTCGGGGAAGAAGCCCTTCTCGTACAGGGCCTTGATGTCGTTCATGCCGGAAACCCAAGCGGGGCCGTTGCCTTCCTCGACGGAAGCGGGCACGGAGACGTGGGTAGCGGGGGTGGTGTGGTTAAAGATGGAGAACTCCCACCAGTAGTGAGGCACATTGCCCAGAGCGGCGGCGATGGGGGTGTAGCCGGCGTCCTTGATCTTCTGGCAGTCGGTCAGGAACTGCTCCCAGGTGTAATCGGCACCGGGAACCTCAACGCCAGCAGCGTCCAGGATCTTCTGGTTGCAGAACATGCCTTCCCAGAAGCCGTTCACGGGCACAGCGTACTGCTTGCCGTCGACCAGGGAGGTGGGCAGCTTGCCGGCGTCCATGTTCTCAGCGTACTCGGGGTACTCAGCGCGGATCTCTTCGATGGACTTGACCTTACCCTCATCGATGAAGGAGTTGGCGTCAGCGCCGGTGAAGAAGAACAGCACGTCGGGCTCGGAGCCGGACTGGAAGTCGGTCTCGACACGGGCCTTAAAGGTCTCGTCAGAAGTAGCGGAGGAGTCGTTGATCTTGATGCCGGTCTCCTTCTCGAATGCAGCGATTGCATCCTTATAGTTCTGAGCGTTGCCGTCGTTGCCGGCAAAGGTGGTGGTGACATTCAGCTCAACAGCTGCGCCGTTGGAGCCATCGGGAGCGTTGTCTTCCTTCTTGCCGCAGCCGGTCAGCATGGTAGCGACCATGGCGGTAGCCAGAAGCAGAGCGATAGTCTTCTTTTTCATTTCTTTCGCCTCCAAATTTTTCATACATCTGGGTTACTCCATAATGTATATTTCATGATTTCATTTTAAACTTTATTTGGCGAATTTGAATAACCCGTTCTGCCATTTGTTGACTCGTCTTGGCTTCTTGCCTGATTTTGCACAGGGCCCTCCTCCTTCGTCCCGGCGGGGGGATTGACCCGGATGGTCAGCCGTGCGCAGACGTGGTCGTCGTCCACCTTCTGCACGGTCAGGCCGCTGGTGTCGCCGTAGATGATCCGCAGCCGCTGGTTCACGTTGGCGATGCCCAGACTGCCGGAGGGCTCCTTGGAGGTGTCGTAGTCGGGGGCCAGCAGGCGGGCGATCCTCTCCTCGTCCTCAGCGCTCATGGCCGATTCGTTCATGATCTCCAGATAGAGGTAATCCCCATCCCGGTAGCCGTACAGCAGCACCGTGCCTCTGCCGTTTTCCACCACGCCGTGCTCGATGGCGTTTTCGATGACGGGCTGAAGGATCAGTCGGGGCACCATGCAGCCCATGATGTCCTCCGGGAATTCGTTGATGAGGGTCAGGCGGCTGCCCAGCCTCTCCTTGATGATATGCAGGTAGGCGTTGACATAGACCATCTCCTCGGACAGAGGGATGACCGGCCGCATTTTCCGGTCTATGCCTGCATTCATCAGGGTGGACAGGGCCTCGATCATCTCGCTGACCTTGTCGTTGCCCGCCATGCGGGCCTCCCAGTTGATGATCTCCAGGGTGTTGTTCATAAAGTGGGGGTTGATGTGGGACTGGAGAGCTTTGATCTTGGCGTCCCGGAGGGCCAGCTCCTCCTCGTAGATATGGCGGAACTGATACTCCAGACGGCTGGACATATTGTTAAACGCTTCTGTCAGATACTTGAACTCCGTGCTCTTGGGCTCATAGTCCAGCTGATAGCCCAGCTGGCCCTCTTCGATCTTGTCGGCGCCCTCCATCATCTTCCGGATGGGGGTGGTCACGTGCTTATAAAACTCGTGGAGCAGCACGGCGATCAGCGGGATCAGCAGCAGCAGCATGGCGGCAAAGAAGTTGTCCATCCCCCGGAACAGGGCAAAGCCGGAGCCGTCACTGTATCGGATCAGGGTCGTAATGTCGTGGTCCCCCTGTCTGAAATCGTGGAAGATCCGCAGGGAGTCCCGGGTCCAGCTGTAGCCTGCGGAGCCGCCCACCCGATCCACGCCGGTCTCGTCCCGGGTGACACGATCCCCCTGGATCTGGATCTCGCAGTCGTCCATCTCCATGGTGATGGCCACATCGTCGGGGAAGGCCCGGAAGCTGCGGAAGCAGTAATCCGGATTCAGCAGCAGCACCAGGGTCCCCACATTCTCATAGTCCTGGTTCAGCAGGTTCCGCACCAGGTAGAGCCGGCTGCCCCGGCGGACGAACACCGCCTTGGTATCGATGGTCTCGGACAGCTTCATGATCGCGTCGTGATCCTGCTTCCAGTACCGGTTCACCGCCGTGTAGGTGGCCCCGGCCAGGGTGTTGAAGGTGCTGCAATAAAGGCGTTCCGGGTCCTCCCGGTACCACAGGGTAGCCATAAGGATGCCCGTATCCCGGCCGTACTTCTCTCTGATATAGAGGAAGCTGTCGTTCATATATTTATACTGGGAGGTGGCGCCGGCCTTGTACTGCTCATAGGCGTCCATCAGCACCCGGTCATGGGACGCCGCCCTTGAGGCCTCCACCAGCCGCTCCAGCCGCTGGGCGGAGGAGTGGTCGGCAAACTGCATCCGCTCGATCTCCTTGGAGATCTGGCTTTGCAGCCGGTCGCTGGTCATGTAGTTCACATTGACCCCGGCGATCATGATGAGGGGCAGGATCCAGCACAGCACCATCAGGGCCACCACTCTGGCCTGGAATGATATGGTCTTTTTTGTTTTCTTCATTGTCGCCACATCCATTTACATAGTGTAAAGCAGCACCGCACATACATGCGGTGCTGCTTCTATTGTACACGATTAACCCAGCTTCAGGAAGTCCTCAAATACCTTACAGAGCTTCTTTGCCTCCAGTTCGTCGGGCATTTCGCAGAAAATTCGCAGCAGAGGCTCGGTGCCGGAGAAGCGGGCGCTGATCCAGCCGCCGTTCTTGAAATAGACCTTGCAGCCGTCCAGATAGGATACCTTCTCCACAGGCTCGGCCAGCTCAGGCAGCTCCTTGTCCTCCATCAGCTGCTTGAAGATCTCCTGCTTGCGGGCGGGGGTCATGCGGTAGGCCAGCTCCTCCATGTGGATGCTGCCGTACTCGGCACGGATGTCGTCCAGGATCTCGCTCATCTTCTTGCCGGTCACTGCCAGCATTTCCACCAGCAGCATGGCGGCGTAGACGGCGTCCTTGCCGTTGATGTGGCCGCGGACGGTCAGACCGCCGGAGGACTCGCCGCCCAGAACGGCGTCGGTCTCCTGCATCTTGGCGGAGATGTGCTTGAAGCCCACGGGGACCTCGTGGCACTGCTGGCCGAAGCTCTCGGCCACACGGTCCAGGGCGTGGGTGGTGGAGATGTTGCGGACCACGGGGCCGGTCCAGCCCTTGTACTTCACCAGGTAGTAGTACAGCACCACCAGAATGTCGTTGGCATGGAGATAGCGGCCCTTGTCGTCGATGACGCCGATCCGGTCGCCGTCGCCGTCGGTGGCCAGACCGATATCACACCTGTGGTCGATGACGTAGGTCTGGAGGGCCCGGAGGGTGGTGGCAGTGGGTGCGGGCATACGGCCGCCGAACAGGGTGTCGTGGGCGTCATTGATCAGGTCCAGATCACAGCGGGCGGTCAGCAGAATGGTACGCAGGGAGTTCAGGGACACGCCGTACATGGGGTCCAGGGCGATGTGCAGCTGGGCGTCCCGGATGGCCTTCATATCGATGCGGTCGATGATGTTGTCCAGATAGTCGTTCAGGGGGTTGAATTCGGTGACCAGACCGGCCTCCAGAGCCTTCTCATAGTCCATGGTGGGGATGGGGCGGCCCTGGGCCTCCTCCATCACCTGGGCGATGTACTTCTCAATATCCCGGGTCTGTACCTCGTTGGCGTCGCGGCCCTCGCGGGTAAACACCTTCACGCCGTTGTACAAAGCGGGGTTGTGGCTGGCGGTGACCATCATGCCGTAGGGCAGATCGTGCTTCATCACATAGAACATGACCACGGGGGTGGGCACAGAGCGATTGATGAACAGGACCTTGATGCCCTCCTGTGCAAAGACCTCGCAGGTCCAGTAGACAGTCTCCTTGGACAGGAATCGGCGGTCATAGCCCATGACCATGGGCTGGTCTGCCACGCCCTCTGCCTTCATCTTTTTGCACATGGCCTTTGCCAGGATCTGAATATTTGCCTTCGTGAACTCGTCGCCGATGATGGCTCTCCAGCCGCCGGTACCAAACTCTACCATTATAATCCGACCTTTCTTAACCCATCACGATGCGGACATCGTGCTTGTTATGATCCTTCTGCTGGGGGATACGGGCCACGTAACGCATGGCGGAGGCGCCCTCAGTGTCGCCTTCCCTGACCAGACCGATATCGGACAGGACGGGCTCCAGCTTCCTGCCGTCCAGATAGACCTCCTTCACGCCTGCGCTGACGTGGTCGGGGTTCTCCACGGTGATCTGATAGTCGGTGCCGCGCCAGCAGCGCTGCGCGGTAAAGCCGTCCCACTCTGCGGGGACGCAGGGGTCCACATCCAGACCGTCGAACTCGGGACGCAGGCCCAGCATATAGCGGGTGGCGGAGAAATAGGCCCAGCCGCCGCTGCCGGTCATGAAGGGATGGCGGGCGCGGCCGTAAGCGGTGTGATCCTTGCCCATGATGAACTGGCAGTAGGAGTAGGGCTCTGCCTGGCGGATCTCGATCTTGTCGTTCTGATAGTAGGGGCACAGGGCGTTATAGAACTCCATGGCCCGGTCGCCGCGGCCCAGCTTGCACTCAGCAGCCCAGGCCCAGGGGTTGGGATGGCTGAACACAGCGCCGTTTTCCTTCACGCCGGGGTAC